>Ga0154876_1145_pt1 | contig 59565 bp, 92 predicted proteins | sample Rifle2008BG19ft_FD_105848 | JGI IMG/M metagenome (GOLD analysis project Ga0154876, IMG submission 105848) | Actinobacteria bacterium RBG_19FT_COMBO_36_27
CTATACTCATATTATACCATGAAGGTATTACCGAGTCAATACTTTTTGTAAAAATAATTAAAGTTTTTTTATATATTGCAATTAACCGCAGGTTATTATAAAATATTAAATAAAAGAAAGGGGTGTTCTATATTTTTAAAGATAAAAAGGTTCTTATAATTGGCGGCACAGGTAGTTTCGGATATAAATTTATTTCAAGGATATTGGAGACAGAAGTAAAAAAAGTATATTGTTTTTCCAGGGATGAGCTAAAGCAGCATGAAATGAAGAATAAATTTTCTGATGATAGGCTTTGTTATTTTATCGGGGATGTAAGGGATTATGATAGGCTGTTAATGGCTTTTAAGGGAATAGACTATGTTATACACGCGGCAGCCTTAAAGCAAGTTCCAGCCTGTGAGTTTAATCCCTTTGAAGCAGTTAAAACAAACATAATCGGCGCACAAAACATTATACAGGCTGCTATTGAGCGCAGCGTTGAAAAAGTTATTGCTTTGTCAACAGATAAGGCTGTGGCACCAATAAACCTATATGGAGCGACAAAGTTATGTATGGAAAAACTTTTTATTGCAGGGAATAATTATGTTGGAGCTGCAAATACTAAGTTTTCATGCGTTCGATATGGGAATGTCATAGGGTCAAGAGGCTCCGTAATACCGTTGTGGCTCAAAGCCGAAAAAGAAGACAAGGAGTTTCTTTTAACTGATATTGAAATGACCAGGTTCTGGATAACATTAGATAATGCTGTTAATATGGTTTTTATTGGATTCCAGTCGATGCTAGGTAGTGAAATTTTTGTTCCGTGGTTAAGGGCTATAAAGATGATAGACCTTGCAAAGGCAATAAATCCAAAAAGACCCATTAAAATAGTTGGAATAAGGCAGGGCGAAAAAATTAATGAAACACTTATAAGCTTAGAAGAATCTGAAAGGGCCTTTTCAAATATGGATGGGGATTTTTATATTATTGTTCCAGACAAAAAAATGTTTTCTAAATACAAGGGCCTGCAAATAAAAACATCTTTCGAATATTCTAGTAATAATGCAGAATATTTAAAAAGAGAAGAAATAGAGGAGATGATTAAATGTCTAAAATAATAAGTTATGGGAAACAATTTATTGATGAGGATGATATCGACTCTGTTATTAATGTACTTAAAAGCGATTATTTAACTACTGGGCCAGCCGTTGATAAGTTTGAAAATGAATTATGCGAGTATACCGGATATAGTCATTGCAGCGTTGTTTCAAGTGGAACGGCGGCCCTGCATTGTGCGATGGCTTCGTTAATGTTGCCAGTTGGTTCTGAAGTTATAGTTCCGGCCATTTCTTTTGTAGCAACATCAAACGTCGTAATTTATCAGGGTTGTAAACCTGTATTTTGTGATATTGATGAAGACACTTTACTTATTAATGTTAACAAAATTGAATCCTTAATAAATAAAAATACAAAGGCTATAATCGCGATGGATTATGCAGGGCAGAGATGTGATTATAGCAGAATAAAAGAAATTTGCATTAAATATGGGTTAGTTTTTATCTTAGATGCCTGCCATTCGCTGGGTAACATGGTTCCAAATGAAGAGAATCCAGAGCCTGATATTATTTGTTATAGCTTCCATCCGGTTAAACACATAACAACAGGTGAGGGTGGAGCGGCCCTTACAAATGATGATAAGCTCCATCAAAGGATGAATTCTTTTAGGAACCATGGGCGATTTGGCCTTGAAATGATTCAGTTAGGATTTAACTATAGAATGCCAGATATCAACGCAGCTCTGGGAAGTAGCCAATTATTGTCAATAGACGATTTTATTGAAAAAAGACGGAAAGTAGCAACTAAATATAATTTTAATCTTGATGCATATATCCAATTGGAACAAAGCAATAATCATGTCTACCATTTATATGTTGTTAAGATAAAAAATAGAAATAAATTTATTAAGTACATGAGGGAAAATGATGTACTTTGCGCTGTCCATTATCCGCCGATTTATAGCCAGCCATATTATGAATTTAACGGCTATGGGCATTATAAGGATTTATGTCCTGCAGCAGAAAAGATAAAGGATTTAATTGTTTCTCTGCCAATATATTATTCTTTGGAAGACGAAGAACAGGATAAGGTTATCAAATTAGTTAATGAATTTATGGAGGGTAAATAGCTGTGAAAACATATAAAATGAAACAGATTATACTCGATTTTGGTTCTGGAAATACTTGTTTAAACAATAAAATAATTATTCAGGAAATGTATGACAAATTAGAGTTAATTGATAAACATAGATATGATGTAATTGTTAAGTGGCAACTATTTCAGCAGGCAGGGAATAATATCCCTTTGAACAAAAAGGCTTTTGACTATGCTTATCATTATGGAAAACAACTGGGATATGAAGTAACAGCCTCGGTCTTTGATAGAAGTTCTTTAGATTTTTTGATGGGATATAAAGTACCATTTATAAAAATTGCAAACAACTCAAAATTGCATTATTTAATAAAAAATATCCCCGAAGATATTATGTTATATATATCGTCAGATTTACCTTTGTATTTGGAAAGAAGAAAGGCAACTTATAAACATTTATGGTGTGTTAGTAAATATCCTGCATTGATTTCGGATTATGAAAAGTTTAAATTAAAAGAGGGAGCTTGTTTATCAGACCATACTTCGGATTTTAAATTATTTTTTGCAAATAGCCCTGAAGTAATAGAATGGCACTATAAGCTTGATAGTTCGGTCGGGCTTGATGCGGGTGTTTTTGCAAGGACACCAGAACAATTAAATAAAATATTATAGAAAATAAAGGGAGTTGAATGTAAATGATAACAATGTTAATCCCATCAAGAATAGACTCAAATAGGTTATATGGGAAGGCTTTAATGAGGATAAACGGGAAGGAACTTCTTGATTATGTGTTAGAGGCTTGTTTAAAGGCTCATTTAATTGATTTTGTTGGAATAATAACAACAGATAGAAACGACGATTTTGATATTTATGAAAAATTCTGCAGTAAAATTTTTGTTTATAGATGTCCGGAGCCTGATTATAATAATGTGTTGTTAAGATATGATTTAGCAATTAGGGAAATTGAAAAAACAATCGGCAAAAAATTAAAGCATATTATGAGGGTAACAAATGACTGCCCGCTGTTGTACTATAAACCGCATATAATAGACATGGTAATAGCTGCTCACTTAAAGGATAATAATGATTTTACCCATAATCGAGGGCTTCTTGGATATCCCAGTGGATTTGATGTTGAGATAATGAAGAGGGAGGCAATTAAAAAAGCTTTAAAGGCCGCAACTCAAGAAGAGCGAGAACATGTAACTTTGCACATAAAAAACAACCCAGAATTATTTAAAATTGGAGAGGTAAATGCTCCATTTATAATGGAAAATAGAAAATATAGTATAGATACAAAGGAAGAGCTAGAGAATATTAAGAAAATAATTGAACTGTTGGAGGTTTAAAATGGGATTAGGTTTTGATGTTAAATTAGGCGAAATGAATATACATACATGCGAATTAGTAAGACGATGGAGAAATACCATGGAGGGTGTCTTAAGAACTCCTTTTTTATTAACTGCGGAAATGCAAGCAGATTTTTATAATAAAACTGTATGTAATAGATTTTCTAATGCTAGATTTTGGAGCGTTAATGCAAAGGCTATCACAGAAATAAATGATACAAATGAAAAGGCTCTCGCTGCTGAAGGCGGAGATGGTCGATTTGTTGGCATGGTTGGTTTGATAAATATAGAATGGGAGAATAGTTTGGCTGAGATTTCTATGTTATTAAATCCAGATTGTCACGGGCTTGGAATTGGAGACAAGGCTTTTGATTTATTATTGGAAAAAGGATTCGACCATTTAAACTTAGCCAGTATATATGGCGAATGTTACGAATGTAACAGTGCAATTCCTTTTTGGGAGAAACAAATTGATAAGTATAAGGCATATAAAACAAAGTTACCTAACAAAAAATATTATAAGGGTGAACACCATGATTCAATTTATTTTAACTTTGATTTTGTCAATTACTTAGGGTATAAGAGACCAGTTCATCCTTAATTGAAAATCTTTAAGAAAAGAGGCGTTTTATGAATCTTTTAGTAATAAGTAACCAGTCAGAGGCCATTGAATTAATGAAAAGATATAAGGGTAATTATACTTTTATTAGTAAGAGAAAACTAACAAAAGAGCAGCTGCCAGCTGGTTATAAAATAGGAGCAAATGTTAGAACATATGCCCACACAAGAATGAAAAAGGGATTATATTATACAAAAATTAACTGGAATAATATCCCTCCATTGGATAGCCAGACTATTGAAGCCCTTTCATATTGCGAAGCAGAAACTCTTAAGATGTTTGAGAGAATTGGGAAGGTTAACGCTCAATTGTATTCAAGCCGAAAACAACATTATATGAACCATCTAAGGTATTGGAATTATATTCTTGATGTTAATAAGATAGATGTTTTTTATAGATGTGCTCCTCCGCATGAGGGCTATGATAATGTAATTTATCATTTATGTCTTTATAAAAAGATTCCAATTTATATGTTTTACCAGCTACATCCCAAGCTTGCATATTTCGCGAGGAATGTAAGGGAGCCGCTGCCTAACATCACAGATATTTATAAAAAAATGTTAGACGATTATAAAGACAACAACAATAAAGAGGAAATATTAAGAAAGGGTCTGAGGACTTTGATGGATGAACATTGGAACAAAAAGATTCCAAGCGTTTCTCCAACAATTATCCCTGATAAAAAAAAGGGAACACAAAAAAACTTATTAAAACTTCATAAGGGCCTGTTAAAATTTTATGCATCTCAATGTGTAAAACCAAACTATAACAAGCCATATATTTATTTTCCTTTACATTATCAATATGAGGCAACAACGTGTCCCATGGGCGGGATATACAGCGACCAACTATTAGCAATTGAACTATTATCAAGAGCTGGCATTCAGGTATATGTAAAAGAACATCCAAGGATGTCAAAAAACCGGTCTCTGGCTTATTATAAAAAATTATTATCAATGCCGAATGTTAGTCTTGTTTCAATTAAGGCCGACAATTATGCTTTGATAGATAATAGCTTTTGTGTTTCAACAATAACTGGAACGGCTGGGTGGCAGGCTATATTACGCGGGAAAACTTGTCTAATGTTTGGATTTAATTTTTATCAATATGCACCCGGGTGTTTCCAGATAAAAACTTTGGAAGATTTAAAGCCAGCTATTGATGGAATAAAAAGTTATGTTCCTAATAGAGCCCATATTGAAATATTTTTAAAAAGTATGGAGGAGTTCCTTTTTGACCATAATACTATTTCAAATATGACGGCATTTTCAAATGAATTAAAAAAACTTGAAAAAGAAAGGTTGATGAACGATGAAGAATCAAAGCGACATATTTAATTCAACAATAGAGCTGACACATGAATTTTGGGAAAACCCTGGTAATAGAAACAGGCCAAAGGATTATGCGGCTCATAAAGAAAGAAGTAAATTTTTAATTAATAATGTATTTAGCAAGTTAAAAACTAAAAAAGACGCTCCAATATTAGAGATTGGATGTAACTGTGGAAGGAATTTAAAATTTCTTCAAGATGATGGTTATACTAATTTAACCGGGATTGATATAAGTCAAGAGGCTATTGACTACAGTAAAAAGGTTTACCCAGAATTAAATGCTTATTTAATAGTTTCTCCAATAGAAGAGATTATTGACTCGTTCAAACTTAAGAGTTTTGATGTTGTTTTTACTTTCGCGGTTTTAATGCATATCCACCAAGACAGCGAATGGGTGTTCAATAGAATAAAAAGGATATCAAAAAAATATATAGTAATTTGTGAAGACCAGAGAAGAGATTATAAAAAAATATTTGAATCAGGCCAAAATAAATTTATCCAAGTTGAAGAGATTCAAACAGGCAAATTTATCAAGCTTGATAAAAAATATATTACAAGAATATTTGAGAGAAAAATAAAAGAATCCCCTTCTTTAGAATTTAGTGGAGTATCTCATGACCTCGATTGATGTTGTTTACTTAGCTGGTGGGGAGGGTATCCGAGCAGGTTTGGGATACCCTAAGCAATTTTACAGATTGGGTGGGAAACCTATATTAGTTCATGGGCTTGAGACACTTAGAAAAATTGATATGATTGGGGACATATTAATTCCATGTGCCGATGAAGGTTATATATATAAAATATGTAAAGATTTTAATATCCAAGGAATTAGACCCGTCTGCGCGGGAGCGACTCGGCAGACATCTGTTTATAACGGAATAACAGAGACCTTAACGCCGTTCGTTATAATAATGGAAGCCGTCAGGCCTTTTATAACCGAGGAGCTAATAAGAAAGGTTATAGAAACGGATGGAGAAGCCGTTACTCCGGTTAAGAAAAATATTTCAACGCCGCTCTCAATAATTGAGGTTGGTGACCAAATATTTGTTCATCCTTTATCAAGAGGCTCTGTGGGAGAAGTTCAAATGCCTCAAAAGTTTAATAATAAGTTATTGCTCCGAGCCCATAGAAGGGCATTGAGTAATAACAGAATAGACTATTCCGATGATGTTGCTTTGTTGCATTCAGAATTTGGGAAACATGCGAGATATGTTGATGGAATAGAAGAAAATATAAAAGTAACAAGCCCTTTGGATTTAGTTGTTGCTGAAGCTATATATAACTCTTTGCATGGAGTAAAGGGAGAGAGAGAGTAACTGAATTATGGATAAAACAATAATGATAACAGGCTCAAGCAGAGGCCTTGGTGCACAAATAGCAAAGGATGCCTGTAAAAAAGGATATTACTATTATGGGATATCTAGATTTAACGATTTGGACGTTGTTAACTATGATGATATTAAAAATTATATATTAGGCTTTTATGATAGTTATTATGATGAACACTCAAGTGGAAGGCCGGTCGCCTTAATAAATAACGCGGGGATATGTGTTCCAGAAAATATCTTTGAATTAAATATTGAAAATTTTATTGAAACGTTTAGAGTTAATCTTTTTGGTCTTGTAAATTGTTGTAATCTATATGCAAAACTTTGTAAGGATTTCTCAATTAAAGGGAAAATAATCAATATTGCAAGCACTGCGGGTTTGGGTGCTCGACCGGGTCGGTCTGCCTATTCAGCATCCAAAGCAGCGGTTATAAACTTTAGTTTATCTTTAACCGAAGAGCTAAGGCCTTATGGTCTTAAAGTATATTGTGTGGCTCCGGGAGCCTTTGAAAGCGATATGAGGAGGGAAATAGCTCCGGACGATGATTTTGAAAAAATGTTGAAGCCTGACAAGGTTGCTAAGTTTATTTTAAGTTTAGTTGAGGATGGAGACCTGCTGGATGGTCAAATTATAAAAATTATAAAATGAGGATAAAACAATGAATCTAACAAAGATAAAAAGAATGAAAGAATGCAAGGTATGTGGATGTTATACAGATGAAAAATGTGAAATCTGTATAACATGCCAAAGTAAACAATGGCAAAAAAATTTAGGATATGGAAAGGAAGATAAGAAAAATGAAACTAAATGATTTATTACCGTTAATACACGATGAGCAGGTTTTTGAAATTAAAATAGGAGATAAACTTATTGACAACTTAAAAAAAATGGCTCTTGTTGAAGAGATAGAATTCCCAGAGGGTGACATGGAGATTGATAAAATTAGAATTTTAGGCGACGAATACACGTTCGTTATCCATATAGAGCTTGTTAATTCAGGATTTGAGAAAGAGCTTAGCGACCTTATAAACAGACACTCTCTTGAAAATGGGAGCGATACTCCTGATTTTGTTCTTGCAAAATATTTATCTGATTGCTTAACAACTTTTAACAAGGCAATAGAGAAAAGAGACGAATGGTATAAATTTAAACCATGGGGAAGATTAACAAACTTAGAAAATCCCGAAAGGAACGGAAATGATTCATAATATATTCTTTTATAATGATTCAAAAAGAGGGATAACAATAGAAGGCTTATATTTTCCTTCTTTTGAACTTATAGCTTATAAATTAGAAACTGGGTCATCAATACTAAGGGAAGTTAGAAAACATAAAAATATCTTTTATGGGAATGAAGAATGTTTAAGAAAAAGACTTGAAATTGGAGGGAAGAAAATGCTTGTAAATATTATGAATAAAGCCCACTGGACAATTAATGTGGGCCGATATTCATTTAAACCTTATAAAGAGACGTCAATTAATGTGGGGTCTTGTGACTCTGAATTTAAAGCAATTAGAAGTAATAAAAATCTTAGAGTGGGGAAAACAAACAACGAACACTATATTAAAAGCCACAAGTTAGTAAAAGGCCTTAAGTATAACTTTATTTTTGATGTAATATCTCAACACGCGGGAGCCGCTTATATTCATTCAATTGAGGCTCTGGCGAATCCAATTAAAGAAAGTCTGCCTAAAAAAGAGGCTGCTTTCTTTAATCGACCAGCTCCAGGGCCAAAGGAAAAAGGACTAAACTGCAGATTTTTTAACAGTGCGAGAATTGCCGAACACGGAAAATGTCCAGTCGGGCCTAAGGATGTGTTCATATCTCACGGAATTGGAGATAAAGACTACTGGACTGCTAAAAAAATAAAAGCGTTTAATTATGCTTTTGTGCCTGGTCCAACTTGGGAAGCCAGAATGCGGGCGACTGGCTATAAAGGGGAGATTTTTGTTGTTGGCTATACAAAACTCGACCCAATATTCCAAGGCAAATATAATAAAACAGAAAGAGATAAACCTTATATTGCATGGCTTCCAACTCATGGTTATGCGAATAAACACAGGGGACGGTCTAGTTATCCCCAATTTTTACAGGATATTCCGCAGATTCCTTTGGACGTATATGACATTTGTCAAGGAATGCATCCAACAACAAAGCTTCATTCATGTCAAAAGCAAGTTCCAACCATGCAGGAATTAGTAGATGCGGATGTTGTAATAGCAGATGCCGGCTCGACGTTGTACGAGGCGTGGGCTATTGGAAAGCCTGTAATATTCCCAGATTGGATTTGTAAAAAAGATGTTCTGGGCCATTTTGGGCCTGACAACCTAGAATACCAGATTTATAAAGAGGGCATTGGATATCATGCAAAGGATATGGCCCATATGCTTCAATTAATAGAAATTGCCTTAAGAGATGGAATGGGAGAAAGAGAAAAAGAGTTTATTGAAGGAATCTTCCCGGGATCATTAAGGGGAGTTGCCGGAAAGACCGCGGCAGATTCTTTGATTGAAATAAGTAATACATTTAATTAAATAAAAATTTTATAGGTTTGTTGACATATTTAAAAAAACATAGTAATATATAGTTAACTTAAATATATCAATAAACCTACTTTTAAAAAGGAGGATTATATGACATCAATTGAAATATCAAAAGAATTAAATATTCAGCATTTTAGCATAGGGCGAATAATAGAAAAGTATTCTAATGAATTAGAGCTTTTTGGTGATTTGAAATTTAAAATAACCCAATATGGCACCGGGAAAGGCACCGCGGGTGGAAGGCCGACTAAGTTGTATTTCTTAAATGAAAAACAAAGAGACTTCCTAATTGTCTTATTGAAAAACACAAGAGAGAGCGTAAAGCTAAAGGCTGAAATTATAAAAAGGAGTTGAAGGGAAGATGAGTGAACAAACAAAGAAAATATTTTTACCTCTTTATCTATTACTATTAACTATTGCTTTTTTAGTTAGCTTTGCAGTGGTCATGTATACAACGGATATATTTTTAAAAGAATCTGATATTAATAAAATTTTTGAAGAGGAGAACATCGAAAATGTAACAAGGATATACACATCTTCAATGTACCGATTTGATTGGAAGGACAATGGAGAAGAGTGTTCTCTTGAAATCTATAATAGTTATGACCAGGTTAATTGGGAAGAAAAACAAATGAGCCAGGTGGATGTAGGTACTTTTTTTAAATATAAAAACATTTTATTTAGAAGTTCCAACAAGGAATTAATAAGAAAATATTATGCAAAGATAAAAAGTTTAAAATAAAAGGGGATCAAATTATGGATAATTTTTTAGAAGAACCAAACAACGAGCAGGGCGAATTAGATTATGCTTTCGAAAATGAAATTGAAGAACTTCAAATGGCCGAAAAAGAAGCTGGCCGATATATTTATGTATGTAAATTAAAAATAAAAGAATGGGAAGATAAACTAAAAAAGGCTGAGGAACGAATAGAATATAGGAAAGACTGTTCTAAACATAACATCTATAACTTGTTAAACAAAGCTATTGTGGACGGGGTCGTTGGGCCTGAAAGTATAAAGGAAGGTAGTCAAACAACTTATACTATCCCATCTGCAAAACTTATATTTCACAAAGAAGAAGAGCAGATAGAAATGGTTGATGAAAATAAGCTTTTATTATATCTTAAGGATAATAGTAAATGGGATTATTTAAGCATAAAGGAAAATGTTAAATGGGATGAATTTAGGAAGACAATCAGGGCTAAAGATGGAAATATAATTGATGAACACGGAGAGATACTTGAATCAATAAAAGGCCTTAATATAACAACGAAGCCGTCTAAATTTGAAATTAAGTATTTAGGTAAAAAGAAATAAAAGAAACGTTAAATATCATTAATGGATAATAGTGAATTATAAAATAATTATGTTATAATATAATTATTAATTTTGAAAGGATTGATAATTATATGAATAATTTATTAACAGTTAAAAAGGATGAAATTTATGTTGCTACTGATATTTTAGCAAGTGAATTAAAAAGACCTCATCAAGTTATAATAAAATTAATAAAAGTATATGAAAATGAATTAAAAAAACTTGGAATACTCTCCTTTGAAAACCAACTAAAATCTGGAAAAAGAGGACAGCCGAAAAATATTTATTATCTAAACGAAGAACAATATTTATTTTTAATAATGAATATGAGAACAAAATCAAATGAAAAAGATTTAGTATTAAATTTAAAAATGAAAATATCAAAACAGTTTGTTAAAATGAGAAAATGGATATTGGAACAAAAAACACAAAAAGCAAATGCGGAATATATAGCGACAAGAGGAATGTCTAAAATAGGAAGAAAACAGGAAACAGATATAATAAAAGAATTTATTGATTATGCTAAAAAACAAGGGAGTCAATCAGCTGAAAAATATTATATGATAATTTCAAAAATGGAAAACTCAGCTTTTTTTATACTTAAGGAGAAATTTAAAAATGTGAGAGAAGTATTAAGTATAACTCAATTAAGCAAGATAATTGTAGCTGATATGATAGTTAAGACTGCGATTATAGAAGGCATGGAAAAAGAAATGTATTATAAAGATATATTCCAATTGGCTAAAAAAAAGGTTGTTGAAATGGCTAATAGTGTGGGAATAAAAGAAGTTTTACCTTCTATTGATTTTAAGCAGATAGAATAAACCGGAGGTTTTTAAATTGGGTAATAATGAAATTATAAAAAATAGCTTAGATAAAATATTGATGTATTATGGAGCAATTCCTCCAAGAGGAACAGGCAATTGGACATGCTTAAGTTCGAGACATAAAAATCCGCGAGATAATTTATCGGTTAAAGGAGACATCTGTTGTTGTCACTGCGGGATTAAAGGGGATTCTTTCGCCGTTATTGGTGAACTAGAAGGCCTCGGCCATAAAGATAAAGAGCAGTTCCTTTTAATTGTAAAAAAAGCATTTGAAATTTTAAACATGCCTGTTGAATGCAAAAAACCCAACAGGCATGAACAATATGAAAGCAAAAAAACAAAGAAACAAGACGGAAATACAATTAATGAATTAACTCAAATTATATCAGAAGTTTCTAAGAAAGCAAAAACAATGAACTATATTTATTTTAAAACAAGAGGGATAATAAATCCCTATCTCTTTAAAAAATATAGACTTATTGTTGGAAATCCAAAAAGGATATTCCCATCAAAACTTTTACCCAATTTAACAAATATTTGGGCCTATGAATATATAATCCCAATTATAAAAGATGGCAGAGTTGTAAATTGTATCTTAAGAAGGAACGACAACAAGAGCAATTCGAACAATAAAACATTAAATTTAAAAGGGCTCCCTGTGGAGTTCTTTAATGGAGATTACCTGAAGGAAACAAACTTAAAATATATATTTATATGCGAGGGTGTATTTGATGCCCTTACGTTTTTAAATTTTGGGCATAAAGCCTTGTCAATTAATTCAATAGTAATGATTAATAAACTATTCCAAGAGGTTAAAAACAATAAAGAAGGGCTAAAAAATACTATATTCTTTATAGCTTTTGACCAAGATGAAAAAGGCTGGGGACAAAAAGCTGCAGCAGAATTAATAAACAAATTAAAAAGTATTAATATCAAAGCTAAAAGCCTAAAGTTAAAGGAATACAAAGACATAAATGAATATTATTGCAATAATCAAAAAAGTTTCTTAGAAAGTATTGACAAAGTAATACCCATATAGTATTATGTGAGCATAGTAAATAAAATAAATTAAAATATTAGGAGGAACTAAAAATGAAAAATATAATTAAAGTATTAGGATGGTTGTTATTCCCATACATAATGGTGGGGATTTTGGTTGGAAGGAAAAGCGAGAGTAAATTAGCCGGATTCATGTCAGGGTTTTTTGTATTTATTCTTGTATATGCTGTAATAATAGAGCCTTATGGCGAAAACTCAACAACGTATAATACAGGGACACCAATTAGCGTCTCGGCAAAAGATATCCCCGAAAGTAAAAAGACGTTACAACCGTCACCAAGTCAATCAGTTAAACCTTCAATTAAGCCATCACCGAGCCCAACAGTTAAAACAACATCAGTCAAGCCATCAGTTAAACCATCACCAAGCCCAACAGTTAAGCCTTCTGTTAAACCATCAGTTAAGCCATCACCAAAAATTATTGTAAAAAAAGAAACGCTTTCTCAAAAAAATGCAGTAAAAGCAGCAGAAAACTATATTAGGATTATGCCTTTCTCAAGAGATGGCCTAATAAAACAGTTAAAATATGAAGGTTACTCGACAGCAGACGCGACTTATGCGGTTGATAAGCTTAAGATTGATTATAATAAACAGGCTCTAAAAGCGGCAGAAACGTACCTCGACATGATGGCTTTCTCAAGGAGTGGATTAATAAAACAGTTAAAATATGAGGGCTATACAACTAAGCAGGCCACATATGCAGTTGATAAGGTTGGTTTATAGGAGGAGCGAAATGGAATTTATAACTCCAGAAGATTCAAAAAAGATTATTGAAGCTTCTATTAAAAAAGATAATCTGTTATATCATTTTAAAATAGAGAATCAACAGAGAATATTTTTAAAAGATTTAGATGAGATGATATGGAAATTTAATAGTTTAGTTAACAATATAAATTGTATTGATTTTAAAAGCTATTATCTTGATAAGGATTATAAAAGCAAAGATATTATTAAAGAGCTATTTAAAATAAATAACCTTGTTAAACAATATACAGAGATGGTTATTGATAGGCATGGGATTGATAAAAAGGAATTCATTAATACTGTTTTAAATTTAAGCGGTGGGATAACTTGGGATGAAGATGGGGGTCGAAACATTGGACTGCAAAATATGTGGAAGACGGATGGAATTAAAAGATTCCAATTATGAATATTGGAATCTTCAATATTGGGAAGGGTTTAGTTGCATTTGTGGGAACGTTGAACTTATTTATTACTCAGAAGATGAATACAGAAATAGGCAGCAAAAAGCAAAGAAAATAAATCAATATGATTATATGAAGATTTGTCCTAATTGTAAGAGCGATTTAATTGAAGATATTGGACTAGAGGGCTTTAGTTGTAAAAATTACAAATGCAAGAGATTTTATACCTTTGAGGAGTTGTATGAAATGAAAACAGGAGGGCTTGAATTATCAAAAGCATTCAACCAGGGTTCAAACCCATTCTCTTTTTTGAAACTGCCGAAAGGTAATTAATTATTAAAGGAGGTATGCTAAGTGGCTGATATAGGTAAATGTAAATTATGCGGAGGCGATTTGGTTAATTTTGAATACAAGATAGTTAATCAGAATATAGTAAAAGCATATGTTTTTAAAGGCGTAAAATGTTCAAATTATCCTAGGTGCGAATTCAAAGTACCGAAAGATGCCAAAGAATTATAATTATTGAGAGGAGATTTAAAAAATGAAACATTATATTATAAAGACTAACGCAACAAACAAAAACAATGTTGACTGCTATGAAGTTATTAATGGGAATGCTGGATATATGAAAAGAGTTAACTCTTTTGAAATAGCCAATATGATAGAAGCTGACAAGGTTGGAACGATAAAACTTGAAGATAGGCGAACATATAAAAGCGATAAGAATGATTTAGATTAGAGGTTAAAATGAAAGCTAAAATTATAAATAACAAAATCTTTATTAGGTTAACAAAGGAAGAGTCGGAACGGCTGGCAGCAAAAGAATCAACTAAAATCAGGCTAAGGGCGAGTGGTAATTTAATAATAATTAATTGGATTAAGGAGAATAAAAATGGCAGAGATTAACTTGATAAACAAAGACACTAACTTGAAAAATATTCAAATAGAATGGATAAGATGGGATGCCTATTATGGCATCATCCCATTGACCATTTATAAAATACCGGGTTATATCCATTCTATTGGCGGTAAATGGGGAGAAAACGATTATTGGTGCACAAAAAGAGGCCTGGACGTTAATTACGAAACTTTGATGGAATTTAGTGGTTCTCCTTGTAATTGGAGTTTTTCTTTAACTGAAGATAATTATTTAAAATGTAAATGGGAAGAGAAGAGAATTGAAAGGAAAATCCAAGTAAAAATTCTTAGGAACAATGATGTTTTTTATACCTTTGGAGCAAACAATCTGGATTGGGCCTTAACAAGAGTAAGAATGCTATTGTTTGAAATTGATGAACACCCAATTGAATTTTATGAAATAAATTTTAAGAAACACATTATTGGCAGAAAGATAGAATGGAAAGGCATACCTTGTATAATAGAAAGCTATTGTATGAATGGGAACTTAATTATAGTTCCAGACCTGAAGCTATCAAGCCATGAAGAGTTAATGAAAGTATCTCATCAAAAAGCAGATTATGACGGTTATGTTGCCGAAGATTTGTTTGCTGGTTCGATTTTTTGGTTTAGGAGGAGTGAAGATGAATAAGTTATTTATTGATAAAGTTGGTGTTGAAAATGCAGAAATTATGTGGAATGAAATACAAACTATAGGATATGTAGACCCAAACAAAACAACTAATTATTTAGATATTATAAATAATGTTGAAGATTTATATAAGAAAATCCTACAAAGGGAAAACATAAATAAAAGGTATTTAGTAAGGGGATGTCCAGCGAGAAGGAATCGGTTAATAGTAGACTATAGGGTTCCTATTTCAAACTGCATATTACTAGGGTTAAATGAGGAAAGAATAATAATGTTTAATCAATTAGCAGGAATGCCGGGCAATATCTTATGTTTATTTGAATCTTGTGTAGAACTCTGGGAAATTAGAAGTTTAATTAGAGAGTTTATATGATGTTTTATTTAATTGAAAGGAGAAATGCTAGATGTATACAGGAAATGTTAAGACAACCAAATGCCCTGAATGTGGCCATGAAGTAGAAGTTAACCCAAATCAAGAAGAGGTCACCTGCAATAAATGCGACACAGATTTTTATCCAGAACTTGAAATACTATTAACCGAATTAGAATTATGATATAATATAAAAAACCTGTAAACCTATTGTATTTTTGATTTTTAATAAAAAGCCCTTTTTAGGGCTTTTGTTCTGTTTTCAAATGCATTCTATATGTCTATGTGGACGAATATAGAATATATTTGTTTTTTTTTGTCGTGTTATGATATACTAATGTTACGTTATGAAACGGACAGTCGACGGACTTAAAACGGAAATAGTCGACAGACTTAAAAATGGAGGTTTATATGAATTTGAAACGATTTTTTAGTTTATTGTTGTTTGCACCATTAATTCCTTTGGTTGGAGTGCCTGGTGAAGGCGGAGAAGCTGGAGCGGCAGGCGGTGAAAATGCAGAGGGCGACGAGGGCAAAAATACAAACCTCGATGGCGAATCCAACGATGGGGAAAAAGGGCAAAAACAAGAGTCTACATTTTCTTCACAGGCTGATTTTGACAAAGCTTTTGAAAGAAGAATGGCCCGGGAAAGAAAGAAAATGGAGACTGAGTTTAACACTAAGCTTGAAAGAGAAAAAATGGATGAGACCCAAAAAGCAAAGGCAGAAAAGGCCGATGCAGAATTAAAAGCAACTGAGGCAATTAAGAAAGCAAACTCGCGATTAATAAAAAGCGAAGTTAATCTCAAATCAGTTGAACTTGGAATTATAGATGCCGAGGCTGCATATGCCCTAGTCAACAAAGAAGATATTGATGTTGATGACCATGGCAATGTAACGGGTATTGAAGCGGCTTTAAAATCTTTAATTACAAGAAAACCATATTTAGTAAAACCTGCAGAACAGCAACATCAAAAAGCGGGAGATGACCAAAGTTCATCAACCAAAAAAAATAATTTTAATATCAATGATATGTTCAGAAAAGCTGCTGGCAGGTAAATTAAAAAAATAATAAAGAGGTGTATTTTATGTCAACTTATATCCCAAGGACAGGAGCCGAGGCTCTTATGCCAGAAGAATATACAAGAGAGATTCTTGAAAGCGTACCAGAGTCAAGTTCTGTCATGAGCTTAGGTTATAGAGCTCCAAATATGTCCAGAGCTCAAAGAAGAATGCCTGTATTATCTGTTTTACCCACAGCATACTTTACAAATCCAGGCCCTGGAGACGTTGGAGATTTGGGCTGGAAGAAAACAACAAGATTAATGTGGGAAAATAAATACCTTGACGCTGAAGAATTGAATGTAATTGTAGCAATTCCCGAGGCGGTTTTGGACGACGCTGATTATGACATATGGGGTGAAGTTAAACCAAAGCTCCTTGAAGCATATGGCTTAGCATTTGACCAAGCTGTCTATTATGGCGTTAACGCTCCTGCAGTATGGCCAACAAATATCGTCGCAGCAGCAACTGCCGCTGGTAATTGGGTATCTGCTCCAGTAGGAACAAATGATTGGTATGATGTAATACTTGGAGAAGATGGTCTTGTTGCTAAAGTTGAAGAGGACGGTTATATGGTTAATGGTTATGTTTCTGCCTTAACTATGAGGGGTAAACTAAGAGGGCTGAGAGATAGCAATAAACAGCCAATATTTAAGCCAATTACAAGAGAAGGCGTTCAAGGCCCATCCAGATATGAGTTAGATGGGGAATTAATGTATTTCCCAAAAAACGGTGCAATAATTCCAGATAGAAGCTTGCTTATTGCCGGAGACTGGTCAAAGTTAATTTATTCAATTAGAAAAGATATTACTTGGAAAATCATGACTGAGGCTGTTATCCAAGACCCAGTTACTGGAGAGATTGTATACAATCTGGCTCAACAGAATATGGTTGGACTTAGAAGTTGCATGAGAATTGCGTGGCAGGTTCCGAATCCTATTAATAGGGTGAATGAGGATGAAGATAGCAGATATCCATTCAGCGTTTTAGGTAATCTTGGAAGCTAATATTTAATAAATAAATTAAAGAGGTTAGATTATGAAAGTTAAATTTTTGAAAAAGGGAATATACAGAGGCACTCAATATCCAAAAGATTCTATCGTTGAAATGGCCAATATGGACATGAAGGCATTTATCGATTGTAAAGTTGTCGAACTGTATAGACGTGAAAAGAAAGTTAAAGCAATAGAAGAGATGGGATATAAAGAACTTAGAGTTCTTTGTAAAGAAAAAGGTCTTCCAGCTGTTGGAAGTAAGGAAGAATTAGCTTTGTCTTTAAAAGGATTAACAATTAATAAATAAAAGTTAATGATGGAGGTTGGAAATGTATATTACAAGTACAGAATATAATACATTAACAGGACGCCCGGCATTAGAAGCAAATACTATCAGACTAACAATTGCATGTAAATTATTAGACTCAAGAATAGGCAATTATCCAATAAACACAGATGGTTATAAAATATCATCTGCATGGGTACTTTATACTGAGGGTGAAAATGTAACTTTACATCAATCTAAAATAGATGCTGTAAAAATGTGGGTCGCCACAATGATATCTTATTTAACTGATAATAATAATAAGCCACCCTCTTCAGCTAATAACTTAAAGCTTGGAAGATTTAGTGTAGGGAAAGCTGGGTCAATTGGAGATTCCTTTTTACCCGCTGAATTAGGTTATGCTGATAGCATTTTAGTATCTTCCGGAATAATTAACAGGAAGGTAAAAATGGGATGAGTTTAGCTGAATTTGTAAGTATGATGACACATGATGTTGTCTTAAAAAAAAGGAAAAGAAGTTCTAGCGGCGACTTTTCTGTTGTTTCAACATCTCCGAGTTTAAAAGGTTTTGTGCAATATGGAAACTTTTTAGTAACAACCGAAAAGGGAGAAGAGGTAAAAGCCACTGCCCTTGTATTTTTGCAAGATGATTGTGGGATTGACGTTAATTATCCATATTGGATGATTGACCAAACAGCTCCTCAAGTTAGAGGCGATATGGAGGTCATAAAGATTGATCCCGTCTCAAACCCTTTAACTGGGAATACACATCATTTTGAATGTGCTGTTAGATAGAAAGATAATGAAAGGATGATTAAGGATGTCATGGACTAGATGGAACGGGCCTTCAATTAAAAGGAAAATTAGAGAAGCCACAATAAATACCGTCGTTAAAACAGGCGACGTTGTTTTATCCGCTTCAAAACAAGAAGTGCCACTGGATGATGGTTTTTTATTGCGGTCAGGAATAGTTGTATTAAAGCATGATAATGTTCCTGTTGCTATTATTAGCTTTGGTGGAGGCCCTGGAACTGGACATCCTCAAATCCCCTATGCAAGAAGATGGCATGAAAATCAGGCAAATTTTCAGCACGGTCGTAAATGGAAATATTTAAAAGACCCTTTTAATCGGCTGGCCTCAAGTAGTTTAACAAGAATATTAGAGGCAGAGTTAAGGAGGATTTTATGAGTATTGCTTTTGACATGTTGAAATATTTAGAATTAAAGGGATTAGGTGTTGAGGGAATAAATTTATTTTTAGGGTTTGAGCCTGAGTCACCAGATAATTGTATTACTATATATGATGAGTCGGCTTCTACAATTCCCGAATCTGCGTGTTTATCTGTTGATAGTTTAGGCATCCAGATTACGGTACGAAATAATAATTATGCCTTAGCAGAACAAATATCAAGAAGTATTCACAAGAGAATTGTAGGATTTGGGGGAGCGGCTTTAGTGCCGGGCGGAGAAATAGTATCTTATTTAACCGTTGAAACAGCTCCCAATAGTTTGGGAAAAGATATTAAAGGGCGAAATCAATGGTCGGCCCATTATGTTGTTAGGGCCGAATCTAGTGATGATGCCTTTAGATTATAAATAAAGGGGATGAAATTATGCCAGAAGTTAAATTTGCCAGAACGCAAATAATGGTGGATAACGAGATAGTCGCAAAAGTTACATCTTTTAATAGGGACGTAGCAATTGCCGAGGAGGATATCACGGGCTCCGAAGATTATATTGCCGGAACTAATGTTTTACATCAACAGTTTGCAAGTATATCCGTCGGAGAAACTGCAGCGGTTGAGGGAATTGCTATTGAATCTGCTGCCGCTGGTCTTGATGATGGACAGTCAGAATTAAGGGATTCGGCAGAAACCGGAGCAATGGTAACAATGAGACATGTTAGACACACCGGATATGGTTATGTTTTAACAGGTTTCTTTACTGCCTATTCAGAAAATGGAAATACTGGAGAAGTATATAAATATAAAGGAACTTTCAGGGTTAATAGTAAAGTAGCTATAACACCAGGAAGCTAATAAAATTAATAAAGCGGAGGGAATAAATTAATGGATAAGAAATTGAAAAGCAATGAGGAAAGAGAAGCCTTTCTTGAAGAAAAGTTCGAACAAATACAAGAAGAGCAGGAAGCGGGCCTCTTGCTAGACTTTGACAAAGCAATAGAAGAAAAACAAGCAAAGCCATTTACAATTAAAATTTTAGGCAAATTCTATAATATACCAAAGCAAATGCCTTTTAAATTTGCTACATTCTTTTTTAGACATTGCTATAAAAAGGTAAATGGTAAATTAACAGTTGATGTTCCAGAGGAAAAGCTGTTTCTATTTATTCAGCTTATGTTTGGGAATGAGATGTTAGTAGCTTTGGAACATTCTAATGTATCTGTCGAAGATGTTTTTGATACTTTAGCTTTAGAAATCCTTAGTAAATGGGGATATGATATCAAGGGTAAAAAAGGAAATGCAGCTAATACTGAAAAAAAAACCTAGACCCTCGCATAGTTATTTGGGGATGGGCTTCTCTGGAGGCTGATTTTATGCGATTTTATAAAATTGATTTAGTTGAAGAGGGTTTCAATGATAAGTTAACATGGCGCAGATTTTTAGTATTTATAAGAGGGCTTCCAGAGGATTCCTCTTTTAATTATTTTTGCAAGAATAAAGAGAACAGGGATTTTGTTGAATATGATGATGAAATAATAGAAAAAGAAATAAAAAGATTGAAGTGAGGCGATTAAATGAGCTTATTATTAGGAGAAATTAATGTAAATATAAGGGCCGATAATAGCAGGTTTAATGCAGATTTAGACACAGCTGAAAATCGCGGTCGAAGATTTTCGGGTGATTTATCTAACAATGTCTTAAATCTATCGCAACAAATCGGAGAGGCTGGGCGTTCAATTGGAACAAACTTTTCCAAGGTTGGAGGGGTTATGCAGGCCGCTGGACAGTCTATCCAAGCCGTCGGAGCCAGTCTTATAAAATACATTACCCTTCCTTTGGCGGCTGCTGGAGTTGCTATATTTAAATTTGGGAAAGACTTTGAATATGAATTAAGTAAGGTCGTCGGGCTTGTTGGTGTTTCAAGAGACCAAGTTTCTGCATGGGGAGATGAAATTTTAGACTTAGCTCCTAAAATTGGAAGACCACCAAAGGAGCTCGCTGAGGCTTTGTTTTTCGTAACATCTGCAGGCATAAAAGGAGCCGAAGCCATGGATATTCTTGAAGCTTCGGGAAAGGCTGCAGCGGTTGGAATGGGCGAAACTAAAACTATTGCCGACTTAGTAACATCAGCGATGAATGCCTATGGAAAGGAAAACTTAAGCGCGGCCCAGGCGGTTGATATAATTACAAACGCTGTGCGTGAAGGAAAGGCTGAGGCTTCGGAGATGGCTTCAAGTATGGGTCAAGTATTACCGCTCGCCACCGAGATGGGCGTTTCTTTTGACCAAGTAGCGGCGGCTCAAGCGGCAATGACAAGAACCGGAACAAATGCCAGTGAAGCTGCTACTCATTTAAAAAGCATCTTTGCAGGAATGTTAAAGCCCGCTAAACAGGCAGAGGAACAGCTAAAAGCAATGGGAACAAGTAGTTCCGAAATGCGAAGAAAGATAAGGGAAGACGGATTATTGTCTGCTTTAACTGATTTAAGAAATATGACCAACAAATATGGCGAAGAGGCCATGGCTCGTGTTTATCCAAACATTAGGGCCTTAATAGGCGTTTTGGATTTAATGGGAGCTAATTCTAAGGAGAATGCGGTCATATTTGAACATCTGGCAGATTCTACCGGCATTCTTGATGAGGCCTTTCAATCAGCATCGGAAACTCTAGACTTTAAATGGAACCAGGCAATATCAAAAGTTCAAGCCACGGCGATTAGCTTTTTTGATATTCTTAGAGCTCGGTTAATTCCAGTTTTAGAGACAGTTATTAGAGTTCTTGATTTTGTTGTTGAAAAATTCCAAGGGTTATCTGAGCCAATTCAAAATGCAATATTAAGTTTTGCAGGAATTGCTTTTATAATTGGGCCGATTGTTTTAGGGCTTGGAACGGCTATCGTTATGTTAGGCTCTACCATTGCAGCCGTTGGAACAATAATAACAGTGGTTAGTTCTATTATTGCCACAGTTGGAATTCCGGTTATCCTAGCAATTGTGGCAGCGGCTTATATAGTAGTTGACTCCTTATTAGTTCTTATAGGAACTTTTGTTCTTCTTTGGAAAACTAACGAAGATTTTAGAACTAAAGTTTTAGATACCTGGAATTCAATCAAGGAAAACGGAAAGATAATATTTGAAGAACTTAAAACAACAATTATATATATCTTTAATGCTATTCAAGAATTTTGGTCAAAACATGGAGAGGATATATCCAGCATTCTAGGTGCTGTGTGGGATGACATCCTTGATATAATAAAATTTGCTACTGAATCAATAAAAAACGTGGTTCTTCTTTTTGGAGCCGTTGTTAAGGGAGACTGGGGTGGTATTTGGGAAGCCATGAAAGGCCAGTTATTTAATATTCTTGACCTTATGAACGCAACTGTTGGAGAAAAGTTCAATGCAATGACTGCTGTTATTTTGGAAAAGCTTGGAGAGACTAAAAATCAATTAAAGACAGACTTTGACGAAATGAATGAAACCGTTGGAACAAAACTTAATACGATGGCATCTGTAGTATCTGAGAAGTTTACAACTATTAAGGCCCAACTGAAAACAGACTTCGAAGAGATGAAAACAGAAATAAGTGTCTGGATAACTGAACTTCCGGAAAGATTCCGAGAAGGCTTTGAATTAGTTAAGGCAGCCATTATAGAAAAATTTACAGAAACAAAAGAATCAATAATAATAAAGCTTGAAGAATGGAAACTTTCAATAATAGAATGGTTTACTAATATGCCAACAGTTATCAAAGAACTTTTATCCGCATGGGGAGCTGCAATAGTTGAGTGGACAACCGCCCAAAATGAAGAAAATATAAAGCAGTTTACAATTTGGGCGGATGCCATAAGTGAATGGTTCTTATCTATCCCTGGGAAAATAAGCGAACTTCTGGAAACATGGAAAACGAGCATTGTTGAATGGTTTGATAGTACAAAGGAAAAAATAATAGAAAAATTAACAGGCTGGTGGGAAGGAATAACAGTTTGGTTCCAAGAGGCTCCGGGGAAAATTACGGGATTTTTTGAGGCTTGGTGGGAAAGTATTAAAACATGGTTCGAAGAAACTAAAAATAAAATAACCTCTAAGCTTGATGGTTGGTGGGAAAGTATAAAGATATGGTTCCAAGAGGCACCGGGAAAAATTACAGGATTCCTTGAGAGCTGGTGGAGCAACATGAAAAAATGGTTTGAAGAAACTAAAAATAAAATACAGGGAAAACTTGAAGAATGGTGGTCAGCTATAAGAGCATGGTTTAATGGATTAGCAAGTAAACCAGAAGTTAGAAATGCAGGCCAAAATATGATTAAAAAAGTAAGCGACGGAACTAAGGACAAGAAAGGCGATTTCATCGATAAGTTAGGTAAATTAATTATTGATGTTGCTGGCGCTGCCATAATGTTCGCGGGAGTTGCTTTGCTGGCGGCAGGTAGAGAACTAGTAAAAAGGATGATAAAAGGAATAGGCGAGGTGAACTTAAGAGAGTCAGGTCAAAAAATTGTAAATAGCTTAATTAGTGGAATAAAAAGCAAGTACAGTGATGTGACAAAAGTTGTCAGGGAATTAGCGACAAGAATAAGAGATTTTTTTCCGTTCTCGCCAGCTAAAGACGGCCCATTGAAAGACCTTGATAAAATTGATTTTTTTAGTTCAATAAATAAATCTTTAATGAATGCAACAAGTAAATTGGATTTACCTAGTTTGAAATTAGGAGAAAAGATAATGAATAATTTATCTCAAACTCCTTCATTTGATAGGGCCGCGTCCTTTGGAACGGCAGCAAATGCTATTAATATAACTGGGCCTATGAATTTTTATGGTGTTGAAGATGTCCCTGCATTTATGCAAGAAATGAGAACAACAATAAAAAGATATGGAGGTAAATTTATATGAGTTTTAGAGTAACAATTGATAATAATTTACCTACCAATGAAAATAATAATTTTGGATTCCCAGATGGAGTTGTTGTAAAAACTAAAACCTTAAATATAAATACAACAATGAGCGAAAGAAGTGTGGCCTCTTTTATTCTCCTTGATAGAATACCTGTTGGATTCCATTTTAACCAAATAATAGGAAGACCTGTTCAAATATGGGAATATATTGATGGGCCCTTTGATAATATTAATTCATGGGAGTTGATATTCGCGGGCCAGGTTGATGAACCCGAAACAAGCAATGTAAACCGTCTTATTTTTAGGAATGCAATAGTTTGTATAGACCATCATGCAATATGCGACCGGATAGCTGTTAATCAAAGCTATCCAAAAATTAACATTGATGAATTAGTAAAGTTAATTATAGACGATTATCTGACTGAAGATGGTATTTGGTATGATTCAACTTCAATTCAATCAACGACCAAAGAGGTTCAAATAGTTTGTCCATATGTATTCTGCACACAAATTTTTAACGAATTATCGGCTCTCCTTAATTGGACATGGAAAATAACTCCCGATAAGAAGTTTTATTTTAATGATGGGAGTTCTAATGTTGCGGCAGCGATTGTTGAAACCCGTGGGCAATTGGCTCATTCAATAAATGTAAAATTAGATAGGTCTGATTATAGGAATGTTCAAATATTAAAAGAAGTTAAATGTGAAGTAGAGGCCTTATTAGAGATATCACAACCTTATCCCGATGGAGTAAATATGGTTTATCAAGTTTTATATGAGATACAATATAAGCCACGTTTATTCATAACAACATGGGCCAACAAGAGCCATCCATTGCCAGCTGAGGAGGTTGACCCGGCCACAATAGGTATTTATGGACTTGACGAGGCGGGAACCTATGCCTGGTATTGGAACAAAAATCAAAAAACTGTTTATCATGATGGAGCAGAGGCTCCTATTGCCATAAACCTATATTTAGTTATTGAATATATTCCAATTTTAGAATTTGATATAATTAGGACAGATGCTGCAGAAATTGCGAATAGAAAATTAGTTGAGGGTGGAAGCGGAATTTATACGGACGTTATGTCTGGCTCGGATTTATACGGCGAAATTCTGGCTGAGGAAAAAGGCGATGCTCTTTTACAAAGATATGCCAGAATTGCTAAAAAGATAAGCTTTAGCAGTTTTGATAATTATAAAACTGGAGAAATTAGAGATGTTATATTCCCAAGTTATAATATAAATAGTTTAACATCTGAAGGAGCTGGATATTTAGTTTGGAGTGTTTCAATTAGGGATATAGGAACACCAAAATTATTAAGAGCTATTGAATTAATTGATGGAGAGCCAGTTGGTGGCTGGATAGCATTTTTTAAAAAGATGTTATCTACAGAAAACTATTTTGAAATAAGAACTGATTTAACAATTAGTATTCAAATTATAGAATCTGAGGCTGTTGATTATTCGGAAGTTTTAAACATCTTAAGAATTGATTCTTTATATCCGGCGGTCGATTTATATCCAGCAGTCGACTTATATCCGGGGACTCAAGTATCATCTAACAATTATTCTAATTAAGGAGGTGACAACTTGGAAACTAAATTTAAAATGAGTGGACTTGTAGAAATTAAAAAATTTAAAGATGGAAAATGTGTCTCAAAGACTATAAAGAAGAACAACATAATGGATGATGCCTTAGATGAATTAATAAAAAGTTTTTATTCAGTAGCAAACAGCAACATGCTTTTTATGCATATTGCCTTTGGAGATGATGACACGCCAAATACCGATGATATGGGAACTCTGGTTAACGAATATTATAGAATACAAATATTAAGTAAAAGAAGAACAAATGTTGGAGTCGTCCAAATAAGAGCTGTAATGACCGACTTAGAGCCGGCCCATATGGGAGCAGCCTGTACGATAAAAGAGGTGGGTCTTTTTGGAGGCTCTGGCTCTTATGATTACAATCCGCTGGCAATTGGAAATCATTTAAATACTGGGCTTTTAATATCGAGGGTTGTTGTTGATGAGGTTAAAGACACTTTTGAACAAATACAAATAACATGGACTATTACATTAGAAAGGGGGTAATAAATAAATGAAAAGATATAAAGTTGCTTTTGATATTGAGGCAGAAAAAAAGAAAGTTGAAGTAACTGTTGAATCTTCGGTTAAGGATAAACCTGTATTTGAAAAAGTTTACCCAGAATTTTGTAAGTTTTTTCTAGACCAATTCGGGGACAAACTTAATTTCACTCAAGAAGAAATAATAAGCAATGGTAAAAAATTGTTAGTTTTGGAGATAGATGTTCCAAGGAGTAGTAATTTAAAAAGATGTTCACATTCCGAAGATAGAGCTATTTTAAACCCAATAGAGACTGATAAGGTTGTTATTCCAAAAGAGGAGGTTGATATTTAATGGCTATTTTTGGAAATTGGACTCCTATTACTTTTATAAATACAACGCCTCCGGCCATTGACCAAGATGCCCTAAACGACATAGAGGATTGGATTGATATTGCCGATGAGGAAAACAGGAAGTCTCAAACTGTAAACTTTGAAAAAATTATGACTTATTTTTGGCAGAGAAACATAAATGAAATTGAAAATTTCTCTGCAGCATCCGAGTGGACAGCAGACGCGTCTTCTACTTTATCAGACGACACAACTAATAATGTTATTGGATCAAATGCTGTCAAATTACTTGAGAGTGATAATGTAGCATCTTGGGTTGGAATGTCGCGAAATATAACCGCCCTTGATTTAACAAAATTTCATGATGGGTCTGCTTCTACAACAGCAGATTTAATTATGGTTTTATTTTATGTTACTGATATAACTAAATATACTTTATTTCAGATAAAGCTAGGAACTTCTAATGCACATAATTATAATTATGCTTGGAATCCAGCAGGCTTTTCGAATGGATGGAATGTAAGATGGATTAGAAAGAGTGTTATGACAACAACTGGAGCTCCGGCTTGGAATAACATTACTTATTTAAGGGTTGATAGTTATTCAACAATAAACGCTCAAAATCAATATTTTACATTGCAATATCTTCAAATGATAAGAGCCGACCCTGATTTTGCTACATATACAAATGCATTCCAAGAGTATTTTGGAGCTGCTACTGGTTGGATAAGCAAGTTTAGTGTATATTATGACTTATTTTCAATTATTTATGATGAGAAAATTAATAAGTTGGGAACAATGAAGTTGGTTCCGGCCGATTTGTATGCGGGCCTCCATATTTATTGTTCGGTTTTATCTTTTCAAGGTAAATTTGAAATATATTCAAAGCTCGCTGGATATACGAATTCTATAGTTTGGATGGTAGATGCAACTAATTATATTGAATGTTATGTTAATGCAAATACTTTTTATTTAAATGCTGTTGAAGGTGGCGCGGCTACACCGACAAGTATTGCATTAACAAATAGTTTGCTTTTAAATGAAAGGGTTTTAATAGGCTTTGAAAAGGATGGCGATGTTGTAAGGGCTATTTTATCAAAAAATGGAGAGACCATAAAAATACTTGAATACGAGACAAGTATAGCCGATGAAGGATGTCTATATTTAGGAACCCAAGGAACCAGCGCGTGGGGTCTCGTAACTGATTTTGCTGTTGCTAACAATGTCGGTAATTTAAATATTTACAATGAAGAGGCAAAAGGCCCGAGGCTTATAAGGCTGTCCGCAGACCAGACTTATGCAAATAATACGATGACAGCTATTGCTGATTTTCTAATAAGATTAAAGCCAAATAGAATTTATAAAGTTGAAGCGATTATAAATGCACATAACTCTGGCTCAGAGTTAGCAGATTTAAAAACTGATTGGGCTTCAAGTGGAGTCTCTTTATTAGGTTTAAAAAACTGTGTAGGAAGCGAAACAACAGCAGCGACTTCACAGCCAAACACTACTAAAAATAGATGTTCAGCTCATGCCCTCGCAACAGCTGTGCGTTATGAAATATCTGCATCTACAACATATGTCGCTATAAAAGAGGATTTTATAGTAAAGACAATCCAGGCCGGAGCTTATATTAATTTAAGAGCAGCACAGTATACAACCACCGCGGGGGCGGGCAACGAAACAATCGTTGATGATACTTCATATGTTTTAGTTACAGAGGTATTTTGTGAAAAATAAGAAGGGATGAATAAAAATGGCTGAAGAAAAAATATTAAATTTAATTCTTGAGAATATGAAAGAAATGAAAACAGATATGAAGGAAGACCTGAAAAATTTAAGAGTTGAAATGAATTCCAAGTTTGATAACATCGAGAATGTTGTTAAAGGAATAAAAGAGGACATGGTTAAAAAAAACGATTGTAAGGAGGCTCGAGAGGGATGTACGAAATTAACCGAATTAGAGGTCGTCAAACATGAGTGGTCTTATAAAAAGATAATTGCTGTCGGCGGGGTTATAACCGCAACACTAACAGGTTCCACCGTGGCAATAACCACCATATTGAAGGCCATCTATGGTTAAGTAAAAAGCAACGGTTAAAGGAAAACTTAAGATGTTTTTCTTTAACTGCTTGCTTTTTAATTTTATTGTGTTATAATCTCTTTAGGTAATATTTAAGGTCTCGTGAGGGGACATTGTATTTATACAATCTTTGTATTACCTAAAGAAATGGACATTGAAAAAAGAAGTTGCTTTGTATAGTTTGGTTTGAATCGCAGCCGAACCAAACTATATAATCATAGTTGTATAGAAGTCTTGTAAATCCGAGCTGCGAAATTTGGATTTATGGGACTTCTTTTTATATAGGGAGGAAATTTAAAATGAATATTGAAAAATATGAAGCATTAAAACAAGCTATTCCCAGCAAATATCAAATTAAATTAAGATTTGATAATGGGAAACTGGGCCTTGATGTATTTAAGGGTAGCAAATTTTTAAAGCCAACACAGCGAACCGGAATGAAAACAACATATTTCAAATTATATGGAATTTATGAAGGGAAATTAAAAGGATATGCAGTCTCTAAGTATGAATTGTTTTGTTTTATATCTGGTGTTGATGTGGTTCAGCAGGAGGTTAGCCTAGAATATATTAATAAGAATATTGATAAAATCAAAAAATATGCTAGGAAGGAATTGATTAAAAATCGATTAAGGGAAACATCTTAAGGATTTATTTTAATTGAGAGAAAGAAGGGAGTTATTATGATTGAGTTGGATGAAACAAAAAAGAAGTATGACCGAATAGTGGATGAAGTTATCCTTAAGTTAACAATACTATTTACAGGGTTAGGCCTTATTTTTGGGGTATTACTTGATAATTTAACATTGACAATTGGCAGTTCTTGTTGTTTTTTAGTTATAAATATGTGGGCAATGAAATCTACTAAATAAGAAAAATAAAAATATCTTTAATAAGTTTTTTTATAAAAAAGAAACCTAAAGATATTTTTTTTATGTTATAATAAGTATATCAAAACCAATATATCAAACGGTCTTAGCTATTGAAACAAAAATAAGGCACCCAACGGACAGCATGGTGCCTTATTTTTTTTATGTCTTAAGTATTTTTAACTTTTTTAATTATAGGTTTGTAACCTAATTTAGTTAAATCAGCTGCTTGTTTTTTTGCATTGGCTTCTATCCCAAATGCACCCGTCTGCACCTGCCAAATATAATCGCTCTTTGTCGGGTCTTTTTTCATCTCAATACCAAATAACCCTTGCAAAATATTATAAGCGAAAAAATCGGCAGTCTTGTCAATATAGTTGGCATCTGTTAATATCTCAAAGTCTTCTGGATTATCAATAAACAATGGTTCAACGATAAAAACCGTTGTATCTTTCCCGGATAATCTATGAACTCCATAATGGTCTCTACCTGCTGAATTTAATTTAACTTGAGCTCCCCTGTTTGGAATGCCCATTAATTTTGAATATCCTTTACACAAATAACTTGCAAAGTCTTTATTTTTCTGTGCTGTAAAATTACTTGTAAGGATTTCAATCCCTCTCGCTTTTTTATTAAAAGCGTTGTGATGCCATTCGAACCAATAAACTGGAGCCATCTTGTCGGCTATTTTACACCTGTCAGATATCTCTATAAAAGTATCTCCGGTTCTTAAGATTCGTGCATTGGTTCCTAAATAAGGGGAAACTCTCTCATGAACAGCTTTGCATAATTTTAAATTGTAGGTCTTTTCATAACTCTTGTCGCAGGCTATTGCGCCCACGTCTTTCCCGCCATGGCCCGCACCATTTAATAATATTCTTGACATTTAATTACACTCTCCTTTTTGTTTTTTTTGCATTTCTTACATAAAATTTTAGTTATTAATTCGTTTTTATGGTCTTCCTGTAACAATTGTTTATTACAGACAACACAATATACATACTTAACCAACTTAAAACACCTGCCCTATAATATTTTTATCTTAAGAACGCCGCCAGCTTTGGTTCCTATTTGGACAGGCTTAACTTCGCCCGTCTCTTTATCAATTGCATTATTATTATGGATTAATAATGTTTTTTTATAGTTTTCCCAGTCAACTTCTTTTTTGGTTTTTATATATTTATCAGGTACTTTATCAATGTCTTCAGGTTTAATTAAAAAAGGAACTTCCCGGCTAAAGCTGATTTTAGCTGAAGGAAATTTAAGACTATATTCTGTTTTTGCTTTTGTACACTCGTCAATTCTTATTTGAGGCCTGATATAACCTAACAAATCCTCTTCGGCAGCTTTTATATTTTGATTATATTGTTGTATTTTTTGAACATATTCGTCCCTCATTGCTTCAGCAATGTGAATCAATCTTCTATTACTTTCTTCAAGTGCTTTAAATTCTTGGATTCTTTTTTCAATTAAAAAATCCCTATCAGCCAGCTTTTTTATTTGGCTGACATCTATAAACTTTTTTACTTTTATAGTTTCTTCAATTTCCTCAACTTCAACGGCTATCTGCGGAAAATATTCATTTTCTTGGTTCTCAGTCAATCCTTTGTCGTATTCAACTGAATATAATTTGCCATCTATCTTTAAAATTACTTCACAGCTTTGGCTCCAACGCCTGCTTTCTCCTACTATTGTTTTAACCTGGTCGAAGCTCCATATTGTTTTTTCTACTTCGTCTGAGGTTAATTCTACACCGTTTTTAATCTTGTCTATTATATTATCCATAATTCTATTCTCCTTTTAAGTTATTTTAATTGTTTTTCCAGCCCTTTAAATCTTTTAAAAAAAACTGTTCTTCTTTCATTGCTGCCTTTGGAAGCCCTTTTATTTCCTTTGGAGGTTTTCCTATGCAATAAATATCTTTTTCTGGCAGCTTATTTTGGCCCTGGTTATCCACATTATCAACAGAGTTATCCACAGGTTTAGATTCCTTAAATAGCAAAACATTATTGAATCCTTCTATTATTTTATCAGCGGCATTTTGGAATATGTTTGGTTGTCTTGCATTTATTTTTATTTTTGGTTTTTCAATAAAAGGCTCATCATAAATAACCTCTGTCCTTTCATCTGTCTGTTTTGGAACTATTCTTTTTTGTTTTGGGTTAAAGAAAGATGTCTCTTTGTTGGGTTCGAAGTTGCTGACATTATTATATTTGTTTATATTTAATTGAGATTGCATCTCTTCATCAATTACTTTTAATAGTTGAGTATCAAAGGCCTCCCCTTTATGGGCAATTAATATTTTTCTTATTTCTTTTAAAAATTCCAATGTTGCCTTATTATGCTTATCTATTGTATAAGATGACTGTTCAAAGCTTTGTAGGGCAATTTGATGGCAATTAACCATCTTTGAACAGTCGTCCAGTCTTTCAATTATCTTTCGAGTTTTTACGGTTAAAAAGAATATAAAAGCAATTAGGAACACAATGCTCCCAATTACAACAATCGCCGAATTCGCTAAAACAAAACTTAAAAATTCATATTTATTCATTTCTATTTACCATCCTTTAATTTTTTTTTAAAAGTATTATCGGGCAAATTGCCCGATATTATGTAATTTGCTGCATTTAGAAGACTAAGCTGGTAATACTTATCGCCGTCCTGAACCGCTAAAGTTAAAGAATAAAGTGTGTCCCCATAGGAGTATACATCTGCTCGTAAATCCTTAAGGCTTAAAAATGTTTTACTATTTCCGTTTAGTTTTGCATAAATTTTAAACATATACAATTCTCCTTTTATATATATATCTTCTACTTACAATGGTCAAGAATCAAAGAATCCAAACGATGTAAATACATTATATTATGGGTCTCTTTACAGTTATAATAATCAAGGCAAAATGCTGTAAAATTAAAGTCATTAGGGACTTCTTTTGTTATTCTGTTACAGTTTACAACTGAAGGGCTATATAGAAAACATGGACTGTAAAAAGCTAAAAACTTTTTCCCCTCAGATTCTTCAATTCGAAACGATACGATTTTAAAACTAGTCTGCTCCTCTTCGTTAATAATATACAATTATAAAACAACTCCCTTCATATATTCTTTAACTCCATGCCCTAATTTACAATTAATATCAGAGCATGCAAAGTTTCCTTCTGTTAATATAATTTGTTTTTTGCAAATAGGACATAATTTATCAATAGGATGAAAAATTATGTTTTCCAATTTTTCAAAGGGATAATTATACCCTCTGATATAAACTTTTAGCGCGTCCTCTATTATCTTACTAATAGGTAGGTCTGCTTCAATCTTATTTATTGCTTTTACCTGCAGGTAAATATCTCTGTCTATTTTTACATTCATACTTACTTTATTATCCATGCTGGACCACCCTCTCCTGAATGTTTTTATTAACCGATTAATTTATTCTTATTATACATCAAGTTTTTAAAATAGTCAAATACATTTAAAAAGTGGTTGACTTCTTTTGTAGGAAGAACTATAATATAAGTAAGTTAGTTTTGGGACATGGTGTAACGGCGCATATTAAGGGAGTCGGTTCGATTCCGGCTGTCTCAATTGTGATAGTTTTTACCGGTTTTTGAAAGCGATTTAATTATAAATATAAACCGGAGGATGCTGACGGGGTTCAAGCCCTCGCAAAGGTGAGACGTGAACGGTGGTTCTTAACCCGGTTCGAGGCCGGGCGTTTCAATAGGGTAAAAGCCCTTATCTTAAGGAGGTTATATAATGCCAGATTATAAAAGCGAGATTATAAAAGTACAAACAGACAATGGAGACATTGTTCTTTCGAATCAAATTGTTAGGGAAACCCTGGCAATAGGTAATAACATCACGGACAGCGAAATATACAACTTTATGATGTTATGTAAATATAGGAACTTGAATCCCTTTTTGAAAGAAGCTTATATCGTAAAATATGGCGACAATGTTCAGATACTTGTTGGGAAAGATGCCATGATAAAAAGGCTTCATAATAATCCGGCCTGTGAAGGTTGGGAGGCTGGAGTTATTGCATGGGATAAGGAAGGCATGAAGATAGTTGAACGGGAAGGTTCTTTCTTTCTTAAGGATGAAGAGTTAGTTGGAGCTTATTGTATTATCCAGCGTAAAGGTTGGAAAAAGCCATATAAATGGACGATTAATCTCAGGGACTACTTAAGAACATGTAAAAACAAAACAGGACAAATTGTTCCGATGGGTAATTGGGGAATAATGCCAGGAGTTATGATTACTAAATGTGCAATTGTAGCAACGATTAGAAATGTATTCCCAGAGGATGTTGGCGGTTGTTATACAGAGGATGAAGTTGGTATTCCATCGGATGCAATTGATGTTACTCCAGAAACTAATCCACCGAAACAAAAAACAGAGTCACCGAAACAAAAAGTGGAATCCGAAAAGACAACAATTGAACAAAATCAAATCGCGCAGCTTTGTATTACCGCGTCAGAAGGAGCAAAGGCTGGAAAATACGACACTAATGAACTACTTGATTTTGTAATGGAAGCCCTAGTAAAAAGAGGCGTTTTAACAAGCACATCAAAAAGAGCAATTCCAAAGGATAAATTTAAAATTGTTCTGGATTATGCTAAAAAAGTAATTGACCAAAAACAAAAACAAGAGGCTAACTTAGAAGCACTTGAACAAAAACAAAAAGAAGCGGCTCAATTAGAAAAAGAACCAAGCAAGAAACCAGAAGAACCTACCATTCCAGAAGGCCTGCCAATTGAGAACACCAAACACGCACAGCCTGCCGGTAAAAAAGAAGATAGTAAAACGGAGGGAGATTCTAAAGTTGGAAATTAGAAAAGTCGTGAAAGTAGGGAAGACCAGCTGCGGCGTTGGTCTCCCTAAAAAATTTATGAAGCTGTTAGGAATCGAACATAAAGATATCCTAAAAGTCTACATAGATGGGAACAAAATAGTATTTGAAAAATACAAATTGAAGGAGGAGTAATTATGGATTATTGCGAAAAGTGTGGTTCGCTTATTGTTGACAAAAGGTGTTCTAATAGAGGCTGTTATGGGCTAAATAAAAGGAACCAAGAAGTAAAAAGGAAAAAGTGGATGATAGGGAGCGATATTATTTACTTTTCGCATCCAGTTACTTTTAACGAGGCTCAAGAGCTCCAGCAAAAAGCTTTTGACGATATGACCGATAAAAGAATGAAATATTATTAAAAAAGGGGAGTTATTATGTTATTTACTGATAATAAAAAGAAAAATCTTATAAGAAACTGGCGAATTTATAATGGTTGGACTCAGGAAGAGCTGGCCGAAAAAGCGAAAATATCAACAAACTTAATTAGGTTATATGAATTAAATCAAAAGACACTAAAATATCAAACTGCAAAAAAAATTGCAGATTTATTTGGAATAAGCTTAAAACAATTATATGAAAAGGGAGATGATTAAAATGGGATTTAGTTTAGAGAGTTGGTTCGGAGACTGTTTATCCGGCTTGGAAACATGTGTTAATGAATATTTTGCTGGAATGGAAAGTTCTTGTGATAGTTATATGGCAGGGTTAGAAATGGCCCGAGTAGAGATGGCTAAAGGGCTAAAAATGGTCGCGTCAGAATATGTAAAGGGCGTAAAAAGTATAAATGATGATTACTTAGAGGCAGAGAAGGCAATTTCAAAGGGTATTGAAAAATTAAAAGAAAAAAGGGCTGCAAAAAAAGAAGATAAAACAATAGATGCTGAGATAAAAAAACTAGAGGGCCAGGTTGTAAATCTTAAGGATTATAAAAATAATAAATTAAAGCAAATTAAAGACAAAAAAGAAAAAGCCGAAGAAAAGCTAAAAAATAGAAGAGACAAATTCCTTGAAAAGGTAAAAAATAAATAATTATTAATTTCAGCAGGATAAATTTATCCTGCTGAAATTAAAAGACTGGAGAAAAGCTTTATGGATATGAATAATTATAACACTAAAAATGATTGTAAAGAAAATTTGGGTGAACTTATAAAATACAAAGAAAATTTTAGTTTTTTAACCTTGGAATTTAAAAAGAAAGAAACTTATCGATATAATCTAATTAAGTTATTAATATTTCTTGATAAGTTCCAAAGGGCCCAAATGTGTGTAAAAGCATGTGGGCCAAATAGAATGGGAACTGCTTTTATTTTTATTCCTATAAAAACTGAGGCTCAAGTTCGGGAGGCTTTTAGCGATATAGTTGATTTTGCTAAAAGATTAAATCTTAAGCATCCAGAACTTGATTTTAAATCTGTTGAAAATATTAAAAATAATTTTAAGGAAGATTAAAATGTATAAAGGATCTGAAGAAAAATGGAGAGATATTAAGGAATATGAAGGACTCTATCAGATAAGCAACTATGGAAACGTTAAAAGTCTTTCGTATAGGAGGATGGGAATATGCAAGGAATTAGCAAAAATAAAAAATTCTAACGGATATATATCTGCTTCACTATTTAAGAAGGGAAAAGGAAAACAGTATAGAATCCATCGGCTTGTTGCTATTGCATTTATTGATAATTCTCTTAATAAGCCTCAAGTTAATCATAAAGATGGTAACAAACAAAATAACAGTGTTAATAACCTAGAATGGGCAACTAAAAGCGAAAACGAAAAACATTCAGTTAAAAATAACCTGAGAATAATGCCCAAATCTGACTATGAAAATAATGGAAACTCAAAACTTACTAAAAAAGATGTAATTGAAATAAATTTACTGATTAACAATAATCTAAAAATAAAAGATATAGCCTGGAAATATAACGTTTCTTATTATGCTATATGGGCTATAAAGAAAGGGATAACATGGAAGGGTATAGTATAGAAAAAAATATGGTTATTCTTTGCGATACGAGAGAAAAAAAGAAAGAACACATAACAAAGGTCTGGGATGAAAAAAATATAAAATATAAGGAGCAAAAACTATTAACCGGAGATTATAGCTTTACTTTGGATGGGATAAATCTGGAGTATGAAATAGTAATTGAAAGAAAGGCCTCTTTGGATGAATTATGTTTAAACTTTACAAAGACGAGGGAAAGATTCGAGCGGGAATTTATAAGGGCTGACCTTAAGAAAACCTTCATGTTCCTTTTAATTGAAAATGCAACAATGCAAGATATTATCAATCATAATTATAGGAGCAAAATGCATCCAAACTCCCTTATTGGCTCCCTAAAAAGCTGGAAAGAAAAATATAATATCTATTTGGTTTTTTGCCAGAGAGACAAGGTTGCAATATATATCTTGGAAACCTTCAAGAGATATATAAAAAAATACCTGCTGAAGGATTCCATTGATAATAAAATAATTGATTTAAAAGAATAAGGCCTAAAAATTAGGCCCTTCATTCTCTTGTATATATTCCAACATCTTCATTCTTAGCCATGCACCCATAGCTAAACCGGTTTTTTCTTTCACTATTTTTTGAGCTTTTTTGTAAATTGAAAGCTCGATTTTTAAACTTTTTGGAACTCTAATCTCGTCGCCATTCTCGTTATATTTTACATCTTCCATAAAAATCCCTCCATTAACTTATTACTTATATTATACTATATAAGTAATACTAAATCAAATAATTTAAATTATTTTTACAAAAAGTATTGACTCGGTAATACCTTCATGGTATAATATGAGTATAGTAAAGAACGGCTTTACTAAATAAAAATTTGTTGGAGGTACTAACATGAAAAAACATAAAATTTACGAATTTAGAAGTATTGAAAGCGCGAGAGGTTTTGCAAGTAAAGCAGTTAAGGCCCATTGGATATTAGAAAAAGACGGCAAATTTTTTGTAACAAAGCCAGCAACTTTTGAACAACTTTTAAAAGAAGGTTACAAAGCTACAAAATAAAATTAAATAAAGGGAAGGGCAGCCTTCCCTAATAAAAAAAATTGGAGGAGCTAAGATGGATAATTTTAAAATAGTTGATAAAGTAAGAAGAGTAAGAAACGAAATTATAACACTTGGATTTGAACAGGGAGTTGTTGGGAAAGCCGAAATAACCCAAAAAGTTAAACACACATTTGTTTACATTGATATTTTAAGAAACGAAGAGTTTCAAATTTTTTATAAGTTTAGCGACGATAAATTCTACCTGCAGACAGTTTATAGTAATTTAAAAGTTGGGCCAGAATTTATGAAAAGTATTAACGATTTATACAACTTAGTAATACAAGCCAATAATAACTTTAAAATTTAATAAGTAGGGGAGGACAGCCTCCCTTAAAATATATTCAAAATAAGTATTGACTAAGTAATACTAACATGGTATAATATGAGTATAGTAAAGAACGGAGGGAGGTGGACGAATTGGCTAAAAAGAAAGACAAGAACGACTGCCCATACTGCGGCGAACCAAAGGAAAACAATGAAGTTGTAGGATTTGACGAAGATGGAAAAGCAATAGCAAAATGCAGCAACTGCGGCAAAAAGTACACAATACAAAAATAAAACTAGGGAGGGCAGCCTCCCTAAATATAAAAGTTGGAGGAATTATTATGTTAAAAAATAAAATTAGTTCAAAGGTAACAGCTGCAAACATAACAACCTGGCTAAACAATTACAATGCCTTTTTAATTGAGAATAACTTAATAAAAAAAGAAGATATAAAAGCCATTAAACAAAGTACTAGAAACCTATTTTTAAGCCTCGTTAATAACCCGGACAACTTTACATTTGATGAGAGATTTTACGTTTTTATAAATAAATATTCTAAAAACTTTATAAGCACATCATTGGTTCTGGGAGTTTTAAAGCAAGCAAATGAAACTGCCTTATACCTTGAAATACATGAAAAAACATATTAAGGAGGTTTTTAAATTGGAGAAAAGAGAAATAATATTATTAAAAGCTGTTGTTAGGTTGCTGGCACAGCAGGAGAGGTCTAGTTATGTTATTGATATGTTATCTGCGCTGGTTGTTTATGACGGCGCAGAATGCGACGGCTCATGTTTGTTGGATGATATTAGACTATTCCTAGAGGAGGTTGAAATAACAAGTAAAGGCCTAAATATTAACCAGGGTTAACCGGGCAATTTAACCAGCCAATTTTACAAGTAAATTATACTTAAATAAAATGGGCCTTTTAAAAGGCCTTTTTGTTTAAAATAAAAGCTATTAGATATAATAAAAAAAATAGTCAAATACATTTAAAAAGTAGTTGACTTTGTATCAAACTTGTATTAATATGTATATAGTAAGAGATTGGAGGATAAAACATGCAGGATGAAATTAAACTTTTAATACAAAAGGAAATCAGAACTATTCAAAGTCTATTAATTAGATTAGAAAAACATGTTTGTGTTGATGACGAGCAGTCGGTTGTTTGGTTGCAAGAACGAATGGCTGACCTTTGTTCTAAGTATGTAATTGAAGAGCCCGAAGAAACTATAAATAAAATTACCCTAGATAGTAGCTATATAACAGAGGAGGATAAAAAAAGAACTCTCCAGTTTATAGAAAGGGAAGAGGCTAAAATAAAAGATATTTTAGCCGAAGAGGATATATTTTAAAAATTTTTGTAGGAGGTTTTTATTATGGGAGTAACCATTATTTTACCAGCGCATAACGAGGAAAAGATTATAAAGCAAGCAATTGAGAGTTTGTTAAATCAAAGCTATTGGGACACAGAGATAATTGTTTGTTTGGATAATTGCACTGACCAGACCGAGTCTATTTTAAATAATAATTTTGGGGATAATTACGCAGTTAAGATATTTAAAAGCGTAAAGAATGAAAAGAAAAAGGCGGGAGCCTTGAATCAATTATTCAATTGTTATTTTAAAAATATGAGAAAATACATTCTTGTTATGGATGCCGACACAATACTACATCATAAGGCAATAGAAGAAGGCGTTCGATACTTAAAGAAAAATGAACAGCACGGAGTTGTTTGCTCTAAGGCTGGAGTTATAAAAGAACATGGATTCATTTGGAATATTCAAAATATTGAATATGGAAGGTTTGATACAGACCGAACCGAGACACTTGATTTTTGCATGGTTGCCCACGGGATGTTTTCAATGTATAGAAAAAAAGTTTTAAGCAAAATCTTACAAAGGGGATATCTTTACGACGAGGATTGTATAACAGAAGATTATGAATTAACTTTAGCAGTTAAGCAAACTGGCTATAAAATAGGAAATAGCCTGAGAATAAAAGCCTATACAGATGTGCCTTTAACTGTAAAAGATTATTGGGTTCAGAGAGTTAGATGGATGACAGGCGGATTGAACGCTTTGTCTAAATATAGTTTTAATAAACACACTGCCCGAGATATGCTCGGCCATGTATTGTTTGTAATATTATTTACTTTACAATTCTTTTTAATAATAAACAGCATTATAAACAAATATAATCCGCTTGGATTTGGGCTTGTTATAATACTAGGAATAAGCACAATAAATGCAATAGTTAGATATAAGTATGTATCGCACAAAAGCCTTAAAACGTTTATTTTTGCAGTTATTTTAATACCGGATATCTTTATAAGTTGGTTTCAAACAACGGTGATGATAAATGCATATGCAAGACACTTTTTAAAAATCGAGACAAAATGGTAATTTATTACCTTTTTAAATAAAATAAAATAAAATTAAATGGAGGATTTGAAAATGTATAATAATAGTGGAATGGTTTTACCTCAGACTGGCATGATTGCAAGTGGAGCATTTGGATTAACTGGGCACCAGAGTATTGCCCTGGGATTGTTTTGTGTAGTAGTAGGGATAATGTTATTTAAGTTAGTAAGGTTTAAAGCTAAAGATATTAAGAACAATTAATTAAAACCTTCTTAGTTCCTTAAATAATTTGTAGTTGCAGCCTGCAGCAGTCAACGTAAATCTGTATTAAGGAACTAAGATTTAATTAAAAGGGAGATAGGAGGCGGGAAATGATAGGCATGGATATTAAAAATTTTAATCTAATAAAAAATATCAAAGATAATAAAGTTTTATCAATAAGTGTGGGAAGTATATTATTAACCTTAATAGTATTAGGATTTATGGGGTATTTAGACGACTTGATTGCCGGAATTTTTGCCGTTATAGTCATTTTATTGTTAGGTCTATTTGGAGCCTTAGCAACATTAATCCCCATAGTTTTTGGCCTTGGATTATATTGTTTACCAACAATTGTCGCCTTAATTAGGAAGCATGCCAATAAAAGCCCGATAATACTTGTGAACCTATTATTAGGCTGGACGCTTATTGGATGGGCTGTGGCCCTAATTTGGGCCTTCACGGATAACGCTGCCGACTAGATTAGAATAGAAAAAGAAAGGGAGTTTACAATGGACGCAGGTGAAATTATAAGAATGATTAATACAAAAGCATCTTTATGCCTTGAGAAAGCAAAAATATTTTCAAAAGGGGAACCAGTATCAGATGAAGACCAGGCTCGATTAAGTGAAATTAAAGATATCCTGGAGGTAATAAATAGCCAATTAGAAGCAGAATTAACTCAACTAAAAACAAAGAATGAAAGGATAAAAGAATTATGATTAACAAAAATAAAGCTCGAGCCATAATGCTATTAACCCATTATTTTAGAACTACATTCGAACAGGCAGGATTAAAGTTTGATAATGATAACGAGGCAGAGATTGCCGAAATTATCAATTGTATTTTTGACACAATCATTGAACAAAGTTAAGGGGAAAGGTGATGAAAGACCATGTTAAATTATATAAATATAGCTGTGATAATAATAGGGATAATTGGAGTGGTACTTTCGATAAAAGCAAGCAAAAAGAAGTAATGAGTTTTATTGCAGGCAGCTCTTTTTTTATAGGCTTTATTATAAGAATTATTATATATTGTCTTGGATTTATGATAGGTATTTTAAAAGCTATGGAGCTGGGCTGCTGGCAATTCTTTTTAATTGGAATGATTGCCTTTGGATTAGGATTAACAACATCAATAAAAGACCTTATTTTTTTTGAAATATTTAAACTTGAAAGGAGGGAATAATTATGGGTTGGTGTGCGATTAATTTTTGCGATAATATTTGGAACCTGTTTGTAAAGTATATTCCAAAAAAAGAAAGAAAAGAGATAGCCTTGGAACTAATAAAAATGTTTGAAGCAAGAGATATGGATGATGGATATTGTGAGTCATCTGTTGAAAAGGCTGCTGGGATAAAGTATGAAGATGGTTAAAAACTAGGGGAAAAGGATTATGAATATTAAAAAATTCTATTTATTGAATTCTCTGAAAGATTTGTATGACATAGCTGAAGATGGAACGGTAACAAATAAAAAGAACGGAAAGATACTTAAATATTCCACACATAAGGGCCAGCGATTCGTTAGTTTATATTTAACTGGCAAAAGCTATCAATACACCGAAAGGCAATTGAAGGACTTCTTAAGCGGGGAATACAATAAAAAAAATAAATGCAAAATTTGTAATTGTGTCACAAATAACGACTGGTGTAATATGTGCCAGTTAAAATTGCAAAATGTAAAAAACATTATATTGAAAACTAGGGAAGGGAAGAGATTATATTGACAAATGCAAATAAAAAAAGGTACAGGCGAGGAGACCCGATTATTTATAAGGGCCTGCCTACTCAACTTGGATGCTCGGCTAATATAATATATTATTGTTTAACTAATAAAAGAGGCGTTTATAGCTTTACAAATAGAAGTTTAAATGAAACTGAATGCAAAAATACAAAAAGGATATATTTAAAAGCAGTCAAGAATGTTAGAAAGGAATATCCAGACATTAGATTTGATGATATTAAAATTATAAGAGAAATGGTTAAAATAAAAAATAACGAAGGTTTAAAAAGTATCGCTGATGATTTGTCCTAATTGAAAAAAAGAGGAGGTTTTATAATGAGTTATGATTTTTATAATTTTAGTGCAGGGCCCGAGAAGGAAGAGAATACTATAAAAAATATAAATACTACCACCAAGGAAGGGAAATATTTGTTAGCTGCTTTGGCAATATTAACAACAAGTACATTTGTATTTAAGGGCGATGAGATAAACGGCGGCGGGTTAACACCTGATTCAATTTTAAAAAAACTAGAAATAATTTCTAATGAGATGTTTGGAACTGGAGGAGAATAGATGAATAAATTAATTACAACAATATATCTCCATCGGGACAAAGATGAAAACTCAGAATTATCCGAACTGGCGGTGGCTCAAGGAATAAAAAGGGAAGACCTTTTATACGTTGGATATGAAATAGAAATGAAAATCGAAATAACCGAATCTCACATTAAAATATTAGAAATTGACGGGGTGCCAATTGAAAAGGATGTGTTTATATAATGTCTTCGCTGGTTAAAAAAGAAACATGTATTTTTTGCAGGAGGGACTTTAATGTATTACTTGAAATAAGGGAGAATCGTAAAAGCTTAGATGTTGAGTGTCCCTATTGTAAAAAGGTAGGGGAGACAACAGGCACTAAGGTTTTAAAAGTAGAAGGGAAGAGTTAAAATGAAACTGGAACAAACATGGAAAATTGAAGAAACTATATATGAACCAAAGTATCATGATTTTAAGTCCGTTTATTTGGCTCGGTTAAAAGGAAGACTATTGGAATCGGTCAAAGATATTTTTAATGGTCAATATGTACCATGGTTAGTATTTAAAGAAAAGCCATGTAAACAATTAGGCGGGTTATGTGTAAGAGATGTGGTAATAATAGAAATGAACTTATATCTATATAAACCGAAAAGCGAAACACCAGAAGAACTAGAAATAAGAAAACAAATCTTATATAAAAATGGCTTTGAATTTGTAGACCAGATATTAGAAAAGTTAAGAATAGATGATATAATACTTCGTAAAATTTAAAAAAAATAAGGCCCTTTGGTTAGGGCCTTTTTATTTAGCTAAAACTTTTTATAAAAAATAGTATTTCTTCAGCTTGGGTTTTATATAATTCTATCTGCAAATTTATCTCGCCAGCCGCTTCGCTAATTAATTCTAAATACTTTTTATTTATGTTTTGTATTCCAATTTCAATATATAAATCTTTGGCGGCTGCTGCTAAATACAACTCTTTCCCGCCGGTTTTTAAATGGTTAGGCCAGTCAATTGCGCCTGTTTCGTTTATAAATTCAGCTATTTCTAATAAGTTCTCTACTGTCGCGCTGTTTGGCTTTACTTCTACATCGTTGTAACTTTCAATTACTAAACTTTTAATTCCTTTTATTAATTCCTTATTCATGGTAGTACCTCCAACAAATTTAATTTAGTAGGTTATTAACTACTATACACACATTATACTATGTAAGTAATACTAAGTCAATACTTTTTATAAATATGTTTGAATAAAAAAAAGGCCATGTGGCCTTAATTATTCAAATACTTTATTAATTCTTTCAAGCAGTAAAGTATCTCTTTTACTACTTAGTCGGTTAATAACTATTTTATCAATTGTTTCCATGCCGTTGCTAAGTAATATAAATTGTTTTTTTGCCCTTGTAATAGCTGTGTATAACAGCCGGCTATCAGTTATCATGTTAAATTCAGATACGTCGCAAACACAAATTTTAAACTCAGAACCTTGTAATTTATGGATGGTTGTACAATACGATAATTGAAAATTTTCAACTTCTGCAGCATCAAGGTCATAATTAACCGTTTTGTATAATCCGGAATAATAAACTTGGAAGGTACAATTCTTTATAAATATTTTTGAATCATATAAGCTTTTTAAATCTTCGGAGGTTTTAATAGTTATATCATCTTCAAAAGCATGCATGTTGGATGTTCTATATTTTAAACTAACAACTCTACCAAACTCCCCATTGTATATATCGTTATTATAATCATTTTTAGTATTCATTATTTTGTCGCCAATTCCCCAGCCTATTGCTCCCTTTTTACCTAGTATAAATTGTGTATTGCCCATCTCCGCTTGAATTATCTCGTTTATCTCATTCGCCCTTTTACGGCTGCTGGTGCAAATTTGAAACTCATCAAACAAAGTATCTAGGTCGCTTGTTATGTCCCTTTGGTGGGTAAAACATCTTAAGATATAGCCATTTAAATCTGGTGGAATGGAAACAAAAAAGTCTTTTTCTTTAATCCTTGGAAATGTTTCATTTACTCGAACCATGTTAGCTATTTTTAAAATATTACTACCTTCGGCCTGCCTAAAAGTATTTGTTAACTCAATTATTTTTATTTTAGCAGATTTTATTATGTCTGCCATAACGCTTCCAGCTCCAACGGATGGAAGTTGGCCCGGGTCACCAACAAGTATAATTCTTGTAAAGTTTGTTCCACCCTCAGCCATATAATATAAAACTTTAAAAAACAATATTGTGTCAACCATACTAAACTCATCAATAATCATAGTTGTCGGCTTTGAAGATTGCCATTCTGGAGCATGTCCTTCAATAGAAGCCTCTTCTCCGTAATAAAAGCGATGGCAGGTATATGCTTTATGGTCGGTCGCTTCGGCCAGCCTTCTTGAGGCCTTTCCGGTTGGTGCTGTGCAAATTATTGTATTATTTAATTTATCCAATACATAAATTATACCCTTAACAATTGTACTTTTACCTGTATTCCCAGTAATAAAAATTTTATTATTCCTTCTTAATATAAGCATACCTGAATAAGTTTCAAAACAATATTTAAGACCATCTTTTGTTTTATATTTATTAATTTTAGTTTTTGCATTGTTTCTATCGTTTCTATTTTTACTTAATCCTATTAAGTTATCAATTGAATAATGAACAGTATATTCAATACTTTTGTATTCATATCCATTTATTTTTTCTTTTCCTATTCTATTTTGAATTGATATACCACTTCTATATCCAAGGGAAGAGCACACAAATTGTATATAGTCTGCATTTTCTTTGATACTTGTCGAGAAATCATTTAATAGTTTTTGACGACCATCCCACCGAAAAACTTCATCAAAAACTATTTCAAATTGTTGTTTTGTGCAATTATACCAGTTTTTATCAAATATTTTCGATGTCTTGAAATTAAAGTAAAAACTTATATATCCGTTTTTTTGATTGGTTTGAGTATAGTTAATATTATTTTTATGTAGTAATAGTCTTAATCTTTCAATTTTATGCTGTTTTTTTAAATGTATTTGACAATTTCCAGTTTGATTATTTCTAATTGTTCCATCTGCCTTTATTGCAATTTTAAGTCTTATTTCCCATTCGCTGTAATTTAAGCCTATTCCTGAATAACAAAAGGTTGTTATAAATTTACCTTTAAAGCCAGCTGTGATTTCATGATTTTCTTTTATTTCTTTAAATGTTTTTTTGTTTAAGTTGTTTTTTGAAGTAATATAGTAAACATTGTGTTCATCGCTCAAACATTGGTCTAGACCTCTCGTTTTAAAATTCCATAAATATTCAGCTGGATATTTTACATATTCTTTAGGTATGATTAACTCAGACGAACCGTCCTTATTATATTGTAAAACTTTTTCCCCATCTTGATATTCTGAGATTCTTTTCCATTCAAGCCCATTGAAATATTCTGTATCCGAATCGACGCATCCCGCGCCACCTATAATAAGTGATGAGTTACTTTTAATTGATTCAATAATTGCTTCTTTTTGTTTTCCATGCAATGTTATATTATTTTTAACTTCATATTCCCTTACTAATATATCAATGTTGCAGGATTCATAATTTGTTATGCTTAGGCCCTCTTCAATATTTTTTAAAGACCTTGGAATTGAAAGCTCGGCTTCCTGCATCGCCTTTGTTTGTATTCGGCCCTGGTCGTCTTCAATAACCCTTGAGTCTTCGTCTTTTAATAAGCTGTTTAAATTTTCAGGATTTAAGCTTAAATTAATAACTTTATTTGTAAAGCTGTTCGAGTCGGTATAGGTATGTCCAAAGCCGGTAATTGCTTTTATTATTTGTTCGGTTAAGAATAAACATCTGCTCTTTAAATAAGTATCGCAGCCAAACTTATTCTGCGCTAAATAATCAACTTTTTTAAAAGAAACGCCCATCTTATCAATTAGTATCGTATAGGGGTCTTTTTTAAAATCATCAATTTCAATTTTGGAGTCTAAAAGGTATTTATTCAAGGCATGCAAATTTTTATTACCAACACCCTGCCCAACTAAAGCAATTAAATTTTGAAGGTTTTTATTCTCCCTCAAGAAGGTTAAACCCTTATGTATTTTCTCAATTGTTGCTGGCCCTATTCCTTTTATTTTTGGAGCATCTTTGTTATAAAAAACTTCGATATTGTTTTCTGGAAGGGCATCCAGTATCTTTGCTGCTGTTCTTTCTTTTATTCCTTCAATACTACAAAGTAAATTAAATTTACTATCATAAGAATTTGAATCAAACTCTTCATAGTCAGCTTTAAACGATGGCTGTCCTTTATATTCCCTCATTTGGCCCACAACAGTTGTTTTACCAGGCCTTAATTCAAAGCCTGTGCAATTAACGGTCATCTCTGTTCCATCTTCCTTTTCGGCTGTATAAACAATATAACTGCCGTCGTTGTTTGCCCAAATCTCTCTTAAGATATTAACTTTTAATTTTTGGTTGTTTTTTAAACTATTCATAATCTAATCGCCTCCCGATTTATTTGTTTATACATACATTATACCACGATGAACAATGTATGTAAATAGTTTTTTTATTATTGAGGGAAATCAACAATGTTATCTTCAAATTGAAAACCATCTCTTTCATTTTCTTCATAGGCTTCGGACTCTATTATTCCCGATTCATTTATAATTATTCTTTTCTGTGCTTTTTTATCTAAAAAAACATTTTTATATTCAATCATATTATGTTCTATTAAAACTTTCTTATTTGACCAGTTAAAATTATTTTTTTGTAAATAATCTTTTAAAGGGCCGAGAATAAAATAAACTTTTCCATTTTTTACTTCTCCATAACATTGAGCGGGTTTTAATGCATTATTGGCATGCATAAAAAATGATTTATTTATCTCATAAAATTGGAACATTTGGTCGTGCATCCTTCGGAATTCATCTAAATCCTTCATGTCCTCGGCTCTAGATAAAAAATCATTCCCTATATCTAGAGAATATTCAATGTCATCTCTATTAAAAAATATTTTGTTTTTTAAATAGTTCCCCATCGCAACAGCTGTTACCATGTAATGATATTCATTAGACTTTTTGTTGTTCCTTATTCCGGATTTAATTCTGTTAAATAAGGAATTTAATTCCTCAAGATTTTCAATAAGATATTTTATATAGGGCTTCCCAATTAAGGCATAGTTATTTTCTAAGAAGTTATAATTTATCCTCGCGAATTCCTTAATATCATCCTCATTGGTTATTCCTAATTGAGAGGCACAATCAATTGGCAGACACAGAAGTCTGTTGGTCTCCCCGCTTTTATTTGAATCATCATATATTGCCGATTCGCTTGTTGTTATTGCAATAGTTCTCCATGTTTTCTTTTCAAGAATCTGGCCTTTTTGATTTAGGCGGTGCCTATCTGTTTCGTTCCCTATTGCATATATATTTATACAATTCTGGCCATCAACCTCTCTGACTTCATCAACATAAAAAGGCAGGTTATGGAACATTGAAAGCTTCGCCATATTAACTTTTTGTGTGTCCTCTCCAGACGATTTTGTATCGCTCGGTCTTGAGAAAAAAGACATTCCAACATGAGCCGCAAATGACTTCATTGAAAGGGACTTCCCATAAAAGTTAAGAGTATAACTTCGTATTCCTAAAAGCTTCAATAATGGAGCTGCCAAAAAGGAACTCGCAACAAAATCCAAGTCTCTAGACTTTGAAAAATATTCAAGCTTTTTTAAATAAGCGGGAAGATTCGCATGCTTGGGCGGTTCAAAGGCTTTCATTGTATTTCGCATATAGCCAGAAGAGTCTCCTGTAAAATCAAAGCTAACAACATCTGAATAGGGGAAGAACTCTCTTTTATTTTTACTCCAACCCATGCATGGGATTGTGACTTTTTTATTAATGTTCATTTTGTTCTCTAAAACAAAACCGTTAAAATAATTAATTAATTCGGCCTTATAGTATTCGGAAGTAACAACTGCCAAATTATTCATACAAAAAGTAATACAGAGCCCATATTTACCCAACACCTCGCCATTACATAGAGCTGTTATGCTTTTATTTGTGTCGGGGTCATAGCTCTCAACTTCGTACTGAAACACTTTATGATACTGGCTAAATACTTTATTTTTTACAAAAAGCCATCTATTTGAAATCCTTTTATATTCAGTCTTAATATTTCCTTCTTTATCCTTTTTTTCAACGATGGCGGTTATTCCATACTCATTTAAGATATAACTACTTGGAATCAAAAACCCATTGACAGAACATTTTATTACGACGTTTCTTTTATATCTGTTAAATAGCTCGTTTTTAAGCTTTTGTCGCTTATCTACATCAAGAGGGCCAACTAAATAAACGATGGCACTTTTTAATGTGAGGTAAATTTTGAACTTTTTATCTTCAAACTCAAAGAAATCAAAACCGATTTTAGTTGTATATGATTCTTCTTTAAGTTTTTTTTCATGTATCTTTTTAAAAACTTCTATCAACGAATAAATCATATTTAATCCTCACTTTTCTTATTTGTCGGCCTTGTCTCTTTTAAGTAGTCTTCAGTGGACACAGGCTCTATTGTTAGAGTCGTTCCTTGAATTGTTAACCTAACATATACGTCTATCTCTAAAAGGTCTAAAAGTTCTTTATGCAAAGGTAAACATCTGCTTTTACCTCCCCAGGTTTTTATTGCTTTTATTGTTGACAATTAACTCACCTCCTTCATATTGTAAAAACATTATAAACAAATTGCATCTCGAAGTCAATAAAATAAAAAATTACCAGTGAAAATAATTTAGTAATGTTTTGTAATTGTTTGGTAATGTAAAAAACCCGGGAAAATACAGCCTTATATATATATATTACTAAATTACATAAATATATTTATATAAGTATAAAATATATATAAAGTGGACATAATATATATACATATGTACATACCATAATATATATACAAATGTATATAAAAGGAGACATTTGTATATATATTATGTTTCTTTTATAACGTTATTTTTATATATATATTTTTTTTTTTTGGTAATGTGGTCTTTTTTAAAAAAATCCTTACTATTAGTGGCTTTTAGCCTTTTTTTTATTACTTCAAATTTAGTAAGAATTTTTGTAATACATTAAATTATCTTTTTGGGAGCATTTTTTTTGGTTTTTTTTAAAAATTCTAATTTCCAATTTTGAAGTTTTTATTCCTGATAAAAGTTTGATGGTTTACTTTTAACCGAATATATTTTACAATGTCTTCAAAGAATAAATTTTATTTGATTAGTAGATTAGTAAAGAGTTAGTTAAGCAGGCGAGGTATTATAATATAGATTTTTCTTTCTTTTAGCTCCCTTCAGTAGAATATAAGATAAGTTGTTAGGTTGTATAAGTTTGTTAATTTAATTTTTGCACAAAAAAGGGCCCTTCGATAAGGCCCTTTTTTGTGCGGTTAGAATTATGAACAATTTCTTGCAAACACTTGAAAGTTAACAAATAGTTCAGATGATGTTTTAATTTTAACACAAAACATCAAAATAAACTATTGCATTATATTTGCTGACGAGGTATAATGTGAGCATAGTAATTAATTATTATTTTTGAAGGGAGACAAAAATGAAAAAGTTATTTTGCGAAGTTTGTGAAGACCAAATGAATTCAATTTTTGATTACGACTCAGACACTTTAAACCCAAAGACCATTGAAGTACATCAATGTACAAACAAAGACTGCAAACAACACAAAATTTTAAAACACTACTGGATAAACAAAAATCGGGCGATTTTCTTAGGAACCACTGGGTCGGCAGAGCCAAAGTTTTAAATAAACCGGGAGGCATTTCCGGTTTATAATAAAGGGAGGGAGAGCTTAAGATGGAGAAGGTTAAACCTTTAGACCATAATAAAAGGGTATTTGATATGATTGGCCTATTAAGAAAGAACGGAAGGATGAAGGCCCATGAACTAGCAACAGCCATGGGTTTTAAGAACACCCGGTCAATTAACAAGTATAAGAACCAGATTGAAAAGATGGGTTTACAAGTTCAGACATTCGGCGGATTCTATGGAGGTTATGAGCTGGTGCAACCAAACAGGCTGACAGAATATGAATTAAATTTAGTTAAATCTTATTTACCCGCTAACATAACAGACAAGATTAAAAACTTAAATGATGGTGTTTTACTTTAAAATAATAGGGCTTAAGACGTTTAAAATTTTAATAGTAGTTTTATAGCCTTTTTAGATTCAAAGTGCCGGAAGGATAAACCTGAGCGATATTTTAAATATTATAAGGGGATTTTAAGAGGAGGATAACAAATGGATGATAAAAAAAGTAAGAAAGAAATTATAGTTAAGCATAAGCATAATTTTAATTTATTTGGTGTTGTTTTTTTAATATTATTAACAACAAAGCTTTTAGGAGTTGCAGATATATCTTGGATATGGGTGTTTTCGCCCTTTATAATTCTATTGGGCCTGATTATATTATTCATAGGTCTCGCGATTGTAATTGAAATATTAAAGGCCTTTGTCAAGTAATAAAAAATAAGAGATAATTACACCAGCCTTGGTGTTTTATCTCGTTCTGGGAGATGACATCAAAGACACGTTGATATATAATGTATTAGGGTGGTAAAATGGTTTGTAGATATTGCAAAAAAAATAAAGAAGAGGCTTTTTTTATAAAAAACAAAAGAACCAAGGATGGCCAAAAGGGAACCTGCAAAGAATGTAAAAGTAAAGCAGACAAAGAGTATAGAGAAAAAAACAAAGAAAAGCTTTCTAAGTATTTTAATCAACTATGGAATGCTTCGTATAAGAGGCGGACAAAAAATAAAGAAAGCGTTGACATTAGAAGGACTGGAATAAATGCGGGAGAGTATTTAAAAGATAAAAATTGCAGTATTTGCGGAATTTCAAATGATGAGCATTTAAAAAAATATAATCAAAGGCTTCATATTCATCATAAAAAAAATACAGGAAGACACTACATAGAGAACGGCAAAAAACCTATCCATGATGATTTAGCTATTCTCTGTGTCTCTTGTCATACATCGCATGCCGTAAAAAACAAACAGCATTCTAGTTTTGATAATTCAAAAGCCTTATTAAAAGGCTGGGAAACGAGGAGGAGTAAAAATGAAATTCGAAAAAGTTAAACTAAAAGACTTGATTTTTTCAACTTATAATCCAAGGAAAAAACTAACACCGAAAGACGACGAATATAAAAAAATAAAAGCAAGCATTAATGAGTTTGGATATGTTGACCCGATTATTGTTAATTCAAATAACGTAATTGTGGGTGGATTCCAGCGCGGACAGGTACTGAAAGAACTGGGATATAAGGAAATAGACATTGTTAGGATTGACATTTCTCCAGAGAAAGAAAAGGCTCTTAATATTGCTCTAAACAAAATATCTGGGGAGTGGGATTTTACAAAGTTAACAGGCCTGCTGAAGGAGATTAAAAGTAATAACGAAGATGATTTCTTTTTAACAGGTTTTGATATGGCCCAATTTGATGAATTATTAAAAGAGTATGACAAAGAATTATCTGGCGGCGGTGGCGAGGCGGCAGGCGACAGCTTTGACGCAGACAAGGCGAAAGAAGAAATGGGAAAGCCAATATCAAAGCCCGGTAATTTATACCAACTTGGAAAACATTTTTTGTTGTGTGGAGATAGTACAAAAGCCGAGGATGTTACTAGGTTGCTTCAAGGAGTAGAGCCGGTGTTAATGGTTACAGACCCGCCATATGGAGTATCTTATGACCCAGCTTGGAGAGAGGGCGTTGATTTAGGAGTTGGGGAACGGTCAAAAGGAAAAGTAAAAAACGATGACATAATAGACTGGTCTCTGGCATATACATTATTTCCCGGAGATATCGCTTATGTTTGGCATGCTGGAATATATGGGCATATTGTTGCTAAAAACTTAATAGATTGTGGCTATCAAATAAAGGCCCAAATTATCTGGGCCAAACAACACTTCGCGTTGTCGAGTGGCAACTTTAACTGGCAGCATGAACCTTGTCAGCCGGCTGGAACTATTATATCAACACCAAGTGGGCAGATTCCAATTGAAAAATTAAAAGATGGAGATAGAGTTATAACATATAATAGCTATTCATCTTCAATTATTGGCAAAAGAAAGGGCTTTAAAATTAAAACAAGTAAAAGATTTTATAATGGTGATATGTTTAATATTTTTGTAGGGAACAAGAATACTAAAACAACAGACAACCATAAATTTACAACTAGATTTTCAAATGATTGTGATTCTAAATATGGTATCTATTTAATGAAAAAAGGCGAATGGTGGAGGATTGGAATAACTAAATTGTTTAATTCTCGTGGTTTTGGCTTAACTGTAAGGTTAGGAAACGAAAAAGCAGATGCGGCATGGTTGTTAAAAATTTGCAATAAAAAAAACGAGGCAGAAGTTTATGAACACATGTTATCTTGCAAGTATGGAATCCCAACAACTATATGGGAACTGGCAAGACCAAGAAAAGGCATTCCAGAAAATTTAAATTGGAGAAGCGAAGAACAAATAAAGTGGATTTATTCAATGTTGGATTTAGATTTAATGTTTTTAAATGTTTTAAAAATGTTGAAAGATTTTAATAAAAGAATTGAATTTCCTATGGTAACAAAAGAAGAAACGCAATATAAACCATTTGGAAGAAATAAAACTAAATTAATTAATGCATGTAATTTATTTGAGGATATCATGTGCATACCAGTTCCTCATAATAGTGGGGATTCATTTGATTGGATTAAAATTTCAAAAATAAAAATTTCTAAATTTGAAGATTTTGTCTATTCTCTTGATGTTGATAAATATGAGCATTATATTGCAGATGGAATTGTTACTCATAACTGTTTATATGTTGTAAAGAATAAAAAGAAACATAACTGGCAGGGAGTTAACAATGCTTCGACCATCTGGAATATAAAAAATAACAATAGTTTTGGAAATTCAGATAAGGAACAAACATATGGGCATGGAACACAAAAGCCCATCGAATGTATGTTAAAGCCTATAAACTATAATTCATGTCCGGGCCAGGCAGTCTATGACCCATTTTTAGGTTCGGGAACTTCTTTAATTGCATCGGAACAGTCGGGCCGAATTTGTTATGGCATGGAGATTGATCCCATCTATTGTGATGTAATCTTACAAAGATATATTGATTTTGTAAACAACGATAGTTTATTCTTAATTGAAAATAATAAAAAAGTTAATCTAAGGGATATCCCTAAATATAAAAAAATAGTTGGTGATGGAAATGCCAAAAAGTAAATATCCTACGCATATCGAACCAAATTTAAAATTAATAACAAGTTGGAGAGAAGCTGGAAAAACGGAAGAGCAAATCGCGGAGAAATTAAAAGTTGCCTGTAGTACTTTAAGGGAACATAAAAACATGTATCCGGCATTGATGGCGGCTCTTAGCACCTCAAAGGAAAAATTAGTTGCTAATTTAAAGAAGAGCCTATGGGAAGAGGCTCTTGGTTATGAATATACCGAGGTTCAAGAATCGGCAGAAATAATAACAGGCAAAGATGAGGACGATAATCCAAACAAAAAACCTAAAAAGTTACGAAGAACAAAAATAACTAAAAAATTTAGAGGAGTTCCTAATCTGTTAATTTTTGCATTATGCAACTTAGCACCAGATGAATTTAAAAGAATTGATAAAGAAGCCATGAAAGAGATTGAAGATAAAATAGCCGAAGACCGAAGACAGGCGCAAAGTTACACGGATGAAGCTATTCGCAGGGCCTATAATAGCTTATATGAGGACGTGACGAAAACAATTAAAGAGAAAAAGGCGGCGGCCGATAATGATTCAACTTGAGCGAGCGTTAAATGTTAGGGACGTCGGGTATACCTTCGAAAAGATAGCACCAAAAACAAAAGAGCATCTCGCGGTTTATTGCTCTGTTGTTTTAAATAATAGGTTCCCTCATCCAGCCTATTGCCCTGACCATGATTCCCCTTTGGATGCAATTTGGGCAGCCTATGCGGAAATTGAAGATTTTAGTATTTGGTATGCCATGAGAGGCTCGGGGAAAACATATGACCTCTCTATTTTGGCATGGCTTGAAAGTCTTTTTAAACCGCAGTGTGGAACGACGGTTCTAGGAGGCTCGCTTGAACAAAGTACAAAAGCCGTGGGCTATTTAGATTATTTATGGAGAATGCCAGGCGTCCCGCATGAGATGTTAATAAATGGGAGTGTTGCTGGAAGAGGCTTTAAACTTAATAATGGCTCATGGGTTCAGGCTTTGGCAGCCTCTCCAAAATCTGTCAGAGGCCCTCATCCACAAAAGTTGCGTTTAGACGAACTCGACGAAATGGACAGGGTTATTTATGACGCGGCTCTGGGCCAGCCAAAGTCGAACCATGGAATAAAGGATAATGTAGTTATATCTTCAACGCTTCATCATGCCTTTGGATTAATGACAGAAGTTATAGATGAACGGGAAAAAATCGGAGCCCGCCTTTACAAATGGTGTGTTGAAGAGGTTCGGGAACCTCGCGGATTTTGGACAAATGATGAAATTGGAAGAAAACTAAAACAATTAACAACGGCCATGTGGGATTCGGAGTACTTATTAAAAAGACCAATGGTTGGAGACACTGTCTTTGATTTTGAGTCTGTTGATAGGGCATATAGAAGAGGATTTAATATCTTATTTGAAAAATATCCGGCCGAAGGATGTATTGACTGGGGATATACGTGCACAGTTTTACACGTTATCCAGGATTTTAAAGAATATATAAATGTCCCTGAGTCTTATTCATGGGAATATACCGAGTTAACAGAAAGATGTAAATTAATTGTTGATATTTGCATTGAAAAAAATATAAGAGTTATATATTGTGACTCTAATCCAAAGGATAGCCACATGACCTTAAGAAAGATAATAAAAAAGAAAAGGGCTCCAGTTACCGTCATTCCCATTGCTTTTAATGTATGGAAAGACATCGCGATTAATGTTGTTAGATTCTATCTTGAAAGGGATTTAATGAACATAAGAGACAAGGTATTCCAAGACAAGATGAAAAAGTACCATTATAAAAACGTTGATTTAGAGATAATAGATAAGGTTGATGACCATTATCCCGATGCTTTAATTGCTTGGGGAGCATCTAGATGGAGAATCCTTGGAGACATAACTCCACCAAGGAATGCCGAAGAGTTAAACGGTTAAGGGAAACATCAAGAGTTTATCCTTAATTGATTATTATCTTTTTTGTGTTATAATTAACTAAGTTGTTTTTTTGATATATTCATGATTTATTTTGTTGATTGTTTACTTGGGGAAGTGGCGCGTGACACCATACACGCGCCATTCCTTTGTTATAAAGGGTTTATGTATATGATAAAAAAAACCTTGACGGATAAAAAGTATTTTGTTATAATCGTTCTTGCATGGTAGTTTTTCAAGTTTTAGAACCTTCAACAAATTTGTTACGCCGCACTTTTGAAATGCATTCCGGCCATTTCAAAAGTGCGGTGGGTAACTGCATAAAGACCTATAAATATTCGAGCCGGAAATCTAGGATATTTATAGGTCTTTTTAATATAAAAGAATGGAGAAATAAATTATGAATAATTTTGAATTTAAACACAATGGGGAAAGTTTGTGGTACTCTAGGGCTGTGGCGGTTGTTGGCCTTATTTTAGCTCACGACTATATTTGGGATTGGTATGTATTGGCAAATAAAAGAGGTAAAAATACTCCTGATTTTCAGGGATATTGGAGCCTTCCATGTGGTTACTTGGATTTTAACGAGACGTGTGAAGAGGCAATTATTAGAGAGATTTTTGAAGAGACTGGCCTTAAGATTCAAAAGGACAGGTATTTGGATTTAATTGGTGTGGATAGCATCCCTGTCGGAAAGCAAAACGTAACGATTCGATTTAAATGTAATATGATGGAGGATATAACTGCTTTAAAATTAACCAACAAAAATGCAGATGACGGCGAAGTTGATGAAGCTAAGTGGATAAACTTAAGAGATGTTAAGTCTTTTAGATGGGCCTTTAATCACTTAGAACTTATCTCTACTTATTGGGAATCAGATTTATAATTTTAATTTATAGGAAGGGTGGTATAACTATGGCGGATAAGATAATAATAAATAATAGCAGGCCTGGTTCACAGATAAATATTGTTTCGGGAAATGCTAAAATAAATGCAAGTCAAACAATAATTACTAGCAAGAATGAAACAACTATAGTGAATAATAAAGATGTCAAAAAATAAATGGAATTATTAAATTTAAGGAGTTGATATAATTGTTTTTACAAGAAAACTCAAACTTTCCACCTGACGACTGGACATATTGGTATGATAAATATGACGAATATTGCAGCTGGTATTCGGGCGACCCGAACGAATTATTAAGATTTTATTCTACAAAAAAGCCGATAATTTATTCTCAGAACATATTTTGGCAAAAAATAAGAGAGACTGAGGACGACAATGCTATTCATATGCCAGCCGCTGGAGATATTTCTGCAATGTCATCTAATTTATTGTTTTCTGAAAAACCAGAATTTAACTTTGAGAAAAAAACTGTTGGAGGCGAACGGCTGAGTCTATTCATAGAAGATAATAGTTTTTATAGTTTGCTATTAGAGGCTGCGGAAATGGCTGCCGCCTTGAGTGGAGTCTTCTTAAAGTTGGAAATAGACACCCGGTTATCAAAGACTCCAATAATTAGCGTTATAACTCCTCTCGCGGCTTTCCCGACATTTATAAGGGGAAGGCTGTGGGAAGTTTTATTTTATAGGGAAGTTAAAACAGAAAAAGGCGGGACGGTTGTATATAGGCTCTTTGAAAATAGAAAGAGAACTGCAGACGGATTTACAATTGAATACAAACTTTATAAGGGAACGAAGGACAAAACTGGAAAAGTTATAGATATTAATGCCATTGAAGAAACGGCTTCATTGGGATTAATTGATGTTGTTTATAATAAGGTTGATGGGCTTGGAGTTGTTTATGTTCCCAATATGCGGCCCAATAGATTACAACCGGGTTCCCCTCTTGGGATAAATGATTATGCCGGAGTAATTGGCATGATGGATTCCCTTGATTTATCTTATAGCTCATGGATTAGAGACATTGAGCTGGGGATGGGACAGATTTTTGTTGATGAAGAATTGCTTCAGAGAGAGGAGACTTCAATTTTTGGAACAGAAAAAAGTGTGTTAAACAAATTTTCTAAATTCCAAAAATGCTTCATGAAGTTGAATCTTTCAAGCCAAAGAATGTCTGGAACAAATACAAAGCCAATTGAAAGCGTTCAATTCGAAATGAGGACAGATGAACATTTAAGAACCTGCGAATATCTATTTAGTCAAATCGTATCACAGTGCGGATATTCGCCATCAGGCTTTGGCCTTGACACCGATGGGAACGCCGAAAGTGGCAGGGCCTTAAGAATGAAAGAAAGAAAAAGTTTATTAACCCGGGAAAAGAAATCAAGTTATTGGCTGCAGGCAATAAACAAACTTTTTATGCAGGTTCAGCAACTAGACAATGCTGCTTTTACAATTTTTTATAATTTAGAGGATGTAAAAACAGAGCTGCAGGATTCAATTATTGTCGACTCGGGCGAGTTATCCGAAACAATAAGAAATCTAGACCAAGCAATGGCAATCTCGACGCTTCTAAAGGTTAAAATGCAACATCCAGATTGGACAGATGAAGATGTCGATGCCGAGGTAAAAAGAATAAACGATGAAAAAGGCGTTGAGAAAAGCGTCTTTGACATAGAAACTTAAAAAAACTAAGGGAGATGAAAGATATGAAAAAAGAAGATTCCAAAAAAATGGAATGGGAATCGGTTAATGAATATCAATATAGAATGAAAGTGCATGATGTTATAACAAGGGTTTCTCTGGCCTTGGGAAGTTTAGAAGGATTAAAAACAGATTTTAATTTTAACTGCGCAGGGCTCCAAGAGTCTATTAAAAAAGCATTAAACGAAATAAGGTCAATACCGGTGCCAGAGATTTATACCGAATCGCATAAGGTTATTCTTAATTGCATAAAATCGTATAGGCGGGCCATGGATTTATTAATTGATGGGATAGCAAAGAAGGACGCTCCAACAACATATAAAGCCGGACGGTATATTCACGAAGGAAATGCCTGGATGGTAATTGCAAAGACTAGAATTTGGGAAGAGGTCGAAAAGAAAGAAGGGGAGAATAATGCAGAAAGTGGGAACTTGTAAAAAATGCGGGAAGAACGACTTAAAAGTTGAAAAAGGCGCATACACTTGTAAAGGTTGTGGACATACCGGGTCTGTAAAAGAATGGATACCTGCAGAACCTAAATAATTTAAAGGATTGATGACATGATAAACCAGGGAACTTATGAAAATCTAAGTTACGACTTAGAAATCGCGGCAGAACAGGCCGTGTATGATATCGGGATGGCTCTTGTTGCTTTAAATAAGGCACTTATAAGAGACCATAATAATGTGTCTAAAGCAAGGGCCATCTTTCAATTAAAAGTAAATAGAATTGCTAAAGAATTTAAGAAAGCTGCTGATAAGTTTTCCAATAATAGTATGTCCGATGCTTATATTCTAGGAATAAGAAGCTCGGATGCCGAATTAAGAGCTGCAGGTAAAAAGGGCCTCGCAACAAACAAAATCGTTCGCGGGAGTTCTCTTATTAGAAATCCACCAATGGCTCCAATTCCAGAAATACCTGGCCAAATATTATTGAAGTTCAAGGGATTTGAATCCCATACACAGTTTTTTGGAGTATTTAGGTCGGCAGCTTACTATTCCCTTGAAGATAAACCTTTTCAAATAATGCGAAAAGCAGATGATATCTTTAGGAAAATAGCCGTTCAAGTTGGAGAACAGAGTTTTAAAGAGGGAGACATTATTACTAGAAGGCAAATATCTCAAAAGTTACTTGATGGATATGCAAAGGCAGGGCTTCAAAGTATAACATATAAAAACGGAGCCCGGCATTCCTTGGATACCTATTGTGAAATGTTAGGGAGAACAATGACCGGGAGATGTGCTGTCCAGGCATCCTTAAATAGATTCGTTGAAAGAGGTTATAGCCTGGGTATAATTTCGGCACATTTTAGAAGTTGCGATTTATGTTCCCCATATGAAGGAACTATTGT
>Ga0154876_1022_pt1 | contig 17706 bp, 20 predicted proteins | sample Rifle2008BG19ft_FD_105848 | JGI IMG/M metagenome (GOLD analysis project Ga0154876, IMG submission 105848) | Actinobacteria bacterium RBG_19FT_COMBO_36_27
TATACAGATTAATAATATGGAAGATCAGAGGAAAGAAGCGGCAGGCGAAGAAGAACCTGCAGAAGAAAAACCGGGGATATCAAGGGCCATTCTGGCAATAGCTAATGGTGGCGGACTTGAAGGGATATTCAAAAGTATAGGCACCGATGTTATTGTAAGCGGCGGACAGAGTATGAATCCATCAACATATGATATAGTAAAGGCTGTAAACAGCTTGGAAGTTTCTGATGTCATTATATTCCCAAATAATAAAAATATTATATTAACTGCAAACCAGGCAAAAAAAATAATAAAGAATAAAAATATTTACGTAATACCAACCCGGAGCATACCTGCGGGAATATCTGCAATACTAAATTACAACCCCGATATAGAAATGGAAGAGAATGCTCAGAATATGGAAAAAGTAGCCGAAAAGACTAAAGACGGAGAGATAACGCAGGCTGTAAGAGACGCAAACCTTATGGTCGGTAAAATAAAAAAAGGCGAGTATATCGGCTTATCCAATGGCAGGGTAAGAGTAGTATCAGATAATGCAGTAGACGCTACTGTTGACCTGGTAAGGGATATTATAACTTCAACGGAAGAAGTTATTACTTTTTATACAGGTAAAGATGCCAGGCAGGAAGATATTGATAATATTAAGAAAAAGATTAAAAAATTCTTTCCTAAAGTAGACGTAGAAATGCATAAAGGTGGACAACCTTTATATCCTTACATATTTTCAATAGAATAATTCAAATAGATGGTGATGAATCATTAGGATTATTTCAGGCAAATTTAAAGGTAGAAAGTTAAAATCTCCCCCCGATTACAAAATTAGGCCTACTCTGGGCAGTGTTAAAGAAAGTATTTTCAATGTTATCGGCAGCAGGATAGAAAGAGCAAATGTGCTCGATTTATTTGCAGGAACCGGAGCACTCGGAATAGAATCTTTAAGCAGGGGCTGTAATCTTGCATATTTTGTGGATGAAAGCTTTGAGTCTATCAGTCTGATAGAATATAATATCAAAAGCTTAGAAATTAATAGTAAAAAGTATAAAATAATTAAAAGTGATATTTTAAATTTTCTTGGTTTTTACGAAGGTTTGGAGTGGGATATAATATTTCTCGATCCGCCTTTTAAAATTGAAAGTGATATAATGAAGAAAATATTTAATATTATACCGGAAAAAGGAATCAGCAAAAAAGATACCCTTATAATATATGAGTATTTTTTTAAAAGGAATATTGCAGAAGAGATAAAAAAATTAAGAGTTATTAAAAAATCACACTTCGGGGATAAAGAAGTAATTTACCTTTCTCCCTTATATTAAAGTTGGAAGATTGGATTTAAAATATGGAAAAAATAGCATTATGCCCGGGAACTTACGATCCTCTTACTGAAGGACACAGGGATATAATCAGGAGGTGTTCTAAAATATTCTTAAGAGTTTTAGTGGCCATATCAAAAAGTCCCAGGAAAAAACCTCTTTACTCAATTAATAAAAGGGTAGATTTTGCAAAAAAGTCACTGGCTGATTTAAAAAATATAGAGGTTATTACATTTGACGGATTACTGGTAGAGCTGGCCAAAAAAATGGAAGCCGGAGTTATAATTAAAGGTTTAAGGGCTATATCGGATTTTGAATATGAATTCCAGATGGCACAAATAAATAAAAAATTAAATCCGGAAGTTGAAACTATGTTTATAGTGACTAATCCGAAATTTGCATATCTTAGTTCCAGTGCAGTAAAGGAAGTAGCTATGTTTAAAGGTTGCATAACGGGTCTGGTCCCGGAAGAAATAGAAAAAGATATAATTGACAGTTTTAATAGAAATAATTTTAAATAAAAAGAGATATGGAGAAGAGCATGGATGCATTTGAGATTGTTGACAATATTGAGGGATTTCTGGATAAAAGCAAAAGGATTCCTTTTTCGTCTAACGTAATTGTAAATGAAGCCGCGATATATGATTTATTAGATGAACTGAGGAATATATTGCCGGAAGAATTTAAACAGTCCAGATGGATTGTAAAAGAGAGAGAAAATATGATAGAAGAAGCTAAAAGGTACTCTGAAAAAATAATCAGTGAATCAAAAGAGAAAGCAGAGATCCTTGTAAGCGAAACTGAAATACTTAAAAATGCTACCAGAAAATCCGAGGAATTAATGGCAGCAGTAGAAGCAAGGGCAAGAACCATAAGACTTGAGGCTGAGGATTATGCTGACGAAAAGCTAGCAAACCTGGAAGCAGTATTACACAAATTACTTACCGCTATTGAGAAAGGAAGAGAACAGTTTAGGAGTACTATCGGGCAGGGGGAGTAATAATAAAGTAAATGATATTTATTGAATAATTATTATTTTATGTTATATTTATATATTTATATTTGTTTATAACAAGTTTGTAACAAAATGATTATCAGGAGGAAATAGAAGTGGCGGTTCCAAAAAGGAAGACTTCAAAATCAAAAAGAGATAAACGGAGAACTCATGATCGGCTAAAGATTTTAAATATTACCGAATGTCCAAGATGCCATAGCAAAAAGATATCGCACAGAGTTTGTGGAAATTGCGGGTATTATTCTGAAAATGAAATAATTATATTTGAGAAGAAGGATAAAAAGAAGGAAAAGAAGGAAGTAGACAAAAAGAAGGAAAAGAAGGAAACAGATAAATAGAAATTGATCATGGCAAAAAACGGAGGTTTACAATTTGAGCATAGGAAATTTTTTTTGTCCTGATTCTGTAGCAGTAATTGGAGCCGCCAGAGAAGAAAAAAAAGTTGGCCGTGTAATACTGGAAAATATAATAAAATCAGGATTTAAAGGAAAAGTATATCCGGTAAATCCTAAAGCAGATAAAATACACGGTCTAAAATGTTATCATTCGCTTTTAGATATCCCGACCGATGTTGATCTTGCAATCATAGCCATACCTGCACAGTATGTGTGCCAGATTTTAGATGAATGTTCAAAAAAGAATACGAAGTGGTCCATTATTATATCTGCAGGCTTCAAAGAAACCGGAGTAGAGGGTGCAAAAAGAGAAAGCCAGCTTATAGAGAAGGCAAAAAAGTATGGAATCAGGATACTGGGACCCAACTGTCTTGGAGTAATAGATACGACATGCCCTCTGAATGCTTCATTTTCAACAAGTATGCCTCCAAGAGGCAATATAGGATTTTTATCTCAATCAGGAGCGCTGGGTACTGCTATTCTGGATAAAGCAGATGCCTGCAATATTGGAATTTCAAAATTTGTCTCACTGGGTAATAAAGCAGACATTTCTGAAAATGATTTATTTGATAAATGGGAAAATGATGATAATACTGAAGTTATTACCGCATATCTTGAAGGCGTAAAATGCGGCAGGGAATTTATTAAGATATCTTCAAGGATTTCTAAGAAAAAGCCAATAATTGTTTTAAAATCAGGTAATACAGATGCCGGAGCCAGGGCAGTATCTTCTCATACAGGCACCCTTGCCGGTTCGGCCAGAGCTTACGAAGCTGCTTTTAAACAGGCAGGCATAATAAGGGCAAACACAATAAAAGATTTTATAAATTACGCAACGTCTTTTTCATACCAGCCATTGCCTAAAGGTAAAAAAGTTGCAATAATAACAAATGCAGGTGGTCCCGGTATTATGGCCACGGATGCCTGTGAAAAAAATAATATAACACTTGCAACTCTGGGGATAGAAACTATAGAAAAGTTAAAAGGATTTTTACCGGGAGCAGCATGTTTTTATAATCCAATAGATATATTAGGAGATGCACTGGCAGATAGATATAAAAAAACCCTGGAAGTGCTGGTAGAAGATAGTAATGTCGATGCTGTAGTTGTGATACTTACCCCACAGGCTATGACGCAGTCATTAGAAACAGCAAGGGCGATAGAAGAAATCATAGAGAAGCATAAAATAAAAATACCAGTACTTACAAGTTTTTTGGGAGGCACTGAAATCGAAAAAGCAGTGGATTTTTTAGCTGAAAAAAATATTCCAAATTTTGATATTCCAGAGGAGGCAATAGATACACTAAAAACTATGATGGAACATGCGGATTGGAAATTGCAGAAGAGTTTTCCTATTGAAAATTTTGACGTTGACAGAGAAAAGGTCAGGAAAATATTTAATAAATGCAAATCTGAAGATAGATTGGAACTGGGAGAAATAGAGGCAAGAGGAATTCTGGAAGCATATGATATAAGAATACCTGAAGCAGAACTTGCCAGTGATATAAATGAAGCAAAGAAGATTGCTGAAAGAATCGGGTATCCGTTGGTTCTCAAAATTGTTTCTCCAAACATTTTACACAAGACAGATGTGGGAGGTGTGAGGATTGGAATAAAAGATGAAAAAGAGCTGGAAGAAGATTATGACGAAATTCTTTTTCATGTAAAAAGGTATATGCCTGATGCAAATATCAGTGGTATTCTGATACAGGAATTTATTATGGATAAAAAAGAAACGATAATAGGAGTAAGCGAGGATCTTCAATTCGGTCCCATGATTATGTTTGGACTGGGAGGGATATATGTAGAGGTACTTAAAGATGTGTCTTTTAGGATTGCTCCTGTAAGCAGACAAACTGCATATGAAATGATAAAAGAAATCAGGGCTATTAAATTATTGGAAGGTACAAGGGGTGAAAATCCTTCGGATATTGGCAGCATAGTTGAAACTATACTCAGAGTTTCTCAGCTGGTTACGGATTTTCCGGAAATAATTGAAATGGATATAAACCCGCTGTTTGTAAAGAAACAGGGGGAAGGTTCTATAGCGGGAGACGCAAGAATAAGAATAGGAGGTTAAAATGGTTCCGTTATTTTTTATTTCTAACCAACCCTTTTCAGGTAAAAGTTCAATGTGCGTGGGTGTAGGAAAATTATTCGCTGAAAAAGGGTTAAAAGTAGGGTACATGAAACCGGTAGGAACGCTACCAATAAAGGTAGGAGCGGTTACAACTGATGAAGATGCCCAGTATATTTTAAATATTCTGGACGCAAAGGAAGAGCTTGAAGATGTATGTCCTATTGTACTGACCCAACAACACAATAGAGAAGGCTTAAAGGGCCAGGATTTTTCCAGGGGGTTTATTGATTTAATTGATAAAGCTTATAACAGAATCAAGAAAGATAAGGATATTGTGATTCTGGAAGGAGCTAAAAGTATTGAGGACGGTTACTTTTTAGGGATATCTGCAAATAAAATTTGCGAGAAATTGCGAGCAAAAGCTATTTTAGTTATTAAATACAGTACTGAAATCGTAGATCAAATTCTCTACTCAAAAGAATTTTTAAAGAACAATTTATCAGGAGTAATTGTGAATTGGGTTCCGAGAAGCCAGATAGATTATCTTGAGAAACTTGTGGTGCCATTTTTAACCAGAAATGGTATTGAGGTTCTGGGATATTTAACTTCCGATAAAATTCTATCTTCCGTAAGTGTAAAAGAAATGTCTGAAATGCTTGGAGGACAGATAATATGTGCCCAAAATAAAGTTGATGAACTAGTAGAAACATTTATGGTTGGAGCAATGGGCCAGGAACAGGCATTAAAGTTTTTCCGGAGAAAAGCCGATAAAGCAGTCATAACAGGTGGAGACAGGGCTGATGTCCAGCTTGCTGCGCTGGAGACACCTACTAAATGTTTGATACTTACAGGGAATTTTCAACCAAGCACTGTAGTTCTTGGGAGAGCAGAGGAACTGGGTGTACCTATGATTCTGGTCAATTACGATACTTTAACCGCGGTGGAAAAAGTTGGTGAAATTATTGGTCATGTAAGATTTCATGAAATTAAAAAGATTGATAAAATAATCGAAGTAATCAGGGAATATATAAATGTAGATAGATTACTGGAAATATCAAAAAGTAATTAAGTTTAGAAATAGTTATGGTACAACTCAATTCGAACTACCGCTCAATCATTATAGACGCAATGGGAGGAGATTTCGCCCCCGGGGAGATCATAAAAGGCTCCATAGAAGCAAAAGAAGCTTTTGGGGCAAAAATTAAACTGGTGGGCAATATAGGCAAGATAAAGAAAGCAGCAGAATTAAACCATGTTAATCTTGATGGTATAAAGATTGTTTCAGCACCCCAGGAAGTAAGCATGGATGAACCTCCATCAGAAGTTTTAAGGAAAAAAAGAAATTCCTCAATTTATATTGGTTCACAATTAGCATCCGGTGAAACCGGCAATGCATTTATTTCTGCCGGAAGTACAGGTGCGATAATGGCGTGTTCTCTTTTTAATATGAAGAGGATAGAGAACATAGCAAGACCTGCTATTGCTGTAGTCATTCCTCTGAGTGACAAAAAATTTGTATTGATAGATGCCGGTGCCAATGCTGACTGTAAACCTTTATATTTAAAACAATTTGCTGTGATGGGAAAAATTTATTCTGAAAATATTATAGGGGTAAAAAATCCAAAGGTGGCTCTGGTTAATATAGGAAAAGAAGAAAAGAAAGGAAACAAACTGGCAATTGAAAGTTACGGGCTGCTTAAAGACTGCTCAAATATTAATTTCATTGGAAATGTAGAAGGAAGGGAACTATTTGATGGTATAACAGATGTAGCAGTTTGCAGTGGTTTTGTGGGGAATGTAATATTAAAGCTAATTGAGGGTATGGCAGGTTTTCTTTTTGGAGAAATTAAACGAATTTTAACTTCAAGTATGGTGGCAAAACTTTCAGCTCTGGGTATTAAAAGTTCACTTATAAAAATGAAGAAAAAATTTGATTATGAAGAATATGGAGGAGCGCAGCTTCTGGGGCTTAACGGACTGGTAATAATTTCACATGGAAGCTCAAAATCAAAAGCAATTAAAAACGCGGTAAGAGCAGCAATAGATAGTTTAAATACAAATCTAATTACAAAGATCAGTAAAGAAGTTAAAAATATAAATTGAGTAATAATAAAAGTAAGAAAATGGTAAAGGAGTAAGTATGGAAAATTTTGACAAGCTTAAAGAAGTATTGGTTAATGTACTGGGTGTTAAAGAGGAAGATATCAAATCCGAGAGTAAATTTGTAGATGACCTTGGTGCAGACTCACTTGATTTAGTAGAATTGATTATGGCGCTTGAGGATAAATTTGGAGTAGAAATAAGTGATGAAGACGCTGAAAAAATTGTTACAGTAAAAGATGCTCTTGATTATATTGATACTTATTCTAAATAGTAGTTCTGTAGATTATTGAATTAAATTTTCGGTATATAAGGTGGCGAAGGTCCTTTGATGAACGATGACCGGGAAGTTCTTAAAAAAAGGGTAAGTGGATGGCTGCAGAGTCTTGGAATTAATGCAGTAGATTTAAAAATTTACATACAAAGTTTAACCCACAGGTCTTATGCTCATGAAAAAAATATCAGATCAAGAGGTAATGAGCAGCTGGAGTTTCTGGGAGACAGTGTACTTTCTTTAATAATCACGTCTTACTTATACAAGAATTACGGCGATCTTCCTGAAGGGAAAATGGCAAAAATAAGGTCTGTTTTAATTAGCAGGAAAACATTATTTGATATAGCGAAAGATATTAAGATAGATCAACAAATACTTTTAAGTGAAAATGAAGAGTCATGCAAGGGCAGAAAGAAAATATCTATTTTGGCTGATAGTACGGAAGCTTTAATTGGCGCTGTTTATGTTGATAAAGGAATTGATTTCGCTTTTAATTGGGTTCTTGGAATGTACAGGGAAAGAATTAATGAGTATATTAAAACTCCTGAAATCATGGATTACAAAACCTATCTTCAGGAAGCCGTGCATACAGATTACTGCAAGATGATAAAATATGAATTAATTAAATCTGAAGGTCCCGACCATAATAAATCATTTTACTCTGCAGCAATGATTGATAATAAAGTAGTCGGAAAAGGCAAAGGTAAAAGTAAAAAAAATTCCGAGCAGGATGCCGCGAGAAATACTTTAAAGAAACTATATAATTTAAATTTATAAATATTTATTTTTATTAAGGGAAGTTAAATTTGTACTTAAAGAATATAACACTCCGAGGTTTTAAATCTTTTAAAGATAAAAGCCAGCTATTTTTTGAACCGGGGATCAGTGTAATCGTCGGACCGAACGGTAGCGGTAAAAGTAATATAGCTGATGCAATATCCTGGGTTTTAGGTGAACAGAGCCCTAAAACACTAAGGGGCAACTCAATGGCAGATGTAATTTTCAGAAGTAAAAATGAAGAAATGGGAATTGCAGAGGTATCTCTTTTATTTGATAATTCAAATAAATTATTTGATACTGAATTCAGAGATGTTAAATTTACACGCAGAGTTTATTCAAAAGGAGCGAGTGAGTATTTTATAAATTCGTCGCCATGCAGATTACTGGATATTCAGGAGCTTACGGCAGACAGCGGAATCGGGAAAGGTCTTCATATAATAATAAATCAGGGGCAGATTAACGAGATCGCATTGCTTAAACCCATTGAAAGAAAAGCAGTAATAGAAGAAGTGCTGGGAATATCAAAACATAAAAACAGAAGAGATAAATCTCTAGCGAAGCTTGAAAAAGTAAAAAATGACATTGAGAGAATAGATGATTTAATGGATGAAATAAAAAGGACGATGGATCCTCTTGAAATTGAAGCAAAGAGAGCTCAGAAATATTCAGAAATATATAATTTATTAAAAAACGAAGAAATCTCTCTTTTTATCGCACATCTTAATTATTTAAATAGAGAATGGGAAAGTGAGAATGATTCTTATGAAAAAAATAAGAATGAATCTGAAAAAGTAGAAAGTAAAATTCCTTATATGGAAAATGAAAAAAATGAATTATTAAAACTTACCGGTGAAGAAAAATTTAATTACGAGTCCTGGAGGGAAAAAATCAATCGTTTTAACATTGAAAGAAATAACCTTGCAAATATTATAACTTTAACCAGAAGCAAGCAGAATGTCTTTAAAACATTAAAAAACATGTTTAATATGGACCTCAACCGTTATATTGGGAAAAAAGATGAATCAAAGAAATTAGCGGAAGACAAAAATTTTGAAGACGATTATACGGTTTCTTTGCTTAAGAAAGCTTCGGGCAAGCTGGAGGAAATTGTAAACAATTTATTAAAGTTTCTGGATAATACAAAGGAAAAAGTGGGAGATATTAGAACTGCAAAATATATTGAAGGAGAAATTAATTTAATTATAGATAAGGTAAAGAAATTATCCACGATGATTGGAAAAAGGAAACAGCCCGGAGATGCTAAATCGCTAGAAGAGGAATCAGAGGATAAAAAAAATATCAGTGATCTTGAAGGAAAGATGGATAAGATTAAGAATTTAGAAAAAATATGTATTATTAATCTGGAAAGAGCTAAAAAAATATGTTCGATGCTTGAAAAGTATTTGTCGGTTTCGGAAAACATAAAAAGGAAGCTTTACCGGGAATTTGAGAAGAAAAACAGTTTAGTCTTAGAAAACCAGAAAAAAATAGAAAATCTGGAAAATGAGATAGGCAAACTAAATCAATACAAAATGAAACTGGAAAGTGATTTATACAAGGGAGATATCAAGAAAGAACAGATAAAAGAAAAAGTAGAAGTTATTACAGAAAATATTGTAGACAATTATAACGAATCAATTGAGTATGTCTTGAAAAGCTATGAACCCAGCAGCAATATCAGGCAATCAGAAGTCAAAGTAAAAAGGTTAAAAAATGAAATAAAAAATTACGGAAATGTAAATCCAAATGCAGCTATTGAATATCAAAAAATAAAAAAAAGATTTGATTTTTTGGCTGATCAGAAAAGCGATCTTATTGGAAGTAAGAAAAGTCTGGAAGAATTAATTAAAGATATAAATAATAGGATTGCGGATTATTTTTATAATAAATTTGATGAGATTAAAAAGTGCTTCAGAAGTTATTTTAAAATTTTATTTCCTCTTGGTGAAGGTGAAATGCAGCTTGAAAAGAGTAACGGTGGCGGCTATGATGAAATAGGCGTAGATTTAAATGCAGATATTGGGAACAATAAATTCGTTAGTCTTTCATTACTATCGGGAGGAGAGAAGTCCCTGGTTTCAATGGCATTTCTTTTCTCAATTTACTCGATAAATTCATCACCCTTTTATGTTTTTGATGAAGTAGATGCTGCCCTGGACGACGTAAATATAGACCGGTTTCTAACCTTAATAAAAAATTTTTCTGAAAAACAGCAAATAATATTGATTACTCACCAGAAAAGAACAATGGAAATTGCTGATACGATTTATGGAGTAACAATGCAGCCTGAGGGAGTTTCAAAGATAATTTCTGAAAAAATAGGAAAAATGAATGCAGAAGTTAATTAAAAATCTAAATTTTATCTGGAATAAATTTAAAAACGACCGCAGATTATTCTGGGATGAGATTGAAGAGCAGATGGTGGCGAGCGATATCAGCATTAGCACAACTGCCAAAATATTAGACGAAGTAAAAAAAATCGCTTATAGTGAAAATATAGACAACCCGGAAAGAATAAAATCTTTAATTAAGGGCGAGATTATAAAAATTCTGGGGAATGGTAAAAACTTCAATTTAAATATATCGGCAATGCCTCCCACAGTTTTTTTAATAGTTGGAGTGAACGGTACAGGTAAAACCACTTCTGTTGCAAAATTAGCCAGTATGTTTAAGAAAAATGGGAAAAAGGTATTAATATCTGCTGCAGATACATACAGGGCGGCTGCAGTGGAACAAATACAGCATTATGCAGAAAAATTAAAATTGGATATAGTCTATCATCAAAAATTCTCTGACCCCGGAGCAGTAGTATATGACAGCATGGAAAAGGCAAAAGCAAGGGAGATCGACCTGGTTATAATTGATACTGCCGGAAGAATGCAGACCTCACATAATCTCATGGAAGAATTAATAAAAGTAAAAAAAGTGATAACAGGAAGAATTAATCGGAATGTTGATGAAATTCTACTTGTTGTAGACTCAACAACCGGTCAGAATGCAAAAAACCAGGCAGAAATATTTAATAATTCACTCAGTCTGACCGGGATAATTCTTACTAAAACTGATAGTACTTCAAGAGGGGGAATAGTAATTACCATAAAAAATGATTTAAATATACCAATAAAGCTGGTTACAGATGGTGAAAAACTGGATAATATAAGTTATTTTGACCCGGTAAAATTTACCGATTCATTATTTTCATGATCATAATTTAAAATAATAAGAAAGTTTTAGATGTTTGAAACACTGACAACAAAATTCGAGGATTTATTCTATAAAATAAGGAACAAAGGTAAATTAAGTCCCGGCGATATGGATAATGCTTTGAGGGAGATTAAACTCGCCCTGCTGGAAGCTGATGTAAATTTTAAAGTAGTTAAAGAATTTCTGGAAAATGTTAAAGAAAAGGCTACTGGAGAAAAAGTGCTGGAAAGCATAACTCCTTATCAGCAGGTAGTAAAAATAGTGAATGAAGAGATTATAAAAATGCTTGGTTCCGGAAGCGGTGGTATAAGCTTTTCTTCGGGAGGTCCCACAATTATAATGATGGTGGGACTTCAGGGAACCGGGAAAACTTCATCTGTTATAAAACTGGCTAATTTCATAAAAGTAAGATTTAACAAAAAAGTATCAATTGTAGCGGCTGATATATACAGACCCGCAGCAGTGTTGCAGCTTGAGGATATGGCAAAGAATATCAATGTGGATGTTTTTTACCAGGGTAATTTAGATCCGGTATCGTTATCGTTAAAAGGCATAGAGTTATTTAAAAAAACCGGGAGCGATGTAATCATAATTGACACAGCAGGGAGATTACAGGTTGATGATGTTATGATGAATGAGATTGTAAATATAAGAAAAAGAATTAATCCTCATCAAATATACCTGGTTCTGGATGCAATGACGGGTCAGGAAGCTGTAAATATTGCATACGGTTTTAATCAAAAAGTTGAGTGTGATGGAATAATCCTGACCAAATTGGACAGTGATACAAGAGGAGGCGCTGCACTATCTGTTTATTACGTGGTCAAAAAACCTGTGAAGTTTATATCTAACGGAGAAAAGATCGATGATTTTGATATATTCTATCCCGAAAGAATAGCCTCAAGAATATTAGGTATGGGAGATGTAGTGACACTGGTCGAAAAAGCGGAAAAGATTGTAAGCGAAAAGGAAGCAAAGATAATTGAAGAAAAAATTTATAGAAATGAATTAAATTTTGAAGATTTCATCAGTCAGTTAAAAAGTATTAAAAAAATAGGGTCAATGGATAAAATATTTTCGATGCTTCCTTTTACAAATAAAAATAAAGTTTTTAAAAAAATAAATTTAGATGATTCTTATATTATACGAATAGAGGCTATAATTAACTCTATGACCATAGAGGAAAGAAGGAAACCGCATATTATAAATGGCTCAAGGAGAAAAAGAATAGCAAAAGGAAGCGGCAGCTCAGTATCGGAAATAAATAAACTGCTGAAGCAATTTGATAAAACCAGGCAGATGTTAAAGCAATTTTCAGATGCAAATGGTAAATTTAATTTACCTTTTTAGTAATCTTTAAATAAAAAAATATTTTGCAAGTTTTATAGAAAAATATATAATTATGAAAACATAAAGCTATTTATATTAATTTTTGGAGGTTATGGATTGAGTGTAAAGATAAGACTGACAAGAATGGGGTCGAAAAAACAACCCTTTTATAGAATTGTAGTTGCAGATATCAGATCACCCAGAGACGGGAAGTTCATTGAAAAAATAGGTATCTATGATCCTAAAAGTGATCCGTCCAGAATAGAAGTTGACAGAGATAAAGCTCTTGATTGGATTAAGAAGGGTGCAAAACCTACAAATACAGTTCAGAAACTTTTTAATAAGATTGAATTAAAGAAGTAGCCAATACAAATCAAACTGGAGGTAAACAGTGAAGGAATTACTAGAGTACATGGTTAAAGAGCTGGTTGACAGCCCGGATAATGTAGAAATTACAGAAGAGGAGGAAGATGAAAAAACAGTGATTTTCAAGCTAAAAGTAGCAGAAGATGATCTGGGAAAAGTAATAGGTAAAAAGGGAAGAACCGCAAACGCCCTCAGGGTAATTATGAGAGCTGCATCTGCTAAAAGGGGAAAATCATCGATTGTAAAAATTATGGATTGATAATTTAATATATAAATATAGATAGACTTATTATAAATAAGCACCGGTAAATGTCAGAAATAGACGTGGATGCAAGATTAATTGGGATAATCGGTAAGCCGCATGGAGTAAAAGGAGAAGTGATTGTTACTCTGCTTACAGATTATCCCAATACTATTAAAAGGGGGAATATACTCTTTTTTGATGAGAAGTGTACCCGGAAAGCAGAAGTTGAAAATATAAAACGGCTAAAGACAAAAAAAGCTGCAGGCTTCCTGATAATTAAATTTAAGGGTATTGATAATAAAAACAATGCCGAAAGCTTCAAAGGTATAAATGTTTACCGGGATATAAGAAACAGTCCTTTACTTAAAGAAAACCAGTACTGGTCGGATGATTTAATCGACTGCAGTGTTTATACGAAAGAGTGCATTTTTATCGGAAAAATAAAAGATGTAGAAAAACTTGTCGCCAATGATAATTTAGTGGTGGAAATAGAAAGCAAACACTACATCAGCGGTAATATTAAAAATAATATTTTATATATTCCGGCTACTGGCGACTATATTGAAAATATAGATTTAAAATGCAGGAAGGTGATATTAAAGAAAATTCCCGAGTATATTTGAAATTCTTAAAACTATTATTTTCTTTTATATTTTATTATTTTAAAAATGCTGATTATAGATGTTATTACTATTTTCCCCGGAATATTTGACAACATTGTTGATTTTGGGGTTATAAAAGAAGCTTTTAAAAAAAATATCTGCCAGCTTAATATATATAACTTAAGAGATTTTTCCGGTATGAAGCAGGACAGAGTCGATGATAGACCTTACGGCGGAGGTCCCGGTATGGTACTGATGCCGGAGCCAATAGATAATGCTGTTGCCTTTATTAAAAAAAAGAATAAGATTAAAAAAAAAGAAAGACAAAAAGTCATACTTCTTTCTCCGGTTGGTGAAAAGCTTGGGCAGAGTAAGTTAAAATATTTGTCGAAACTTGAAAATATGATACTTATCTGCGGGAGATATGAAGGTGTAGATCAAAGAGTTATAGATTTACTGGTAGATTTTGAAATTTCAATAGGCGACTATGTCCTTACCGGGGGAGAGATTCCGGCAATGGTTATAATAGACGGAGTCGTAAGATTGCTGCCCGGGGTTGTAGGGAAAGAAGAATCTTTAAAAATTGAATCCTTTGAAAAAAATCTTCTTGATTATCCACAGTATACAAGACCGCCTGTTTTTAAAGGGATGGCAGTTCCTGATATCCTATTAAGTGGAAATCACAAGCGTATCCAAAAATGGAGAAAAGAAAAATCAGAAAAAATTACATGGATAAAAAGGCCGGATTTATTTGACAAAGACAGTTAAATTAATTATATTTGTTTGGTTTTTATTAGTGTAAGAATAGCAGGCTGGAGAATAAAATGAATAAATTAGATAAAATAGAAAGTAAATATATAAGAACGGATATTCCTCAATTCAAACCGGGTGATAAAGTAAAAGTTAAAATTAAAATCAGTGAAGAAAATAAAGATAGGATCCAGGTTCTTGAAGGAGTAGTAACAAGAATTAAAGGTTCAGGAATAAATAAAACTTTTACTGTAAGAAAAATTTCTTTTAATAATGTTGGAGTTGAAAGAACTTTTCCTATAAATTCACCCGTAATACAATCTATTGAAAGAGTTGGAGAAGGGCTGGTAAGAAGAGCTAAATTATATTATCTTAGAAGTAAAATCGGGAAAAAATCAAAAGTTAAATTTAAATAAATGAATGCATATTTTTTATATTAATGCCTATTGAAAACAAAGAAGATGATAACAAAAGAACTAAAGGGATTTTTAGAGAGTTTTTAATTTATATCCTCATTGTAGTCGTTGCAGTAATATCTGCTGTTTTAATCAGAGTCTTTATACTTGAACCTTTCATTGTCCCTACTCCTTCAATGGAACCAAATTTGAAGGTCGGTGATAAAGTAATAGTTAATAAGCTTGCATATAAATTGGGGAATATTGAGAGAGGAGACATTGTAGCATTCCATTCTCCAATGGAAGAAAAAGATCTTGTAAAAAGAGCTGTCGGAGTTGAGGGAGATGAAATCACACTGACAACCGAAGGTGAGATTTTTATAAACGGCGAAAAAAATATTGAAAATTATTTGCCGGCCGGCCAAAACATATCTTATCTAAATCAAACAGTGATTGTAGGCAAGAATGAAGTTTTTGTAATGGGTGATAATCGTAATAATAGTTTTGACAGCAGATTTTTTGGAACAATTCCTGAAGAAGATGTATTTGGAAAATTTCTTGTAATTTACTGGCCGCCATCCAGATGGTAATTTTAAAGAGAATGGAACTCAGGGAAACAAAAAGGCTTTTGGATCTTTGCAGATATGAAAATGACCTGCATATTGAAGGTTATGAAAAAATAGCCGGCGTGGATGAATCGGGCAGGGGCTCGCTTGCAGGTCCTCTTGTAGCAGCTGCGGTCATCCTTGATAAAAGGAAGTTGATGATAGAAGATATAGACGATTCTAAAAGACTGACTGAAAGTAAAAGAAAATCAATATTTAAAAAAGTAATAAGGAGTTGTTTATGCTGGTCTGTAGTAAAAATACCTCCTGAAAGAATTGACTGCTTATCAATAACAAAAGCAAACGAGATTGCATTTAGAAAAGCGGTTAATAGTTTAAAAATAAAACCTGATATCATATTAGCGGATTTTATCAGCACAGATTTAGGTGCCAGATATTTAAGGATCGTTAACGGCGACCGTCTTATTGTTTCAATTGCAGCTGCGTCCATAGTAGCAAAAGTAATAAGAGATCAGATAATGCTCAAGCTTTCAAGATATTACCCGGAATATGGATTTGAGCATAATAAAGGTTATGGTACGAGGAAACACTTAATGTCACTCCAGAAATACGGCCCTACAGCAATTCATAGAGTATCGTTTAGAGGTGTTTTAAGTTAATAGATTTAATAAAAAATTCACAGGCAAAGTTGGGGAATTTATTGCGCAAAAATACCTGGAAGATAAGGGATGCATCATACTCGAAAGGAATTATAGAAATAAGTACGGTGAGATAGATGTGATAGCCGGGAAAAATGCTGACTTAATTTTTGTAGAAGTTAAAACAAGAACCGGTCTTGAATATGGGGATCCTCTTGAGGCAGTAAATAAATCAAAGATTAAAAGAATAAGGAAAATAGCAAGTTTTTATATATTACAAAATAAGCTTCTGTCTTCCAATCCAAATTTTAGTGTTATTTCAGTAACCTTAAATATCAATCTGATTAAGGAAGTATTTAAAAAAAATAATACACTCTCAGAAATAATCACATCTGATTTTTTAAAGATCAATAAAGATATAAAAATTGAACATATAATAAATGCTTTCTAAATGAGCTGAGGCAGTATATTTTATTTTACATAAAAAAATACTAAAATATAATATAGTAATTTTATTAAATTATTAAAGTTTAAGTTGTTATTATAAGTCTAATAAATTATAATTTAAATGTTAATAAAATAATTTAAATATTAGTTAAAATAATTATTTAATAATTATTGGCGGAAGAGGTAATGAAGCCAGCGGAAGATTCATACGAAGAAAAAAAATTAAGTAAAGATAAATTGTTGCAGAGACTTGAAGATCTGGAACTTATAAATTCGGTAAATGTTGCCATAAATCGCGGTGAAAGCCTTGAAAAAGTAATTGAACTTATAAATATAAAAACTAAAGAATTATGTCTGGGTTCGGGCCTGACCACATATTTACTTAGCGATGACGGAAAATATCTTGAAATGTATGGGCCCTGTATCCCTTCAGCGCAGAAAAGAAAAATCGAAAGTTTAATTAAAACTAAAATACCCAAAGTAAGACTTCCGTTAAGGGAAGGCAGTTATTATTACAGGGTACTCAAGGAAAGAAAAGCGGTAATTATAGATGATGCCGCTGAAATAAAAAAAATAATTGCCGGATTTGCCGAAACGCTCCCAGAAAAACAAAAAATTTTAAGAAATTTAGCCAAAAAGCTTATTCCGCAGATTTATAATATTCTAAATATAAAATCTATTTTGATTGCTCCCCTTATTTCAGGCGAGGATGCCATAGGGCTGATAGATATGTCCTGCAGGGGGGCTTTTGATGGCTGCAATCTTGCAAGAATCGGTATAATTTTCGAGCAATTGGTTATTGCAATAAGAAGAAAGAAAATAGAAGAAGAATTAGAAGATGCATATGAAGAGCTAAAACAGGTTTTTGAAGCCTCGGTTGACGGGATAACCATTGTGGACAGAGATTATACTATCCTTAAAGCTAATAAAGTACTTGTTGATTTATTCGGCTTTGATAGCAAAGAAATAATGGGAAAGAAGTGTTTTGAAGTTTTTGGAGGACCTGAATGCAATACCAGCGATTGCGTAATCAGAAGAATCCTGAATGGGCAAGAATATATTACAATTGAAATGGAAAAAGAGAATAAAAATGGTGAAAAAATTACCTGCATTTTAAGCGCAAATCCTATCAGGAATCAAAAAGGGGAAATAATAGGAATTGTTGAATGCTACAAAGATATAACATCGTACAGGGAAGCTTTTAAGGA
>Ga0154876_1052_pt1 | contig 15505 bp, 30 predicted proteins | sample Rifle2008BG19ft_FD_105848 | JGI IMG/M metagenome (GOLD analysis project Ga0154876, IMG submission 105848) | Actinobacteria bacterium RBG_19FT_COMBO_36_27
AGGACCACTGATGTTACCGGGACCATAGGCCTTGCCGAAGGAGTAGAGATGGTAATGCCAGGAGATAATACGGAAATGGAAATAAACCTTATATCACCAATAGCCATGGAAGAAGGCCAGAGGTTTGCCATACGTGAAGGCGGAAGGACCATAGGAGCAGGCAGCGTTACAAAGATAATGGAATAAGGAAGAGAAGAAGAGTGATAAAAAGCAGGAGGAAAAATAATGACAGCAGGTAAGTTAGGTCAGAAAATTCGAATAAAGTTAAAAGCTTATGATAATGAAGTAATAGATCGTTCAGCAAAAAAAATAGTGGAGACTGTAGAAAACTCGGGTGCAAGGGTTTCTGGCCCAATTCCGCTGCCTAATAAAAAAAATGTATACTGTGTTATAAGGTCTCCTCATGTAAACAAAGACTCAAGAGAACATTTTGAAATACGGACGCATAAAAGACTTATAGATATTATTGATCCTACTCCAAAAACAGTAGATCTGCTTATGAGGTTGAGTTTACCTGCCGGAGTGGGTATAGAAATAAAATCTTAATTAAAAAAGGGGAAATTTTTTCTGGAGAGTGACACAAAGATGGTAAATGCGATATATGGTAAAAAACTTGGATGTACTCAGATATTTAATGAAAAAGGAAACGCGCTGTATGTAACGGCAATAGAAGCCGAGCAATGTGTAGTCATCCAGGTTAAAGATGAAAAAAAAGATGGATATAATGCTCTGAAAATAGGATTTGGCAGAATTAAGGATAGGAAAGCCACCAAACCGCATAAAGGTGAATTTACTAAAAATAAGGTAGATTTAAAAAGATATTTAAGAGAAATCAGAGTGGACGAATTTGACCGGGAATACAAACCCGGAGATAGCCTGGACCTTAAAATTTTTAAAATAGGAGATAAGGTAAAAATAACCGGGAACAACAAAGGCAAGGGGTTTGCCGGAGTAATAAAGAGGCATGGTTTTCACAGAGGAAAGATGTCGCACGGTTCTCATTCTCATAGAATACCAGGTTCAGTTGGAATGTGTTCTACTCCTTCAAGAATAGCAAAAGGGAAGAAAATGCCCGGAAGGATAGGTAACAAAAAAGTTACAATCAGTGGCTCGGAGATAGTTGATATTATCGAAGAAGAAAATTTAATTTTAATTAAGGGCAGTGTTCCTGGTGCCAGGGGCAGTCTTATTTTTTTAAGGAAAATTTAATGGATTATTGTTTTTCAAGGAGAATTAGATGGGTAGTCTAAGTGTTATAGATCCGGAGGGTACGGAGTTAGAAAAAATCAATATATCAGATGAACTGGTAAAAAAGACGGTGAATTCTGAGATATTATATCAGGAAGTCAGAAGATATCTTGCTTCCTTAAGATCCGGTACACATAAAACCAAAGATAGAAGTGAAGTAAGGGGCGGAGGTAAAAAACCCTGGAGACAAAAAGGTACAGGAAACGCCCGGGCTGGTTCAATAAGGTCTCCGTTATGGAAAGGTGGAGGAGTAGTTTTTGGCCCCACGCCGCGGGATTATTCTTTTAAGCTAAATAAAAAAGTGGTAAGGCAGTCTAAGTTAATGGCATTATCAGAGAAATTTAAAGATAAGAAAATTATTGTACTGGATAAGATAGAATTTGAGACTCCGGAAACTAAAAAAGCGGCCGTAATGCTTAAGAAACTTAATCTGGATAGAAATAAAGTATTAATTGTTTTTGATAATCTTGATAATAATGAGGTAAAATCTTTCAGAAATATACAAAATGTTATGGTGGGAAGTTCTAAAGGTTTAAATGCTTATATTATGTTAATAGCAGATTATATAGTTTTTACAAAAAGTTCATTGAATGATTTCATAGAGAGGTCTAAGTAATGGAAGATTCCAGGGATATAATACTCTCTCCGGTCGTATCGGAAAAAAGTTATGCCGGAGTTCAAAATAAAAGATACTCTTTTTTTGTTGATATCAGAGCAAAAAAAACTGAAATAAAAAAAGCTATTGAAGATATTTTTAAGGTTAAAGTTTTAAAAATAAGTACTATAAATATTAAATCAAAGCCAAAGAGACTTGGCAGATCAATGGGTACAAGTTCACGCAGGAAAAGAGCCGTGGTTACCCTGAGTAAAAAAGATAAGATTGATTTTTTTGAATCTGTGTAATTTTGTCTGGAGGTATTAAAGTTGGCTGTTAAAAAATATAAACCTACTTCTCCCGGAAGAAGATTTGGAACAGTTTCGGATTTTTCAGTTTTAACAAAGAAAAGACCGGAGAAATCTTTAACCAGATCTTTAAAAAGAGATGCCGGAAGGAACAGCAATGGCAGGATTACAAGAAGGCACAGCGGCGGGGGGCATAAAAGATTATATAGAATTATAGACTATAAGAGATTAAGGGATGATATTCCGGCCCGTGTGGAAGCAATTGAATACGATCCCAATAGAAGCGCCAGGATTGCTTTAATAAGTTATAGAGATGGTAAAAAAAGTTATATAATTGCACCTCTTAAATTAAAAGTCGGAGATATTATAATATCGGGAGAAAAAGCTGATATTAAAGCAGGTAATGCTCTGCCATTAAAAAATATTCCGGTTGGGACAATAATTCATAATATAGAATTAAAGAAAGGTAAAGGAGCGGAACTGGCAAGGTCGGCAGGAACAAATGCCCAGCTTCTTGCAAAAGAAGGAGAGTATGCCAGTGTTAAACTTCCTTCAAGTGAAGTCAGGCTGATTGGATTGAATTGCAGAGCATGTATTGGACAGGTTGGGAATACAACACATGAAATAATTAAGCTGGGTAAAGCAGGAAGGAAAAGATGGCTGGGGATAAGACCGTCAGTTAGAGGAACAGCGATGAACCCTATAGACCATCCTCATGGCGGAGGAGAAGGTAAAAATAAAAGTTCCGGAAGAAATCCTGTTACTCCCTGGGGTAAACCTACGCTGGGCTATAGAACTAGAAAGAAAAATAATCAAACTGATAAATATAGGATCAGAAGAAGAAATAAATAGATTAATTAATTTGTATATAGAGGAGGGGCAAAGTGTCAAGGTCTTTAAAGAAGGGGCCTTTTATAGAAGAAAAATTATTTAAAAAAATAAGTGAACTAAATGAATCAGGAGAAAAGAAGATTTTAAAGACCTGGTCAAGAAGTTCAACTATTTTCCCGGAAATGGTTGGTCATACTATAGCTGTTTATGATGGCAGAAGACATATTCCGGTTTTTATATCGGAGTCCATGGTCGGGCATAAGTTGGGAGAGTTTGCGCCAACAAGATCTATAAGGCCGCATGTCTATAAAGGGAAAAGTGAGAAGGTTACAACTGTTAATAAATAAATGGTTTACAGCGGTTAAAAAAGGAGGTTAGAGATTTGGAAGCGAAGGCTGTTGAGAAATACATAAGAATATCGCCAAGAAAAATAAAATATGTTGTTGACATGATAAAATCAAAACCTGTAGAGGATGCAATAGATATATTATCTTTAACACCTAAGGGAGCGGCAATTGTAGTAAAAAAAGCAATACAGAGTGCAGTAGCAAATGCAACAGAAAACCATAAAATGAAAGAGGAAGATTTATTTATTTTAAAGATACTGGTAAATGAAGGACCAACATTAAAAAGGTTTAAACCAAGAGCCAGAGGCAGAGCCACCAGAATAAGAAAAAGGACTGCCCATCTATCGGTTTATGTATCTGATGGAAAAGAGAAGGAGGATTAAGAATGGGTCAAAAGGTAAATCCTAATGGGCTTAGAATCGGAATTAATAAAAATTGGCAATCCAGGTGGTTTGCTTCAAGAGATTATGCCCGGTTTGTTAAAGAAGATATTGTTATAAGAAATATAATAGAAGAACAGCTTGGAAATGCAGGGATTTCGAAAATTGAAATTGAAAGAACAGAAGAAGAAGTAAAAGTTAATATGTATACTTCAAAACCGGGTGTAGTCATAGGAAGAAGAGGGGCAACTATTAATGATATCAGAGATTTAATAGAGAAAAAAACAGGCAGTATTATTCAGTTGAATATAATGGAAATAAAAAAACCCGAGCTTATTGCGAAATTAGTGGCTGAAGGGATTGCTTCACAGCTAGAAGGACGTGTTAGTTTCAGAAAAGCTATGAAAAAAGCCGTTTCATTATGCATGAAAGCAGGGGCAAAGGGTATAAGGGTCCAATGTGCAGGAAGATTGGGCGGAGCAGAGATGGCCAGAACTGAATGGTATAGAGAAGGAAGAGTCCCGCTTCATACCTTAAGGGCGGATATTGATTATGGGTTTTCTGAAGCCAATACAACATTCGGAAAGATCGGGGTTAAGGTATGGATATATATGGGAGATATTATACTGGATAAGGAAGAAATACAAAAAGGAAAGCAGCCGGAAAAAAAGAAAAAAGTGGCTGAAGAGGTTTAGAGTTAGGAGATATTTATGGCGGCAATGTTAATGCCCAAACGTGTGAAATATAGAAAAGTGCAAAGAGGCAAAATGAAGGGCAGAGCAAGAGGCGGTACGAAGCTCTCTTTTGGAGAGTATGGACTGCAGGCGCTTGAATCTGGCTGGTTAACGAGCCGGCAGTTAGAGGCTGCGAGAGTAGCTCTGACCAGATATATAAAAAGGGGAGGAAAGGTATGGATAAATGTTTTTCCTCATAAACCGGTGACCAAAAAACCAGCTGAAACTCGCATGGGTGGAGGAAAAGGCGCTCCGGAAAACTGGGTAGCCGTGGTTAAACCCGGTAAAATATTATTCGAGATTTCGGGTGTCAGTATGGAAATTGCGAAAGAAGCAATTAGATTAGCTTCTAATAAATTATCTATAAAAACTAAATTTATTTACGAGGAACTTTAAAACGAGTGAATAAGAAATGAAAATAAAAGAAATAAGAGAGCAGACTAAAGAAGAATTAGAAGCAAAACTTTTAGAAATTAAAAAAAGTCTTTTTACTCTAAAGTTTCAAAAAGCTACGGGACAATTGGAAAATCCCGTAAAAATACGGAACTTGAGGAAAGATATCGCAAGAATAGAAACGTTACTTAAAGAGAAAGAATTAAATAAAAAAGATATGAGTAATATTGAAAAAATTAATAAGAAGGATAAGAAGATAAGCGTAAAGAAAGCAAACGCAAAGCAATAAAGGGGGATTTTTGGAAAGAGGAAAAGTAAAAATAAGAGTAGGGACTGTAGTAAGTGATAAGATGGATAAGACGGTTGTTGTAGCAGTAGAATCTTATTATAAGCACCCTTTATATAAGAAAATTTTGAGAAAAGTGAAGAAATTTAAGGTGCATGATCCGGAAGGTAATTGTAAAATGGGTGATGTGATAAAAATCTCTGAAACCAGGCCCTTAAGTAAAACCAAGTGCTGGCGGCTGGTAGAAATAGTCAAGAAAGCTGAGTAAAGAAGGATTTAGAAATGATTCAAACTGAAAGCAGGGTAAATGTAGCTGACAATACAGGAGCACGTGAAATCCAATGTATCAAAGTACTGGGTGGTTCGAAAAAAAGATACGCACGTGTCGGAGATATATTCGTTGCTGCTGTAAAAGATGCAAACCCCGGAGGAGTAGTAAAAAAAAGTGATGTTGTAAAAGCTGTACTTGTGAGGTCAAAAAAGACATTCAGAAGGGTGGACGGCTCTTATATAAGGTTTGATGATAATGCAGCGGTTATTATTGATGCACAGAATAATCCGCGGGGAACAAGAATATTCGGTCCTGTGGCAAGAGAGCTTAGAGATAAAAACTTTATGAAAATAATTTCACTCTCGCCGGAAGTAATTTAGTTTAAAAGATTAATGAGGCTTAAAAAATGTTGAAGATAAAGAAAAATGATAAAGTAGAAATAATAAAAGGGAAAGATAAAGGAAAAACCGGAAAAGTACTCCGGATAGAGGCTGCTGAAAACAGGTTATATGTTGAAGGTGTTAATACTATAAAAAAACATACCAGGCAGAAAGACCAGAGTAAGCCCGGCGGCATTATTAAAAAAGAAGGACCTGTTATGATTTCCAATGTTAAATTGATTTGTCCTAATTGCACTAAAGCTGTAAGGGTTGGTTTTGAGGTTAAAGAATCAGGCGTAAAAGTAAGAATATGCAGGAAGTGTAAACAGCAAATTTAAAATATTCGGGTGATTATTAATGAGACCTAGATTAAAAGAAAAATATATAAAAGAAATTATTCCCAGGATGTTAAAAGAATATAAGTTTAAAAATGTCATGGAAGTTCCCGGGATAGAAAAGATATGCATTAATATGGGCGTAGGCTCTGCGACACAAAATATAAAAGAATTAGAAACTGCAAGTCAGGAACTGGCTATTATTTCGGGACAGAAGCCCGTGATAACTAAAGCAAGAAAATCAATCGCAGGTTTTAAAGTTAGAGAAGGGAATCCAATCGGGTGTATGGTTACATTAAGGGGAAATAGAATGTATGAGTTTTTAGATAGGCTGCTGAATGTAGCAATCCCCAGAATCAGGGATTTTAGAGGTCTTTCTAAAAAAAGTTTTGATGGCTACGGAAATTATACTGTTGGAATAAAAGAGCAGCTAATTTTTCCGGAAGTAAATTATGACAGTATTTTAAGTGTGAAAGGTATGAATGTAACTATAACAACAACTGCAAAAAGTAATGAAGAAGCCCAATTTCTATTGGAGGAATTTGGATTTCCATTTAAAAAATAAAAAATTTTTAAATTTGTAAGGAGATATCTATTGGCTAAGAAATCACTTATAGAGAAACAGAAGAGAGAATCTAAATATAAAACAAGAAAATATAGCAGATGTTTCAGATGCGGCAGACCAAGAGCTTTTTTTAGAAAGTTCGGGTTATGCAGGATTTGCCTTAGAGAACTGGCGCATGAGGGAAAAATTCCTGGACTGACCAAGTCCAGCTGGTAAAAGGAGGATTTATGTCGGGAGTTACTGATCCTGTTTCAGATATGTTAACAAGGATACGGAATGGCGGTATCGCTAAAATGGATAGCGTTAACATACCGTATTCAAAATTTAAAGCTGAAATAGCAGAAATATTGGGTAAAGAAGGCTATATAAAAAGCTATGAAATCCGTAAAGACGAGAGTGTCGGCGGCATAATTAAAATATATTTAAAATATAGCAAAGATAAAAAGTGCAGCATAAGCGGACTTAAGAGAATAAGCAAGCCCGGACTTAGAGTCTATGTACAAAAGGATGAAATTCCTCAGGTGCTTGGTGGATTTGGAACAGCCATATTATCTACGTCAAAAGGGGTGCTTACTGATGGAGATGCCAGGAAACAGCAAACCGGCGGAGAAGTAATATGCTTTATATGGTAGAAAGGTGAGTTAAAGGTGTCAAGAATAGGAAAAAAACCTGTTGATATACCGGATGGTGTAGAGGTTAAAATAGATGGAGATAATATTAATGTAAAAGGTGGCTCGGGAGAGCTTTCTTTAAAGTATGATAAAGCTTCTATTAAATTAAAAATAGAAGATAAAAAATTGGTTGTTATCCCGGTATCAAAAAGTAATGAAGATAGAGCTAAATACGGGCTTTATAGAAGTCTTATTAATAATATGGTTATAGGTGTAACAGATGGCTTCAGTAAAACACTAAAAATAGTCGGAGTAGGCTATAAAGCTATTAAAAAAGGGGATAAGCTGGAAATATCTGCCGGTTATTCAAACCCGGTAATAATAGATACTCCGGATGGGATAACTTTTGATGTTCCTGATAATACCACAGTAATAGTCAAAGGAATAAACAAGCAGATAGTTGGACAAATTGCTGCAAAAATAAGGAGTATAAGAGAACCAGAGCCTTATAAGGGTAAAGGCATAAAATATGAGGATGAAGTGATAAAAAGAAAAGTTGGCAAAACAGCAACTACTACTTCCGGCACTTAAAATTTTTACAGGAGATCTAATGAAAAGCAAAGTTGAAAGAAAAGATAAAAGCTTAAGGAGAAAACTAAGGAACAGGTATAAAGTCAAAAGTAGAAGCAGCCGCCTGAGGCTTGCTGTTTACCGCAGCAATAAATATATTTACGGACAGATAATAGATGACAGCACCGGTGCTGCACTCGCAGGCATATCAAGTAAAAATATTGAAATTAAAAAGGAAGATAAGGGGAAAATAGATATAAGCTTCAGAACCGGCAAAGCCCTGGCCGAAATAGCAAAAAAGAAAAAAATAAGTGAAGTTATTTTTGATAGAAGCGGTTACAAATACCATGGAAGGGTAAAAGCCCTGGCCGAGGGTGCAAGGAAAGGCGGATTAAAATTTTAACCTTATTTCCAAGGAGGATGTTTAGTGGTTGAACTTTCTAAAGATACAGAATTAGCTGAAAAAGTAATAAAAATAAATAGAGTAGCTAAAGTAGTAAAGGGCGGTAGAAGATTTAGCTTCAGCGCCCTGGTTGCGGTAGGCAATATGGATGGTATGGTAGGAGTTGGTTTTGGTAAAGCCAATGAGGTTTCTACCGCAATTCAAAAGGGTATTAACAATGCCAAAAAAAATATGTTTAAAGTACCGATGGTTAAAGGAACAATACCTTATCCGATTGACGGGCGGTTTGGAGCAGGTCATGTTTTTATGAAACCGGCCTCGCATGGCAAGGGAGTAATAGCTGGCGGACCTGTAAGAATAATTATGGAACTCGCCGGCGTGAAGGACATTCTCACAAAGTCATTGGGAAGTGCCAATGCTATAAATATAGTTAATGCAACTGTTAAAGGTCTAAAAATGCTTAAGTTACCCGAGCAGATAGAAGCTTTAAGGAAAACAGACCAGGAAATTAATTAATAACAAAAACTAATTAATATTAATAATTTGTATAAATCCGGGAGGAGAAAATAGTGAAACTCTGTGATATAGGATCTCCTGAATCTATAAAGAAGAGAAAAAGAGTAGGCAGAGGGAGTGGCTCCGGTCACGGGACTACCAGCGGAAGAGGTACCAAAGGCCAGCTCTCAAGATCCGGTGGTAATACCAGGATAGGCTTTGAAGGCGGGCAGATGCCCCTTCAGAGAAGATTGCCGCATCTTAAAGGTTTTAAAAATACCCGAAAAAAGGTAAATAATCTGATAAATATAGGGCAGTTAGAGAAATATAAGGATGGCAGCGTTATTGATTATGATTTTTTAGAAAAGAATGGATTTATCACAAAAAAATCCAATCCTGTAAAAATACTGGGTAATGGCGAACTTACAAAAAAAATAACCATAAGAGCTAATTTTTTCAGTAAGAGCGCCATGGATAAAATTGAAAAAGCAGGCGGAAAAGCAGAGGTGGTTTAATGTTAAGGGCTATAATAAATGCCTTCAGGATTAAAGAAATCCGTAATAGAATATTTTTTACAATAGGTATTTTAGCCCTTTACAGATTTGGTGCAAATTTAACGGTACCCGGCGTGGATGCAGCCAAGATTCTTGAGCAGGTTGAAACCGGAATACTGGGCATGATGGACCTGTTTTCGGGAGGAGCGCTTGGGAATTTTGCAGTATTTTCTCTCGGCATTATGCCTTATATCACGGCTACCATTGTATTGCAGCTTCTTCAGGTAGTGATTCCCAAACTGGAACAGCTGTCAAAAGAAGGGGAACTGGGAAGAAGAAAAATAAATCAGATAGCAAGATATATGACTGTAGGACTGGCCCTGATGCAGTCTACGGCAATGGTTTTTTCCTTCAGAAATTTTGGAGCCATACCCGTATTTAATTTTATGTATGTCAGTTTAATTATCATAACATTAACTGCCGGAACAACATTAATAATGTGGCTGGGTGAATTAATAAATATCCATGGAATAGGAAATGGAATTTCACTTCTAATCTTTGCCAATATTATTTCAAGAATACCGGGTCAATTTATAAGTTTATTAAGGTTAAGGGGCACAAATTATTTCTTTCTGGCGCTTTTTGTAATTCTGGCCATTGGCATAATCGTTGCAGTAATACTTGTCCAGCAGGGTGAGAGAAAAATACCTGTTCAGTATGCAAAGAGAGTTGTAGGCAGGAAGGTTTTCGGCGGGCAGAGTACCTATATACCGCTAAAAGTCAATCAATCGGGAGTAATGCCTATAATAATTGCTATATCGGTAGTACTTTTCCCCACGACAATTGCGCAATTCGTACCGGTAAGATGGGTCCAATCAATTGCAAATTCTCTGAGCCCCACTATAGAAGGTAGACTAAATCCGATTTATGCAATTACATATACTCTTCTTATAATTATATTTGCTTATTTCTATACTGCGATTACCTTTAATCCTCTGGATACCGCAGACACTTTAAGAAGATACGGAGGATTTGTTCCGGGTTTGAGGCCGGGGAAAAATACTTCAGATTATTTAACCAATATTTTAAACAGGATAACACTTCCGGGTGCAATATTTTTGGCAATAATTGCTATTCTTCCTGAAGTATTAATTGATTATATGGGAATACCCTTTAAGTTTGGCGGTACATCAATAATTATTGCTGTGGGTGTTGCGCTGGATACTATGAGGCAACTTGAATCCCAGCTTACCATGAGGGATTACGAAGGATTTTTGAAATGAGAATAATCTTACTCGGAGCACCGGGTGCGGGAAAAGGAACACAGGCAAACGTAATTTCTTTTAAATTTAATATACCCCATATCTCAACGGGAGGTATTTTAAGATATGAAATTAAAAAAGGTACCGAATTGGGGAAAAAGGTATCAAAATTTGTTGAGAGAGGAAAACTGGTTCCGGACAAGTTTATAATTAAAATGATAAAGAATAGAATAAGCAGCGGCATAACAAAAAAAGGATTTTTAATGGATGGTTTCCCAAGAAATTTAAAACAGGCAAAAATGTTTTCAAAAATGATAGATGAACTGGGTATTAAATTAGATAAGGTAATTAATATAATTGTCAGCGAAGATGAAATTATTAATAGGTTGAACAGCAGGAAAGTATGCAGCAGCTGCGAAAGTATATTTAATTCTAATAACCATAAAGAATCAGAAAAATGCCCGGAATGCGGTGGCGACCTGTTAAAAAGAAAAGATGACGATACGGAAGTTATTAAACATAGACTGGAAATATATGAATCAGAAACAATTCCTCTTATTGATTTTTATTCTGGCAGAGGATTACTCGTAAACGTTGATGGTTCCGGTGAAGCCGAAGAGGTCACTGAAAGGATATTAAAGATTTTATGATAATATGCAAATCGGCAGATGAAATAAAGATAATGAGGGAAGCCGGTAAAATCGTAGCTAAGGTTTTTTTGAAAATTGAGGAAATTATAAAGCCCGGTATTACTACTGATTATATAGATAGGGTAGCCGAGGAAGTTATAATCAGTGAAAATGCTGCTCCTGCTTTTAAGGGTTATGTTGGAAGATTTGGTACAAAACCATTTCCGGGCAGTGTCTGTGCATCTATAAACGAACAGGTAGTCCATGGGATTCCCGGTAAGAGAGTTATAAAGGACGGGGATCTGGTTTCTATAGATATTGGTGTAAAATTCAAAGGATTCTACGGGGATGCAACGCGTACGTATAAAGTTGGAAAAGTAAGTAAAGTTGCTGAAAAGTTATGGAATGCTACAAGAGAGGCGCTTGGCATGAGCATGGAGAAATGCAAAGCTGGCAATAGATTGTCGGATATATCCAATATAATTGAAAATAGAGCATTAAGAGATGGCTTTTCAGTAGTAAAAGATTTTGTGGGTCATGGAATTGGCAGAGAAATGCATGAAGACCCTCAGATATTAAATTACGGACCTCCGGGACAGGGGCCACTTTTAAGAGAGGGCATGGTCCTTGCTATTGAACCTATGCTAAATCAGGGCAGCAGCGAGGTAGAAATATTAAGCGATTTATGGACTGTTATAACACAAGACAGAAAGCTTTCGTGCCATTTTGAAGATACAGTAGCGGTATGTAAGGATGGCCCTGTGATATTAACAAGGATTTGAAAAGTATTAATTATTAAAAATTTTATAGACATGATAAAAAATTTTTGGTAGTCTGTTTATTTGCGCTATTTTTATTTTAAAATATTAATTCGGGGGTTTTAAAATTTCTAAAAAAGAAAGCATAATAGAAGCCGAAGGGACTATTCTGGAGGCGCTTCCAAATGCTATGTTTAAAGTTGAACTTGACAATGGTCATAGAGTGCTCGGGCATATATCGGGTAAAATGAGGATGCATTATATAAAAATTTTACCCGGAGATAAAGTTAAAGTTGAAATATCTCCTTATGATTTAAGTAAGGGAAGAATTATTTTTAGAAAAAAATAATTTATCCAATATATCTATAATATTAAGTCAGGTTTTTTAAGATGGTAAAAATTAGTAAGAATTCGATGGAAAGAGGGAAAGAAAATGAAAGTAAAGCCATCAGTTAAAAAAATATGTAAAAGCTGCAAGATTATAAAAAGAGAAGGAAAAGTTATTATTATTTGTAAAAATCCGCGTCATAAGCAAAGACAGGGTTAAGGAGGTTTTAATTGGTAAGGATTTCGGGTGTAGACATACCAAATGACAAACATATTTGTATATCTTTGACTTATATATTTGGAGTGGGCAGGTCAACGGCAGAAAAAATACTGGAGAGATTAAATATTGATAAGAATATGAAGGCTAAAGATCTCAGTGAGGAAGAAATAGTAAAGATAAGGGAGTATATTGAAAATAATTATACAATTGAAGGAGATCTAAGAAGAGAAGTAACCCAGAACATAAAAAGATTGATTGAAGTAAATTCTTACAGAGGTATCAGGCATAAAAGAGGGCTGCCGGTTAGAGGACAGAGGACTCATACTAATGCCAGAACCAGAAAAGGTAAGAAAAGAAGTGTCGGAATAAAGAAGGGAAAACCTTAATAAAATCCAGGGGAGGCAAACTTGGCAAAGAAAATAACCGGTAAAAGAAGAGTAAAGAGTAAAGAGAGAAAAAATATACCATATGGTATTGCGCATATTCAGTCTACTTTCAACAATACGATTGTAAATATTACAGATTTGGATGGTAATACTATTGCCTGGGGCAGTGCCGGAGGTCAGGGCTTTAAGGGTTCCAGAAAAAGTACGCCTTTTGCTGCTCAAATAACTGCTACGGCAGTAGCCAGAACTGCAAAAGAGCATGGAGTTGCTAGAGTAGATGTTAGAGTTAAGGGTGTAGGATCTGGAAGAGAGACTGCCGTAAGGTCTCTTCAGGCAGCCGGGTTAGAAATCGGCAGTATAATAGATATAACACCGGTACCCCATAATGGCTGCAGACCACCCAAGAGAAGGAGAGTTTAAAAAGTTTTAAACAAGGAGTAATCATAAATGGCAACAGGAAGAGAACCTGCCTGTAAACAGTGCAGAAGAGAAAAAGAAAAGTTATTTTTAAAAGGCCAGAGATGTTTTTCCGATAAATGCGTCTTTGAAAAAAAACCTTATGTCCCGGGTCAGAGAGCTAAAAGAAGACTTATGGAAACTGAGTATTATAACCAGTTAAGAGAAAAACAAAAAGCAAAAAGATACTATGGAGTACTTGAACAGCAGTTTAGAAATTATTACAGGAAAGCAGTAAAGAAAAAAGGGATTACCGGAGAAATTTTACTTCAATTTCTGGAAACGAGACTTGATAGTATTCTTTGCATGATGGGGCTTGCTACTTCCAGGGCGCAGGCAAGGCAACTAATTGCTCATGGGCATATCATGGTTAATGGTAAAAAAGTTAATAAACCTTCCTATCAGTTAAAAGAAGGAGACGAAATAAGCATAGCTGAATCCAGTAAAGAGATAACGCCTGTGGTCGAAGCGAAAGAAAGCGGAGCGAGTCTAACCATACCTGATTATATAGAAGTCGATCTGGATAACTTAAAGGGTAAGCTTCTGAGGTATCCTGAACGTGATGAAATAAAAGTACCTGTTAATGAGCAGGTAATAGTAGAGCTTTATTCTAAGTAATATAAATATTCAATTGGATTTTCTTTTTAGGAGGTAGATATAAATTGCTAAAAATGCATAAACCCAATGTAAGCATTAAGCATAAAGATGATTTTTCAGGTGAATTCATTATTGAGCCTTTAGAAAGAGGTTTTGGCCACACTCTGGGTAATTCAATAAGAAGAGTATTGCTTTCATCCATAGAAGGAGTAGGAATTACAAGAGTTAGAGTTGATGGAATTATGCATGAATTCTCAACTCTGGAAGGGATGAAAGAGGATTTGCTTGAATTCATTGCTAACCTTAAAGGGGTTGTTTTCAGTATGGAAAGCGATGAACCAGTACTGTTGAAGCTTGAAAAAAAAGGGCCGGCTGATGTAAAAGCTTCAGATATAAAGCTTATAGCCGGTGTTGAGATAGTGAATCCGGATGAGTATATCTGCACCCTTGCAAAAAAGGGTAAAATAAATGCGGAAATAAGGATTGAGAAGGATAAAGGCTATAGAACTGCCGAAGAAAACGCGGTGGAAGGAGAACCCATCGGGGTAATACCTGTTGATACAATATTTTCACCGGTAAAACTGGTTCAATTTAAAGTAGAGAATACAAGAGTTGGCCAGATAACCAACTTTGACAAACTTCTAATAACTATAAGAACTAATGGCAGTGCCAGGCCGGAAGATGCTTTAAGCCAGGCATCTAAAATTATTAATGATTATATGGCACTCCTTATAGATCTTTCCGACAGGGAAAATAAAGATGAACCGATATTTGAAGAAATTGAAGAGGAAGACACAAAGCAGGAGTATCCTTCCATTGAAGAGCTGGAGCTTTCCGTAAGGGCATATAATTGCCTGAAAAGAGAAGGAATTAATTCTATAGAAAAATTACTTGAATACAGTGAGGATGAACTCCTGGATATAAGAAATTTCGGGCAAAAATCAATTCAGGAAGTAAAAGATAAAATAAAAGAACTTGGATTATCTTTTAAACAAAAATAACAGGCAGGAGAAATAAAGTATGGTAATACCGAAAAAAGGCAGAAGATTGGGCGGTAGCAGCAGCAACCAGAAAGCCATCATGAAAAATTTAACTATTTCGCTATTTAATCACGGAAAAATTACAACTACATCAGCAAAAGCCAGGTATATAAGGGGTTTTATTGATAAATTAATAACAATAGCCAAGAAAGATAACCTGGCTGCCAGGAGGAACTGCATAAGACTGCTGGGTAACACCGAAGCTGTGCAGAAATTATTTAATGAAATATCCCCCGGCATGTATGATAGATCAAGCGGATTTACAAGGATTGTTAAATATAAAAACAGATCCGGAGACGGTGCTCAACTTGTAATAATGGAACTGCTTAAAAAATAAAACTAAATTCTTGTTATTTTGAAAAGTATGAATTTAAACTGCATAATATGGTAAACAACTACATGGCTGTTGTGGAATATGACGGGACCGATTACAGTGGATTCCAGATACAGCCAGGTGGCATTAATACTATACAGGGGCAGTTGACAAAAGTTCTTTCGAAAATATTAAATGAGAAAGTTGATTTTAAATATGCCGGAAGAACTGATGCGGGAGTCCACGCCAGGTACCAGGTGGTAAATTTTTA
>Ga0154876_1146_pt1 | contig 15189 bp, 15 predicted proteins | sample Rifle2008BG19ft_FD_105848 | JGI IMG/M metagenome (GOLD analysis project Ga0154876, IMG submission 105848) | Actinobacteria bacterium RBG_19FT_COMBO_36_27
ATTAAAATACTTTATAAATGGCCCGATATAGTAAATGAATCCAAGCCAGGATAATAATATTACTACCAGATTTACCCCTGCATATTTATTAATCCTTCCCAGTCCTCTTATGCTGTTTATATAATCATCACCTGTGTTTTTTTCAACACTGCTTAAAATGCTGTACAGGGGCATAAAACTGGTCAGTATCAGAAAAATATTTACAAAATTAAATAAATTCATTGAAAGCCTGGTTATAATTCCTGTTGAAAACATTGAAATATTAAGTAAAAAAAAGCTATAAAAAAATAAAAACAGAAATGATATTATTCTTCTTATGCTTTTTGTTTTAATTGCCCCGATATTCCCTGCCAGCAAACAGACACAGGTTATAACTATTAAAAAGGCAGACAGGTAAATATTATTTTTTTCTATAAAATAATTAAACAGGCCGCTCAGTTTTAAAAACATAAATATTCCGGTAGGAAAATATAAAAACCATATAACAGCGTTGGATGCAAAATCGCTTCTCTTTATCATTTTCATGTATGGCCCCTGAAAAGGAAACAGGAAAAAATACTGGTAAAGAGCAATTCCAAAAATAATGAGCCCCAGAACAGTCAGCGGGTTTGTAATATATTCTGACTGTGAGATTTTATTAAAATCCCTAAAATCCGTAGCGCCTAATAATAATGAAAAGCTGAAAAAAAATAAAATAACAGTCAGGGCCGGCCTTAAAAAATATCCGGTTATAAATAAACTGATTTTATCAACCTTTGAATTAAAAGCAGACACCAGCTGGAATATTGTTAATATGAATAAGGAAAGACTTGTAAATATCAAAAGGAAATTCCTGCTTATTATTAAAAATAAGGCACAGATAACCGAAAAAAGAAAAAGGATAAGTGTTTTAATAAAATTATCATTTTCTTTTTGATATAAATAAAGAAAAAATACCAGATTCACTGCACTGAATATTATAATACCTGCTTCAATCATCTGGATGTTGCTAAAAAATAGGAGAAAATTAGAAAAACTTCCACTGTAAATATAAGTGTAAATATTTAGAAAAAAAGCCAGCGCAAGAGATAGTAAAACCAGCGCCATAAGATACCTTTTTACAGTCTTACTTTTAGAAACTGCAAAAAAAGATAAAATAAGAATTGTAATAGATAAAATAATTATACTTCCAAAAGGATTTGCTTTTTCATTAATATAAAATAAAAAGTTCATGATTTAAAAATTATCCTTATCTTCCCCAAACCAATCGCTTCTTGTTATTTTAAATATTCTAAAGTCTTTATAGAATACTTCCTTATCCAGCGGACTTCTATTTAAAAAAATATAGTAAATCAGGCAAAACATAATAAAATATATAATAATTACTCCTAAAATTATAAACACCTTATCCCACAATAATTGCTGATATAAAAACTTTGAAAAACTTAAAAAATTTACAACAGCAGAAATTATTATAAAATGGAGGGAAACAAAGACCGATATTATATCCCTGCTATAAAAAATTCCAAAAATTCCTATTAAAAAAAATAAAAAGTTAATATATATAATTAACTGGAAATTCATTTTTTCTCCATTTTAATAATTATAAACCATAAAAATGATACAAATAATGAAGCAGCAAGAATTATTATAACTAAACCATAGACAGTAGAAAAATGCTTGCTGATATCGCTTAAAGTAGTAATTAAAATAGTCTCGCTCCCTGCTATCTCATTTAAAAAACCGGATGTGTATTTATATATAAAATATCCGATAACCGAACAAAATAAAAATGTTAAAGTTATGGTTATGATTTCCTTTTTTTTAGAATGTTTTAATTTTTCATTTACACTTGCCTGCATATTATTTTCAAAAAGCTCTGATTGAAAAATAAATAAATACAGCAATATATAAAAGAACACTATTATAATTCCAATTATAAAAACTAAAATACCGGAATAATATACAAAAAATAAAATTCCTCCGAATAAAAAGGAAAGGAATAAAAACATTAATTTTTTTTTCTTATTATCTATAAAGAGGGAGAATGAACCGCATATCAATACCCCGGCAATACTGATATAGTGTATTATTTTAATTATTAATTGACTTCCAAATGACATAATTATTTTACCAGAAATCTCTTATTATTCTTGATGGTTTTATTAAATCACTCTTTCCCAATCTTAAATTTTTTCTCCGGTAATCCGCCAGCTGACATTGATAGGACATATCAATAGCGTTATTTTCACAAAATTCAACACAGTTACCGCAAAAAATGCATTTGCCTAAATCCAGATTAAAATCTTCGAGAACTATCCTGCCATTTTTTTCTGCTCTTTTTCTTACTTCTATGCAATTCTGGGGACAAATTATGCTGCACAAGCCGCAGCCATTACAAATAATATCAAGTGAATCCAGGTCTAATTTCAGATGCATAACTCCCCTGCTGCCTTCAGGAATTATTATCTTTTCTTTTGGGTAAACCACAGTTCTGGGCTTTCTGAACATATTCCCTAAAATAATAAAAAAGTTTTTTATAAGTCTTAACATTTAAATAATTAAATAATAAAAATCAAATTAAATTATAAATATCTTTCATTATGAAAAACCCAACAGTGACAGCAAAATTTATGAGTGAAACCGGAATTAAAAATTTCCAGTTAATTCTTACCAGTAGTTTATAGTTATCTATTCTGCAGATAATCTTATCCATTAATAATAATATAAAAAAAATAAAATAAAATTTAACTGCAAGCATTACCTCGCCCCGTATTATATACAGGTTTTGCCAGCCACCCAGATATAGAATATTTATGATTATAATTAAGAAAAAAATACTCATATAAGCCGAAAGTTTTTCGATTATTTTACCCAATCCTTTTCCTTCTTTACCAATATTTGCTCCGGTTGACAGGTAACTTTTCCTGCTTATACCTAAAAGCTTGATTTGAAATAATATTGAAGTAAAAAACGTTAAGAATCCCAGGGGTTGTAATGTTATATTCCAGTATTTATACTGGGAGTTCACAATCTCCTTTAAACTTAATGTCCTGCTTACGAGGACAATACTTATGATACTTAGCAATAGAGGAACTATAAAAGAAAACAGTATTAATATTTTTTTGCAGGTCTCGCTAAAGACTTTACCGGAAGAAGACCGTGCTGAATTAAAAAGTAATAAGGCTATAATACCGATATATATAATGATACTGATTAAAAGACTGTAATCATTTTCTACTAAAACCAGGTTTGAAGTTATGGGAACTGTGCTCCACATAAGAAAAGAAAGAAAAAAGATAAAAAAAGTCCATATATTTATTTTACTATCAACGGATAAAAACTTAAGAAATCTAATTATAGGAAATCCTATACTTGCTGCTCTGGTTATCCTGTAGCCTCTTCTCAGTTCCATGCGGGCTGAAAGTTTATTGCTCATATACTCACATATATATAAATTTAACACCAGTAGTATCAAAATATAAAAAATTTTCCTTAATATAATTAACATAATACTCCGTTTTATATGTTCATTATCTCTCCCGGACTTATATCCAGACTCACTAAAATTAAATCGGTATCTTCTATATTGCTGCCTTTAATTATTTCCTCACTTAAAATGAGGCTATTAATTGAAGGCCCTTTTATTATAAGGGAATCTATATTTCTTTTCCCGGCTTCCATATAAATTTTATATAAACCATGAGGACATTCTATTCCCTGTGAAATTACTCCCGGCTGGAACTCGAGATGTGATAAATTTATTTTTTTTATATGGGTCCCCCTGGGAAAATTATCAATAATTTGATTTATTAATTTTAAAGATTGGAATATTTCGCTGAATCTAATTAAAACCCTGTCCAGGCAGTCCCCCGATCTTCTTATGGGCACCGTGAATGATAAGTCTTTATATGCAATCAGGTCTTTATCTTTACGCAGGTCATATCTGATGCCGCAGGCTCTCAAGTTTGGACCGGTTATGCCATATTCTAAAGCAACATCTTTAGAAATTATGCCTGTGTTTTTTAACCTCTCAATTATCAGAAAGTCATTCATCATTATTTTTTCAATTCTGCTTATACTTTTAAATAGAAGCGGGAGATTTTTTCTTATGCCGAGCATTGCTTCTTCTCCTATATCTCTCCTCGCTCCTCCGATTCTTATGAAATTTGGCGTGACTCTGGAACCTGTAATTGTTTCTATAAGTCTTAGAACCTTTTCCCTTTCCAGAAGACAAAGGCCGTATGCAATATCATACTGCAGGATATTACAGATATTTGAAATAAAATAAATATGATTTGATATCCTGTATAACTCACAGAGAAGCATCCTTGCATATTGGGCCCTCTTAGTTAATTTTAACTGCAGTAATTCTTCAAAAGCGCTGCAAAGACAGACTTCAGGAAATATGCCGGCCTTCCAGTCAAATCTGCTTATATACGCTATGAGATTATAAATCTCCATACCCTTATAGAATTCATCGCTTACAACCCTGCTTATATCTGTATTAATATAAGCTTCTTTAATTTTATCCTCCTCGGCATAAATATCCAGGTCAAAGCAATCCAGACCATCAAGAGCACCGGGAGCAATTCTAATATTGGCCTTACTAATGGTTATTTTATCTCTGTACCCATAAAAACCGGCAGCTTTATAAAACTTTTTTAAAATATCTATAATTTCAATATAACTTCTTTCTATTTCTTTCTGCGGCATTTCTATTTTTAACAGAACAGACAAATCACCGGGAGATGATTTCAGATTAACCAAAAGAAAATTTCTTTTATCATTTTTATAAGCAGCAATGCTCTGAAAACTATTTGTATTAAGTTCCGGATTTTCTTTCAATTCCTTTACAACCATATAAAGATTCCCCCGGGGTACCTCTATTAATAAATCGAAGCCTGCCCTGGAAATATGATTTATCTTATCCTTTAGAATAAATTCCAGATTTCTTTCCGTCTCTTCTACAAATACTGATTTTGATGAAGGATAAATTCTATTATAAATATCGTCAATCATTTACATAAAATTTAAAAGTTTATATTTATTATTATATTATCTTCAACTTTTATTTATAATTCTTAAAATCGCATACATAAATGCTTCCGGTCTTGGCGGGCACCCCGGGACATACATATTTATTTTTACACTGCTTCTGAACCGGTTCAGTAACTTGCTTCCCGGATTAAATAAATTTCTGTTTAAAACACAGCTCCCGACTGCAATTATTCCTTTCGGATGACTCATCTTTTCATAAATATTTAAAACCCTGATTATGCCCTCATTGTTATAGAAACCCTGGACAACCAATAAGTCAGCATATTCAGGAGTGCTGACAAAATTTACACCAAATCTTTGAATATCATATAACGGGCCCTGGACTGCAAATATCTCCTGTTTGCAACAACCAAATCCTGTAACCAGTATATTAAAATTGCTTCTAATAATGGAGGACATTTCTGTAACCCCTAACCGATAATTTTTGATTTAACAAGATATATCGTAATTAATATAAGACTGAATATTATTCCGATAATTAAAAATAAATTTAAGTTTATTGAAGGATTCCTGCTGAAATTAAAAACAAAGAGAATAAGTAATATAAAAAAAATCATTATTATAAATATAATTCCCAGAATAAAGATATTTTTTTGTTGATTTGGGTCTTCTTTATAATCGGATATAATATTCCGGTGCTCAAACGGGATCACTTCCTCTTTTATCCTGATATCCTTAAAACCATTTCCACTGCCGGCCCTGCGGGTTAAGATATATGATAAAAGAAATATGAGAGCAAATATAAATGCTAAAACAATAATAAAAATTACAAGAGTTATGATGTTATTAAAATAAGCAGCAATAGATTCTTCAGGCATTATACTTTCCTGTTATATACTTTCCTATTTTTATATTTTTGAGTTTAAACTTTACCACAATTATCATGCCACTTCAATTAATAACACGGGTATATTACATTAATATTTTCAATAATTTTTATTTTTTCCCGGGTTTTAATCACGCTGCTCTAACCATGCAATAAAAAATACACACATATAATTTATAAATAAGTCACAGAATAGTAATTTCGCTGTTAGCCCATTACTGCTTCTACTGAATGGGCTTTACCGTCTTTAAAAACGGGAATTATATTGCCTTTTATTTCCATACCGTCTACTTTTAAGCAGGATACTCCTTTGTTAACATGATTGGGGTTTTTTACTTCTATATTATAAACAGCATTTCTATACTTGCGAATAACTTTAAAGCTGTCCCACTTTTTAGGGATGCAGGGGTCGATCTTAAGACCCTGATAGACCGGCTGTATGCCCAGTATAAACTTTGTTCCTGCCTGATACATCCATGAAGCTGCCCCTGTAAGCCAGCTGTTCCGCCCAAGGCCAAACTGCGGGTGTTCATCGCTCAGTATATTCTGAGCATAAACATAGGGTTCACATTCATACTCATCTATAATTTCATTTTTAGCGGCAGGGTTTATCTGATTATAATACTCATATGCCCGATCCCCGTTTCCTGTAATAGTTTCGGCAATCACTACCCAGGGATTGGTATGCAGGAATATGCCGCCATTCTCCTTTGTCCCGGGAGGATAAGTGGTAATGCCGCCTTTGGTCGGGTCAAAGCCGTTAAACCCGGGCCAGCTGATTTTAATCCCCTTTGAGGTGTTAAGAAGTTTGTTTACAGAATCCAGTGCTTTCTCCCCTCTATTAGCAGTGGCCATGCCTGATATTAAGGGCCAGGACTGCCCGTTCAGATATATCTTGCCGTGCTCATTTTTAATAGAGCCAAGCGGGGTGCCATCTGAATCAAAATAGCGGATATACCACTGGCCGTCCCAGCATTTTTGATTAAATGTCTCCTTTAAAATACCATATTCATCTTTATAGAGCCCGGCCGATTCTGTATCACCCAGATAGTTACAGAGCTCGATCATCTCCAGCAGGCCTTTTCCATAAAGATGTGTATTAAATAATGACTCAGCGCCGGCTCTAAGGTTAACCGTATCGTTCCAGTCTGCAAAACCCAGGTGCGGCAGGCTGTGTTTGCCTTTATCATTCTTTGTAAAATTGAGAGCTCTTTTCATGTGGTCCGTTACCGTTCCGCTATCTTCAGGTCTTCCTTCCCCGTCCTTCTCATAATACGGAACTGCCTCATTTAGAAAATCAATATCTCCGGTTTCCTTTAAATAAGAGGCTACTGCTAAAATAATCCAGAGATGGTCGTCGCCATAATACTGTGGCCGGTCAGATATTTCACCGATTTCTCCTTTAGATGCTTCCATCGTTAAAGGATTAAAACTGTGCATGGCACTGCCGTTTTTTCTTTGAACCATCATCAGTTTTTTTAACAATTCTTTCGATTCATCAGGTATATGGCTGATTATTCCCATTATATCCTGTGAGGCGTCGCGGAAGCCAATACCGCGGGTGCCTATACCAAGCTGGTAATAGGAAAGATATCGCGACCAGTTTTTAGCGATAAAACATTGGCGGGGATTCTGAACATTAAGCATGCTATTCATATTCGAATCTGGTGTCTGTACCTGCATTGTCAATAAAAATTCATCCCAGAAACTTCTTATTTCATCAAATGCCTGCTTTATAGATTCAGGATTTCTATATTTCTTAATAGCAGGGTAAGCCTTCTGGAAACTCTGCTCCTGCCTCAACTGGGTTATAAAACTTTTTTCCCCGCCGGGTTTAAAGTTTCCAAGATGATGCATAAGAGCACCTATGTTGTCACCCCTGTTTGCTTCATAACAACCCAGCTCATCCATTTGAAGCGAAAGCGGATTCGCCCAGGTTCCATATTCATTATCTCCAAGAAACCGCTTCCTGTCTGATTCAAAAGAAGATACGGGAAGATTGGATGTGAAAAAATTCACACTGGTTTCTCTGCGCATAAAAGCATATTGCGATAAAGTCAGTAACCCATTTTTTTCCTTTATGCAGCGGGACTGCATTGTCTGTGGGGTCCAGTCAGCATTGTCAATTTGCCTTACAGCATTAAAGTGCGTGTATTCAACCACGCTTATTGCATCAATTTCCAGTTCTTTCCCTGTTTTATTGGTTATTTTTACTTCGCGGATTTCCACTCCGTCATTTATCGGAACAAATATCGTACACTCTGTCCGTATTCCATAAAATTCTGATATTATACAGGTATAGCCAAGGCCGACATGGCATTCATACAAATCATATGGATCCAGCGTGGGAACAAAGAAGGGTGAAAACACCTTATAGCCTTCTCCCTGCCTTAACCGCAGATATAAAGTCTCACCTTTGAATTCAGAGGATGGCATCTGCTGGATATACTTGACAATACGGTTTAAGGTTGGATCACCCTTGCATATTAATGCACCGCCTGTATGATCCACAAAACCGCCAAAATTCAAAGTCCCGATATAATTAATCCACTTAACAGGTGTCTTTGGATTGGTAATTACATACTCCCTTTTCTTATCATCAAAATAACCATACTTCATTGATACTCCTTCCCGTCTTAATGATTCTTCTAAAAGGAAAATACTATAAAGAATAAATATTGTATTTTAAATAAATTAATAAGTCAAAATCACTAAATGGAGTATGTAAAAGCCAAAATGGCATATTGTGTTATAAATCCTGCTGCTACTATTTTAATTTTATGTTCCGGCAAAATTGCATTGTTTAAGATCAATGATATTAACCGGCTCAATAATTTATATTTTTTTAAAAAATATAATATAATGACCTAAGATGAGATTAAAAAATTTTTTCAGCGGTAATAATAAAATAAAAGATATCGGGATTTTTTCCTGGTCAATAATCGGTTTACTTTTAATCATTGCACTTTTATTTTATATTATATACCTGATAAGGTTAGCAATTATCCCGTTAATTATAGCTGTAATCATCGCCTATCTTTTAACTCCGGTTGTAGCCCTTCTGCAAAAGAAAATGCGCAGAATATTTGCAGTTGCCATAGCCTATATTTTTTTTATAGGTATTATTTTTGTAATGTTTTTCTTTATCATACCCATAATTATTGACCAATCCAGGACATTCATAGATAAGTTCCCCATGTATATGGATAATCTTTCAAGGATTATAAATGACTTTTTAAATAAGAGTCCTCTTATTGCAAGTGTTGAAAATATAATCGGTAAAGAAATAGCACCTATAGATGCCAGCGGCATTACTCAGTTTCTTATTGGCAGGCTTAATTTAGAAGGAATCGATATTTTTCAGAGAGCCACTGACTTTGGCAAAATAGTAATCAATGTGGTCCTGTACCTCATAGTGGGACCGCTGCTCGGAATATATATTCTTAATTATGGGGATAGGATTAGAGATATATTTTTAAAAGTATTGCCCAGAAAATACAAATTACAGGCCAATATTATGCTGGATAGACTTAATGAAGTTATCGGAAAGTATATCAGGGCACGAATATTAATATCTGTTTTTGTAGGAATACTATCTACCGCTGTCCTTCTAATATTAAAAGTTGATTTAGCATTGCTGCTGGGTTTCATAGCAGGCCTGTTTAATATGATTCCCCTTATTGGCCCTATAATAGGAGCCATTCCGGCTGCTCTTGCCGCGCTTTTTATTTCTCCATTAAAGGCTCTGTTAGTAATCCTTTTTTTCGTAGGTATTCAAATTTTAGATGGTTATTTGATTTCTCCTAATGTATTAAAGTATCAGATAGGAGTGCATCCCGGTATTACAATCTTTTCCCTGATGGTAGGCGGCGTACTGCTTGGTTTCTGGGGGGTTTTAATTGCCGTACCTGTTGCTGCTGTCTTACAGGAAATATTAAAATATTATCTTTTTGAAAAAAATAAGACAGCGTCGTGATATATTTCCTTCAGCGTCTTTCCGGTCACCTCTGCCAGTTTTCTGCAGGACTCAAATTCAGGCGCAAAATTTATCTCTTTTGCTTTCAGGATACCAACTTTTACTTTAACCTCGCCGTAAGGCAACTTGACAGTTTTTAATTCTCTGTCAACCGAATACCTTTTTATTTCCTCTCTTCTTATGCCAAGCGTTGTTGACTCAACCAGAATCATATTTACTATTTCCTTTTCTGACTTTTCATTGCAGAGAACACTGATTTTAAAGGCGGGCCTGCTTTTCTTCATATAAATAGGCTCTGTCCATACATCCAGTACATCTTTTTTAAATAATTCTTCCATCAAATAACCGATAATCTCAGGGGTGCTGTCATCGATATTCGCAGAAAGCATAATAAGTTTCTCTTCCCTTATGTCATACTCATTTTTAATGACTCCTCTTAAAAGTCTTAAAACATTTGGACCTTCTTTGCTTTCAATATTTCCGGCTCCATAGCCTGCTTTCTCAATTTCCATATAAGGAACGCTGCCATAACCTTTCACTAAAGCTTTTATTATTGCGGCACCTGTGGGAGTAGTTATCTCAAAATCAAAATTACCCCCATAGACCGGCACTTTCTTTAAAATCTCAACTGTTGCCGGCGCCGGTACCGGTAATTTGCCATGTGAACTGTTAATAAACCCGCTTCCCATCGGAACAATATTACTATAAAATAATTTAACTTTTAACTTACTTAAACATACAGCAGTGCTAACAATATCAATAATGGAATCTACTGCCCCTATCTCATGAAAGTGCACATTATCTACTTCACAGCCGTGTACCACAGATTCAGCTTCTGCAATCAGCTGGAAAATACTTAAAGAAATTTTCTTAACCCCTGTATCTAATTTACTGTCGCCGATTATTTTTTTAACATCTCCATAATTTCTATCCGGCTGCGGTGAAGTCACTTCCACATCAAATTTTTTTGCTTTTATGGACCCTGTTTTTACTTCCCTGCATACTATATTGTATCCTGTAATATTAAGTTTTTTTAATTCGTCTTTTAAAAAAAGAAAGTCAACTCCAAGGTCAAGCAGCGCACCGACCATCATATTGCCGCTTATCCCTGAGAAACAATCAATGTACAGAGCTTTTTCCATATTCTTTTCCCCCGTTTTATCAATAAAACATTTAAGATTTAAAATTTTGTTATCTTAAAAATCTGTCCGGAGCCGGCGTCTTAAGCTAAATATATTTTAATTTAAAAATATCATTTTACTTATACTATTGCAAAAAGATATCAATTTATATATTTTTATAAAAAACCTGTTAAATATAATATAAAATAAAGTAATAAATGACTGATAGAAAAATTGATAAATTAAAAACACTCTTAAGAGAAATGGGTTCCGTGATTGTAGCATTTTCGGGCGGTGTGGACAGCAGTTATCTTTTAAATATCGCAAAAAATGAACTTGGAGGAAACGTTATCGCTATTACCGCAAAATTTCCCGCATTTTTAGAAAGTGAACTTAAAGATTCAAAAAAAATAGCAAAGAGTCTTAAGTGCAGACACATAATTATAAATTATAACCAGCTTGAAATAGAAGAACTCAAAAACAATCCCAAAAATAGATGCTACTACTGTAAAAAGAATTTTTTTAAGGAATTAATCCAGATAAAAAATAAATATAAATTCAATTTTGTTATTGATGGAACTAATTCCGATGACTTAAATACATTCCGTCCGGGCATTAAAGCATTAAGGGAGTTGGGGGTAAAAAGCCCTCTTGCGGATGCCGGCCTGACCGGAGAAGAGATAAGAAGATATTCCAGGCTGTTAAAACTCTCAACCTGGAATAAACCTTCCTTCTCATGCCTTTTATCAAGATTACCGTATAATGAGAGGATTTCTAAATCCGGATTAATTAAAATTAAGAAAGCCGAAAATTTTTTTCACTCAATTGGCTTTAAACAAATAAGAGTAAGATATCATCACCCTATAGCAAGGATAGAAGTAAACCAGGAAGAGATTCCGCTGATGCTTGATTATAATATAAGAGAAAAGGTAATAAAAAAATTAAAAAATATAGGATTCAAATATATCTGTCTTGATCTTGAAGGTTACAGATCCGGAAGTATGGATGAATTGTGATTGCAGGAAAGATTAATATATAAGCAACCTACAATTATAAGGAGCAGCCGCCCATATTTAATGATATTCAACGCCGGTTAATAATCAATCTTTTTTAGAAACCCCCGGTAATTTTTATCATAAATTTCTTTTATTTCACTCTGTGTAAGGCCGGCACCCAGACCTACTTTATCCTGCATATCTGACCTGAATAAATCTCTGCAGCTGTGAGCATCGCTATTTATTAAAAATTTAACTCCTGCCTCTCTGCCAGAGTTTACTACTACCCCGTTAGTAAGGCAGTGCCCGGCCCTGGAAGAAATTTCTATAAAAACATTGTTTTTTACTGCAAGTTTAGCTTCTTTTAATTTTAAAATTCCCGGATGGGCCAGGATGTCTGTATATTTTGACTTGACTGCTTCTAAATTGGTACCGGGTTCCACACTTTCTACAATGCTTTCTCCGTGGACTACAACCATTTTTGCCCCAAGCTCCCTTGCTGTCCTGGCCATATCATTTATACTTTTAGAAGGAATATTGGTTAATTCCACCCCCGGAATCACTTTTATATTCCAGTATTTTTCTGCAAGCTCGCAGTCTTTTTTAACCCGCGATATTATAAAATCAAGATTAGAATAACTTGCATGATCGGTCAGAGCTATGCAGCGGTACCCATAGGCAACTGCAAACCTTATAAGCTCAATAGGACTGTGTGCCCCATCAGAAAACAAAGTATGAGTATGAAAATCATATACCATAAAATAACCTTTCTTTTGTTACTTTAAATACTTGATAATAAGAAAATAATATGATTAATTCTATCAATATTACAGATATAAAACTATAATTTTATTAAAAGGTTATAAGGTAGTAGTCGTATATTACCGCTATTAATAACTTTTATAATTTAAAATATAATATCGTAAGATAATGAAAGGACTAAAAAATACCAGTGATTAATTCTCTAATAGAAACTCTGGGCTTTTCAGTGTGCCATCAATTATCTTCAAGAAGCCTCCTTATCGGAAATATAACCCTGCCTGTTTGTTCCAGGTGCAGCGGTTTTTATGCAGGGTTTCTTATTACAGCGATTATTTTATTTATAATGTTTAGAAAAAAGGAAAGCGATCTCCCTCCTGCTTACATCCTTATAATCCTTGCCATCTTCTTACTATCTTTCATTATTGATGGCATTGCATCAAATTTTGGACTTTATAACACCAATAATAACATGCGGTTCATAACAGGGGTCTTTTGTGGCTCATCTATCGCAATTATACTCTATCCAGTTTTTACATTTCAGTATTATAAGTATCCGGGGTCGGAAAAAATATTTAAAAATCCGCCTAAATTTATAATTTATATTCTGCTGCTTGCGCTTTTCATTATAGTTACACTGGCCAGGTTTACTTTTCTTGAGTATTTCTATTATTATTTAACTGTGCTGTCAATCCTTTTTACTTTTTATTTTATTAATCTGGTGATCATACTGCTTATTCCTCCATTTTCAAAAAAAGCAACCGGGCTTATAAGCAGGTATTTGATATTACCTTCCATAATTGCTGCTGCCCTTTCATTTATAGAGTTATTTGCTTTCTACTGGCTCCATAAAGCTATTGAGCGTTTATGATCTATAAAATTATTTTTAATCTGTAAATCAGGTGTAAAATAAATACGGCAGTTAAAATAAACTAATAAAACCGTAATTATAATAAATTAAAAAACTTGTTAAACTTGAAATACCCACTCCAAAAATAACCTGATTAACTGTATGTTTCTTTATCCTCACTCTTGCCCACGCTATTACAGGAATAAGCGGAATCATAAGCAGCATCCATCTGCCGAATAAGATATTAAATGTAATGACAACAAAAGTTATCCAGCTGCTGTGAAGGCTGATTTTCCAGAAATAAGTAATAATAGTAATAATAATAGTGGAAACCACGATTACCGCAAACAATGATTTTAAAAACAGTGGTCCATTCAAAGCATACAGGACAGCAAAACACGCTATATAACTTGCGCAGGATAGAAGCAGCGGTTTTTCCCTATCTTCTTTTTCGGGTATATGCATATCATCTATTTCTTTTTTTCTAAATAATAAACATATGTAGAGGTACGGGATCACTATTCCGAACAGTAGACAGATAAAAGCCCAGCTAATTGCCTCCATCTTATTATCTATAACCATTAAACATATAACCAGAAAAATAGGTATAGAAATAAATGAGCCATCAAAAACATAGGATATTATTTTTGCAGTTTTATTTATCAAATTGCTATTCCTTTTAGTCTTCACACTAAATAATCTTCCTTATAAATAATAAAAACTCTTCCAGTATCAAGAGCTTATTATATTAAAATGAATTTGATTTTAACAGGCTTAAGGCACTTTTTATTCTGCTATTTTTATTTTACTATTTTTTCATTGGATTTTTTAGCCATATAAATTTTTTTATCTGCCCCGGTAATTAAATTTTTAATACCGCAGTTATCGGTATAATACTCAATACCCATACTCATGTCCAGGTTATCATAATTCAGTTTTAAAAAATTTTCCCTTATCCGGGAAGCGATTTCAAAAGCAATATTATCCTCGGCCTGATTTACTATTATTAAGAATTCGTCGCCGCCAAACCGGAATCCAAGATCAACTCCCTTTCTTATGTTCTTACGTATGATGCCGCCCAGTTTTTTAAGTAATTTATTCCCGCTTTCATGGCCATAGCTATCGTTAAATTTTTTAAAATTATCAATATCAAACATTATAATTGCAATTTTCTCTTCTTTTCTTCTTCCCCTGCTTATCTCCTCACCCAATCTTTTATTCAGGTATCTAATATTATATAAACCGGTCAAATAATCCATGTGTGTATATTTAATGAGTTTTTTTTGTAACTGTTTATACGAAGTTATATCTGCAAGCGTAGAAATTACAAATAATATCTTCTCATTATCGTCCCCGACCGGAGAATTACTTGCCAGAGCATTTACAATAGTTCCGTCACTCTTTAAAAACTCCACCTCATAATTCAATGCCTTTTTATTATTAACAATTTCTTTAAATCTTTTTCCTTTGTGCCTGGAAGAAAGCAGGCTCAAATAACTCTTGCCTATAAGGCTCCCGGGATCATACCCGTAATCTCTTATCTTTTCGTTTATAAAAAGAATATTGTTTTCAGCATCCTTAATAATAAATATCTCATTTGTATGCTGGAGAATTTTGTCTAT
>Ga0154876_1113_pt1 | contig 14866 bp, 16 predicted proteins | sample Rifle2008BG19ft_FD_105848 | JGI IMG/M metagenome (GOLD analysis project Ga0154876, IMG submission 105848) | Actinobacteria bacterium RBG_19FT_COMBO_36_27
CGATTTATAAAAAGGAGAAGCAATTTGACAGATCAAGCAATTTATAATGCAACCGGAAAGAGAAAAAAATCAGTAGCAAGAGTAACGCTGGTTCCCGGAGAAGGAAAGATTATGGTAAACTCAAGAGATTTTAAAGAATATTTTAAAAGAGAATCTCTTGTAACTACCATTATTGAACCTTTTAAAATTACAAATACAGAAAACGCCTACAATGTTATTGCGGATTTATCAGGAGGGGGAATATCAGGACAGGCAGGGGCACTGTGCCATGGTATTTCCAAAGCACTGCTGGAAATAAATCAGGAATACAGGACCATACTAAAAAGAGAGGGTTTTTTAACCAGGGATTCAAGAATTAAAGAGAGGAAAAAGTATGGCCTCAAAAAAGCCAGAAAAAGACCCCAGTTCTCCAAAAGATAATAGTCTTTTCTTAATGCATTATCCTTGTCTAAAAATATATCTGGATAGAATATCCCATAACAGCAGGATCATTCAAATGCATTGCTCTGAATCGGGTATTTCCGTTATTGGTGTCACTAAGTGTGTATTAGGAGACACAAGAATAGCAGCGGCAATGAAGAATTCCGGAATTACAACTTTTGGAGACAGCCGGCTGGAAAACCTTGAGAGATTAAGAAACTTTTATGGCGAGAAACAGGTACTTGTCATGCTGCGAAGCCCCATGCCGGATGAAGTTGAAAGATTGGTTGGGATTTGTGATATTAGCTTAAATACTCAGTTAAAAACAGTAAAACTAATTGAAAATGCCTGCAGGAAAAAAAAATTAATACACCGGGTAATAGTAATGGTCGAAACAGATGATGAAAGAGAAGGCCTGCTTCCCGGAGATGTTACCAGCTTTTGCAAACAGCTGGTAAAAGATTGTAAAGCTGTTGAACTATATGGACTGGGGACAAATGCAAGGTGTATTGCTAAAAATGGCCCTGTTCCTAAAAGTTTAAAGATCCTTGTTGATTTACGGCAGGAGATTATGAAAACTACCGGAATAAACATGCCGGTTATATCAGGCGGAAATTCAAGCATCTGGAATTTAATTGAAAAAAATATGGTCCCTGAAGGGGTCAATCAGGTACGGATAGGAGAAGCTATACTTCTGGGACATAACACAGTAGATTACAGGCCTATAAAAAAAGCTTCTATGGATACCTTCCTTCTGGAAGCGCAAGTAATTGAGGTTAAAAAAAGAAATAACAGGGTATATAAGATTATTCTGGCACTGGGCCTGCAGGATGTCAGCAGTAAAAATATTGATTGCTGCAGCCCTGATTTATATATTATAAGCCAGAGCAGTGACCATACGGTTGTGGGAATAAAGGAAGCCGGACCCGGAAAGGATAAAAACAGCTTTTTAAAATTGGAATCCGGCGGTATAATTTCTTTTAAACCTGACTATTTTGGCGTATTATCCTGTATGACTTCTCCATATGTTAAAAAAAAGTATATAGAGAGAAAAAAAACTAATAAAATATAAAAATTTTTACAGGGAGCGTTTACATGTTAAGACCGGAAGATTTTTTTGATCTTTCCCAGACTCAGTTTAAGGACCTTTTTTACAATATTGAATATGTATGGGATGCACTAAAGGAAATTAAAAAATATATAGAGCAGCATATTGAACCAAATGTCTCTAAATTAAGAAAGAATGAAGCGTTTATTAATAAAACCGTGGTTATGTATAATGGCGAAATTATTGAATCCGGTTTTGATATAAATATCTTAAAAAAGAAACCCATAATAAATAAAGACGGCAGAGTTCTGGAAGGCGCAAGCATAATATATGCCGGTACGGTTCTAATGGATGATAGAATATGCATTGGCAGAGGGGCAGTTATAGAACCCGGTGTACTGATAAAAGGCCCTGCTATTATCGGGGATAATACAGAGCTCCGCCAGGGAGCCTATTTGAGAGGTGATACGCTCGTTGGAAATGATTGTGTAGTAGGGCATACAACTGAATTGAAATCCTGTGTAATGCTCGGGGGAAGTAAAGCAGGACATTTTGCATATATTGGTGACAGCATTCTCGGCAGGGTAAATCTGGGAGCCGGGACAAAGCTTGCAAATTTAAAGATGGTTGAGTCAGATATTGTAATCGATATTAAGGGGAAAAAGTATAAAACGGGTTTAAGGAAATTTGGAGCGATACTTGGAGACGGGGTAGAGACAGGGTGCAATAGTGTTACAACTCCCGGAACGCTTCTGGGTAAAGATGTACTCCTATACCCGAATACAACTGCAAGGGGATATTATCCCCCAAAAACTATAATAAAATTAAGACAAAAACAGGTATTAAAACAAAGAATATAGATACCGGGGTGAAGGATTAAGCCGGATAAAAAAGAATTTTCTAAGAGGAGGCAAAGATATGGGTAAATTATTCGGGACCGATGGGATAAGAGGAGTTGCAAATGAATATCCGATTACTCCGGATATGGTTTTGCAGATCGGTCAGGCAACTGCACATATATTAAAAAGAAAAAAGCATTGTTCAAGAATTGTCATCGGTAAAGATACAAGACTTTCAGGTTATATGATAGAAAGCTCGCTGTTGTCAGGTATTTGCTCAATGGGAACCGATGTGATACTTGTCGGGCCGGTACCGACACCCGGTATTGCTTTTTTAACCATTAATCTGGATGCAGATGCCGGAATAGTGATTTCTGCATCACACAATCCATATAAGGATAACGGAATTAAGATATTTTCAAAAAATGGTTATAAACTCTCGGATGAAGAAGAAATGCAGATTGAAGAACTTGTACTTTCAAGAAAACTCCCGACTCTTCTAACAGATTCCGAAAATCTGGGACGGGTATCCAGGGAAGAAGATGCAAGTGGAAGATATATTGTTTTTCTTAAAAATTCATTTCCTAAAAACCTTGACCTCGAAGGAATGAAAATTGTTCTTGATTGCGCAAACGGGGCTACTTATAAAGTGGCTCCAACACTATTTAAGGAAATGAGAGCCGAAGTTATTGCTTTAAATGTATCTCCAAACGGCTGTAATATTAACCTGGACTGTGGCGCGCTTTATCCGGAAACTCTTGCAAAGAAGGTAGTTGAAACAGGCTCAAATATAGGACTTGCTTTTGATGGTGACGGCGACAGGTTAATAGCGGTTGATGAGAAGGGCAATATAATAAACGGTGACAGGATGATTGCAATATGTGCAAAAAGATTAAAAGATGAAAATATGTTAAAAAATAACACCGTAGTTACGACGGTAATGAGTAATCTCGGGCTTTCACTTGCATTTAAAGAGATGGGCATAAAAAACATAGCAACAAAAGTCGGTGATAGGTATGTACTTGAGGAAATGATAAAAAATGACTGTATCCTTGGGGGAGAAGACTCGGGACATATAATTTTTAAAGAATACCATACGACAGGTGACGGCATATTAACTGCATTACAGCTTTTATCAGTTATGAAGAAAGAAAAAAAGTCTCTTTTTGAATTGTCAAAGATTATGAAAACTTTTCCGCAGGTTTTAATAAATGTAAAGGTCAAAAGAAAGGCTCCGCTTGAAGAAATACCTGAATTAAAAAGTGTAATATCTGAAGTTGAGAAAGAACTTGCAGATAAGGGAAGAGTACTTGTAAGGTATTCGGGCACGCAGTCTATCTGCAGAGTGATGCTTGAGGGTCCCGATAAAGATGAAACCGAAAGGCTTGCCGCTAAAATAGCTGAAGTCGTTAAAGAAAAATTGAATTAGTGGCTTTAAAATAAAACGGCAGCAGGTATTTAAATTAAATTTAAGTTGTCTGCATAATAAGATGTGTCAATAATAAACTTTATTTTAATCAGCATAATTTCAATTTATGATGGATAAAATCAAAGAACTTTTGGAAAGAACCGGGCCTTTAAGCGGAAAAGAGATACGCGATGAATCCGGGTTAGATGAATTTTCTCTCTGGCGTATCTGCAGCGAATCCGGTGACATTGTTTTAAGGACATCCGGGAAAAGATTTTTAAGGCTTGACAGCAGCATTAAAGGATATGCCAGACTTTCTCCCTCAATAAAACGGGAATTCCTTACTTATACTGTAGCAGGGCTTAAGAAAGATTCCAGAGAAATAAAGATAAAAACAGAGTCGATTCATAATGAAATAAAAAATATAAGTAAGCAAAAGCTGGAACTTGCGCGTGATGTAATAAAAAAAATAGTCATAAGCCAGAAAAAACCGGAAATTTTAACTGGCTGTGCGTGTTTTATAATTGCCGGTGATATAGTTTATGGGATGGCTCACTCGGAACCAAGGCCGGAAACATCAACAAACGAGGTTGTAAGGGGTTCTGACCTGGATATTATAGTAGTAACGGAAAATTTATCCGGAAAAATCTTAAAAGATCTTGACCGTTCAATATATCAGGAGAAATATTATCTTATTAAAAGCCCGTCTTATAGGGAAGAGATAGACTATATCATAAAAGATATCCAAAAAGTACGGATCCAGCTAAATTTTAATAATTTCAAATCCATGGTCGCATCAAAAATTTTACATGAAGGGGAATTCCTCTATGGAAGCGGGGAAATTTTTAGAAAAATAAAAAAAATGCTTGCAGAAAAGAAAATCCCGGAAAAACTGCTTGCTCTGGAAAAAGAAGCGGTAATAAACAGAAAAAATGCTGAATCCCGCCTTCTTGAGAGCACCGGGGTATTTCCGGAAGAAGAGTGCATGAAACTGTTTTATACAAAACAGGAAAGAGAAGAAATATTTTAATCCGGTAAGCCGGATTTATTTGCAATCCACTAATCTGATTTTTGATTTATTTAAACGTTTAGGCTCTATTTTATATTGTTAATCCAGAGGCCGCGTCTTTATCAAGCACAACAGTAGCCTTTCCATTATAAAGCTGTATTGCCGATGCCGTGATTTGATTTGTTACAGGGCCCCGGAGAGCTTCCGCAATGACTTTTGATTTTTTCTTTCCGTTTGCAATCATAAGTAATTGTCCTGCTTCAAGAATAGTCCCGATTCCCATTGTAATGGCAAGATGCGGCATATCTTCTCTTTTTATTTTTGCTTTCCTGTAAAAACTTTCATAATTGTCATCAAGTGTTTTATCTGTAAGCTGTATGATTCTTGTCCTGGATGAAAGAGACGACCCCGGCTCGTTGAATGCCCAGTGCCCGTCTCCGCCTATCCCTAAAAGCTGCAGGTCTATTCCTCCAGCTTTTTTTATCTCATCTTCATACCAGCGGCAGAATTTTTCAGGTTCTTTTGTGAGACCATCGGGTATATAGATGTTTTCTTTTTTAATATTTACATATTTAAAAAATTCTTCATACATAAACCTTGCATAACTCTGGTCCATATTATAAGGTTTCACAAGATTGATTCCGATCCCAAAGTACTCATCAAGGTTGAAAGTTTTTACCCGGGAAAGATCCAGGCCCTGCTTATGCATTTTTATAAGTTCTCTGTATGTTCCTATAGGGCTGCTTCCGGTTGCCAGTCCGAGAACACAGGAAGGTTTTGATTTTATGCAATTTGATATTACTTCTGCTGCGAATTTACTCATCTCCTCATAATTTTCTTTTATTATAATATCGATAATTGCCTCCTTAAAAAAAAATTAAAAAATATTTTAATAATTATTACTGTTCTTTAAAATTTTGTATAGTGTAACCTTTTTTTAAATCTTTGTTTTCTCACTTTTAATTGGTTTTGTTATAATATTTCAGTATTTCTTTTATATAATTATATATATGATTTTTTAATTATTGAATTTATAATTAAATAAAGTCAAATTTAATATAGAAGCAGGTTAATAAGCCGGAGGATATTGATGTGCGGGATCGTTGCGTATATTGGAAATAAAAAATGTAAAGATATTTTAATAAGCGGGCTAAAGCGGTTGGAATACAGAGGCTATGATTCTGCAGGTATTGCTGTAATCCCTGCAGATGCCGGACAGGCAAAATCATTGAGGAATTGTAAAATCAGTGTTGTCAAAGAAGCAGGGAAAATAAACATACTGGAAAAAGAAGTAAATAATCTGGAAGCAGACGGTAACTGCGGAATAGGACATACAAGATGGGCAACACATGGTGAACCGACAAAGATAAATGCCCATCCTCATGCAGCTGATAATGGGAGAATTGCTGTTGTTCATAACGGCATAATAGAAAACTATGCTGAAATCAAGGAAGAGCTTAAAAAGGAAGGACATAAGTTTGTTTCGGAAACTGATACGGAAGTACTGCCCCACTTATTGGAAAAATACAACAATGGGGATTTACTTAAAGCGATGCAGAAGGTGTTAAAAAAAATCAGGGGTTCAGGGGCTATTGTGGCAATTTCCAGTTATCATCCTGAAGAACTTATAGGGGCAAGAGTACTCAGTCCTTTAATTGTAGGAGTGTCAAAAGAAGGTAATTTTTTTGCATCGGATATACCGGCAGTACTGGAATATACCCGTAATTTCATAGTGATTAAAGATTATGAGACCGTGAGACTTACAAAAGATAGAGTAGAAATCTATAACAGAGAAGGAGAATTAATCGAAAGGGAGCCTTTTAAAGTTGACTGGGGTGTTATAAGTGCTGAAAAAAGCGGTTATGAAGATTTCATGTTAAAAGAAATATTTGAGCAGCCTTACGGAGCCAGAGAAACGATGAGAGGCAGGTTAACAAACGGAAAGCTTCATTTTAATGAATTAGGCCTGTCTGCGGAACAGATTAAAAATCTAAAAAAAGTTCAGATAATTGCATGCGGGACATCTTACCACGCCGCATTAATCGGGAAACAGGTTATAGAAAGGTGGGCCCGGATTCCTGTTGAGGTGGATTTTTCTTCAGAATATAGATACAGGGATCCGCTGGTGGGAAAAGATTGTTTGTTTATGGCTATAACGCAGTCTGGAGAAACGGTAGATACTCTTGCTGCAATCAGAGAGGCAAAATCAAAAGGAGCAAAGTTAGCGGCCATCACAAATGTTGTGGGGAGTACTGTGGCAAGAGAAGCCGATTCAGTAATATATACACATGCTGGACCGGAAATAGGCGTTTGCGCTACTAAAACTTTTACTGCCCAAATAATAATAATGTATCTTATCGGGCTATACCTTGCAAAGGTAAAAGGAAATATAAGGAAAAGTGAATTACAAAAAATAGCCAGTGAGCTGGAAGATATACCTGATAAAATACAGAATATACTGGACAGGGCGGATGAAATAAAAAAAATTGCTGACCGGACATATAAATATAGGTGTTTTTTATTTCTTGGAAGGATTTTCGGACTTCCTGCAGCACTGGAAGGCGCACTGAAGTTAAAGGAAATTTCTTACATTCATGCGGAGGGGTATCCGGCCGGTGAAATGAAACATGGTCCGATAGCTCTTACTGATGAAAAAACAGTGGTAGTGGGAATTATGCCTGCTGATCCGGTATATGAAAAGATATTAAGCAATATACAGGAAGTAAAAGCAAGAAAAGCCACTATTTTTTCCATAATCAGCCAGGAAGATAAAAATACAAAAAAATACGCGGATCATATCTTCAGAGTGCCTGAGACTCTTGAAGAATTGTATGCCATTTTAACTATTATCCCTGTTCAGTTATATTCATATTATATAGCAAAGAACCTTGATAGGAATGTTGACCAGCCGCGAAATCTTGCAAAGAGTGTTACAGTGGAGTAAAAATTTATGGAGATATATGGAATAGGTACTGATATAATTGAGGTTGAAAGAATAAAATCTGTCATCAGGAAAAATTCTGGCTTTTTGAAAAGAGTTTATACCGAAAATGAAATAGATTATTGTAACAGGAAAAATAAAGGCAAATTCCAGAGTTTTGCGGCGCGTTTTGCGGCAAAGGAAGCAGTTGCAAAATCACTGGCAGAAGGAGTCAGTAAAAATATTTCTTTAAAAGAAATTGAACTGTCAAATACGGATGCCGGAGCACCTTTTATAAAACTATACGGAAAAACTTGCCAGTTCAGCGGGAAGCTTAAAATTAAAGAAATAAAAGTATCGGTATCGGCAACGGAAAATTTCGCTGTTGCGTATGCCGTGGCAATTATATAATTTATGGATTTGTAATCCGGGATTTTTTATAATTATAAAGGCAGGTTGATTTAAAATGAATGATACAACTAAAAAAATGAGATTAACCAGGATTCTAAAAGGAAGCAGAATAGCGGAGATTGATACAAAAGCCATAGCCGGCGGGATAGATTCAAAATGGCTCATGAAAAATGCCGGAAGCGGCATAGCTAAAGTAATTATAACTGATTTTGAAGGTAAGGAAATTAATAGAGCCGCACGGGGCATTGTTGTCTGCGGGAGCGGAAACAATGGCGGCGACGGATTTGTGGCTGCCGGTGATTTATTGGATTATGGTATGAAAGTAACAGTCTTTCACACATCAACTGTAGAAAAACTTAGTCCTGACAGTTTGTTTTACTTTAAAAAGTTAGAAGAAAGTAAAAAAGATAACATTTATTATTTAAATCCTGAAGATAAGAAGACAGGCTCATTTTTAAATGAAGAATTAGGAAAGGCCGATTTTGTACTGGATGCTTTATTCGGGACAGGAGTTCACGGTAAGGATGTTCACGGCTCCTCAAAGGAAGTGATTGAAGCCATAAACCTTGCCAGGGAAAAAAATAAGAATCTGAAGATCTATTCAATAGATGTTCCCTCGGGTATTGATTCTGATGATGGGAAAATTTTAGGCACAGCTGTAAAGGCGGATAAAACCATAACATTTGGCTGCAAGAAAATGGGTCTGGTAAATTACCCGGGTGCAGCTTTTACAGGGGAGGTCCTAATTATCGATATAGGAATTCCTAAAGGATATTACGAGGAGTATGAACAGATTTTTGAACCCGATCTTCAATGGGTAGCAGGAACTATACCTGTAAAGGAACCCTGGACATATAAATATAGAGTTGGAAGTTTGCTGGTGATAGCAGGTTCTGCCGGGTTTACCGGTGCAGCCTCAATGACATGTATGGGTGCTTTAAAATCCGGAGCTGGAATAGTGACTCTTGTATGTCCGCGGGGGTTAAATAATGTTTTTGAGGAAAAACTCACTGAAGTAATCACATATCCTGTTGAACAAACGGAAAATGTATCTTTACATATAGATAGTTTAAATGAAATATTTGAATTAAGTGATAGATTCAGTGCGCTGGCAATAGGTCCGGGGCTTTCAAGAGATTTAAGCACATTAAGCCTGGTAAGAGAAATATTAAAAAATATAAAGAAACCAGTGGTACTTGACGCTGACGGCCTTTACGCGCTTTATGGACCCGAGAATACCGGCAGTATGGAAGATTTTAATCTTACAAACGTTATAATAACCCCTCATACAGGAGAAATGTCATTAATAATGGGTCTCGGAATTATTCCATTAGAAGATAGGATAAGGGTAAATCAGGAGGCTGCAGAAAAATATAAATTAACATCCGTATTTAAAGGCGCAAGGACCATAGTCTCTGATTACAACAATAGGACCTTTATTAATCCAACAGGAAACTGGGGTCTGGCATCGGCAGGAACCGGTGATATATTAACCGGTATTATCGGCTCGTTGCTGTGCCAGGGAATGGGCTTAATGGAAAGTGCCGTATGCGGAGTTTATATTCATGGGCTGGCAGCGGATATTATGGTAAAAGAAACCAGCAGGACCTCGCTTGTGGCAACGGATCTTTTAGAGGGTATCAAAAGAGTTTTCCTGGAAATAGAAAAAATAAAATATTAAAAATATTAAAATTTTAAAAATTATTAATAATAACATTGATGAATGGAGCAAAAAATGCCGGAGGTTTTAGCGAGAGATGTTATGATAAAGAAAGTTATAACTATAAATAAAAATGAATCAGTGGAAAAACTTTCTGAATTGCTCGTAAAAAATAAAATAAGCGGGGTCCCCGTGGTTGATGACAGCGGAAAACTGGTTGGAATTGCTACCGAAGGAGATTTAATCGTAAAAGATGCCGATCTTCATTTCCCGAGGTATTTCAAACTTCTTGATAGTATTATATATCTTGAAAGCCTGAATAAGTTTAAGAGAAATCTTACAAAATATCTCGGAACAAAAGTAGAAGATATTATGACTGCTAAAGTACGGACGGTTAATAAAGACACAACTGTCAATGAAGTCGCCAATATAATGATAAAATATAATATTAACAGGGTCCCTGTTCTGGATAAAAAGGGTGATCTGGCAGGAATAATTACCAGGGCAGATATTGTAAAATCAATGGTTTAAAAATTTATTTATCTATTATGAAAATATTATGCACCAGAATCCTATAATAAATAAAAGATTTGCATGGGCTGAAATAAACCTGTTTCACCTGATCCATAATCTTAAAATAATTAAATCATACGCAGCTTCTAAAAACGTTAGGATAATGGCTGTGGTCAAAGCCGATGCTTATAGTCACGGTGCGGTAGAGATTTCAAAAGAAGCGGTAAAAAACGGAGCGCGGGCTCTCGGAGTGGCACTGGTTGAAGAGGGAATAGAATTAAGAAAATCCGGAATTACCGAACCTATATATATTCTGGGCGAATGCCCGCCGGAGGCAGTAGCGGAGGCTATAAAAAATGACCTTATCCTGGGTGTAAACTCATATAAATCGGCGAAATTCTTTTCAGAAGAATGCACCAGGATTAAAAGAGATGTAAAAGTTAACATTAACATAGATACAGGGATGAACAGGATAGGAATAAATTTTAATGATGCCGCCCGTGAGATTTTAAAGGTTGCCGGCCTGCCAGATTTGAGACTGGAAGGCATCTCAACGCATTTCGCCTGTGCGAGTGGTAAAAATGACTCTTATACAAAATTACAATGGGATAGGTTTAATGAGAGTATAAGGAAGGTAAAAGATTATAAGATACCGGTAAGGTACTATCATTGCGCTAATAGTGCCGCATTTTTCAGGCATAAGAATATGCATATGGATATGGCGAGAATCGGTGTTTCCTTATATGGCCTGAATCCTTACGATATGGATTATACCGGATGGCTCGATCCGGAAGCAGGTAAAACCATATCAGATTTAAGACCAGTACTCTGTCTTAAAACGAAAATATCTTTCATAAAAAGTGTTCCGAAAGGTTACCCTGTTTCTTACTGCGGCACTTTCAAAACCGGTAGAGACAGCCTGATTGCCACTGTCCCTGTGGGCTATGCCGATGGTTATTCGAGGATGCTGTCCAATAAAGGAAAAGTTTTAATAAATGGAATGTATGCCCCGGTAGTGGGAAATGTTACGATGGACCAGTTTATGATAGATATTACAGACATTACTGCTGGCAGCAACATTAAAGTCGGTGATGAAGTCATATTGATAGGAGAATCAGGTAAAAACAGGATTACTGCGCAGGATCTAGCGGAGTTGATGGGTACCATTAATTATGAGGTGGTATGCATGCTTAAAAATAGGATCCCGAGAATATATATAAAATAAGGAAAGTAAAATTATAATAGAGAAAAATTTCAATACGGAGGCTTTATGAGAAAAAAAATTTTAATCATTGCAGTACTGCTGCTGGTATTTATAACTGCTCTTATAGTCCCGGGCTGTACGACAGTTAGCGAGGAAGCGATTTCTTTTGCCGATAAAGCTGCAGAGAATGCCCTGATTGCTTTAAATAACGGGGATTATGAAAATTATAAAAAGGACCTGGATGATAAAATGCTGGAAGCAGTGCCGGAGGGAGAGTTTATAAAATTTTCTTCCTATTTAAATAACACCATAGGAAAGTATGTGGCCGGTTCAAAAGAAGTTTCCGGCTCAACGATCCGAAACGGAATGATTGTCATTATTTTTGGAGCTGATTATACGGAAGAATCCAATAAAGTAACGGTTACCATGGGTATATCTGAGCCTGATGAGGGAAATTATAAGATATCAGGTTCCTGGTTTGATTCATCCATGCTAAGAGAAACTGAATACAAATAATATTTTTAAAAAGTTTTACTATCCTATTACACAGGAGGAATTTATGGAAGAACAAATTGGTACTAAAAAAGCGGGTAAATATTGCCAGAATTGTGGAAAATTAATAGACGAAAATGCTGCAATCTGCCCTCACTGCGGTGTGGCAGTCAAAGGGGGAGTGCTTGATAGGCCGAAAGTTTCCAAAGATAAAACAGTAGCCTTATTACTGGCAATTTTCTTAAGTTTCTGGACATGGATTTATACTTATGAAAAAGATTCCTGGAAATTCTGGCTGAATCTGGCTTTGTCTATAGTTACTTTAGGTTTTTGGGCAATTGCTGCAACAATATGGGCAATTATTGATGTTGCCACCAAGCCTGATTCATATTACATAAACTATCCAAATGGATAATTTAACAGGATGAGCAAATGGAGTTTTTAATTGTTCGAATCAGTTTTAAAATTATTTTCTTATTAAACAGGAGGAATTATGAAAAAAATATTTTTATGGGCTAATTTGTTACTGGTTACAGCAGCGGCACTGCTTGCCGTCAGCTGTATCGCAGAAGAATTGACAGAGGATGCAATCAGTGGTGCTGTTAGTGTCATGGCTGCCCCATTTGTTGTATTCGGGATATGTGCCGCAGTTATTGGAATGCTGGTAGGGCTCTTTTTCTTCATAGTATGGATTATCGCCCTTGTTGATTGCGCGAGGAGAAAACCCGAAGAGTTCCCGCCCGGAACAGGCGGAGAAAATGCCAAAACCATGTGGCTCGTGATTTTGATTGTAACTTTTTTTGTATCCCAGCTGAACGGTATTGCGGCAATTGTTTATTACTTTATGGTAATGAAAAAGATGCCCCTGAAGAGATAGTTAAAAGACTAAAAAAAATTATAAGATAATATTTTTATATCTCATACAAATACTTTAAATGTAATAAGTTTATTAGCAGGTTTATTCCTATCCGGCAGATTTTTTCTTTGAGGTGAATTCATTTACCAGATTTGATATAGAAGGAGGAATAATTTCCTTTTGCTTTAAAATATTCATTATATTTTTTGCACCTATTTTTTTTACGAGATAGCCTGCAATTGCTCCTATAATAGCCCCGCCTATTACAAAATTTATAACAGTACTGTCAAATTTTTTTTCTGTATTCATCGGATGCCGACCTCCAAAAAAATATTTATTAAATATTGATATTCAGACTTTTAAACAGTCTTGAAAAATTATATGTTTAAAAATTTCCATATTACCGTGTCTATGAATTATAATACTAAAATATCAATAATAAAAAAACAAATAAAAAATTTTTTTAAAATAGTTATAATAGATAAATGGATTTTAATCTAAGCAAACAGTCGGATACTCCGGAAAGGTTCAGGTATTTTGACCTTATAACCGGTCTTTTTGTTGCAGTTCTGCTAATTTCCAATATAGCTTCAACAAAAATAGTAGAGATCTGGAAATTTACTTTTGACGGCGGGACAATCCTTTTTCCTCTTTCTTATATTTTTGGAGATATATTAACTGAAGTATATGGCTATAAAAAGAGCAGGCGCGTAATATGGATAGGATTTTTCTGTGCACTTCTGATGTCTTTAACTCTCAGTTTAATAGGCCTGATTAAGCCTGCCGGCGGGTGGGAACATCAGGAAGCTTATATGGCAATACTGGGGCAGACTCCAAGGATAGTCACTGCTTCTCTTATTGCGTATTTTGCAGGGGAATTTTCAAATTCCTATATATTGGCAAGAATGAAAGTTCTTACAAAAGGAAGATGGCTCTTTGCAAGAACAATAGGTTCGACAATAGTGGGAGAGGGTATCGACACAGTCATTTTTGTGATTATTGCGTTTCTCGGCGTATATGACAATAGACTTGTGTTATTTATAATTATTTCTAATTACATTTTTAAGGTCTCTCTTGAAATTATATTTACCCCGGTTACCTATAAGGTTGTGAGATTTTTAAAAAGAACTGAAAAAGTAGACTGGTTTGATTACAAAACCAATTTTAATCCATTTATTTTTTCTTAATATACCTGCCCGGTTTAATCAACTTCCGGCAGAGGGTAGCGGAAATGACCCACTATTTTATATTCCGTAAGCACATCGACTTCACTGATTTTACCGAATTCGCTTGAGATCATTATTACCAGAGGAACTCCTTCTTCGTTGGTACGGGGAGAAACAAATCCGCCCAGGTCTGCATAAGGGTTATCCTCATCAAATTGGAAATAAACTATATCGCCCGGCTGCCATAAAAAATCCCTGTTTTCATCATTCAAATCATATTCATGGGGAAGCGTTGTCAAAGCATTACGTCTGAAGAATTTTTCCTGGAAAAAAACGTCCCTGAAGTCAATATATTTTAGTGGTGTTTTCCTCCCTTTTATGTCCAGCGGATAATCTTCTTTATGATTAATCATATCTTCATATATTAATTCCATAAGGTCGTAGCCGCATTCCTTTAAAGTCATGGATATTACATCAGTGGAGATCCATATATTGTTGGAAGGATAACCCGTGTCAGGAAAAACCTGGTATCCATATTCTATATCACTGTCAAGAAGTTCCAGAGTTTTTAAAACAATATCTTTTTGGATATCCGTAATATCCAGACTTCCTGAATCATTGGACTGGCTTTCATCCAGTTCTGCTAAAGAATCTTCTTCAGTTACAGATGCTCCGTTTTCTTCAGAAGCTTCCGGTCCTGCTTTTCCGTAAACCATATCAACAGTAAGCTCTGAAATAGGGTAGTTCACCATGGATGCGAATAGATTATCAGGCAATTTAGTTATTCTCTCCTGATAGCAGGATTTTAAACCCAGCAGCTGAAGTAACGATATTATTATAGCAATATAGATAAAGTATCTATAGCTGATATCTCTATTAAGTTGTTTCTTTTTAATCTTATATTCCATCTTTAGATATAT
>Ga0154876_1077_pt1 | contig 14688 bp, 9 predicted proteins | sample Rifle2008BG19ft_FD_105848 | JGI IMG/M metagenome (GOLD analysis project Ga0154876, IMG submission 105848) | Actinobacteria bacterium RBG_19FT_COMBO_36_27
AAGTTAATAGCTGCAGCAAAAGTCATTATTGTATCATTGACTTTTATTCTTTTTATTATTCCTATAGGTAGTTTAGAAGCTGATAATAATTTGAATTTTTTGGATCATATTCCTTATGTATACTGGAAAATAAAACCGGGAACTCAGAAAGCAGTGTATATTACAGGGTATAATGCAGGGAGTAAGGAAAAAAGGGAAGAGATTTATAGATTAATAGATAAGACTGAATTAAACAGTATTGTATTTGATGTGAAGGATGACTGGGGTTACATTGACTATAATACAAATGTAGAACTGGCAAAAGAGATAGGGGCAAATAAAGGTTATTACGACCTGGATTTGTTAATAAAGGAAATGAATGCCAGGAGGATTTACGGCATAGCCAGGTTTGTTGTTTTTAAGGATAGTATTCTGCCGAAATCCAGAACAGAGTTTGCAATTAAAGATTCAAGAACCGGGATGCCGCTTTATTCGGAAGGTTCTTATTGGCCCGATATTTATTGTGAAGAAGTCTGGGATTATTATATAGAAATTGTAAAAGAACTTGCTTCAAAAGGAATTAAAGAGATTCAGTTTGATTATATAAGGGCACCTGCCAGAGGAAACACAGCTTATGCTGAATATACATATAATACCGATAATAATACAAAGGTCTGGGCCGTAACTAATTTTTTAAAAAGAGTAAGGGAAGAAACTAAAAATTATAATATTAAAATATCTGCAGATGTTTTCGGATGGGTTCTTATAGCGGAGGATGATCAGGGCATAGGACAGCATCTGGAAGAGATTATACCATATCTGGATTATATATATCCCATGCCATATCCATCTCATTATTCTTCAAAATTTTTAGGATATGAACTTCCCGAAAGCCACCCTTATGAAGTTGTAACCTATACTCTTAAAAAAGGACTGTTAAGAATGGATGACACGGAATGCATGATAATTCCCTGGATACAGGCATTCAGTTTGAGGGTGAGATATACAGAAAAAGAAATATTGGAGCAGATAAAAGCGGCAGAAGATCTGGGAATAGAAGGATATTTGTGCTGGAATGCAGTAAATAATTATGGAATGGTAGAAAAGGCATTGGATATTAGAGACAGCAGGTAAATGAAATCTGTGAGCCAATTCCCGGACTTGCTAAAATCATAAAACGGGAATTTGCAAAGATTGGTTCTTGAGAAGACTTTAAAAATTGGAAAATTTTTAGAAAAAATTTTAATATAAAATGGGATTTAATATTAATGAAGGGAATATCATGGAAATTAAAGAGAATTACGAGTATGGGGGATGGGAAAATTGTATTCACCTGACAAACGGTGAAATAGAGACAGTAATTACTACTGATGTCGGCCCAAGAATTATACGTCTTGCTTTCACAGGAGAAAAAAATATTTTTGGGGAAATGGAACAGCATAAGGGCATGGCTGGCGGAAATGAATGGCTATTATACGGGGGCCACAGGTTATGGCATGCTCCCGAGGTTATGCCGCGTACATACTATCCTGATAATAAACCTGTTAGCTACAAATGGGATGGGAAAACTCTAAAACTTATCCAGGATATGGAGGAGACGACAAGAATTCAAAAAGAAATAGAGATAACCTGCGGTTCAGAAAATAGTATCAGAGTGCTGCACAGGCTCATTAACAAAAACCTCTGGGACATAGAAATGGCACCGTGGGCACTTACCGTAATGGCAAAGGGCGGAAGAGCTATAATACCACAGGAACCATATCAGGAAGCAGGAGAAAACCTCCTTCCAATGCGTCCCCTTGTTCTCTGGTCTTATACCAGAATGAACGACCCGCGTTTTATATGGGGTAATAATTTTATACAGGTAAAGCAGGATCCTGATGAAAAAAGCCCTCAGAAAATCGGAGTTTTAAATACACCTGGCTGGATCGCATACAGCTTTAACGATTATCTTTTTATAAAGACATATAGCTATAATCCTAAAATTAGATATCCTGATTTTGGAGTGAATACCGAAATTTTCACAAACCCGGATATACTTGAAATGGAAACACTTGGCAGTTTAGAAAAAGTATCTCCTGGAGGATTTGTTGAGCATACCGAAAACTGGTTTTTATTTAAAGAAAAAATGGATGAAGACGAAGAGCTCCTGGGGAAAAAGCTGATTCCCATAATAAAGGGATTAGATGCAAAAATTTAAAGGTTTTCTAAAAAACTGACCTTTAATAAAAAAAAGATTAGCGAAAACTTAAATGGGCACATGTTGATATAATCATATGTTTATCATTTATTTCTTCTTTGCCATCTCGTCTTTTTAAGCATTTTTTTATGCTTTTTCTTTCTCATTTTTCTTCTTCTCTTCTTGATAACTGAGCTCATGCCACTTCCTTAATTTGAATACCTTTATAAAATACAAGGTAAAGATTTAAAAATTAAAAATTACTTCTCTATACCAGGTAAGCTATTATAACAGAAATAATCCTGTTATTGTATCAGTATCTTAAAAAACTTTTAAGCAAAAAAAGAGATAAAAAAATTTACCGATTTTCCCGGGATTATTTATTGCCGGGGAAAGTTACATATCGGTCTGTAAGGATTTTTTATCTTTTTTTTGGCAAATAAAAAGCAAAAAATTAAAAACTTTATTGACATACAATATATAGTATATTATTATTTGCTTGTACACAACATAATGAGTTGAATCAGATCTCCTGAAAGGGTATATTTAGTATATGCTCTCAGAATAAAAAGTAATTATGAAACTTTTTTAAATAATAATGTTTTCTCTATTCTGTAAGCAGGCCACTAATATGCGGTGTTTATGGATTGGAGTTTTATTTATTTTAAATTATTAATGAAAAATTCTTTAGGATACCGGAGGTATTAATAAATGGAAATGGATAATTTAAAGAAAGTTAAGAGCAAAACCAATAAGGATGATTATTACCTCAATAAAGAAATCAGTTTATCTGAAAATGCTGTAAAAGTCCTGGAAAGAAGATATCTAAAAAGGGATGAAGAAGGAATTCTTCTGGAGAACCCGAGGGATATGTTTATAAGGGTTGCAAGAAATATTGCATCTGCTGAGAAGAATTATGGTAAAACAGAGGAAGAAATAAAAGAGATAGAAAAACAATTTTTTGATATCATGACAGATCTCGATTTTCTTCCAAATTCCCCGACTCTTATGAATGCCGGAAAAGAACTTCAGCAGCTGGCAGCGTGTTTTGTCCTGCCGGTAGGTGATTCCATGAATGATATTTTTGAGGCATTGAAGGAAACAGCATTGATACAGAAATCCGGCGGCGGAGTCGGGTATTCATTTTCAAATATCAGGCCGAGAAATGATGTGGTTCTTTCCACCAAAGGAGTTTCAAGCGGTCCGATATCTTTTATGACTGTATTCAATGCAGCCACTGATACAATAAAACAGGGTGGAACAAGAAGAGGGGCGAACATGGGAATACTGCGGGTTGACCATCCTGATATTCTGGATTTTATAATATCAAAAGAAAATAATGAGAAATTAACTAATTTTAATATATCTGTCGGAGTAACCGAAAAATTTATGAAAGCTGTTGAAAATGATGAAGAGTATGAAATCATAAATCCAAGAACTAAAGAAGTAGTAGATAAATACAGGGCGAAAGAAATATTTAATAAAATTGTTGTGCACGCCTGGAAAAACGGAGATCCCGGCATCATATTCCTGGATAGATTAAACAAAGATAACCCCACCCCGCATCTCGGCCAGATAGAAAGCACCAATCCCTGCGTTTCTGGCGAAACCTTAATTTCTACTGATAAGGGTTTTATTGAAGCTAACGAGTTGTATAAAAAAAATGAAGCCGGTGAAGACATTAAAATACTTTTTGACAAAAGAGCTTTAGAATATAAAGTTTCAAATGAGTTTGCAAATAATAATTTGGATATTTTTGAAAGCAGGGATATAAGATCCTGGAATAGAGGTATGAAAGATACCTATAAATTAGTTACATATTCAGGCTATGAGCTTGAAGCCACTCCCGAGCATAAGATACTTACTACCGGGGGCTATAAAAAGCTTGGCGAACTTACAGAAGGTGATGAAATTTTAATTCAGCCAATGGGCAAATTCCCGGTAGATAAAAAAATATTTAATAATGGCAAAGTTATAAAATTAAACAATTTTACTAATAGGAAAACCCTTAGACTGCCTGAATACTGGTCTGGTGAGCTTGGAGAGATTATAGGATGGTTAATTGGTGATGGCTGGCTCAGGGAAGACAGGGTTGGATTTACTTTCGGGGATAAAGACAGGGAGGTTTCTTTATATTTTAAACAGATAATAAAGGAATGGTATAACTATGACGTTAAGGAAATTATAAGAGAAAATAGGGTAATACATCTTTCTTACCACTCAAAGGGATTTATTGAGTTCTTTAAAGAGTTAGGAGTTAAAGCGTGGGTTTCACGAGAGAAAGAAGTTCCAGTAAGTCTACTTACTGCCCCAAAGGAGGCTTCAATTGGATTTTTAAGAGGAATTTTTAGTTCAGATGGGAATGTAGATGATACAGATGGAACAATAAAAATTAGCTCATCTTCCCGAAAATTATTAAAAGGTATCCAGATGCTGCTATTAGGTTTGGGGATTAAATCAAATATTTTAGATAGAAAATATTCATTCTCAAAGAACTTTTCTTATATTAAAAAGAATGGGGAAAATAAAAGTTATAAAGCTAAAGATGATAGTTATTATGAATTATTTATTTCAGGAGGGATATCCAGGAGGAGGTTTCAGGAAGAAGTAGGATTTATTCTTGAAAGAAAAAATAAATTACTTGATTCTTTTAAATTTGGAAAACTTTCCTCCAATAATTACTACAATAAATTTATTGATAAAGTGACAGAGGTAAAATATGCAGGAAAAAAGGAAGTTTTTGATTTTAATGAGCCTTTAAGTAACTCTTATATTGCTAATGGAATTGTGGTCAGAAACTGCGGCGAGCAGCCCCTGCTTCCTTACGAAGCATGTAATCTCGGGTCCATAAATCTGGCAAATATGGTAAAAGAGGAAGATGGTATAAAAAAAATAGATTTTGATAAATTAAGAAGATTAGTTTACACGGCAGTAAGGTTTTTAGATGATGTTATTGATATGAGTAAATACCCATTGGAAAAAATAATGAAAATGGCAAGAGGGAATAGAAAAATAGGATTGGGGGTTATGGGATATGCGGACCTTCTAATAATCCTTGGCATACCCTATGACAGCGAAGAAGCCCTGGAGCTTGCTCAAAAGATTATGAGTTTTATTCAGGATGAATCAAAAAATGCATCAAAAGAAATGGCAAAAGAAAAAGGAGCATTTCCAAATATCAAAGGAAGCGTATATGACACTCCTGACGGGTATGAAATTAGAAATGCAACCACCACGACTATTGCTCCTACCGGAACCTTAAGTATTATTGCTGATTGCTCAAGCGGAGTAGAGCCGTTGTTTGCCATATCATTTGTTAAGAATGTTATGGATAATGACAGACTGGTAGAGGTTAATAAGTATTTTAAAAAGTCAGCACTTGATGAGGGTTTTTATAGTGAAGGATTAATGGAGAAAATGGCTGAAAAGGGAAATTTAAAGGATATTGACGGCGTGCCCTCAAAGTATAAGAGGATATTTATTACAGCCCATGAAATATCTCCAACGTGGCATGTGAGAACCCAGGCTGCATTTCAAAAGTTTGTAGATAACGCAGTTTCAAAAACAGTAAATTTCCCACACAATGCTACAATTCAGGATGTGGAAAATGCATATATGCTCGCTTATAGATTAGGCTGTAAAGGCATAACCATCTTCAGGGATAAAAGCAGGGGTGCCCAGGTTCTCGAGGTAGAGGGAAAGAAAAAAGATAAGAGTATTGGAGTAAAGGAAGCCGCCGAAAAAGAAGTTGCCGGCGGGAACGGAAGGGAGACAAAAAAGGGAAGTCCTCCGGAGATGCAGGAAAAAGCCAGAGAAGAAATAAAAGAAACAAAGTTAAAACCAAGACCAAGACCTGAAGTTACTCACGGTATGACCAAAAAATATAAAATCGGAAACTGCGGTAAACTTTATGTTACCGTGAATTCAGATGAAAATGGGATATGCGAGGTTTTTATAAATACCGGAGAGGAGGGATGTACCGCCTTAACAGAAGCTGTAGGAAGACTTATAAGTATCGCTATTAGATCAGGCATAGATATTGAGTCTGTAAAGAAACAGGTAGAGGGAATAAGATGTGTGACCTGTATTGCCGATCCTGAAACCCATGTTCTTTCCTGTCCCGATGCAATGGCAAAAGCAATAGGTTATTATCTGAACGGCTCAAATAAATTCGACTTGAGTATAACCAGCGGGCCGAGGTCTATTATGATATGCCCCGAGGAAGGATGCGGTGGCATAATGGAGCCTGAAGGCGGCTGCTATATATGCAGAACCTGCGGCTTCTCTAAATGCTCTTAATCTTTATTTGATACTTATTTGATTCTTGTTTTTATTCTTCCAGAATCGCTTCAAGCGATGATTTATAGATGTGGTAGTCTCTTTCCGAAAAAAGGACCATTTTCACAAGTTCAATTTCATGGTGCTCCCACAGGAATTTTATTATTGTTCTTAGGGCTGTGAGTGAAGCTTCTTGAATAGGATAACTAAAAATCCCCGTACTTATTGATGGGAAGGCAATGCTCTTAATATTATTGCGGGAAGCCAGCAGAAGGCTATTATAGTAACTGTTTTTTAAATCCGCAATATCACTGGTTTTACCGCTGTAAATGGGGCCAACGGTATGGATTACATATTTAGCTTTGAGTTTATATCCGCCGGTTAATTTTGCTTCGCCTGTATCGCAGCCTCCAAGTTTTTTACACTCTTCCCATAGCTCCGGTCCGGATGCCTCGTGAATCGCGCCGGATACACCCCCGCCGGGAGAGAGCTCCCTGTTTGCAGCATTTACTATTGCACCTGCTTCTTCTTCTGTTATGTCACCGGTTTTTATTTCCAGTATTGATTTTTTAATTTTATGCTTTGTTAACATATTTTATTTAAATCTCAATACAATTATTTGGATATGCTTTTTTAATCGTTATTCATTTTTCCAGCAGTATTTTGTATAAATAATCAAACCTGCTGAAAAGAATATAAGAGATATTATGACAGTAAGAGAAAGATTTAAAGCAGAGGTAGCATCAAATCCCGCATTTCCCGTAAGGTAATATGCAATAATAGTATTAACTGATGACATGGGCCAGAATCTTGCAAAAGTCTGAAGTACCCCGGGCAGCATGCTGTAATCAAAGAATACGCCGGATATCGCCGAAGTAATAACAGCTATACTCACTGCGGTCATTATGGCACCCTGGACACTTTTAATAAGCGAACCGCAGATAAGCCCCACTCCTGCTGATGCAAGAATACCAAGAACTAAAAAGCCGATTGATTTAAGCAGATCAGTCATGCTAAAAGAAAATTTAGCTCCTAAAGTCAATCCCACTATCAATATGATGATTATGCTTATAATAGAAAAAGACAGAACTGCAAGTATTCTTCCTATTGAGTCTTTCCAGGGCTGTACCGGCATTGATTTTAATTTTAAAAAAAGACCTTTATGCCTGTCTTCAGAAATACTCGCAGCAAGACTTGTCATACCTGAAATCATAAAGGAAAAAGTAATCATTGATATGGTAATCTGGCCTTTGGCAAGTCCTGCATATGCTTCAGGGACTTCTCTCAGGAAGACAAAAACTCCAAGAAATAACCAGAGTATGGGCCAGGCGATTACCCAAAAAAGCGCAGATATGCTCATAAGGTTGTCTTTAATCCCTTTAATAAAAGTAGCGGAAATCTGATTCACTCTTTCACCTTCCTGACAGGTTTTCCGGTCAACTTAAAAAATACATCTTCCAGCGATGGTATTACTGAGCCTATCTGGATTATTTTATAGCCGTTTCCTTCAACAGCTCTGACTATTTTTGGGATGACTTCCGTAGTCTCATTAGTGTAAATCTTATACCCGTTATCAGTTTCCTGAAGTTTTTCTTCCTTGTTAAACCCCTCCAGTATTTCTCTTATCTTCTCATTTTTAATGGAGGTCTCTACATTTATTATGTTTTTAAGATTGCTGTTATTTTTCAGTTCTTCGGGTGCGCCATCCGCAATAATTTTACCTTCACTCATAAGGCCGACTCTGGATGCATGTTCCGCATCAGAACCAATATGAGTGATAAGTATAATAGTAGTTGTTTCATCCTTTATTAAATCAATGAGACCAAAAAAGTTTCGCCTTGCTGAAGGATCAAGACCGGTAGTCGGTTCATCCAGGATTAATACTTTCTTTCCGGGGAAGAGAATCGTGGCAAGTTCCAGTTTTTTCCTCATGCCTCCCGAATATTTGCTTACCCTTTTACCTGCATCTTCTGTAAGGCCGATTTTATTAATAAGATCATTGACGACAGATAATGCTTCTTTTCTTTTATATCCAAGCATTCCAGCAAAATACATCAGGTTTTCTTTCCCGGTAAGGCTTGAATCCGAAAAATTTTCCTGGGGCAGATAGCCTATTATATCTTTTGCCCTGGAAGGTTTTTTGCCATATATTTCTACTGTTCCGCTATTCTGCACCCTTACCGAAGCAAGGATTGAAGATAGGGTAGTTTTTCCTGAGCCGTTTGGGCCCATAAGGCAGTAAAATTCACCCTCTTTTATGTTCAGATTTAAATTATCTATTACTGTTTGATTGCCGTATTTTTTAACAACATCTTTTATGATGATTGAATCCATTATATTTTTATCCGGTGAAAAATTAATTAATTTTTAAGTATAATAATATAAAAATAATATAAAATATAGATTTTTTTAATAGAATATAAAAGTTTTTATCTTTGACAGGCATTTTAAAAAACAGGGTTTTAAAGTATTGCCCTGATTATAATTATTTATTTATAATTGCCATTTGCCTGTTTAAATTCTTCTTCTCCTGTAAATTATCTCATTTATAAAATTAATGATAAGAACCGGCATTAACGAGCTTACTATTACAAGCAGCCAGTGATACTGATTAAGGCTGGCAGTTTTAAATATATTCTGGAGCCAGGGTAAGTAAATTATCCCAACCTGCAGCAGAATTGATACAACAACTGCTAGATTGAGGAATTTATTTCCAAAAATATTCTTTCTGAATATACCCATGTTTTCAAATCTGAAGTTAAATGTATGAAGCAGCTGGGTCAGGACAAGAGTAGTAAAAACAGAGGTCTGGAAAATTTCTCTGTCGTGGATAAAATGATGGGTATTAAAAAGCAGCGGTCCGGCGAAGTATATGAAAAGTGCGCCCGAAGTGAGAATCATGCCCTGCCACAGGATTAAGATAAGTCCTCTTCTGCTTAAAATCTGTTCCTTCTTTTTTGTTGCCTTTCTGTCCATAATATTTTTTTCAGGCGGGTCTACCCCCAGTGCCATTGCGGGAAGGCCGTCGGTTATAAGATTCATCCATAAGATTTGTACCGGAAGCAGCGGTAAATAAAGAAATCCCGTCTCTCCGGTAATAAGATAAAATACATAATCACCGGCCAGTATTGAAATAAACATCAAAAGCACTTCTGAAATATTACAGGATAGCAGAAACAATATAAATTTCTTAAGGTTATCATATATGATCCTGCCCTGTTTTATAGCCTTAACAATGGTTGCAAAATTATCGTCGGTTAAAATCATATCGCTCGATTCTTTGCTGACATCAGTTCCTACTATACCCATGGCTACACCAATATCTGCTTTTTTTAATGACGGAGCGTCGTTTATCCCGTCTCCCGTCATGGCGACTATATGATGTTTTTTCTTCAATGCTTCTACAATATCAACTTTATGGGAAGGGGAAACTCTTGCAAAAATCCTAATATCTTCTATCTGGGATTCAAGTTCTTCCCCTGTCAGCATATCAAACTCAGTACCTTCTATAATCTTGTCGCCAGGCTCGAGTATTCCGAGTTCTTCTCCTATGGCACGGGCAGTAATTTTATGGTCGCCGGTTACCATAATGATTCTAATATTAGCCTGTTTGCATTTTTTAATGGCATCATATACTTCAACTCTTGGAGGATCAATCATTCCAACCATACCCAGATATACCAGGTCTCCTTCATTTTCTTTTATTTTATTTTCAGGCGGGAGGTTGTCCAGATATTTAAAAGCAAAAGCCAGGTTTCTCATTGCTTTACTGGCAAGTGTATGGTTGTTTTTTACGATTTTTTCTCTATCACTAAAGGTAAGTTTTTCTATTCTTCCATTTTTAATTATTCCGGTACATTTTTCTAATATTACTTCAGGAGCTCCTTTTGAAAACAGGATATATTTATAATTATTATATTTATTACCGGAAGCTATTTCATTAATGGTAGTCATCATCTTACGTTCAGAATCAAAAGGCTCCTCCATTTTCCTCGGGCAATCATTTTCTATCCTGCTTTTATCTATTGAATAAAAACTTCCAAGTTCAATAAGCGCCGCTTCTGTCGGATCTCCGGTTATTTGTCCCGTTTCCCTGTCGGTGTAGTAAGCATCATTGCAGAGAACGGCATTTCTAAGCAGGAGATTTAATGCATCCGGATTTTTAAGATTACCGGTGGTTAAAGTTTTATTTATATATTTAAGTCTATTATATTTTTCTATAAAATTATTATAGTCTTTGGATTCCTCTAAACCTGCGTATATCTTTCTTACCATCATTTTGTTTTCAGTCAGTGTCCCGGTTTTATCTGTACATATAACAGACACACTCCCGAGCGTTTCTACGGAGCTTAATTTTCTTACTATAGCGTTATTTTTTGCCATTTTTTGAACACCGAGAGCAAGAGATACTGTAACTATTGCAGGCAATCCTTCAGGTATGGAAGCAACAGCCAGGGCAACGGCGACCAGAAGCATTTCTGTTACTGAATTACCTTTAAGTATTCCGGATATGAAAACAATTGCGCTTACTGCAAGGCATATTACCCCGATTCTTTTTCCAACAGTTTTCAGTTCAATCTGGAGGGGAGTTTGCTCATCTGCTTCCTGGACCATACTTGCAATCTTGCCAATCTCGGTATTTTGTCCCGTGCCGGTAACAATAGCCATGCACCGTCCCTTAACGATTGTGGTACTGCTAAAGAGCATGTTTTTCTTATCTCCCAGCGGAATATTTTCTTTATCGAGCACATCAGAGATTTTATTTACCGGAAGAGATTCACCGCTAAGAATTGATTCATTAACAGAAAGATTTGTTTTCTCTATAATTCTGCAGTCTGCAGGGACAAGATCACCGGCTACCAGTTTAATAACATCACCGGGAACAAGATTTTTAGAATAAACACTTTTTTCCCTGCCCTCTCTTATTACCAGAGCGCTGGGAGAAGCAAGTTCTTTTAAAGCCTGCAGCGCCCTTTCAGCGCGAAATTCCTGGATAAAGCCTAAAACCGAGTTTATTATCAATATAACCAGTATTACAATTGCGTCAGTAATTTCTCTTATTATTATCCCGGAAATAAATGCGGCGGCAATGAGTATCCATATCATAAAATCATTAAACTGGGATATGAATATCTTAAAAGGCGTCCGCCCCTTTTTTTCTTCTAATTCATTATAACCATAATCTGTAATTCTATTTTCTGCTTCTTTTGCACCCAGGCCCGTTTTGAGGTCAGTATTTAATTTTTCTGCAGCCTCTTCTATGGATTTTGTATGCCAGACCACGTTATTATATAAATTGGAAGAGGATAAGGACTGACTGGTTTTATTTTTAGCTAATATTCTCACTTCAATTATCTGATAAATATATTAAAAAATTTTAATAATACTCAAATGCCTAATATTAAATCATATATACTAATATGAGTAAATTATAAAAAGACAATAAAATATTTTACTTCTATACAGTTATAAGTTACGAGGCATTTTTTGCAAGGAATAAATCACGGAACATTAAATAAACGGTTGTTTTTAATCCCATATATTGTGAAACATTTCCCATTCAGAAATATGGCTTCTTATATATCCTTCCATGATTTTAATGATTTTTTTCATATTTCTGTTAATTAATTTTTCCTTATCTTCTTCTATTATCAATTCTAAAGGATTTCCAATTACCAGAAGGTGGTTGTACTTGTCTTTTCTCCAGATAAAACATGGCAATAATGCTGCTCCTGATTTCAATGCAACCTGTAAAGCGCCGGTTGGGAGGTAAGCTATCTCCCCGAAAAATTTAAATGGTCTTGCGGCTCTTCCCGAAGGGTCCCAGTCTGAAGGTATGGCTATTATTTCATTATTTTTTAATATCCTGAAAATATTCAATACCCTGTTTACATAAAGGGTTTTAAATCCCTTTGATAACCTTTTTGATTCAAAAAATTTTCGTGTAAGTTTACTTTTTCTAAAAAGGCTTAAGCCCCATATATTATATCCTTCGATGGCCAGCCTGCATGCGCCCCATTCAAAATTCCCAATATGCGCTGTAAAAATCACGACACCTTTTCCGTTTTTTAAAGCGTTATCCAGATTTCTAAGACCCTTAACTTCCACTCTTTCCTTTAGCTTCTCCCGGGAGATAATAGAGTGTTTGAGGAAATCAACGATATTTTTTGACCAGTTTACAAAGATATCAGCTGCCAGCAGATGCGTTTGCCTGCTGTTAAAATCAATATTTAATACTTTAGAGATATTTTTTTTTATTATTTTTACATTAAAGCCGAATAGAAAACAGAGTCTGGCGCCAAACTCCGCAATAAAATATGTCACAGGATACGGAGTTGAAACGGCAATAAATTCAAGAATTTTATATCCAATGAAAGTAAACATTTACACTCTCTTTCTTGAGTAAGTATTGTATAATGATAATAGATTTTGTTTTTAAAGAAAAGTTTATGGACAATAAAAATTTTAATTAATGATGGATGTCAGGAAATGCCGTATTTTCTTATAAAAAAGACAGTTATCAAATAATGACATAATAATATGCAAGAATAGTGAGGGTTGATTTCTATGCCAGATCCAGTTAAAAAAATTTCAAGTCTTGAGAAAATACTAAACTATGTTCCAACCGGAAGGCCGGTTGTCAGCGCCTATCTTCTGGTTGATACGACCAGGACTACGAAAAAAAATTACCAGACAGAATTAAATTCTATGATTACAAGCAGTAAGGAGAAGCTGGAAGCTGATACTGATTTTGATAAAAATCATAAAAAGGAAATATTTGATATTTTTGAGGAGGTAAAGTCATTTGTGAATGATAAATTCAGTTCAGGTTCCACGAAAACGCTTGCAGTTTTTTCTTCCGGTGATGGATTATGGGAAGAATTCAGGATACCGATAATAATGAAATCCAGGATAATTATTGATCCCAAACCATATACACAGAATTTAAGGAATCTTATTAATAATTCTAAAAAATACGGTGTACTGACGATAAACAGGGAAAAAGCGCAAATTTATTCTGTATATCTTGGTGAAGTCAACGAGTATCTGGCTGCATTTATTAGCGATGTACCCTCAAAAGTTAATTTCAGAAGCGAGGCCGTATTAAGAGAAAAAAAGCTGCTTGGGAGACTGGAAGAGAAGCTGCATCATTTCTTTAAGCTTGTAAATGATAAGACATTAGAGCTTTTTAAAAAAAAGAAGTTCGACTATTTGATATTATCTGGTAAAAAAGAGATAATTCCAGGGTTCTCAAACTATCTGCACAGTTACCTTAAGCCAGTATATATAGGAAACATTGATGCTGAACCTGATTCAAAAATCCAATTGATTTCAAAAAAAGCTAAAGAGATTATTAATAAATTTGAGATTGATACCAAAAATGATGTAATAGACGAATTGATTGATGAGCTTAATCCTAATGGGATGGGTATACTGGGAATCGATGCCACTATAAGATTTTTATTGAGTGACCAGATAAAAATTTTAATATATGACAGACAATTCACACACAGCGGCTACGTTTGCAATATCTGCGGATATCTGACGGTAGAGGATAAGGTTAAATGCCCTTATTGTGATGGAAAGCTTGTATTTTATAATGATATAGTTGATGAAATTGTTGAAAATGCATTAGATGAGGGATGTGAAATAATCGATGTAGAAGGGAATAAAAGATTGATTGAAGCAGGAAGTATCGGTGCTGTATTAAGATATAAATTATAGAAAGATATAAAGATATTATTTTAATTTCTGTAACTCTGAAAGTTCCCTGGTGAATTGCTTTATATTTTTAAATTGTTTATAAACGGAAGCAAACCTTATATATGCGACCTTATCCAGGTTTTTTAATCTTTTTAAAACGAGGTTTCCTATTTCTTTAGATTGTATTTCATTTGAAGGCATGCTGGAAATTTCGTTTTCTATATCATCTACAATTTTATTTAAGACTTCAGCGCTTATGTCTCTTTTTATGCAGGCCCTGATCAGTCCGCTTAATATCTTATTTCTATCAAAAGGCTCTCTTGTATTATCTTTTTTTATGACTGCGATTGGCTGATCTTCCAGCCTTTCATAAGTTGTAAATCTTTTACCGCATTTTTCACACATTCTTCTCCTTCTGACGCTGTCGTTTGAGTCTGTTAACCTGGAATCTATTACTCTTGTATCGGGATTTGAACAAAATGGACATTTCATTTTTTTATATTCCTTTGAAAAATGGTTTAAATATTTTTTTAACTACCGGGCTTATA
>Ga0154876_1065_pt1 | contig 13611 bp, 12 predicted proteins | sample Rifle2008BG19ft_FD_105848 | JGI IMG/M metagenome (GOLD analysis project Ga0154876, IMG submission 105848) | Actinobacteria bacterium RBG_19FT_COMBO_36_27
CTATATTCTCGCTGTAATCCAGAATAATCCTGTTTTCATGCAGCTCTTTCCTTTTATCCAGATTTTTTATTAGGGGAAAATTGGACGTTTCCTTAGAGATTATAATTCTTTTTAAACTTTTAAGGTTTTGAACTGTGTCTTCCCCCATTATCCCGTCATTGGCAATATTCATATTCCTCTGGAATTCCACCAGCGCCCTGTGAGTTTTTTCACAGAATATTCCATTTTCATCATAGGAATAAAAACCCAGCGTTTTCAACCATAATTGAAGAGTCCTGACATCATCACCCCTGAAAGGCGGATATTTTAAATACAGCATTCTTTCACCTATCTTACAGCCTGCATCAACCAGCTCCTGCCATGTTTCCCTATCCATAACTCCTGTCACGACAAGACTCCTGTCCTGCTGAAATTTTCTAACTGCATTCCCGGTTTCAATACCAAATATTCCGTCTATTTCCGCCGCTCCCAGTTTATAGCCAAGCAGTTTTAATCTTCTCTGTATATCTGCAACCTTTTCTCCCGATGAGTTTCTTTTTATTACTTCCATCCTGCTGATTTAAAACAAATTTGATAATTTATTATTTTCCATATTATCATCCTGCAATCGTTTTTATTCCGTAAATATTTTTATACTATAAATATAAAAAACACACTTTATAATCAGCCAAATTTCACACTTAATTTTACTGATGCCCGATGCTATATAAAAATCTATCAGCATACATTGCAGCTATCGCTCCATCTGCTACTGCTGTTATAACCTGCCTCAATGGTGTATTTCTGACATCGCCGATTGCAAATAAGCCCGGGAGTGATGCTTCCATTTGAGAATTTGTTATTATGAAACCCCTCTCATCAAGTCTTACCAGATCTTTAACGAGCCCTGAATTGGGTTTCCAGCCTACATATTCAAAGACTGCATCAACTTTAAGTTTATATGTCTTATCGTCTTTTATATTTCTTACCAGGACTTCTTCTAATTTATCACTGCCCGTGAATTTTTCAATTACAGAACTCCATAAAAATTCTATTTTTTCATTTTTAAATGCTCTATCCCTTAGTATCTGAACCGCACGAAGTTCGTTCCTTCTATGAATTATATATACTTTCTTTACAAATCTTGTAAGGAAAATTGCTTCGTCAAGCGCCGTGTCTCCGCCGCCCACAACGGCAACTTCCTTATCTTTATATAAGGCCCCATCACAGGTGGCACAAAATGAAATACCCCTGCCGATAAATTCTTTTTCCCCTTCAACATTTAATCTGTCAGGATAGGCCCCCGTAGCCATTATCACTGCATTTGTCCAAATAATACCGCTGTCGCCCGAGCACTTAAATCTATAAGATTTATTTTTATCACTGCTTCTGTCACCGGTAAGATGTTCAATAGAATCTATAGGAAAATAATCCCTTACTTTTATCCCGAATTTTTCGCAGTGTTCTACAAGTTCCAATGCAAGTTCATAGCCTGATATACTTTCCTTAAACCCGGGGTAATTTTCAACAATTTCAGTGTTTATTATCTGACCGCCCGGCATTAATTTTTCCACAATTTCAAAATTTAAACCGGCCCTTTTAGCATATAATGCCGCGCTCAGGCCCCCGGGACCGGCACCTATAATAGTTAAATCAACTTTTGTGACATGTTCAATCTTTATATCCTGCATACCAATTTGACCTCCGTCTGGAAACCCCTTAATAAGAATACAGAAAGCATAAAAGCGTATATACCGTATTTACTATTATAAATATTTAGAATTTAAAATAAATGAATAATTAGAAGAATTATGCAGAATTTTTAAATAAATGAGCAGATATTATAATAGTAAAAACTGTCTTTGCTGCGGTTATGCTGCAGTCATTTGCATGCAAAATTTTATTCTGCTAAAAATTAATTAAGAAGCTCACGGCAATGTCCTAATATTTTCTTGCAGCCTCTTTCATTCTTTTTTCAAGTTCCTCTTCAGATTTTACACCTGAAATATCCAGGTTCATATCCATTAAAAGTCTTACTGCGCTTCTTACTATCATCGTATTTGCTATTTTGTGTCCACCTGATTTCTTACATTCAATACCCAGATTTTCCAGATATGAAACCATACCTGAAGGCATAGTTATAGGAACTCTGAAATAATCCTGTTTTCTTTCTACCATAATCTAACCTCTTGCTATAATAGTATTGTATTTTTACGTATATGAGTATATCCATTAAAAATCAAATTGTCAAATAGCTTAACAGCTGCCGGATAGTCATGGTTTTTCTTACAAGCCATCAATTAATATAACTGCAATAACTTCGCCAACAGGAATTCCCGGTTTAAAAGCAAATTAAAAACGCCATTACCCTCATTAACATTTTATAATAATATTATGTATAATATTTCAAAAGCACTTGAAAGGACAGAACGATGATGAATATGAATAAAAAAAAAGATATAATAAAAATCTCTGTTATCGGCGGCAGTAAAATAGACAGTGAAATTTACAGCCTTGCGCGTGAGGTCGGCAAGGAAATTGCACGAAATGGCGCAGTATTGATTTGCGGGGGTTTAACTGGAACAATGGAAGCAGTCTGTGAAGGGGCTAAAGAAGAAGGCGGGCTTACAATAGGTATACTCCCCACTATAAATGAAAATGATGCAAACCAGTATGTTGATATAAAAATACCTACCGGCCTGGGTTATGCCAGGAATATACTGGTAGTGCTTTCATCACACGCGGTAATTGCAATTGATGGAAGTTCCGGCACTCTTTCGGAAATTGCTTATGCATTGACTTTTAGCAAACCTGTAATCGGGTTAAAAACGTGGGAAGTCCGTCCCTACTCTAGCGAGATCACCCCGGATATAATAAGAGCCAAAACCCCGAAAGAGGCCGTAAAGCTTGCCATAAAAGAAGCAAAGGAATATGTAAAAAATATTATTGAAATGCCTTAACAAAATTTATCTGCAGATTAGACAGAGAAGACTGTAAATTTTCTCTCTCCTCCGCGCTTACTTCATCCATTATAACCTTAAACAGTGCATTAAAACCATCCACAGCCAGTCTGGCCTGTTGTTTGTCTTTATATTTATCATTTATTCCAACAGGAAGCCCCATTTTTTTATAGGCGAGACTTGATAATGACATCATCATCTGGGTTATAATATCCCTGGTGGTTAATCTATCAATTTCTTCCTGAAGCTCTTTTAACAGTTCTTCTTCACTTTTACCTTTTTCTTCTTTTTTATCTTCGGTATCCTTATTAATAAACTCATCTTTTAATCCTTTATCTTCTCCATTCCCGCCGCCGCTTATATCTTTTTTCTTTTTCTTATCTTTTGCCATATATAATCGCCTCCCTATATATCTTTTTATTCCTGCTATTTTTTATTGCGAGCCATACTTAATCAGTGAAAATACATCATAACCTTTTAAGGTTTCTCTTGGATTTAAAAACTCAAGTTCTACTAAAAAACAAATTCCTACGACTTCGCCGCCCATTTTTTCAACAAGTTCAGCTTTAGCTTTTGCAGTACCTCCTGTTGCCGCCAGGTCATCTACAATTAAAATCCTGTCACCCTTTTTTATTGCATCAATATGTATTTCTAAAATATTTTTGCCATACTCAAGGTCGTATGAGATCTTATTGGTTTTATATGGAAGTTTCCCGGGTTTTCTAACAGGTATAAAACCAATGCCCAGCTTATATGCAACCGCAGCTCCGTATATGAAGCCCCTGGCTTCGGCACCCAGCACTGCATCTATCTTTTTCCCCTGGCAGTATTCAGCTATTTTATCAACCGAATACCTGAATGCCTTACCATCCCTGATCAATGTAGTGATATCTATGAATACTATTCCTTTTTTAGGAAAATCCGGAATTTTTCTTATTTTTTGTTTTAGGTCCAATTTTTATCCCTTCTGATTATTTTTAAACACTTAAAATTTTACACTAAAAAAAATTCTTTAAAAACTTTTAATTTCATCTATAAGTGAATTTACCAGGCAATCGATATTCATCTTATCAAAACCCAGCTGCGAAAGGACCTCTTCTGCAGAATATTTCTGCCCGTAACTCCAGAGTTCCCTTAAAAAAGAACCTGCTTTTTTCTTTCTATACCAGTCATAACCGAATTTGTCATGCATGTATTCTTTAAGCTGTGCTTGGAAAATCCATGCTCTTATATAATTAGTGCAGTAAAATCCGTCATCCACGTCTCTTAAGTAATTTTCCTCCGGATACTCCATTAAATTCACTGCGGATAATATTTCTTTATAAACAGATTCTTTTCCTTCTATTGGTTTGCCATCATGCAGAATAAGCTCATACTTTAGCTTGCCGGCGTATCTTCTGCAGAACCAGAGTTTTAAAAGATTCGAGAAATACACAAATTCTCCTGCTGTATCTTTATCCATTTTAAGAAAATCAATCAGCCACCGGCGGTTCTGCATGAGTTGTTCCATACAAAAAGCATATCCTTCAGTAACCGCATTATCCCCCAGGTACCTGTACTCAAAGTCCAGATTTGCGCCGGTGCTGCCAAAATGCAGCGCATGGCCCCCTTCATGAAGCAATGCTTCAAAATCATCCTGACCACCGGAAGGCATAACAACAAGATATATTTCTGACGGCACATTTGGGGTACAGCAAAATGCTCTCGGTGATTTGTTTTCCCTCTCTTCCACATCAATATAAATATTAGTATATTTATATATATCTATTCCCATTTCAGATAAAGTATCTTTGAATACCGGGACGAGCTTATCTTTTTTGAAGAATTTATCATATTTTTTTGCCCTTTTTATGAATGCGAAATCACTTCTTCGTGAACCAGTCAGCGGTATATTTAACTCTTTTTGCATCAAATCACCAAAGCGGTTCTCGTACAGATCCTGGGTTTCAATCAAAAGCTTCTCCATTCCAGCCTGCAGGCTGGAAAAATTTTCTTCTTTCAGATATGAGAAAAGTTCACTGTAGCTTGAAAAACCTAAATCAACTGCCTGCTTATGAATTGTGCTCAAGTATTTATATAAATCCCCGTTTAAATATTCTGCGGCTACCTTATTTCTCTTATCATCTATAGCATTCCTCCTGCCCCTGTCAGACTCATTTGCAAGCAGGATTTCAGAATACCTGAAAGGTACCTCTTTACCGTCAATGAAAATTTTTGCCCCGGCCTCATCCTCAGCGATCTTATCTACAAGGTTTTTGGTCTGTGCTTCTATATAGCCTTCAATACAGAATTTTAATAGTGACGCGGCCTTTTTCTTTTGCCAGCCAGTACTTTTATCTTTTAAATCCTTAAGGCAGTTTACATTTTCCCTGCTGAATAAATGGCTGTACTCATCATTGATCTTACTGATATTAAGGCTATCCTTTTGCCCGGAAAAATGGAGGTAATACTCCTTATCTCTTTTATGGAGGAATAATTCCGCATCCCTTTTGTACCCTGCAATATTCATTTTTATCTACTATTAATTCTAAAATAATGAAATATCCAGATTAGAATAATTCATTCTGCGTTCCATTTTCCTTCCCGGATTTACCACCCTCTCTTATGCCGCTATCATCCTGCATTTCTCCGGCATCCTTATCCACACTATAGCCAATATCACTGTCATATCCGTTATCGGGAAGTTCAAGCTTCCTTAAGAGAACTGATCTTTCAAAATTTTTTACATAATCCGACCAATCACTTTCGTTCTTATTTTCTTCCAGTACAATACTATATCCACCGATATCAGCGTCCAGGTGATCTGCATGATAGACTATAAAAGCCTCCATGATTTTTGGCCTCTTGGGAGAACCAAATTCTTTATGTCCATGATGACTCAATATTATATGGAGAAGCCTGTTCTTTAAATCTTCCGGGAAACCTTTTATCTGTTTTATTTTTTCCAGGACCCAGCCGTATCCAATGGTTATATGTCCAAGAAGTTTCCCTTCGTCGGTTACCTCTGTGGTTACTACTGTCTTATATTCCCTCATTTTACCGATATCGTGGAGGATGGCTCCGCTGATAAGGAGGTCGTAATTCAAATCCCTGTAAATCTTATAAACCGCATCACATATTTTTACAACCGCAAGTGTATGTTCAAGCAGCCCCCCTATAAAGGCATGGTGGTATTGAACAGCCGCGGTTGAATCTTTAAAATCTTTTATAAAATCCTCATCGTCAAAATATAAATCAAGCAGTTTCTTAACATACAAATTCTTAATCTTTGTAATATACTCTTTAATCTCATCAAACATTTCATCAATATTTTTTTTGGAAGTCTTTATATAATCTGAATATTTAATGTCTCCTTTGTCTTCAATTCTTGAGAGTGAACTTATAATAAGCTGCCTGCTGCCCTTATATCCTCCCACATCACCTTCTACCAGAACAAAATCCCTTATACTGAAATCTTCGGTATTGTGGTAAACTTCGGTCCATATTACTCCCTCAATACTTCCTTCCCTGTCCTGGAGTACCAAAGTGCAGTAATCATCACCATTTTTCTTCTTCCTGACCTGTTTATTTGCTACCATAAAAACAGATTCAACTTTTGAGCCGATCTTAAGATCTGATATAAATTGTTTTTTACTTACTCCCATTATTTTTCAACTTCCCATTTTTTAAAATAATCAAGGACTTTATAATTGGTCCTGTCGTAGTGAATGGGGGTTATGGATATATAATTATTCTTCACTGCACCATAATCAGAGTCCTCATCCTGGGGTCCTCCGTTATAATCCCCATCCATCCAGTAATAGTCTCTTCCTCTCGGGTCGACTCTCTTTATGAATTTATCCACGACTTTTGCATTACTCTGTCTTGTTATTTTTACACCCTTTATTTCTTTTTCACAAACATCCGGTATGTTAACATTAAGCAGAGTCCCGGCCGGAATCTCACTGTTTTCTATTATCTGGCCTGCAAATCTTTTTATGAAATCAGCCGCATAACTATAGTCAGGATCAATCATGTTGTCAACTGAAACGGCCACGGAAGCCACGCCGAGAACGGTACCTTCAGTTGCAGCTGAAATCGTACCCGAATAAATGATATTCTCCCCTAAATTTGCGCCTCTGTTTATACCTGAAATAAGCAAATCGGGGGTATTATCTAAAATATCCTTAATGGCTATTTTAACACAATCAGCGGGGGTCCCGTCTACCGCATATCCAAAAAATTCTCCTTCCCTGTATTCTTTTTTAACAGAAATAGGACGGAATACGGTAATAGCGTGGCCGATCCCACTTCTTTCCTTGTCCGGCGCAACAATCTTTATATTAAATCTTTTATCTTCTTTTAATGCTTTATATAAAATATAAAGTCCTTCCGAATCTATCCCATCATCGTTTGTAAGTAAGATTATTTTTTTATCCATATTTTTAATATATTTTGCAAATTTGCTATAAAATCATACCATATTCTATAACTAAACAACTATTAATTCTATAACTGTAATTTGATTTTTGTAATTAGCTTCTAAAATAATAATTTTAATATAAAAAGCAATAAAAGAAACAGCAAAGTTAATAAAGTTCAGGTAACCGGCATGCCAGCTAAAAAATTTTAAGAAGCACCAGACTAATACAATTTAAATAATACTATAAAAATAAAGTGCTGCTATAAATCCATGTACAGTTGCCAGTACGGCTGTGGCTATGGCAAAAATCTGGTGGAGTTTGAAAAAAACCTAAAAGATTTAATTGCCTTATATTTTAAATTTATTAGCTTTAACTTAAATATTCTAAATGGATTGCCGCTGTATTTGAAAAGAATATCTTTAGCCGCGAATTTTATTACAACTTCCCTGCCGTATTTTAAGCTTAGATATCTTTTATGCTCATTTATCCATATATAAAGGTCGGTTTTTGTTCTATTGGGAAATTTTTCCAGCAACCCGTAATGTTTAATTATTTCAATAGCGGGAAGGTAAATATTATCATACCAGATAAGTGAAGCTTCTTTAAAAGTTATAATTTTTTCATCTATCTTTTTATTTTCATTCAACTGGACCATTAACTTATTTATCTGTCCGAGTAGAACATCATACTGGCCGGGCGCCGTTATTCTAATATTAATATCCGGCCTGTTTTTTTTAAGCCCCGTGACGTTTAAAAATTTTTCCTTTTCAGCCATAACGAATATCTCATTCGGATTCATATCCGGCGTAAGAGGAGTACCTGTTATAAATTCTGTTACCTCTGCATCAATATATTTAACGCCTGTTTTTTTTGAAACACTCACCCTGTGATTGCCGTCAAAAACAAAGTATATTCCGCCAACCTTGTAAAGTCTTACCGGCGGCAGGATTATATCACTGGCAATCAAATTATGAATTTTTGCCCACCTGCTCTGAAGATGGATCTTTTTAGGAAGAAAATACCTGTCAAAATCCATATACCTGTCAAGACTCCCCGTAATGCTGGCAACTTTGACGGTTTTAACTCCCAGATATCTCTGTTTATAAAGGTTGAAACCTTCTTTTACTTTCTCAAATGACAGCAACTCGTTATTTTTACCTATAAGGAAATATCTAAGGCCATGCAGGAGTGATTTAAACATGGCACCTTCAAACTCCTGATTTGAGATATCATAAGATTTATTAATATTTTTCATTGATGTGTTTATACTTTCTGTTTAAATTAGCAAGATTGCCTTATTTATTAATGATTTCTGTTTAAACCGAAAGACTCCCTGAAGCTAATCTCCAGTAAATCCTTCATCCAGATTCCGCCGGATTAAATTTCAATAATTCTGTATCCGAAAGCATTTATAACTTTTGTGTTATTTACCGTTGTCATCCAGTTATTATCTATACCATAAGTGTGGATATGGCCATGAACCAAGTATTCCGGGCTGAATTTCTTTATGAATTTATTAAAGCATTTAAAGCCTCTGTGACACAAATCTTCACCGTCATGGACCTTGAAGGGCGGGGCGTGGGTAACAAGAATGTCCACATATCTTTTTTTTAATATTTTTTTTGCATAAAGAGCCGGTTTTAACCTGTTAATTTTCCTGCACATTTGGAATTCGGTATACTGATGATTTCCTCCGCTGTATCTCATTGAGCCTTCAAGACCCATCAATATCACATTATTGTATTCAACTATTTTCTGGTCCAGATTTACACACCCTTCAGGATAACCTGATTTAGTCCCGTTTTCGGTACAAATTTTATCGGCATTATGATTTCCCATTACATAAAACAGCGGTTTGTTGAGCGAGGTTATGATAAATTCAAGATAGTCGACAGGAAGATCGCCGCAGGAGATAATAAAGTCTATACCGCTCATCCTGTCAGTAATAGAATTGCTGTATATGTATTCAATTACCTTATCACTTATTAATAATATCTTCATAATATCAATTGAAATAATAAATACTTTAAGAAAGCTTTGCAAACAAAAAATTTCTCTAGCGTTATATTGGACCTGCCTTTTTTACAGCAGCTTTTTTACAGCCTCCACGATATCAGCCTTCCCGGGAATGGAAGCCTCTTCCAGCGTGGAGTTATATGGAATGGGAGTATTTAAACCTGCCACTATTTTCACCGGGGCTTTTAGGTAGCCAAAAGCTCTTTCGGCTGCTCTGGCACTGACATCGGAAGCAACAGAGCCCCTGCTGCATGCCTCGCAAACTACTATGAGCTTTCCTGTTTTTTTAACCGAATTTATCAATGTATCAATATCAAGCGGTACAAGAGTTCTCGGATCAATAACCTCGCAGCTGATACCATCTTCAGACAACTCTTCTGCCGCTTCAAGCGACTTTAAAGCCATATTTGAATAGGCAAAAATGGTAATATCCCTGCCTTCCCTTTTAACTTCAGCTTTTCCAAAAGGTATGGTGTACTCTTCTTCCGGTACGGGGCCCTTAAGAGGATAAATCATTTTATGCTCTATAAACATTACAGGGCTGTTATCCCTTATGGCAGTTTTTAAAAGTCCCTTTACATCGTAAGGCGTAGAGGGCATTACTACTTTCAGTCCGGGAATATGATAAAACCATCCTTCAAGGCTCTGGGAATGCTGGGCTGCAACTCCTTTCCCCACTCCGCCCTGCGTCCTTATTACAATAGGAACATCGACTCTGCCCTCGCTTATAAAGTGGATTTTTGCAGCCTGGTTTACTATCTGGTCCATGGCCAGGGCTGCAAAATCAATAAACATGATTTCAGCTACCGGACGGTAACCGGTAAGTGCCGCTCCTATTGCCGCTCCTATTATCACACTTTCTGAAATAGGCGTGTTTATTACTCTCTGCGGTCCATATTTATCCAGAAGTCCCCTGTATGCTTTGAATGCTCCATTATATACACCGATATCCTCGCCTATTAAAAACACCTTGCTGTCTCTATCCATCTCTTCGGTGATTGCTTCTTTTATGGCTTCCCTGTACTCGATTTCCCTCATAGATTCACTTTCTCCAAAACATTTGTATCATTGACTATTTACCGTATCAAAATGGTTTTAACCGATTTAATATAATCCGCTTTCTTTTAAAAACTTTTTAAGCTCTGGTTCCGGGCTTTTCATGGCAAAAGTGACTGCGTCTTTTATTTTTTCATCAAGCTTACTTTCAATCCTTTGTATTTCTCCGGCAGTTATCATATTTTCCTCAAGCAGCTTTCTTTTAAAATTTGATACCGGGTCCTTCTCACTCGTATAATATTCAACTTCTTCTTTCCCCCTGTACTCCGCGGGATCATTCGGGTGATGTCCGTAAAAGCGGTAAGTTTTTGCTTCAATAAGTGAGGGACCGCCTCCATTCCTGGCATACTTTACGGCATCGTTAACAGTTCTGTAAACTTCCAGCGGGTCGCTGCCATCAATAATATAACCCGGAATTCCGTAAGCGTCGCTTCTTTTTCCTACATCGACACACGCTACTGAATCCTTTGAACACATTGAAATAGCGTACATATTATTTTCACAGATATATACTACCGGCAGTTTTAATATGGCGGACATATTTAAAGCTTCATGAAATACACCGTTATTAGAAGCTCCATCGCCAAAAAAGCATACCGCTACATTGCCTTTTTTGTCCATTTTACAGGAGAGGCCGGCTCCGACCGATATGGGTATGCCGCCGCCCACTATTCCGTTTTCTCCAAGTATTCCGAGCTCAATATCAATCATATGCATGGAACCGCCCCTGCCTCCGCAATAACCGGTAGACTTGCCAAAAAGCTCCGCCATCATCTTCCTTATATCGGCACCCCTGGCGATAAGGTGTCCGTGGCCCCTGTGGTTGGAAATAATATAATCCCCTTTCCCTATTGCATAACAGGCTCCCACCGGAATAGCCTCCTGGCCTATGCATGGATGAAGATATCCCCATATTTTTCCGGATTCGTAAAGCCGGATAGACTTTTCCTCAAACTTCCTGATCTCTATTAATTTTTCGAGCATCCCTATCATTGTTTTACCGGACAATCCAGCCATAAAGCTTCTTCTTTCTCTCATTCTTGATGAGACCTCCTATTCTATTGACTTTTAAGTCTCATAAGCTATTCTATCCTTTAGTTAATATTGTGTCTAACTGTAAGGGTCCACCCCAAATATTTAAATTGCTTCGCTTAAAAACAAGGATTAAACTGTCAGGTAATCATAATATAAATAAGGAAAAAATTAAATTTAAGATATTCATCCCTGGTTAAATTACAGCAATGGAAGCTCTGTATAATAAAATATAAATATGGTAATATTTTTAATTTGAAATATCCGTTATTTCTTATTTTACCGGATAAAAAGAATTGGATATTTATTATATAAAAAATGTTTATAGATTTTTTAAGAATCAATTTTTATATTAAGCTTTTATGGTCTGGCTATTAACGATTTTAAAAAAATAAATTTAACAAGCAAATATTTTTTAACCTGTGTCCATATTAAGAAAAAAACATAAAAAAAAGAATATTTCCAGAATAATAATAAGCATACTGGCCGTTATTCTCGCAGGCCAGATGTTTTTTACATTTGCATTCGCTGGAATTATTGTATTTGCGTTCAGAGCTTTAAATTCCTTCTTTGAGGACCTTCCGAATCTGGAAGATTTTGCACCTAGCGAAACTGTGCTGACCTCAAGGATATATGCCGCCGACGGTACACTTATTTCAACTTTTCATGGCGAGGAAAACAGGGAGCTTGTATCATACGAACAGCTACCCAAAAATCTAATTAATGCGGTTATCGCCATTGAAGATGAAAGATTTTATGAGCATCAAGGATTTGATATTGAAGGTATAATCCGTTCATTTATTATAAATCTTATGTCGGGAGATATAGAGCAGGGTGCCACTACCATAACCCAGGGATATGTAAAAAATGTTTACATGCCGGAAGAAAAATATGAAATGAACTATGCGAGAAAGATCAAGGAAGCAGCCCTTGCATATCAAATTGAACAAATCTACTCCAAGGAAGAAATACTGGAAATGTATCTGAATACAGTTTATTTCGGGGAAGGTGCATACGGTGTCCAGACTGCAGCAAAAGCCTACTTTAATAAAGATGTGGAATACCTTAACCTTCCCGAATGTGCCATGCTTGCAGGCCTTTTAAAAAGTGCTAATTACTCGCCATATCTTGACAGGAAAACAGCTCTTGAAAGAAGAAACCTTGTTCTTTATAAAATGCTTGAACTGGGTTACATAGACCAGGATGAATACGATAATACTATAAATATGACAATAATCACCCAGAGGCCGCTGGAGGAGACAGCAGAAATTTTTGCCCCTTACTTTGTGGAATATGTCAAGCAAATATTAATAGAGCATTATGGAGTGGAAAGAGTTTTTAAAGGCGGATTTGAAATATACACTACCCTGGAACCTGGAATGCAGATTGCCGCTGAAAATGCAATTAAAGAAGTCCTCCCCGACCCCGAAGACCCCCCAGCCGCCCTTGTGGCTATGGACCCGCGGAATGGATACATAAAAGCCCTGGTGGGAGGAAAAGATTTTTCGGAAATGAAGTTTAACCTTGCCACCCAGGGTAAAAGACAGCCCGGCTCAACCTTTAAGGTTTTTGCCCTCATTTCCGCTCTGGAGCAGGGAATCAGCCCCTATATGACATTTAATCCCAACGGAAAAGTTATATTTGATATTGAAGGCAGTGAACCCTGGGAGGTCAGTAACTATGATGGTACTTATTATGAGGTAGAAGAAATGACAATCCTTGATGCGACCGTAAGGTCCGTAAATGTAGTATATTCCCAGCTTATTATGAGAATCGGGGCATATCTTATGGCAAAGATTGCGATGGATATGGGAATTGAAACCCATATGGACCCATATCCAGCAATGGGACTGGGCGGACTGACTACAGGCGTATCTCCACTTGAAACCTGCACAGCATTCTCTACCATTGCCAATTACGGAGTAAGACATCACCCGGTGGCAATACTTAAGGTTGTTGACAAGGACGGTAATATTCTTGAAGAATATCAGGAAGAAAGCATGCAGGTAATCACTCCTATTAATGCTTACCGTACAATAGAAATCTTACAGCAGGCCATGCAGAGAGGAACGGGTACCCGTGCAAGGCTTGAAGACAGGCCCTGTGCAGGAAAGACCGGTACCACCGATGAAGCTGAAAATGCGTGGTTTACAGGATTTACCACA
>Ga0154876_1031_pt1 | contig 13594 bp, 11 predicted proteins | sample Rifle2008BG19ft_FD_105848 | JGI IMG/M metagenome (GOLD analysis project Ga0154876, IMG submission 105848) | Actinobacteria bacterium RBG_19FT_COMBO_36_27
AGATTAAACACTTTTTAATTCAGCAGCTTTTTCCTCCGGCAGAGTATCGTTTATAAATGTTCCTGCCCCCAATTCGCACCCTGCCAGGTACTTAAGTTTATTTTTCGTTCTATACGGCGGGTAAAATTCAAAATGAAAATGATAATAGTCATAGTTTCTATTATCGGTGGGTTTTTGATGGATTATCATTACATAAGGCATTCTAAAGTTAAATAGCTTATTATACCTGTTTATCAGCTCTTTAATTATTCTAGAAAGAGACGTTATTTCTATATCATTTAATTCACATAAACTCCCTAAATGTCTCAGGCAGTAAATATGCACTTCATAGGGCCATCTGGCATAAAAAGGAATAAATGCAACGAAATCTTTATTTCTTGTAATTATTCTACTGCTCTCTCTTAATTCCTCCTCAATTATCTTACAATGAAGACATTTTTTATTTTTACCATAAAATTTTTTTGAAGATCTCAATTCTTCTAAAATTACCGGCGGTATATAGGAGAACGCATAAATCTGACCATGAGGATGGGAAAGAGTAACACCTATCTCCTCTCCCTTATTTTCAAAGATTAAAACATATTTTATAAACTTTTCTTTCCCTAAAACCAGATATCTGTCTCTCCATACATTTATGAGGTTGTTTATCTTCTCTAAAGGTAAATCCTCCAAATACAGGTCGTGGTTTGAAGTGTAGCAAACAACTTCACAGATGCCTTTGGATTCTTTTATCTTATATGGTGAATCAATTCCAATATTTAATTTTTCATTATCTATTTTATCGGGATTTTTATCAAAAGTTGTAAATTTATTTTCAAAAACTACTATGTCATAGTCATTTTCAGGAATCTCCGTTTCAATTTTATCGCTTTTTGTAGGACAAAGAGGACAGAAACCTTTCGGTGGGAGAAAAGTTCTGTCCTGTCTTTTTGTCGCAATAGCTATCAGTTTATTTTTAATTGGGTCATACCGCAGTTCGATTATTTTTTACCTCCGATATTTTATATAATGTTTTTAATTTTATAAAAATCATAATATATCAAATACCTGCCGTCATTTTTTATCATTATTCTCTTCCTCAGATGTGAACCTTCTTTACATTCTCTGCTTACCGAATATTTTTTTTTACCAGATGACTTACTTTTACTTTTGTTAGCTCCACTGTTTCCGTTTTTAGTTAATCTTAATTTTTCTTTTTTCATATGTCCTTAAATCTCAACCTTCTGGTTCCATCCGAGAACAGGCATTCTATAAAATCAGGAGAAACATTGAATTTTTTTAAAAACCTTTCACCTACTATATTAGTAATACTATCAATTTCACTTCTTTTGACAATACTAATAATACTTCCTCCAAAACCTGCCCCCATTAACCTTCCACCATAAAACCCTTTAATCTCACTCATTTTATCAACCAGATAATCAAGCCTCTCAGTCGATACTTCATAGTCATATCTCAGACTGTTATGCGATTCAAATAATACTTGGCCTAATTTCTCAATATCGCCTTTGAGCAGATATTCTTTTGATAATAAAACTCTATTATTTTCTGTTACAACATGCTTTACTCTTTTGAGGAGTTTTACGGGTATCTTATCTTCTAGTTCGTATAGCAAGTCTAAACTAATATCCGATAAAGATTTAATATTTTTATTTTTTACTATTTTGGCTATCAGTTGAACTGCATCATTACATTCTTTTCTTCTTTTATTATATTCAGTATTTGCCAGATTTCTTTCCTCTTTAGTGTTAATAATTAAAATCAAATTATCTTCAAGATTGAAAGGAATATATTCGTAGGATAGGTATTTAAAATTAAGATAAATTACATAATTTTCCTTCCCATAAGCAACTGAAAATTGATCCATTAATCCACAGTTTACACCTACAAAATTATTTTCTGCACTATTGCAAAGTTTCACGGTGTCCATTTTATCGATTTTTAAACTGAAAAGTTCTTCAATAAATTTTGCGACTCCAACCTCAAGAGAAGCAGATGAGCTGATACCAGCACCAATAGGCAGATTGCTATCCACAACTATATTAAATCCGCTAATTTTATAACCGCGCTTAATATATTCATTTAAAACTCCCTTTATATAATTTATCCAGTGTGTATTTTTATCAAATGTAATATCGCCCAGTGAAAACTTATTTGAATCATTTGAATATCTTGAAAAAACTTCCACATAATCTGTTCCATTTTCATATCCTGTTATAAATATATATTTATTAATAGCTGTATTTATAGAGAGTCCCAAATTATAATCTGTATGTTCACCAATTATATTTACTCTTCCGGGAGATAAAATATTTACAAGACCTTTCTTTCTAAAAGCATCTTCTTTCTCCCTGTTGCCCTCTATAAATATTTTAAAAAAAAGATCCTTCAACTCTCTAAAACAATTGCTTATTTCCAATTTTTCAATGTTATACTTTATTTTCATCTCTTCTTTTCAATGGTATTAAATTCACTACTTGCTAAATTCTCTTTCCTTTAGATGGCAGAAAAAATTTTTTAAACTATCTATCCATAAAGACATAATTTATTTACTTCCCTATTTCTACATTAAAATTTTAAAGACATTAAAATAAGATAACAAGCGCTTGCGCAAGTGCTTACTTATAATATAAAAAAATAATAGTTATGTCAAGCTTCTGAATTTCTTTTGTCATCTACGATTTAAAAGTGCACACTTAAAAAGCTATAATCTGGAACCTAAAAGGAGGGTTTTAAATTATGGTACAGCTTCATAAAAAATTCTCTGACATTCAAAAGCTAATAACCAAAATCTTACAAATTATTTACATATATTTCACATATTGGTGTAATGATTTCCTTTGTAAGTAAGAAAATACTTGTTGAAGAAGCCAGGTAAGTAATTAAAAACAAAATCACGAACTAAAACAAACCTTTCAATCAAAGCTAAAAGAGAAAAAGTAAAAAAAATTTATAATCATTACAAATAATTGATTATAAACTATTATGCTGGTTTTTTAATTCTTTACTGACAGTGATTTAATATTTATAAATTGTGAAATAATTATCACTATCTGATATCTAAATAATAAATATAACTGGTCTACTTGCATATTGTTTTTTATTAATAACCTGCTTTTCCATTCATTTTCTGTCCATAATAGGTACCTTTTCCATGTTTTCTTAAATAGTGTTTATCAAGCAGACTCTTTTTTATATTTTTAAAAGCTGGGTTAATTATTATTGTATAAAGTGCAGTCCTTGCAATCTCCTCTAATGCAATGCTAACTTTTACTGCCTCTTCAGCATTCTCTCCCCAGCTAAACGGCCCGTGGCATGCAACCAGTACTGCTTTCATATAATGATAATCTATAGATTTAAAAGTATCTACAATTAGCTTTCCGGTTTCTAGCTCATAATCTTTTAATATGCGACTGTCACTTATAACCCTGGTACAGGGTATCTCTCCATAAAAGAAATCTGCATGAGTGGTACCAAGGCAGGGTATGGCTTCTCTTGCTTGAGCCCAGGCAGTAGCATAGGTTGAGTGTGTATGAGATACACCTCCAATATCAGGAAAGGTTCTGTAAATCTCCAGGTGAGTTTTTGTATCTGAGGAAGGGCTTAGCTTTCCTTCTATTTTATTTCCATCTAGATCTACTATAACTATATCTTTTGGAGTCAACTTTTTATAAGGTACACCACTGGGTTTAATTGCCACAAGTAGTCTACTCCTATCAATTCCGGATACATTCCCAAATGTAGATGTGACAAGCCTGCTCAAGTAAAGTTTTATGTTAGCCTTATATACTTCTTTTTTCAGTTTTGAAAGATTCACTTTCTTAACTCATTCTCCAGTATATTCCCTAATTTTTTGTATCTGGCATATATATTATTGTAAATAGAGATATTTTTCTTATCTGGATAATACACAGTCTCAAATCCTGATGTCATATATTTCTGTGCTTCTTCTACTGACTTGTAGTAACCGGCTGCCACTGCTCCGAATATAGCAGCTCCTAAGGCTACAGCCTGCTCTGATTTTGTTACTTTTACCGGCATATTCAGTACATCGGATAGTATTTGCATAACTAACGGTGATTTTTTAGGTACCCCGCCTATAGCCACTACCTGGTTTATTGCAATATTTTCCTCGTTAAATCTTTCTATAATAGCTTTTGCTCCAAAAGAAGTCGCCTCTATAAGTGCCCTGAATAGCTTTGAAACATTAGTTCCCAGAGTAATACCTAAAATCGCTCCCTTTAACTTTTGGTCTGCATAAGGGGTTCTTCTTCCGTTTAGCCAGTCTAAGGCAACTAAACTGCTTTCCCCAGGATTGATCCTGGAGGCTTCTTCTGTAAGCCTGGGAATAATTAAATCAACTGCTTTCTTTATTTCTTTTTTACTTATAGAACTGGAAAGTAAATTTTCAAGAGGCCAGGAAAGTATGTCTCGAAACCAGGCATAAATATCTCCATAGGCAGATTGTCCTGCCTCCAGACCTATCATACCCGGTATTACAGAACCGTCAACCTGCCCGCATATTCCAGATACCAGTTTTTCTCCAATTTCATTTTTTGGGCTTACTGCTATATCGCAGCAGGAAGTGCCGATTATTTTTACAAAAGTACCCGGACTAACTCCTGCCCCTACCGCTCCCATGTGGGCATCATAAGCTCCCACAGATACAGGAATACCTTCTTTTAGACCTAGCTTTGCTGCCCACTCGTCGGATAATCTTCCTGCAGGATTATCCGAGGTGTAAGTTTCAGTATATAACCTATCTCTTAAGCCGAATAGCAGAGGTGATATATTTCTAAGGAAATCTTCCGGAGGTAGGCCGCCCCATGAAGTGTGCCACATTGCCTTATGTCCTGCCGCACATCTGCTTCGCTTTATTTTAAATGGATCTGTATTGCCGGTAAGCAAAGCTGGTATCCAGTCTGCATGCTCAACCCAGGAGAAAGCAGCTTCTCTTACCTTTCTATCTTCTTTTAGTATGTGAAGTATCTTTGACCAGAACCACTCAGAAGAATATACTCCTCCTTCATATTTAGTATAATTTTCTCCTCCCCAGGATCTAGCGACTTTATTTATTAACTCTGCTTCTTCTACAGTACTGTGGTCCTTCCACATTACAAACATAGCATTGGGATTGTCTTTAAATTCTTTCTTTAAGGCCAGCACAGTACCATCCTTATCTACCGGTCCAGCGGTAGAACCAGTTGTATCTACTCCTATGCCTATTATATTATACGCAGTTCCAGGAGGAGCTACTTTCAATGCACCAGATACTGACTCTTCCAGAGATTTAATATGATCTAGTGGGTGTTGCCGGAACTGATTCTTGTCAGGACTACAGTACCGGCCCTCTTCCCATCTTTTAAAATAAGATATATGAGATGATAATTCCTCACCATTTAAAGCATTCACAATAATCGAGCGTACAGAATCGGTACCGAAATCAAGACCTATTACATATTTTGAATCACCCATGATATTTTCATTTAGATATCTACAATTACGAAATTTAAGCTCTGCTTAACCTCTTCTTTATAATATAATGACCTGCAATATTAAAACTATCCAGATCGAAAATATTGTCAAAAACAATAGTTGCTGCTCCAACAACTCCGACATTATCTCCCATCTCTGAAAATTTGATATTATAATTATCCTTAACCTTAGGAAATGTATTTTTAGAGACTGATTCTTTAACTTTACTTAAATACTTATTGCCAAATTTAATAATTTCCCCATGAATTATAATAAGCTCCGGGTTAAACATTTTAATTGTATTAGAAATTCCGATACCCAGATATTCAGCGTTTTTCTCCACATTCCTGGTAACTATCTCATCACCTTGATCGTAAAGACTATATAGATCTTCCAGTTTTAAACTGCTTTCACTATATTTAGAAGATTTTCCCCTTTTTTTAATATCATCTATAATATCTTCTAAAAGATAACTGGTTGAACATAAAGTTTCAAGACACCCTATATTCCCACAATGGCATACTCTATTTCCTGCCAGATTAGTTATTATATGGCCGACCTCTCCAGCCATTCCCTTATCCCCGCTTACAAGCTTGCTATCTATAAACACACCAGTACCTATACCAGTCCCTGTCTCAACACAGACAAAATTCTTAATATTCTTTGCAAGCCCGTATTTTTTCTCTGCAATTGCCTGAACTCTGCATTCATTTTCAATAAAAACAGGAAGACCAATTTTTTTCTCTATAATCTCTTTCAGTTTTATATTATTCCATCCATTCAAGTTCGGTGAAAAAATAACCAGACCTTTTTTACTGTCAACCAAGCCTGTGGCTCCTATTCCAATACCTATTATTTCTTCTTCATTAATCTTAGATTTTCTTATAATCTCCTTAATATTCTTTACCAGTTTATCTATAACAGCACCCGGCCCAAGCCATTCTTCAGTTGGAATCTTAACTATCTCTATTATGTTTGACCCCAAATCAGTAAGAGCAATTCTGATATTCTTTACTCCTATCATTGCTCCTAATATATAACCCGCTCTGACTTTAAACTGAAGAAGTACTGCTTTTTTACCGCCAGAGGAAGTGGAGTTACTTTTACCAATCTCTTCTATAAGGCCGTCTTCAATAAGTTCTCCTATATAGGCAGAAGTAGTAGGACGGCTTATTTTAAGTTGCCTCGATATGTCAATTCGAGAGATCGGTCCTATATCTATTACTATTTTAAGTATGTTTTTCCTATTTATTTCTTTTAGTGAAATACTATTTTTTTCTTTTCTATAAATCATAATAAAAAATTATTTCATTAAATTATAATTTACCATTATATATCATTTTAATATTTATAATTTAAAAGGTCAGATCTCTATAACATCTATTCCCGTAAATTTACAGAAAGTGTTCATCTCTTTTCTCAAATCTCCGAAAATCATACTGGCATGATGTACAAAGCCTTCTTCAATTATAGTCCTGTAAAGCCTTTTTAAATCTTTTACTTTAATCCATTTCCAGGAACCTCTGAGTATTCTATTATCAGGTATTGCTTCACCGGTTGTAGAAAGCATCTTGAACTTGCCGCCTGCCTCTATCAGCCTGTTTATGGTCACAAGTCCTTCTTTTAATTGAAACTCTGCTGTTCCATAGCTTTTATCATAGCCAATCTGCCCGCCAAGTACCGAATGAGTATTAATTTGAGGCCTGCATGATTTACATTTTAAACTTATAGAAGCATTCCCACAGTGCCATGCCAAAAATGTATCTTCTTTCTCCTGGTTCTGTATAGTCCAGTCGATAAAATGAGGCACATCCTTCATAAAGGTTAAAAGATGTTGTACTTTCATTGTAATTGCACCATGAATATCAACCTCGCATGCACACATTATTCCACTGTCAGTCAGCCTTCCCATACTAAGACAGGGAGATATCCCTATCTCTTCCTGCATTGCTGTCCAGCATTGTATTGCAAAACCGGAAAGGTTTTCTTCTCTGGCATATTTTTTAAGTACATATTCAAGTTTTGCAATTTTAGAGATTGTTTTGTTATCTGCAAGGCTACAGTCATAAGATTTTTTTATCTCATTTTCTATTTCTTTTATGTTTTCCTCTTTTATATTCTCTATATCTGCCTTTAGCTTAAGTAATGTAAAAGGCACGACTTTAATTCTAAACTTTTCTATCAGGTCTACCTCATTTATAGCACAGGTCTCAAAAGGTGCGGGTCTTGGGCCAAGTTCTCCTATCTTCATGCCTGTAAATCCCGCACGAGCAATCACTGCTTTAGAAAACCTCTTTACATCAGATATAAATTCCTCTTCTTCGGGAAAATAAATCCCAGAAAAATCAAATTCTATATTCCTTCTTACCAGCCCCGATGCAGTAGAGATGGTGCCGCAAAATGAGTCTGACTTTCTATTTCCATCCTCGGTAAATGGTCCTTCTTTGGTACCAAAAACCTGGATTGGAAGGCTGCTGAAAGCTTCTGCAATTAAAAGATTTGGCATCTCCTCGCCAAAAGTCATCATACCTATAATAAGACCCTGAATATCTTTTTCTTTAAATAGTTTTATAACCTTTTCTACATCTTCCTTAAAAGTAACCAATCCGCCATCTGTTAATTTTCTATCAGGGTATATCAACTCAACTTCTCCTGTATTTTCTTCAATTGATTTAATTACCCTATCCCTCATATTAATTGCCCACTCCTTATTAAAGGGTGATCTGTGAGACGGTATAAAACCTATTCTTACCATTTCATGCCTTTCTTATACAATTTTTCACTATTAATTATATTCAGTAACTATAATATAATTCATATCCCCTAAAATTTATTCCAGGAAATAAAGAAATCATCTAGTTGTTTATTTGCTTAATTAAAACAAAAAGATATATGTTAATCAGCTTAACTAACTAAGTGTTAATTGTCAATAATTCAAATTGCTTCAACTAAGATCCAGTAAAGTTTCATATTTCTTAAATCTTTAAAAACTTCTTACATAATTCATCCTGCTATAATAACCTATCTGAATAGAAATTATTAACATTGGTAATTATTTAAATTATTGTATAAATATTTCAATCTGAAAGATTAGTAACCTTAGAGTCTGGATTTATAAATTTTAATTCGGGATATGGTTTTTCTGTGTTTATCCTACTTTTTTTCTTTCCCAAATAGCGCTTTTATAAATCTTTTTAATCTTCCACTCAGATTAACTCTTTTATTCATATAAGCATAAATGGTAAGAGATAAAACTATAACTATACCAAAGACAAATTGAGTCCAAAACCCCGAAATTCCTCCTGAAACAATTCCAGCTTCCAGGGACCCCATAATAATAGCTCCAGCAAAAGTTCCGAAAATAGTTCCCATTCCACCAAAAACTGAAGTCCCTCCTATGAAAACGGAGGCCAGTGACTTCATAAGATAGCCTTCTCCTGTTGATGGCCATAAATAAAGTACTTCCAGGGTGGCAAGCGCACCCACAAATGCAGCGAAGACTCCCAACTGCATAAAAACGATTGTTTTTACCTTCGCTACATTTACACCCATCATTTTTGCACTTACAGCATCGTCACCAGTATAAAGTATATGGGCACCAAATCTGTGACGATTTAAAATTAGTGCGAAAACTATAGCAATAACAACAGCCCATATTGCCTGAGCAGGAACTAAACCTCCTATCCTTCCAACCAATACTTTGTATAAAACCGTCCCCTTTGTACCTACCATGGACAATCCTCGTCCCCCGCTTGCTATATAAACAAGCCCCCGCCACATAAACATCATTCCTATGGTTAATATCAATGATGGGATACCGACTCTTACTATAAGGACACTGTTTATAAATCCGGCAAATAAACCTACGGCCAGACAAATAACAAAGGCTAAATAGATATTGTTTGTCTGGTTAAATACAAACGAAAACAACCAGGCACAAAACCCCATTACTGAAGGAAAGGAAAGATCAATCTCCCTTAAAATAACAACCGGTGTTAACGACAAAGCTAAAATAGCCGAAAAAGGAATGGTTGACATAAAAGCATAATAGATCCTATAGCTAAGAAAAGTTCTAGGATTTCCAATAATAAATATTGCAAATACAACTACTAACACTATAAATATACTCAACTGTATTTTAGATTCACTTATTTTCTGTTTAATTTTTTCTAGCATTTTTACTGTTCCTCTTTTAGTTCCAGTTTTTTAAACTTCCTCCCGCAATAAAATCTCTCCTTAGACAGTTTAACTTAAAGTCTACATAGAACACTATCATAATACTAATAAATTTGCCTTGGCATAATTTCTTATAACCAAGGCAAATTCCAATATATCCTACAGCCTAGCTCACTCTTTACCACCATTTTAAGCTAATACTCCATGTTTGGCTACATACTCTAACTTCTCAACAAGCTCATCCAGTGATAAGTCTTTCTTTCGAAATTCTCCTATGGTATTTCCGCGATCTAAAATAACAAATCTATCTGCCACTGAATAAACATGGTAAATACTATGGGTTATAAAAATACAAGATTTACCATTCGCTTTTGTCCACCTGACAAAGTCCAATACTTTATTGGTTTCAGAAAGTGAAAGATTGTTGGTAGGTTCATCTAAGATAATTAGTTGCGCATCAAAATAAAGAGCCCTGGCTATCGCTATCCCCTGTTTTTCTCCACCGGATAAACCCATAACACCCAGATTGGGGGTAAGACCAGACTGTGTAAATCCAATCATTTTCTTTAGCAGATTAATTGCTTCTTTTTGTGATTCACCTACTTTTAGAAATCCTGTCCGCCCATAGGTTAATTCTCTTCCCATAAAAAGATTTCGCCAGATGTTCTGCTTTTCAGCCAGAGCTCTGTCTTGAAAAACAGTTTCAATTCCCATATTACGCGAATTTTCAACAGTATGCCTCTTTACTTCCTCATCCTTCCAATAAATCTTCCCTTCATCCTGTTTTTCTACGCCAGTCAGTACTTTAACCAGGGTAGACTTACCAGCCCCATTATCTCCTATCAGTCCTACAATTTCATTGTTTCCGACCACAAAATTCACTCCATTTAACGCAGTAACTCCCCCATAAGATTTATGGATATTTACCATTTTTACCAAAGATGAAGTTACTAGTGGAGTTGGAGAAATTACTGCGTTATCTTTCATAATTTATCTAATCCCTTCCTCTGCCAGGCCTGCTAGAATCTCTACATTTTCTGCATTTACAAAACCGCTTCCGGTATCAATATGAAGACCTGCAAAATAGTATTGCTTGGTAAGGCAAACCTGTAGAATCGGTAGATATCCCTGCAGCCATGGTTGCTGATCAATTATAAGCCCCAGGTATCCAGATCTAATAGCTTCAACCGAAGCTGATGAAAGATCGAATCCTGCAAAATTCACCTCGCCAGGCTCTAACCCTGCAGTACTGCCATAAGTTTCTACTGTTGAAGTAAGACCACCATGGTCTGTTATTATCAACTTAACATCTGGATTTGCAGCTATATACCCAGCTATTACCGGGGTGCCCAGAGTTGCATCTGCATTTATATCATCTGCAATTTCCAGGTAATCAACTACCAGTCCTGCTTCTTCAAGACCATCTATACAACCCTGTGACCTCAGTCCACGGGTTGGTTGTGCTAAAAGACCCCAAACTAAAGCTTTATCTCCTTCACTCAGACTAAATTCTATCACAGCCTGCTGGGCTAACTTCAACCCTGCAGAGTAGTTGGAAGCGCCAACATAGCCAAAACCATTAGCACCGTATGTCGCTTCAAGATTTGAAAGTTCCGTATTCTGGCTGGTTACTATAATTCCTTTTGATTCAGCATCATCTATCAGTGGTCCGAATGCTTCTTCTCCCGGGTGCCCCATGACACAAATACCATCAGGCGCTGCTGCAACCGCTTCTTTAAACTGTGAAATCATTGTTTCAACATTCCAATCAGACCACATATAGGTTACCGTTGGCCCCAAATCCTCTTCTGCAGCTTTTGCTCCATTGTAAACAACACTTGCAAATGGACATCCTTCAGGTCCACCTGGGAAAAACCATATAGTTATTTCTTCAAAATGTTTCCCTGTTGTAGTTTCCGCTGCCTCTTTTGTTTTACAGCCGTATAATGAAAAAGCTGCAACCATTGATATACTTAATACTAGCACTACTATCCACAATAATAATTTTTTCATCTTCTAGTCCTTTCCTTGTAAAAACTTTCAATTATAAAAAATATATATCCCTACAAATCACCTCCTATAATGCTTTACTTTTTACATTACCTTTTATAAATTTTCTCTGGGTTTTGTACATGTTTCTAACATATATTATATTAATCGACCTGAGCAAATCTCTTTCTGTTTTATACCTGTCACCTCCCCTTATTTCTCTTGAGATTCTTATATATCATTATTAGAGAATACTTGTTCTTCTAAACATAATATAATATTTTTTCGTCCAGACTTTTGTTGGATAACTTTTAAAAAGTTTTAATTATTTGATAGTTAGTAATTTTACATAACATTTATTTACATGTCAACTCTTTTTTCTTTTCCAAATTGCTTTATTTAAAATTTTAAAGACGACTTTAAAATAAGATAATAAGCGCTTGCGCAAGTGCTTACTTATAATATAAAAAAATAATATCTATGTCAAGTTTCCAGATTGCTTCATTTAAAATAATGTAAAATTTTATATTCCTTAGACCTTTAAAACTCCTTGCCATAATAACTAACCAAATAAAAACCAGCAATGCCGGCATTTATTCTGATAAATCTACTTAAATAGCAATCAAATATACCCCAGACTTTTCTACAGCATTCCAGAAAACGAAAAAATTACCTATAGGTGCATCTATCTGTACATAAAATGGGTTGGGCTGATTATGAATCTACTCCCAGTGCTTATATTTTTAATTCTATCCTCTACTTCACTCATATATATTACTCTATTATCAATTATTCTTTTTTATCTCTGATGTACTCTCTCTTACAATAAGTTTTGTCTTAAAAATACGTGTCTGTTTGGGCAATTTTTTATCCTTAATTCTATTCAGCAGCAGTTCCATCGAAGCCTCGCCTATTCTGTATCTTTCCAGCTCTATAGTAGTCAGTGTAGGTGAAACTATTTCAGTAAGTGCTATATTGTCCAATCCAATAATAGATATATTATCGGGAACCTTAACGCCTTTAGCCTTAAAAGCTTTCATCGCTCCAAGAGCTGTCAGATCATTTGAACAAACAACTGCTGTTGGAAGTATTTTTTCCTTTAATATTTTTTGAGCAGCCCTGGAGCCGCCTTCCATCTTGTGGTCTCCCTCTACTATCTTATAATTTAAATTATCATCACTGTACTTCTCTGCAACGTCGATAAAATTCCTGATTCTTATTTTTGCTGTTTTCAGTGTTTTCGGACCACTAATAAAATAAATATTTCTATGTTTAAGAGAGATTAAATGAGCTATAGCCTCTGCTATGCCAACTCTGTAATCAAAATACAGGCTATCTACGCCTACATTTCTTTTACCCCAGTCTACCAGTACAAAGTTTACATCTGTGTCCATAAGCTGGTTTATTATAGAACTGCCTACCTGACTGGAAGCAACAATTATTCCGTCTATCTTTCTTTTAATTAAAGCTCCTATAGATTTTAAACCTTTTTCAATGTCATAATCTGTATTGCATAAGAATACATTATAATCATTTTTTACTGCCAATTCTTCTACCCCCTGTACAAGCTCCGGATAAAACGGATTTCTAATATCAGATATAACCAGCCCTATAGTGTGTGTTTTTCCGGTTGCAAGACTTCTAGCAAGCAGATTAGGCTGGTATTTAAGTTTTTTCATTACCTTAAGTACTCTTCTTTTTGTTTCAGGCATGACAAATCTGGTTTCATTAATTACATGCGAGACCGTTGTTGGAGATACTTTTGCCAGTTTTGCTATGTCACTATAATTAACCATTAAATGTTCCTATTATAAAAACTTATAAATATTAAGTAAGCGCTTGCGCAAAATAATTCTATCATAACCATTCTTAAAAACAAATATATATTTTAATTATCATACAAATAGATAGAAATTATGAATAGTAAGTTTTTTACCTGTATAAAGATAGTAGC
>Ga0154876_1105_pt1 | contig 13444 bp, 14 predicted proteins | sample Rifle2008BG19ft_FD_105848 | JGI IMG/M metagenome (GOLD analysis project Ga0154876, IMG submission 105848) | Actinobacteria bacterium RBG_19FT_COMBO_36_27
AGGCGGCTCCGTTTTCGACTGCTGCCGATATTGTGTATTTAAAATTGTCAAGATCATTTAATGAATCATATACTCTAAAAATACTTATACCATTGGCAGTGCACTGCTTTATAAATCTTTTAATGATATCATTAGAGTAAACTTCCAGTCCGCATAAATTCCTTGCTCCGAGCAGTACCTGAATTGGGATTGAAGGAATTTTATTTTTAATATATGCTGCAAGTCCGAGAGGTGAAAGGTTAAAATTGCTTTCAAGAATCTTCTCAAAACTTGAACCCCCCAGTATTTCCAGACTGTCATATTTTATGTCATTGATATGATTTAGAATTATATCAAATGATTCTAAATCTATATGCTTAAGGTCTGTATTCTGAAATATTTCCCTTAAAGTAATATCATTTATTTTTATTTTTTTCATTTTTTGATTCTATTTAGATTTATAATAATTCCTGCAGTGATTACTTTTAGGAAATCTATTATCAGAAAAGGCCGGGTACCCAGCTCCCAGGTTTTAATCAGTATTGCTGAAACCGGATAAACACCGCCTGTACTATAAAAATATCCTGCCAGGTGAATGAATCCAAAAAGATGGATAAGTATTACCCCTGCAGTGCAGGAAGCCAGGCAGGCAAACAGATTACGTGTATTGCTCATATTCTTTTTCAATAAATTCTCGTATATATATCCGGTTGCAAATGCAGCTGCCATAAATCCGATTATATACCCGCCTGTTGGTCCGGGTAGGGCGGTTATACCATTTTTAAATCCGCTAAAAACAGGAAATCCCATAAGACCCATAAGTATGTAAAATACCTGGCTGGTAAGAGCCCACCTGCTGCCCAGGAAAAGTCCGGAAAGAAGCACGGTTAATACCTGTGTGGTCACAGGGATGGGGGTAAATGGCAAATATATAAATGAGTTTGCAGAGATTGCCATAAGGACTGCAAAAACAAGTGAAAATATTAAATTGGAGGAAAGATTTAAGATAATGCCACTTACAGGGAATATTTTACCAATCTCAGTATTTCCAGTATTAAATTTATTATTCATAAAAAGTCTCCCGGAAGAACCCGGTCAATAATTTTAATAATGTTTTTGCATAAGAAAAAATATATATTAAAGTATAAAGCTGTAAAGTCACTTGGTTAAGACGCGCCAGTATGTATAAAGTTTCACTTCAGTAATTTATCCGGGAAGCGTTTTAACTTAAAAATAGTGAAACTATTAAATTACTGTCCCGTCTTTTTTGTAAACGGTTCTAAATTAATAATAATCATAGTATTGTAAATAGAGGGACTTATGAGATATTTTTTAACCGAAGAACAGCAGATGATTGTAGATATTTGCCGAAGAATAGTAGAAGATAGGATTATTCCTGTAAGAGCTGAGCTGGACGAGAAGGAATTATTCCCCGTGGAAATAATAAAAGAGATTGGGGGGAGCGATCTTTTCAGGTTATTTATCCCGGAAGAATATGAAGGAATGGGTACAGGTATTTTTGAAGTATGCCTTGCTACTGAGGAGCTTAGCCGTGGGGATTTAGGTATCGCTACTTCTTTTGCAGCATCCGGTCTGGGTATCATACCCATACTTATTGCAGGGAATGAAGAACAAAAAAAGAAATTCTTGCCGCCGATGGCAAGTGGAAGCAAGCTTGCAGCTTTTGGACTGACAGAAGCTGAAGCAGGAAGTGATGCGGGCAATATTAAGACTACTGCGAAAAAAGATGGCGACTTTTATATTTTGAATGGAACCAAACAGTGGATATCAAACGGCGGTGAAGCGGATATTTATTCTATATTTGCCATGACTAATCCTGGAAAAGGCATAAGGGGAGCAAGCGTTATCATTGTAGAAAAGGGGACACCGGGATTTGAATTTGGAAAGAAAGAGAATAAGCTTGGCATACGCAGTTCGGCAACCAGGGAGCTTATTTTTAACGATTGCAAAGTACCGAAAGAAAATCTGCTGGGCAGTGAAGGAATGGGCTTTATTTTAGCTATGAAAACTTTTGATCAGTCCAGACCGGCAGTAGGAGCGCAGGCAGTAGGAGTTGCCCAGGCAGCCCTGGAAGAAGCGTTAAATTACACCAGGATAAGAAAACAATTTAATGTTCCCATATCTTCATTTCAGGCAATTCAGCACATTCTTGCTGATATGGCTACAAATATTGAAGCTGCCAGGGCGCTTGTATACCATACGGCAAAAGTAATTGACAGCGGAGAAAAGAATGTTACCCGCCTTTCCTCAATGTCAAAACTTTTTGCATCGGATATGGCAATGAAAGTTACTATTGATGCAGTTCAGATACTGGGAGGTTATGGATATATGAAAGAATATCCTCTGGAAAAGATGATGAGAGATGCAAAAATAACCCAGATTTATGAAGGGACTAACCAGATAATGAGAAATGTAATTGCTCTGGATATGATAAAAAGAGGAGTGCTCTAAAAGGATTTAAAGGAAAAAGCTTATAGGACCTACAAACATCATTTATGTAATGTATATCTTTACTTGTGGGCAGATATTTTTTTTATTTATAAGGGCAGGCATTAGCATTAAGAGCAGTTTATAGGGGCAATCAATAAGGACAATTGATTAAAAATGAATAGTCATTATAAAGAAGCAGGTGATTAAAATAAAGATCGTGGTTTGTGTAAAACAGGTACCGGGTACCACTGAAATTAAGATTGATCCTGATACCAATACCCTGATAAGAGAGGGAGTAGAAAACATTATAAACCCTTTTGACTGCTATGCTGTTGAGGAAGCAGTAAGAATAAAGGAAAGATTTGAGGGTGAGAGTGTAGAGGCAGTTGCTATTACAATGGGGCCTCCTCAATCTGTGGAAATATTGAAAGAAGCTATTTCTGTAGGAGTGGATAATGCTGTCCTTCTTTCGGACAGGGCATTTGCAGGTGCAGATACCTGGGCGACTGCTGCCACTCTGGCCAGAGCCATAAATAAAATAGAGGACTGCAGACTGATTATACTTGGAAAGCAAACTCTTGATGGAGATACCGGCCAGGTCGGTCCGGAACTTGCACAAAAAATGAACATACCTTTTATTGGTTATGTAAGCAGTATCCTTGAAATAGATAAAAATAAAATGAAAGTTAAAAGACTTATGGAAGATAGATATGAAACTTTTGAAGTGAATCTTCCTGCAGCCATATCGGTAGTAAAGGATATAAATGTTCCCAGAGTCCCTTCACTCCGGGGTAAGATGAAAGCAAAAAATGCGGAAATCCCTGTATGGGATGCCCAAAAGCTGGAAGCAGATGAAAACGAAGTGGGTCTTTCCGGCTCCTATACTCAGGTAGTAAAGATTTTTACACCTCAAATAAAGCATGAAACAATAAAAATCGAAGGAACAACGGGGGAACAGGTAGAGCATTTGTATAAGGTATTAAAAGAATTGAATGTTATATGAGTCAGGGAGTTAATATTTAGTGGAAATTAAAGTAGATGAAAAAACCTGTACAGGGTGCAGTCTTTGTAAAAAAGTGTGTCTTTATGATGCCATCGAGATAGTAAACGGCATAGCAGTAATTAATGAAAACTGCGTTTTCTGCGGAGCCTGCATTGAAGTATGTAAATTTAATTCTATAGAGATAACCGGTCTTGCTGAAGAGAAAAAAGATTTTTCGGATTACAGCGGTGTTTGCGTATATCTTGAGGCAAGCGGCAGTATAATAACGGATGTTGGATTTGAACTTATAAGCGAGGGCAGGAAACTGGCCGACAGGCTTGGCGTCGAACTTTCTGCGGTTGCAGTAGGAAGTTCAATTAAAGAGAGTGCGGTGGAGGCTTTCAGGTACGGCCTGGATAAACTGTATTTAGTGGAGAGCCCTGTTTTTTCAAACAATCTTGATGATATTTTTTCCAAAGCTTTGGTGCAGATACTAACCAGGCATAAGCCTGAGATATTTCTTGCAGGAGCTACCTGGTTTGGAAGAACTTTAATTCCTAAAGTCGCAGCTATAATGAAGACAGGACTCACTGCAGACTGCACAGGCCTTGATATAGATAGCGAAAGGAAAATACTCCTTCAGACCAGACCCACTTTCGGAGGCAATATTCTTGCGACTATTATCACAAGAAATGCGAGACCCCAGATGGCAACGGTGAGGCCTCATGTTATGGAAAAGAAGATAATTACTGGAAATATCAGTGATTATGAGGGTAAAATCGAGTATATAAAAATTGATGATTCCAAGTTTAAGACTAAATATAAATTACTGGGTGTCGATAAGGAACTTGACGGGAAAATAAATATTACCGATTATGATGTAATTGTATCAGGCGGAAGAGGACTGGGTGGAAGCGAGAAATTTTTAATTCTTAAGGAACTTGCCGATCTGCTGGGGGGAGTGGTAGGAGCTTCAAGAGCCGCAGTTGATTCAGGATGGATATCCTATCCACATCAGGTAGGCCAGACCGGAAAGACAGTTAACCCCAAAATATATATTGCCTGCGGCATATCAGGAGCAATACAGCATCTTGCAGGAATGCAGACTTCGGATATCATTATTGCCATAAATAAAGATCCCGGGGCTCCCATATTTAAAGCAGCTAACTACGGGATAGAGGGAGATTTATTTGAAATTATACCCATGCTGATAAAAAAGGTGAAAAATGGAAAGCCGCTGGTGTAAAGAATAAGAAGAAACCTTATAATTTTTTTAAGTTATTGTAATATTTTTAAAAAAGTCTTGTTTAGTTAATACTATGTTAAATGTTTTATTTTTTCTCTTTAGGGGATGAAAGCATTTTAATATCTTCTACGTTTATAAAAACAACATCATTGTTGCCGCTGATATTCAAGTCGTCGTTTAGTTGACTATTGAGAGGATATACCTCGGCATTAGTAACCGGTATAAATCTATTGGTTTGAGCATTAATATAATCAATAATCCTGCCGCCTGCCATGATGTGTATGGAGCCAATAATAAAAAATGAATCAGTTCTTATTTTAACGTGTATTTCCTCCTTTGGTACCTTCATAGTCATATTGCTTTTACCTCATATTAAATTTAAATTTTATTTATTTTTTTATGTTACATTTAAGACTATTATAAGAAAATTTGCAATAAAACTCAGTGAAAAATTTTTAAAATTTTATAACAGGATATTAATCAGTACCAGTAGATTTAAAATATAAGATTTTAAATTAGGGTTGTATCATTGTTTACACTATATCTTATTTTATGATATATTAGATAGAAATACAGAGTAAAAAAATATCAGATTCTTTTTAGCGGGGTGCATTTAATATGAAGAAAAATTCAAATAATAAAAAAATAATTATAACAGAAAAACAGATGATTGATGCTCTGATGGAGCATATACCGGATAGTATATATTTTAAAGATTTAGAAAGCAGGTTTATCAGGATAAATAAATCCTGTGCTGAAAAATTTAGAATAAAAAATCCGGATGAAGCGGTTGGCAAGACTGATTCTGATATTTTTACCGAAGAACATGCCAGCAAGGCATTTGAGGATGAACAAAGAATAGTAAAAACCGGGGAACCAATCATAAATATTGAAGAGAAGGAGACCTGGGAGAAGGAAAATGACCGGTGGGCATCAACTACAAAGATGCCATTATATAATAAAGATGGTGAAATAATCGGCACATTCGGGATTACCAGAGACATAACTGATAAGAAAAAGGCGGAAGAAGAAATCAAAGAAGGCAGATCCAAGATTGAAGCCGTCCTTCATTCTACTGCAGACGGTATTTATGCGACCGATGAAAAAGGTAAAATTTTATTATATAATAATAAGTTTTTAGAGTTGTGGAATATCCCTAAAAAAATTATTGACCTGAAAACTTACGGTGAGCTTCTTGAATATATTTCCGTGCGGCTTGCAGATCCGGGGGGATTTTTGAAAAAAATCAATGAACTTAATAAATCTGAAATTGAATGTGTTGATATTGTTAATTTTAAAGATGGCAGAATCTATGAGCGCTCTTCAAGTCCGCTAAAACAGGACAATAAAATTAAAGGAAGGGTATGGTCCTTCAGGGATGTAACCGAACAAAAAAAAGCAGAAGAAAAAATATGGTATCTATCCTTCCATGATAAATTAACCGGCTTATATAACCGTGCTTATTTTGAAGAGGAACTAAGAAGGCTGAATACGCAGAGGCAGCTTCCATTGAGTATTATTTTCGCCGATGTAAATGGATTAAAAGAGATGAATGATAATTATGGTTATGACAGGGGCGATCAGTTACTCTGCAAAGTTGCAAGAATTTTAAAGAGCTGTTTTAGAAATGAAGATGTAGTAGTCAGGTGGGGCGGTGACGAGTTTATTACAGTGCTCCCTCTTACAGATAGTAAAACTACCGACGATATTATAGAAAGAATATTTAAAAAATGTGAGCAGTCATCTAAACCGGATTTTCCGGTAAGTATTTCAATCGGGAAAGCCATTAAAGAAAAAATACATCAAAATATCGATACTGTCATAAATATTGCCGAAAAGAAAATGATTATGAATAAGAGAGCCTTTAAAACCAGGACCTGAATACCGGTAGAATCTTTTTAAATTAATTTTACTCAGGAAATTAAGTCATTCATACCATAATCTAAAATTTCTTCTATTTTTTTAAAAATGGTTTTAAAATCTTCTGTCCGTGAGTAGTAATTATAATTCTTTTCAAATTCAAACAGTATTCTTGGAAGGAGGCATTCTCTTTCAATATCTTTCCCGAGGATTGTGCTGATTGATATGGATTCATTGTTAAAAGGTGCAAGATCTTCTATACCAATATTTGCATTTATGCCTATTCCAATTATTAAGAAAATACTGCTGTTTATTTTTTCGGCTTCGGTTAGAATGCCGCCCAGCTTGGTTTTTTTATAATATAAGTCATTGGGCCATTTTATCGTTACTTTTATATTATATTCTCTATTTAAGACAACAGCGGCAGAATATGCAGCAATAAGCGTTACTTCCGGTAGTTTTTTTTCTTCAAGTCCGGTTTTTAGTATTAAGGTAAACCATAATCCTCCCGGGGGAGATAACCAGGGCCTTTCTAATCTGCCCCTTCCCTTTTTTTGTGTCTCGGCAAGTACCAGAGTACCGTTTAGGATTCTACTATTTTTAGTCTTATCTTTTAAAATCCTAAAGGCAAAGTTATTAGTGGAATCTATCTTTTCCAGATAGATGATATTTTTGCCGAATTTATCAGTTTTTAAAAATTTTTTATATCTTGCTGTATTAAATTTTCTCAATTTTTTGATTTTATGGTAATTAATAAACCATTTTTAAATATTTTCTTTGGGATAATAGATAAAAATAATATTTTATATATTATATACAAAAATAAAAAATAAATAATTAAAAATGGACACTATTATAAAATACTGCAGAGCATTATTACTGCAGTTCACGGATGAAACTATAAAAATGCGGCTGCGTCTATCTAAGCATATATCCAAAGCACAATGGATATTTTTTTTAATTAAGAAAGAATTTCTTACGCAAAGGATTAAAATTATGGAAGAAATAAGCAGGGAAGATATCAAAAACATTATTCCCCATAGGGATCCTTTTCTTTTAATTGATAAAATTATTGAGGTTGAACCGGGTAGAAAAATTAAAGCAGTAAAATATGTGAGAGAGCAGGAGTATTATTTTAAGGGACATTTTCCTTCCAATCCAATTATGCCCGGGGTACTTATAGTGGAGACCATTGCCCAGGCAGGAGCAGTACTGGCCCTTATGATGCCGGAAAATAAAGGTAAACTTGTGCTTTTTGCGGGAATAGATAAAGCAAGGTTTAAAAAAATAGTAAAACCCGGAGATGAACTGCTTGTAGAAGTGGAACTGGAAAATCTAAGAAGAAATATAGGCAGGGCAAAGGGCAGGGCAACGGTAAGAAATGAAACAGCCTGTACAGTCGAAATTATGTTTGTCCTTAGTTAGAGAGGTTTGTTAATTGGATAATTTGGATAAAAATCCCGGAATTTCTAAAAAGATTATTTTAATGTTTCCCGGACAGGGATCGCAGTACAGTAATATGGGCAGTGAATTTTTAGATGCTAACAGTGGTTATAAAGAGTATTTTGAGATTTCAAGTAAAATTATGGGAACAGATTTACTTAAAATAATTAACGGCTCTGGAGACAATAATTTACTGGATGATACACGCTTTAGCCAGATTTCGATTTATACTTTGAGTTGTGCACTTAACGATTATATTTTAGACAGTTTAGTGGTAAACAGGGATTATATTGATACGGTTATAGGACACAGCCTCGGAGAATATAGTGCCCTTTACAGCAGCGGTGCATATGGTTTCGAAAAGGGTGCGGAGCTGGTCGGATACAGGGGTACTATTATGAGTGAGATTGATAAAAACGATAAGGGAATGATGGCTGCTGTTTTAGGAACGGAAGTTTGCCTGGTTGAAGAAGCCTTACGCGGCTTTAAAGGAAGAGTTTTTATTGCTAATTACAATGATTACCAGCAAGTAGTAATAAGCGGTTATGAAGATGCAGTAAAAGAGGTAATGGGGTTTTTAAAACTAAAAGGATCAAAGAAAATAATTCCGCTTAAAGTAGGCATTGCCTCGCATTGCCCGCTTATGAAGGACATTTCAGATAATATTGGAAGATTTATTGATAATAATGTCAGCTTTAAAGATATGGACATGTCTTTCTTTTCAACAACTGAGGTGGCTTATATAAATAAGGAGGATATCAAAGATACACTGACCGGGCAGCTTACAAATCCAATAAAATGGGTCGGCAGCATTGAATACATGCTGAAAAAAGGTATCGCTGTATTTGTAGAAGTCGGGCCGGGTACAGTTTTATCGGGATTGGTCTGCAGGATTGCCAGAGAGAATTGTAAAGAAGTTACCATACTAAATACCGATAAAATGGAAGATATTGAAAACTTAAAAAATACATTAAAAAAGGAAGGAATAGCAAATGAGGCTTAAGGATAGGGTAGCAGTGGTAACCGGAGGCGCCAGAGGAATAGGAAAAAAAATTTGTGAGACTTTTTTGATGGAAGGGGCATCGGTATATATTTTTGATATAAACGATGAGGAAGGGAAAAAGACAGCAGATGAATTAAAGCAGGCCGGCGGCAAAAGTAAAATCGGGTTTTTTAAAGTGGATATAACAAATGAAACAAGTGTAGAGCAGGCTATTGAAAAAATTATTGAAACGGAAGGTAAGATTGATATTCTGGTTAATAATGCCGGAATCACGAGGGATAATTTAATAATAAGGATGAGCCTTGAAGATTGGAAAAAAGTAATCGATATTAACCTCACCGGAGCATTTATTTGTTCCAGGTATACAGTAAGATATATGATAAAAAACAGGAGCGGGAAAATAATAAATATTTCTTCTATTGTGGGAGTTCATGGTAATGCAGGCCAGAGCAATTATTCTTCATCGAAAGCAGGTATAATAGGACTTACAAAGACACTGGCCAGGGAACTTGCCGGGAGGGATATACTGGTCAATGCTATAGCTCCGGGTTATATCCAGACCGAAATGACTGAAAAACTGAGTGATAAAATAAAAGAAAAGTTAATGGAGCAGATTCCTACCGGTAGGCTGGGAAGTGTAGACGATGTGGCTAAAACAGCACTTTTCCTTGCAAGTGATGATTCTAATTATATAACCGGGACTGTAATAAATTTAGATGGCGGGATGGGTATTTAGGAATAAATAATATTATTTTTAGATAGTTTTAGGTATAGCTGAATTTATATGGAAACGGACCGCAAATAAATATTGAATGAAAATTTAAGTAAATTAATAAACTTTAGGGTAAAGGAATTATAAGTGAGAAACGAAAATGGTGGAAGAAGAGTAGTAGTGACCGGACTTGGAATAATATCCCCGCTGGGGCTTGAAGTTGATAAATTCTGGAATAATTTAATTTCAGGAAAATCAGGTGTGAGCAGGATTGAGCATTTTGATGTTGAAAAAATAGCTTCCAGGATTGCAGCTCAGATTAAAGATTTTAAACCCGAAGATTATATAGACTTTAAACAGGCCAGAAGAATGGATAGATTTGCGCAATTTGCGGTAGCGGCAGCATCAGATGCAATTAAGGACAGTGGTCTTAAGATAGATCCTGTAAATGAAGATAAAATTGGAGTTCTTATAGGAAGCGGGGTAGGAGGACTTGCGACTTTAGAGCAACAACATGAAAAATTACTTAGCAAAGGTGCCGATAAGGTAAGTCCTTTTGTTATTCCGATGATGATCTGCAATATGGCTGCTGCCCAGGTTTCCATAATAAGCGGCGCTAAAGGACCGGTTGGCACAACTACTACTGCATGTGCCGCAGGTTCGAATGCAATTGGTGACGCATTTGAAATAATTAAAAGAGGGGATGCTGAAATTATGATCGCCGGAGGAAGCGAAGCGGCCATAACTCCTTTAGGAATGGCAGGTTTTTCTAATATGCAGGCACTTTCCAGCAGGAATGATGAGCCGGAAAAGGCATCAAGACCTTTTGATAAGGACAGGGATGGATTTGTAATGGGAGAAGGCTGCGGGATATTGATTCTGGAGGAACTTAAATCAGCCTTAAAAAGAGATGCCAGAATATACTGTGAAATTTTTGGATACGGCCTTTCCGGTGAAGCTTACCATATAACTGCACTTGAAGAATCAGGTGTAAATGCAGCAAGATGTATGAAAAACTGCCTTAATGAGGGTGAGATTAAGCTTGAGGAAGTGGATTATATCAATGCGCATGGAACAGCAACTCCTTTAAATGATGCTATTGAAACTGCTGCGATTAAGAGGTGTTTTGGAGAGTATGCTTATAATATAAACATAAGCTCAACCAAATCAATGGTAGGCCATTGTCTGGGGGCGTCAGGAGCTATTGAAGCTGTTTCAGTAGTATTGACCATAATAAACGATACTATACCACCCACTATCAATCTTGATAATCCCGATGAAAAGTGTGATTTAAATTACACTGCAAAAGTCAGCCAGAAAAGAGAAGTCAATATGGCTATATCGAATTCAATGGGTTTTGGCGGCCATAATGTGACTCTGGGTTTTAAAAAATATCTATAAATACTATGGAAAATATGGAAAAGATTAAATGCAAGAATTGCAATAAAGATATCGAAAATGACATTTTTATAGTAAATCTTTGGGTCTGTCCCTATTGCAATTATCATCACTGTATTAATGCGAGAGATAGATTGCAGATTACTGCAGATGATAACAGTTTCATTGAGCTGGGCAAAAATATTAATTCAGTTGATTTCTTGAATTTTTATGATGTCAAAGCATACAGTGTAAAACTTAGAGAAGCTAAATTAAAAACCAGTATGGACGAAGCAATTATGGTTGGTGAGGCACAGATAGATGGGAATTACCTGGCTCTTGGCATTATGGATTTTGGTTTTATGGGCGGAAGCATGGGAAGTGCAGTAGGAGAAAAGATAAAGGTTCTATCCGGTCACAGCATAGAGAAAAACATTCCTCTGGTTATATTCTGTACTTCCGGAGGTGCCAGGATGCAGGAGGGTGTTATGTCTTTAATGCAAATGGCGAAAACAGTGTCAAGCGTAAACAGGGTTAAGGAAAACAAAATTCCGTATATATCTGTAATTACAGACCCTACTTCCGGTGGTGTAAGTGCCAGTTTTGCTACTCTGGCAGACATAATAATAGCGGAACCGAATTCGCTTTTCTGTTTTGCAGGTCCCAGGGTTATAAAGCAGACTATAAAGAAGAACCCGCCTCCTGATTTTGGTTCTGCGGAGAGGAATTTAAAAAATGGCCAGATAGATATGATTGTAAACAGAAGCGATTTGAAAAAAACCCTGGCTAATATATTAAAATTATTTAAATAATATAAAAAATATTAAGGGATATTCGAGCGGTAATATGGATTTAAAAAAACTGGAAGAAATTCCAAAAAGTTATCTTAAAGAGATTTTAGGGTCGCTTTCCAAGCTTGAGAAATTAAAAAAAATCCCCTTTTTTACTGGCATACACTTCAAGGATGCTGAAAGAGACCTGGCTCAGAAAATAGAAAGTTATAAAAGGGTGGAAAAAGATGCCAGGAGAGTTTGGAAAATCGTAGAGCTTTCCAGAAATGAAAAACGGCCGCAGTGTAAGGATTATATAAGCGGCATCTTTGATGATTTTATTACTCTTTGCGGTGACAGACTGGGTAATGAAGACAGGTCAATCATAGCAGGGCTTGGGAAAATCAATGGTAAAACTGTCGCTGTCATAGGGCATAATAAAGGCAGGGATATAAAGGAGAGGATGGAGTATAACTTTGGTATGAGCATACCGCAGGGATACAGGAAATCGCAGCGGATTATGAGGCTGGCTGACAGATTTGGATTTCCGATAATAACATTTATAGATACCCCGGGCGCATATCCCGCTATTGAAGCCGAAGATAACGGCCAGGCAGGCGCCATTGCAAAAAGTATTTCAGTAATGTTTGAAGTTAAAACTCCGGTTATTTCTATCCTAATAGGTGAAGGCGGGAGCGGTGGAGCGCTGGCGCTGGCTATCGGCAATGAAGTTTTTATGCTTGAGAATTCAACTTATTCTGTTATTTCCCCTGAGGGTTGTGCAGCAATTTTATGGAAAAATCCTTCCGGAACCAAATTAGCCGCAAGAGAACTGAAGCTTACTTCAAGGGATCTTATCAGACTTAAAGTAATAGACAGGATTATTCCCGAACCGCTGGGCGGAGCTCAGAATGCCCCTGAAAGAATGGTTAAAATAGTAAAAAGATATATTATAAATGCACTGCAAAAATATGAGCATGTTCCGGGAGAAGAGTTAAAATCTGCAAGAGCTCAAAAGTTTGAGTCAATGGGAGTTTTTAATACCGGATAATAAATTTAGCTTCCAACAAATAAAATGACGACAGAATCAGGAGAAACATAGGTATGAGCTTCCGGATCCTGGCCCATAACGAGATCTTTCTGCACCGAGTAATCTGTTTCTATATAACTAATCTCATATTTTAAATTAGCGGAATCAAGTTCGGCTCCGGCAATATCGATGTTTTTTGAAAAAAGATCAGGAATATAAACCAGCTGCGCGTTAGTTGAAATTACCAGCTCAACTAAACTATTAATCTTAACTTTTGAGCCGGGGGAGGGTATTACCTTTACAATTTTACCCGGTTCATTTATGTTATTACCTTCTATTATCGGAGCTTTACTGCTTTTTACAACAAGTCCTAAGGATTGAAGATAATTAAAGGCAGTTATAAAATCCTGTCCGATAATATCAGGGATTACAATGATTTCTTCACCTTTACTTACAACCAGATTTACAGATCCTCCGGGTTTGACCTGTTCATTAAATTGAGGCGACTGGCTTATTACAATATCTTCTGTAAAAGTATCGGAATATTTTCTTGAAACGTCTCCTGCTGCCAGCCCATACTCTTTAAGTAAT
>Ga0154876_1055_pt2 | contig 12962 bp, 13 predicted proteins | sample Rifle2008BG19ft_FD_105848 | JGI IMG/M metagenome (GOLD analysis project Ga0154876, IMG submission 105848) | Actinobacteria bacterium RBG_19FT_COMBO_36_27
ACACTGGCCGCAAAAGCGTCTAAAATTGCTGTTAGTATGCTTGATGCTGTAGATGCGCCCGCAGGAGAGTTACCGGTAGTAATCGGACCGGCTTTTGGCGGGGTTATTTTTCATGAAGCGTGCGGCCATGGATTAGAAGCTGATTCAGTGGTGAAAGATGCTTCAGTTTTTAAAAATAAAATAGGAAAGAAAATCGCAAGCGAGATAGTGACCGCTGTTGACGATTCCACTCTTAAACATCACTGGGGCTCATATAAATTTGATGGAGAAGGTTTCCCATCATGCAGGACAGTACTGATTAAAGACGGTATTTTGCAGGGTTACATCTATGACCTTAAAAATTCAAAGAAAATGGGAGAGAAACAGACGGGGAACGGCAGAAGGCAATCTTACAGGCATGTGCCTTTTCCGAGAATGAGCAATACCTATATAGACAACGGAAATGAAAACCCCGTATCAATTATAAAATCAGTAAATAAAGGCATATATGCAAAAGAGTTTGCCGGCGGCCAGGTTGACCCGGTAACCGGAGATTTTGTATTCGGAATTAGCGAAGGTTACCTGATAGAAGGAGGCAAGATAAGTTTTCCCATTAAGGATGCTACTTTAATAGGAAATGGTCCCGATATTCTAAAAAAAATAGAAGCAGTAGGCAATAATCTTGATTTTGCCCCGGGTTTTTGTGGTAAAAATGGTCAATCAGTTTCAAATGAAGTAGGCCAGCCAACCATAAAGGTAAGCAAGATAACTATAGGGGGAACAAAAAGTTAAAATGAAGAATGGTAAGAAATATAAAATACGGGAAAGACAGTTAATAAAAATATGTAAAGATACTGCTTCCAGAATAAATATGCATAATGTGGATGAATTCGAAATTTTTGCCGCAAGTTCTGTTGAAAATGAGATAGAGATTTTTAGGGGAAATGTTGAAACACTATCATTTTCAGATTCTATCGGTATAGGAATCAGGATTTTCAAGGATAAATCAATAGGATATGCATACACTACCTTGCTTGAGGAAAACAATATAGAAGACTGTATCCATAAAGCTGTATTAAATAGTAAAATCACCGGAAAAGAAGAATATAATTACCTGCCGGGAGATGAGGAAATTATTTTAAAAAACAGACTTATAGATGATAGATCATTATTTCATGAAAATTTTCTGGATTATGATATAGAAGATAAGATCGCTCTTTCAAAAAAATTAGAGATTTTAACTAAAAGCAAAGACAAAAGGATTATTGATATAGAGAACGTTACGTACAATGACAGCATTTATGAAACAGCAATTTTAAATTCGGCAGGATTCTGTGATAAATATAAGACAACCTCGTGTTTGATTTATGTTAATGCAATTTCAAAAAATAAGAGCGATACTTCCACAGGAGACTTTTTTGGATGCGCCCGCACTCCGACCGATCTTAAATTAGATCAAATTGCAGATAAAGCAGCTGACAGGTCTGTCTCAATCCTTGGCGGGAAAAAGATAAAATCACAGAAAGTAGATCTTCTTCTGGACCCGGTTGTTTCCACCCAATTCCTGGGTATTATAGCCGGCAGTATTACGGCAGATTCGGTTCAGAAAAAAAAGTCACTTTTTGAGGGTAAAATTGGAGAGAAGATATTTTCAGCTGAGTTAAATATATTTGATGACGGAACACTACCGGATGGGCTTTCCTCCAGACCGTTTGATGGTGAAGGTATTATTAAGGGCAGAACCTGCGTATTTGAAAAAGGATATCTAAAAACTTATCTTTACAATACCTATACTGCAAGAAAGGATAAAACCCTATCCACCGGTAATGCAGTAAGGTCTTCTTATCGTTCTACACCGGAGGTAGGCATTTCAAACTTTTACATGGAACAATCTGATGCTGATTTTAATGAGCTTCTTAATGATATGGGAAGCGGTTTTTATGTGATAGATATAATAGGACTTCATTCGGGAGTTAACCCTATTTCAGGACAGATAAGCGTGGGGGCCGAAGGATTATGGATAGAAAACGGCACCCCAAAATATCCTGTTAAGGAAGTAACTATAGCCACTGATATTTTAAGTTTTTGTAAAAGTATTAAAAAAGCCGGAAATGATTTATGGTTTACCCCTGCAGGCGGATATATCGGCAGTCCTTCATTACTGGTAAATGATATAATGGTCAGCGGGAAATAAGCTTATACTTTACATATATAAAAACCGCCCCGGATACCTTTTAAAATAAACATATGTAATATTATTTAAGTTAAACAATGAAAATATTTAATATGTGATCTGACTTATATGATTTAATCCGTTTTTTTTGTGATATCTAACCGGCTATAATAAATCTTACATAACCTACTGTTTCATATACAGTGGTCACAATAATTCCCGCAATCAGCACCCCGATGAAAATATGAAGCAGGGCTCTCTTTGGAGGTATGCCAAAAACAAAGGCAATAAGTGCTCCAGTCCACCCCCCGGTTATTGGAAGAGGTATTCCCACAAATCCTATTAAAGCAAAACCTTCATATTTCTCGAATCTTTTTGAGTGGCTTTTCCTGGTATGATTAAAAAGCCAGGTGAAAAATCTATTAAATAGTTTAGACCTGCTCATTAGGAATCTGGATACAGGTTCCAGGATCCACAGTATGGCAACAACCGGTACCATATTCCCCAGCACTGATATTACATAGGTTTCAAAAATGTTCATTCCATATGTGGAAAGTGCAATAGGAATCGATGCCCTAAGCTCGCCAATGGGTAGCATTGCTGTAAAAAAGGTTGCTATTCTTGGTGATATAAATTCAACAAAATTTGAGACATCCATATAAATTTCAACGCCTATATTTTTTGTTTTTAATTGTTTTATGCTATATTTAAAAACTAATTGTAAATTATTTAAAAAGAATTTTAACCATTATATAAGTTGAATATAGTACAGTCAATTATTTTAGGCATAATTCAGGGAATTGCTGAATTTTTCCCTATAAGCAGTTCAGGACATCTCGTTATTTTACCATACTTTTCTAACTGGGATTATCCGCCTCTTTATTTTACAGTAACGGTTCATTTTGCCACACTGGCTGCTGTAGTAACTGTTTTTTACAGGGAAATATATTATATATTGAAAGCTGTAGTTACAGGTATTTTTTCAAGAAGCATAAGGAATTCAAATAATTTTAAACTGGGAATATTCTTAATAGCGGCAAGTATTCCGGCGGCAATTGCCGGTATTTTCCTGGCTGATTATGTGGAAAGTTTATTTACCAGTCCTATAACTGTAGCAGTGTGTCTAGTTATTACTGCATTATTTTTATGGCTTTGCGAATTAAGGGGTAAAAAGGTTGAAGCTGCTCTTGTGCGTGAAGAATATACTGCTGCTGGTAGTAAAATCACTGATAAAAATAAAGAAAAGACAGAAGGTAAGCTTATCGGTAAAATTAACGCAGATAATAGCAGCACCGGAAAAATAAATTTTAATTTATTTATAGCTTTAATAACCGGAATAGGGCAGGCTCTGGCTATTTTACCCGGAATTTCAAGATCTGGCACAACTATATCATTTGCAAGGTTTTTTGGAATCAAGAGAAGTGAAGCTGTCAGATTTTCATTTTTACTCTCGGTTCCGGTTATTTTAGGTTCTTTTATCTTTGAAATATACAACTCATCGGATATTATATTCAGGGGTGGGTCAAACGTTGTGTTAAATCTTATTGCAGGTTTTTTTTCGGCATACCTTGCAGGATTGTTCGCGATAAAGTTTATTGTTGACATAACTAAAAAAAGAAATTTAAATGTATTTGCCATATATTGCGTATGTCTTGCCGTAGCAGTTTTTGTTTTTTATATAATAAAGAGAATCGTATAAAGGAGAGTGATTATTAAGATATGAAGGGAGTTATATTAGCAGGCGGATTGGGAACACGTCTTATGCCATGTACCAAGGTTACAAATAAACACCTGCTGCCGGTTTATGATAAACCAATGATATATTATCCTCTAAGGACTCTCGTAAACTCGGGGTTGAAGGATATAATGATAGTTACCGGCGACGAATATGCCGGTGATTTTTTAAGGCTTCTGGGAAATGGCAGTGAATTTGGACTTAAAGACATAAGTTACACTTATCAGGAAGGTCATGGCGGTATAGCTGCTGCTCTTCAATTGACCGAGAGTTTTATAGATAAAGACAAAGTAGTGGTTATGCTCGGGGATAATATAATCGAGGATGACATTACCGGAGCTGTTAAGGAATTTGAAAAACAAAAGGAAGGTGCAAAAATATTTTTAAAAGAAGTTGAGAACCCTGAAAGATTTGGTGTTGCGGAACTTAAGGATGGAAGAGTAATAAATATTGAGGAAAAACCCGAAAAGCCCAGAAGCAGTTATGCTGTTATAGGACTCTACATGTATGATAGTGATGTTTTTAAAATAATTGAGACCCTTAAACCTTCAAATAGAGGCGAACTTGAAATAACCGATGTCAATAATGAGTATATCGGAAGAGGTACAATGACTTATTCTATTCTTAAGGGGTGGTGGAGCGATGCCGGCACATCATTTGAGGCGTTATTTAAAGCCAGCAGTCTTATGAGAGAAACGCTAAAAGGAAATCATTAGTTTTTTTAAATAATTTTAAATTAAATTAATTAAGTACCATACTAACAATTACATATTAATCAGTATTTTAGTATTTTTGTCGATTTACAGTAGAAACATTTGATTATATTGTGTGAACTCTGCCAATTACTGCATCCGGTTAAAAAAGCCCAGGTAAGAAAGTCTGCATCATTTTTATTATCGGGATTTTGATAAATATAAGCGTTTCCTTCTTCTTTTACTGTACCGATAAACTTATAGGTGTTTCCGCAATTCTGGCATTTATACATCTGTCCTCCTTAAGAATTGATTTTAGGTTAATATAAGTTATTATAAGTTATTATCAGTTATTATAGTATTGATTTAGCATAATATCAATACATTATCTATACAAATTAAGTAATTCTTTAAGATAATTTTTCAGGCGGCATAATGATTTAATATTTATAGATATTAATATGAATTTAATTGACTAAAAAAAACACCTTTGATAATATCATTTAAGAATTATTAAAAAGTTTTTTATAAAGCCATGCAAATGAAAATTGAAAAACAGCAAGTAAAGGTAAAGATTAAAACGGAATCCACCATCGTTAGGGGAATAGTTCATACTCTGTCTAATGGCAGATTGAGCGATTATATAACTTCCCAGAAAAATAAGTTTATACCGGTAACTGATGCAGAGGTATTTTATATCGATGGAAGCGGAAAACTTCTGGAAGAAAATATAAGCAGGAGAGAGATAGTCTTTATAAATGTAGAAAAAATAGAAATGATAGAATACCTGTAATTATAAAGTTTCTTGAAAAATAAATTTTTATAAAAAATATAAAACTAAGTAGATACTATTTATTAGAAGGGGAATGCAATGTCTGAAACCGTTCACCAATTTACAGAATCAAATTTTGACAGTGAAGTGATTAATTCAGAGAAGCCGGTCCTGGTGGATTTTTGGGCTGTGTGGTGCGGCCCATGCAAATTAATAACCCCTGAAATTGAAAAACTGGCAGAGGAAAAACAGAACGAATTAAAAGTTGGAAAACTTAATGTAGATGATAATAGAGATACTGCAATAAAATATGGTATAAATAGTATCCCGACTTTACTGCTTTTTAAAAATGGTGAAGTAGTTAAAGAACTCATAGGCGCCATGTCTAAAGATAAAATATTAACTGAAATTTCTCAATTTTTATAAATTAATGCATAATATTTTTGTCGGAACTTCCGGATACAGTTATGATGACTGGAATATTAATTTTTACCCTGCAGGGCTTGAAAAAAAAGAACAGCTAAAATACTACAGCACAGTATTTAATACAGTCGAAATAAATTTTACCTACTACACTCTTCCGTATCCCCGGATATTTAAAAATATGGCAGAAAAAGTCGGGAAAGATTTTATTTTCTCGGTAAAAGCTCACAGCGGGGTTACGCATACCCGCGATTCAAAAATAGAGGATGTTAAAAAATTTGTTTTTTCACTGCAGCCTTTTGTTGAAGAAAATAAAATGGGGCCTATACTGCTGCAGTTTCCGTGGGCCTTTAAGTTCAGTGAAAAAAATCTTGATTATTTAAGCTGGATAAGAGCTAATTTTGGAGATCTGGAGCTGTGTACCGAATTCAGGAATAACAGCTGGTTAAGAGAGGAAACCATAGAGCATTTAAGAGAATTAAATATGGGATTCTGTAATGTTGATGAACCAGGGCTCAAAGGATTGCTCCCGCCCACAAGTATTTATACCGGTGAAACAGGGTATATAAGATTTCATGGCAGAAATAGCCTTAACTGGTGGAAACCAGAGCATTCTTACCAGAGATACGATTATCTTTATACCAGGGAAGAGTTAATCGAATGGGTGCCCAGAATAAGAGAAGTGGCGGCAAATACCAAAAAAACTCACATATATTTTAATAATCATTATAAGGCCCAGGCGGTAAGATCCGCAAAAATCCTCCAGGAACTTATTGAAGGCAACGATATTTCCACTTCACAAAATTAGACTAATTATATAAAATCTATAAAATAGTTTTTAAGGTAATTATTCACAAACTAACAGCTAACAATTATAAAGGTATGAATATGTTTAAAAAAGTTGACAGCAGTGTAGAATTAGCAAAACTTGAGGAAAACATTCTTGATTTCTGGAAGAAAAGAAGTATTTTTGAAAAGAGCCTGGAGAAAAATAAAACTAAAAAAAGATTCGTTTTCTACGAAGGTCCCCCAACTGCTAACGGTGCACCTGGTGTACACCATGTACTTGCGCGTGTTTATAAGGATATTTTTCCAAGATATAAAACCATGAAAGGTTATTATGTGTCAAGGAAAGCCGGATGGGATACACACGGACTTCCGGTTGAGCTGGAAGTGGAAAAGGAATTGAATATAAATTCAAAGATAGAAATAGAAAAAATCGGTATTGGAAAATTTAACCAGCTTTGCAAACAGAGTGTTATGAGATATGAAGGGGAATGGCAGAAACTTACAGAGCGCATCGGATTCTGGCTGGATATGGATGATGCGTATCTGACTTTTAAGAATAATTATATTGAAACTGTGTGGTGGATATTAAAAAGCATATGGGATAAGGACTTATTGTACCAGGATTACAAAATCGTTCCGTATTGCCCGCGTTGCGGAACGGCGCTATCATCTCATGAATTAGCTCTTAGTTACAATGAAGTGGAAGATCACTCTATAATAGTAAAATTTCCCCATGCTGAAAGAAAAAATACTTACTTTCTGGTATGGACTACAACTCCCTGGACTTTGATTTCCAATGTAGCCGGTGCTGTAAGCAGGAACTCCGAATATGTGGAGGTTAATTTCAGGGGTGAAAATTTAATACTGGCAAAGAATTTAATTTCGGGAGTCTTCGGAGAAAGCAAAGAATATAATATTTGCGGCAGCTTTAAAGGAAATGAAATTATTTCTTCCGGATACAGGCCACTCTATGACTATGCAGATGGTAACAGTGATGCATTTAGGATTATAGGTGGCGATTTTGTTTCTGTTGAGGAAGGTACGGGAATTGTCCATATAGCACCTGCTTTTGGTGAAGATGATATGAATGCAGGAAGAGAAAATAACCTGCCTTTTGTACAGATGGTAGATGAGGAAGGTAAGTTTAAAAAGAGAGTTAAAAAATTTGCTCTTATGAGCATAGAAGAAGCCAACCCGGTAATAATAAAAGATCTTGAAGAAAGAAAATTACTTTTCAGCATCAGAAAAATAAAACACTCGTACCCTTTCTGCTGGAGATGCGACAGCAGGCTGATGTATTATGCTAAAAAAAGCTGGTATATAAAGACTTCTGCTATAAAGGATGACCTCTTAAAATCTAACGAAGAAGTCAAATGGTATCCGGAGCATATAAAATACGGAAGGTTCGGGAAATGGCTTGAAAATAATGTTGATTGGGCCCTTTCCAGGGAAAGATACTGGGGGACACCTCTTCCAGTATGGGTGGATGACAATGGTCATAAAATTTGTATAGGGAGCATTGAAGAACTGAAAGAAAAAGCGGCGGATGTACCTTCCGACCTGGATCTGCACAGGCCTTATGTGGATGAAATTATTATAAAGTGCCCCGAGTGTGGAAACGATATGAGGAGGGTGCCAGAAGTAATAGACGTATGGTTCGATTCCGGTTCGATGCCTTATGCACAATTTCATTATCCTTTTGAAAATACGGAATTATTCAAGGAAAGTTTTCCAGCAGATTTTATATGTGAGGCAATTGACCAGACCAGGGGTTGGTTCTACACGCTTATTGCTATTTCCACACTGCTGTTCAAAAAATCATGTTTTAAAAATGTACTTTGTCTGGGACTTATAAATGATGAAAAAGGGCAGAAAATGTCCAAAACTAAGGGCAATATTATAAATCCCTGGGATATTTTAAATAAGCAGGGAGCGGATGCCCTGAGGTGGTATTTCTTTACAGGCGTGTCACCCTGGCTGCCAAAAAACTTCTCTACGAAAGCTGTTGATGAGGTGATTAGAAAATTTATACTTACTCTGTGGAATACTTACTCTTTCTTTGTGATTTATGCGAATATAGATAATTTCAACCCATATGACCATAACCTTGAGGTAAAAGATAGAATTGAGATAGACCGCTGGATAATTTCTGAACTCAACCAGACTATAAATAAAGTAAATGAGCTTATGGATAATTTTAATGTTACTGAAAGCGGCAGAGTAATTCAGGATTTTGTTGATACCCTATCCAACTGGTATGTAAGAAGAAGCAGGAGAAGATTCTGGAAAAGTGAGGAAGATAAAGATAAAATAAGTGCATATAAAACACTTTATGAGTGCCTTGTAGATATTTCAAGATTGTGTGCGCCTTTTATACCTTTTTTAAGTGAAGAAATCTACAGAAATCTCACTGGTAGCCTGGGTAAGGGTGAAGAAAGCGTACACCTGGAAAGCTACCCTGAAGCTGATGAAGGTTTTATAGATGAAGACTTAAGTTTTAAAATGGATACAGCCCGCAAGATAGTTAATCTTGGCAGAGCAATAAGGAGTAAAATCAATATTAAAGTAAGACAGCCTATTGAAAAAGTGCTCGTATATTTTGATGGGGATATAAGAAAAAAAGAAGCTATAAATCATTTTAAAGATATTATATTAAGCGAACTTAATGTAAGAGAAATAGAATTTGCCAAAAATATTGATGAGCTGGTTTCATATGATATAAAACCCAATCTTTCAATACTGGGGAAAAAGTATGGCAGCCTTATTCCTGAAATAAAGAATGCGCTGTTTTCTGAGAATCCAATCCGCACTGCGCTTAAGGTAAAAAATAATAAAAATGTAAGTTTAATTATAAATAGGAAACAGGTAGATATTTTACCTGAAGAGATACTGGTAGATATAAAAGATAAAGAAGGCCTTGGAGTAGAAAGTGACGGAGAATTTACTGTTGGTCTTTCTAATATTATATCAGACGCACTCCTGGAAGAAGGGTTCTGCAGGGAAATCGTACATCAGATACAGAATTTGAGAAAGGAAGCCGGTTTTAAAATTGAAAATACTATTGAGCTGGCCATTGAGCCTGGAATAGAGGATAATATTTTAAAGAAATTTAAGAACTATATAATGAAAGAGACTCTAAGCGTATCCTTTAGTTTTGATTTTAAAGAAGGCATGTATGTAAAGGAAATCAAAGTAAATGACAAAAAAATAAGAATCGGCATAAAAGTTGTCGGGAGCATTGTTTGAGATGGCAGACAGAAAAACAAGAAGTATTTTGATGAATATATATTTTATAATTACTGCTATGTGTGTACTTATACTTGACCAGGTGACAAAATATGTTGTTGTCCAGAGAATTCCCGTAAATAAATCTGTTGAAATAATAAGGGGATTCTTTTATATAACCCATGTAAATAATACAGGTGCAGCTTTTGGATTATTCCAGGAATATACAAAGATTTTAACCATAATATCATTTATTGCCATTTTTTTAATCGTTCTTTTAAAGACCATACTTAAGATCAATTCTGTTTTTTATAATGTATCCCTGGGTTTTATTCTGGGCGGAGCGCTGGGTAATCTTGTTGACAGATATTATGTGGGGAGGGTTACTGATTTTTTAAATTTTGCTTTCTTTGGCGCTGTTTTCAATGTAGCTGATCTCTTTATTAATATAGGATTTTGCCTTACTATAATAGTGGTATTAAAAGAGTATTTAAAAGAGAGAAAAGCTTAATAGAATTTGATCAAAAAAGTAGAAAATATTTTAAGTTTTATAGTCGACTCTGAAAGCTCAGGGCAGAGAATAGATAAGTTTTTATCCTGCAAAATAAAGGATACATCGAGAAGTCATATCCAGAATATAATAAATAAGGATAAAGTAAAAGTAAATGACAGCACTGTTAACAAGCACTACAGGATTGCCGAAAAAGACATCATCAGTGTGGAGTACCCGGAAGAAGGCGAGTCAAATACTTCAATAAAACCGCAAAAGATAAATCTTAAAGTGATATATGAAGATAAGTATCTTCTGGCAATATCCAAAGAACCCGGAATGCTTACTCACCCTGTACCCGGCTTTGATAAGAATACACTGGTCAATGCGCTTCTTTATCATTATAATACCCTGTCAAATTTATCCGGGAAAGAGAGGGCAGGTATCGTACACCGGCTGGATAAAAATACTTCCGGCCTTCTTATTGCGGCAAAGGATGATAATACCCACTATTTGTTATCAGAAAAGTTTAAGAAAAGGGAAATAAAAAAAACCTATAGCGCCCTGGTATGGGGCGGATTTCATGAGAAAAGAGGCGAGATAAATCTTCCTATAGGGCGCTCACGGCTTGATAGAAAGAAAATGTGTATCTCGATTGACAGTGGAAGAAGCGCAATAACCAGGTTTGAAGTAGCAGAAGAATTTAAAGATGCAACTTTGCTAAACGTGTATCCGGAAACTGGAAGAACCCATCAAATTAGGGTACACTTAAGTTATATTGGTCATCCGGTTATAGGGGATGAGATATATGGCAACAAAGACTCAAAGGAAATAACAGGGAAACTGGGAATGGAGAGGCAGTTTTTGCATGCAAAGAGATTAGAATTTTCCCATCCTGCAACCGAGAAAAAGATAATAATTGAAGATGAATTATCAGAAGACCTGGTGAAATGTCTTAAGGTTTTAAGGGAGGGGATATGAAATGGAAGATTAAGAGGCATCCTTTAAGATTTTCTTATTAATATTTTTTAAAAGGGAGATAATAAATTGGCAAATATAAGAAGAGTGGTACTGGATGTACTGAAACCTCATTCACCAAACATAATTGAGCTTTCAACAAAGATTGCGGACCTTCCGGGAGTTTACGGAGTGGATATATCGTTAATTGAGATGGATCAAAAAGTGGAAAATGTCAAGATTACCTGTGAAGGTGATTCAATAAATTATGAGAAAGTAGAGCAGGTCATAAAACAAAACGGTGGTTCCATACACAGTCTGGATAAGGTATCGGTAGGCACCAGCATGATTGAGGAAGTAACCACCCATCAGGATTAGGTTAAAGTATCAGGTTGATCTTATTTCCTGCCTCATAAATATAATATATGATGCGGCAAAGCATATAATTGCCAGTGCAATAATAACTACCAGCTGGGGCCATACCTGTATCATGCTCTGGCCAAGGGAGAGCGGGTTGAGTATCATTTTACCGGATTGTATCATATCATAAGATTGCTGGTATCCAACTGCGTTGAAAAGCAAATTTCCCCCAACAGGCACAAGCAGTACGATAATAGACTCCGTAAAAAGCGTGGCAGGTGAAATTCTTGAGATCATATGCTCAATATTGTAATTTTTTATCTGATCGGCTATCGCAGAGCTATCTGTCAGGGGGACCATTGCATTGGCTGTTGCATTAGCAATTATCGGAAGAAAAAACATAAGGAATATCCATATTGCGATGGCAGTCAGTATTGATGCGGCGGTTTTTTCCATAATGACTGAAAACAATATGGAAAGCCCCATCCAGAAGCCGCCATAGAAAACACAGATAAATATAAAGAAAAATATCCTTAATATTTCCTCAGTAGTAGGGGGTACTCCTATTGCAAAAAGGCCCACACCTGAAATAATAAATACAATGCTGGCTATAATTATGGTAAGTGTGGTAATACCGGCTAAAAATTTACCGTTTATCAGGCTGTCTCTATAAATAGGCTGTGAGAGGACCCTGCTTAAATTTCCGCTGTTTCTTTCACTATTTATTGCATCAAAACCAAAAATTATACCGATTATCGGTATAAAAAAGCTGATAAAAGTTATAAAAGAGGGAAGTACGTCTCCTCCTGTAGTGAATAGGTAAAGGAATACATTCTTGTCCAGTGAACTTGCCGCCTCTCTGATATTAGTAAGAGCCACATAAGTTGATGACAGGCCCGCGATATATATTAATGCTAAAAGAATCAAAAATTTATTACTGCTAAAATGATCAGAAAGCTCTTTTCTGTATACAGTTAAAATGCTTCTCATTTTACTCCTCTTTAAAATATTTTAGATAAATCTCTTCCAGTGCATCCTGTTTCATATCCATCCTGGTCAGTAGTATGCCTTCATCAGTTATAAGCCTCGATATATTCTGCCTTATATCTTTATCGCATATAACTTGAAGCTTATTATCGCTACGGGTTACATTTACAACCTTGTCAAGTTTCTTTAATTTTTCTATTATTTCACCTGGCACTTTTTCAAGTTCCAGCTCTATTCGATATTTGCCGCCGCCGAACAGGCTCCTACCCAGACTCTCTACACTTCCTTCACTTATTAATTTGCCTTTAGACAGTATGCCTACCCGGGGGCATATTCTTTGCATCAGGTTTAATTGATGAGACGAAAGAAGGAAAGTAATA
>Ga0154876_1012_pt2 | contig 11456 bp, 7 predicted proteins | sample Rifle2008BG19ft_FD_105848 | JGI IMG/M metagenome (GOLD analysis project Ga0154876, IMG submission 105848) | Actinobacteria bacterium RBG_19FT_COMBO_36_27
TTTTCAGACGGTGATTCAAGGATCGCCTACAATATACTTGAGCTTGCAGTAAATGCATATTCTAAAGGAAATGAACAAAAAGCGCTTGCTATAGATACTTCCATGATTGAAAATATAATACAAAAAAAAGTATTACTTTATGATAAAAACGGAGAGGAACATTATAATCTCATCTCGGCCCTTCATAAGAGTTTAAGGGACAGTGACCCCGATGCCGCAGTTTACTGGACTGTAAGGATGCTTGAAGGCGGCGAGGACCCGCTTTATATAGTAAGGAGAATGGTAAGATTTGCCTCCGAAGATGTAGGCCTTGCGGACCCCAATGCACTGCAGGTAGCAATCTCAGCCAAACAGGGTTTTGAATTTATCGGTCCCCCTGAGGGATACCTGGCAATAATTGAGGCAGTAATTTATCTTGCTTTAGCCCCAAAGAGTAATTCTTTATACCAGACCTATAAAAAGGTTAAATCAGATGTTGAAGGATTTGGATCGCTTCCGGTTCCCTATCATATAAGAAATGCTCCTACCGGACTTATGAAAGAAATAGGCTACGGCAAGGGGTATAAGTATGCTCATAATTATAACGGAGCAGTAGTCGACCAGACTCATCTTCCGGACAAGCTGCTGACAAGAAGATACTACTATCCTACGGACAGAGGTCTTGAAAAGGAACTGGCGGAAAGACTTAAAAACATTAACATATTAAAGAAAAAACAGAAATAATAGCCCTTGAGTTATATAAGGCTTTTAATAGATTTCAAACCTGTTTCTATAAAGATTTTTTATCTACTTTTCAGGCATGATTTATTAACGGGCTATTAACTCTTCTGCAATCTGGATTGCATTTAGAGCTGCACCTTTTCTAAGCTGATCGCCCACTACCCACATACTGATACCATTTTCTACTGATATGTCTTCCCTTACCCTTCCAACAAATACATCATCCTTATTTGAGGAATCAAGAGTAGTGGGGTACACGGCATTTTTAAAATCATCTTTTAAAACCAGCCCTTCCCCATCAGCCAGTGCATTCCTTGCCTTGTCCAGTTCTATCTTATCTTCTGTTTCAACCCATATTGATTCCGAATGTGAAGTAAAAACAGGGACTCTTACTGTTGTTGCAGTAACCATAATATTATTGTCATTAAAAATCTTACGGGTTTCATGGACCATTTTCATTTCTTCTTTTGTATATCCGTTATCAAGGAATATATCCACATGAGGAATGACATTAAATGCTATCTGCACCGGAAAGACTTCACATTTAACAGCTTTTTTCCTGTTACATATTATTTCTCTTGTCTGGTTTTCAAGTTCAGCTATGGCTCTTGCACCCGCACCTGAAACAGACTGATAAGTAGAAACAATTATCCGCCTTATCGGTGATATATCATAAATTGGCTTCAATGCCACAACCATAATAATAGTAGAACAATTTGGGTTGGCAATGATACCATTATGCTTGAATATTTCATTTTTATTTACTTCAGGGACAATTAGCGGCACGTCTTCTTCCATTCTGAATGCGCTGCTGTTATCTATAACCACTGCACCACTGCTCACTGCATATTTTGCAAATTCCCTGGAAGTTGAAGCACCTGCTGAAAAAAGCGCTATATCCACGCCGCTGAAGGAATCTTTATTTAATTCCCTTACTTCCAGTTCTTCGCCATTAAACATTATTTTTTTACCTGCAGACCTGCAAGAAGCGAGCGGAATAAGGTTTTTAACCGGAAATTTTCTCTCTTCCAGTATTGATAGAAATACTTTTCCCACTGCGCCGGTTACCCCTGCTACAGCTACATTGTATTCCTTACTGTCCATATTAAGCTCCCAGCTTTTTTAAAATCTTAAGTCAAGTCTATTAATTGCAGACTAAATCTGCCGATTGGCTATAAATAATTGAAGGATATATTAAAACAACATAAAAATAAACACAACATTGAACTAAAAGCGAAACTTAAATTATAGATATAAGTATAAAATAGGTATGAAATTAATACTATTTTTCCAGTTCAAAGCCACTATGCATAGCCTTTACCGCTTCTTTTATCCTGCTTTTTTTGACCACACAGGAAACTCTTATAGGAGAAGTGCTTATCATCTCAATATTTATATCTTTTTCTGCAAGAATTCTAAACATTTTTGCTGCTACGCCGGGATGTGACTGCATTCCGGCACCTACAATTGAAACCTTTGCAATGTCAGTATCCATTTCCACGCGAATATTTTTTATTTTTTTTAAGACTTTTTTTGCCAGAGATATATCTTCGCTTTTTATTGTAAAAGAGATAACGGCAAGATTCTTCTCACTGACATTCTGAACAATTAAATCAACATTTATATTCTTTTCTGCCAGCTTTCCAAATAGATCCGCAGCAACTCCCGGTTTATCTTCCAGACCGAATATCGACACTTTTACCTCTCCTACATCATAAGTCACCCCTGTAATCGCAGGCCTCTCCATCCTCATATCTTCTTTAAAATCATCCATAACCCATGTCCCTTCAATATTATTAAAACTTGACCTTATATGTAATATTACACCATGTTTTTTAGCAAATTCCACTGCTCTCAGGTGGATTACTTTTGCCCCCGAAGATGCCAGCTCCAGCATTTCATCGTATGAAAGTGCTTCCAGCTTAGCAGCTTCTCCTACTACATTGGGATCAGTTGAATAAACGCCTTCAACATCTGTATAAATCTCGCAGTACTTTGCCTTTAATGCTGAAGCCAGCGCAACAGCAGTTGTGTCGGAACCGCCTCTACCCAGAGTTGTAATATCATCATTTATATTAACACCCTGAAATCCCGCTACAACTACTATTCTATCTCTTTTTAATTCTTTTAATATTCTTTCCGTTTTGATATTTAAAATTTTTGCATTAGAATAAAATTCATCGGTTAGAATTCCTGCCTGTCCGCCTGTAAGAGAACTACATTTATAACCTTTCTCCTGGATAGCCATTGCCAGAAGAGCGCTGGATACCTGTTCACCTGTCGACATCAACATATCCATTTCACGGCGGGACGGATTAGAAGTTATCTCACCTGCAAGGTCAATTAACCTGTCGGTAGTATTCCCCATTGCTGAAAGAACGGCCACTACGCTTTTCCCTTCATTCCTGGCACTTATAACTATACCGGCAACTTTTTTTATTTTATCAATATCACCGACTGAAGTTCCGCCAAACTTTAAAACTATTATATCTTTTTTGCCCTTCATTTTTTTTAAATATTCAATTTTTCTTTAAAATCTTTAACGTAAATCTGCTTATTTTGATTCAGCCATTGACCTGTATTTTTCATATTTTTCTTTTGCTTCTTTTTCTGCCCTGGTAAAAAGTTCTTCGGCTATCTTTGGGAAAGTTTTTGTAAGAGATGCATATCTTACTTCACCCATGAGAAATTCCCTGAATGATTCCTTTGGCTCTTTTGAATCCAGAATAAATGGATTTTCGCCGCTTTTTTTAAGTTCCGGATTGTACCTGTAAAGATGCCAGTACCCCGCATCTACCGCCTGTTTTTCTCTTAGCTGTGTACAGCCCATTCCGGCATAGATGCCATGATTGATACACGGAGAGTAGGCTATTATAAGAGACGGGCCGTTATATTTCTCAGCTTCAATGAATGTTTTCAGCGTTTGCTTTTGACTGGCGCCCATTGCAATCTGGGCCACATATACATAACCGTATGTTGCAGCCATTAGTCCGAGGTCCTTTTTCTTAACCTTTTTACCCGAAGCAGCAAATTTGGCGACTGCTCCCAGTGGAGTTGCTTTTGATGACTGGCCCCCCGTGTTGGAATATACTTCCGTATCAAATACCAGTACATTTATATTTTCCCCTGATGCAAGTACGTGGTCCAGTCCGCCGTACCCTATATCATAAGCCCAGCCGTCGCCGCCTAATATCCATACCGATTTTTTAATCAGATAATCCTTAAGTTCCAGTATCCTGTTTTTCAGCTCATTGGCTTTCTTATCATTAAGGTCCTTTTTAAATAATTTTAATATTTTTTCGGTAGATTCTTTGTTTGCTTCCTCTTCATCTTTTCCATTGATCCACTCTGCTGCGGCCTCTTTTATTTCAGCACTAACATTCAGTTCATGTAATTGTTTCATGTAATCTTCTATTTTATTTCTCATCTGTTTTATTGCAAGAGCCATACCATATCCATACTCTGCATTATCTTCAAATAAAGAATTTGCCCATGCCGGTCCTTTTCCTTTTGAATTGACCGTATAAGGTTCTGCAGGAGCCGAACCGCCCCAGATAGATGAGCATCCCGTAGCATTGGCTATAAACATTCTATCCCCGAATAGCTGGGTGATAAGCTTTGCATAAGGAGGCTCGCCGCATCCGCCGCATGCACCTGAAAATTCTAACAGAGGTTTTATAAACTGGCTGCCCTTTACTGTATCAATAGCCATAACATTTTCCTTAACTGGAATTTTTAAAGCAAAATTCCAGTTTTCAACCTGATTCATCTGCGAATCAAGGGGTTTCATAATCAGCGCTTTTTCCTTTGCCGGACAGATATTGGCACAGTTTCCGCACCCGGTGCAATCAAGCAGGCTTATCTGCATTCTGTAGGCGAACTGCTCGAGTTCTTTTCCTTTTGCCGCTACTGTCTCAAAATCTTTAGGAGCATCCTTTAGTTCCACATCTGTAAGAAGTACCGGTCTTATAACAGCATGGGGGCATACATATGAACACTGGTTGCATTGTATGCAATTATCTTTTTGCCATTCGGGAACATTTATTGCAATACCTCTCTTTTCGTATGCCGCAGTTCCCTGTGGAAATGTTCCGTCCTCTGCCCCTATAAATGCACTGACCGGGATATTATCACCTTCCTGCCTGTTTATTACTCTTAAGATATTTTTTATAAAATCAGGCTCCTGGGCCCTGGTTGTATCTTCCTCTTCAACTGCGTCCTTCCAGCCGTCAGGAATTTCCACTTTTTTAAGTGATTCTATTCCTTTATCTACAGCCTTGTAGTTCATCTGCACTATCTTATCGCCTTTTGCCCCGTAAGTTTCCTTTATTGCCTCTTTCATATATTTTACAGCATCATCTATGGGTATAACTTTTGCCAGCTTAAAGAAAGCGGCCTGCATAATCATGTTTATTCTGCTGCCCAGCCCGATCCCGGCAGCTATGCTTGTGGCATCAATAATATAAAAACTTATATTATTCCTGGATAGATATATTTTCATATTTGCCGGCAGTCTCTCCTCAAGTTCTTCTTTGCTCCACTGGCAGTTCAAAAGGAAGGTCCCGCCTTTTTTTAACCCTTTTAGCAAGTCATATTGCCTTACATAAGCCTGATTATGGCAGGCCACAAAATCTGCACTGGTTATAAGATACGTTGATTTAATGGGATGTTTTCCAAATCTGAGATGTGACACAGTGAGCCCTCCGGATTTCTTGGAATCATAGGCAAAATAACCCTGGGCATATAAGCCGGTATTGTCGCCAATTATCTTAATGGCATTCTTATTTGCCCCAACTGTGCCGTCGGAGCCCAGCCCCCAGAATTTACACCTTATTGTTCCTTCCGGGGCGCTTTCGATTTCTTCTTTTACCTCAAGGGAAGTATGCGTAACATCATCATTTATGCCTATGGTAAATCCGTTTTTAGGGTCTGCTGACTTTAAGTTGTCAAATACGGCTTTTATCTGGCCCGGAGTGGTATCCTTGGAACCAAGACCGTATCTTCCTCCTACAATAACCGGTCTTTTCTCCATTTTAAAGAATGCAGTCATGACATCCATATAAAGAGGTTCGCCGATTGCACCCGGCTCTTTTGTCCTGTCAAGTACAGCAATTTTCTTAACAGTTTCCGGTATTGATTTTAAGAAAAACTCCGTAGAAAAAGGCCGGTAAAGGTGCACCTTTACTACTCCTACTTTTTCACCTATTTTATTTAGATAATGTATGGTTTCATCTATTGTATCTGTAACGGACCCCATGGCTACAATTACATACTCTGCATCCTTGGGTCCAACATAGTTAAACGGTTTGTATTCCCTTCCGGTCAATTTACTTATTTTATCCATATATTCAACAACTATTTCCGTAACTTTTTCATAAAACCTGTTTGATGACTCCCTTGCCTGAAAGAATATATCAGGATTCTGCGCCGTCCCTCTTGTGACCGGATGCTCGGGGCTCAGGGCTCTTTGCCTGAACTGCCTCAATGCATCCTCGTCAAGCAGTTTCTTAAAATCCTCATATTCAATTACTTCTATTTTTTGAATTTCATGTGAGCTTCTAAATCCGTCAAAAAAATGCAGGAAAGGCACCCTTGATTTTATTGCACAGAGGTGCGCTATGCCTCCAAGATCCATAATCTCCTGTACCGAACCGGATGCCAGCAGTCCAAAACCTGTCTGTCTTACAGCCATTATATCTGAGTGATCCCCGAAAATAGAAAGAGCATGCGCAGCAATAGCCCTGGCGCTTACATGAAATACACCTGGGAGAAGTTCCCCAGAAATCTTGTACATATTCGGGACCATTAGAAGAAGCCCCTGTGATGCTGTATATGTTGAGGCAAGAGAGCCTGCTGCAAGCGCACCATGTAATGCTCCAGCCGCACCTCCCTCGGATTGAAGTTCTCTTACGCTTACCACCTGTCCGAATATATTTTTTCTTCCATGAGCAGCCCATTCATCAATATATTCACCCATAGGAGATGATGGTGTAATGGGATAAATAGCAGCTACTTCAGTAAAAGCATATGCAGTATATGCTGCTGCCATATTCCCATCCATTGTTTTCATTTTCTTCATAATTAATCTGCTCCTCTATATTTAAATTTCCGGTATTTTATATTTACCTAACAGGCTAAAAAACTAATTTTCTTAGTCATGTATGCTTAATGATAAATTTAATTTGAAGGTTTTTCCAGCATCATGGCATACCTTTTCAAGTAACAACAAAATCATTGAATTATAGCATATTTAAGTTAATTTTTTAATAAAACCAGATGTATAATCCGGCAGTATCTTACCCCATCCTGCATTAAAGCTCTCTCCGGTCGGTAATTGCTCTTCCTATTGTTATCTCATCCGCGTATTCCAGATCACTGCCGAAAGGAAGCCCGCTTGCAAGCCTGGTTACTTTAGTCCCAAGGGGCAGTAATATCTTTTTCAGGTATGCAGAAGTACTTTCACCTTCAACAGTTGGATTTAATGCTATTATTATCTCATCAATGTTATTGGCTTTTACACGTTCCAATAGCTTTGGTGTTCTTATCTCTTCAGGTCCGATATTTTCTATCGGAGACAACAGTCCCCCGAGAACATGATATAACCCTCTGTATTCACCGGTTTTTTCAATAATTACAACATCACTTACTTCTTCTACTATGCATATTTTTTTTCTATCCCTGGACTCATCCCTGCAGATATAACAGATATCTTCTTCAGCTAAACCGTAACACTGGCTGCAGAATCTTACTTTTTCTTTCATTTCAACAAGACTCTGTGATAATTTTAAAATATCATTATGGGAGAGTTTGAGTAAAAAAAATACGATTCTTTTTGCTGATTTAGGACCTATTCCGGGAAGTTTCTTGAATTCATTTATTAAATTTTCAACACTTTTAATATATAAAGCCATCTATTATTTAAGATCCCCTGATTAATATGAATTAAAATCAAACAATAATATAAATGCCGCCACAATTTATTACTTCAATATTTGCATAATATATAATATTACTTTAAAACAATCCAGGTATACCCATCCCTCCGGTAAGTACCGCCATTTTATTTTTAGCTTCATCTCTGGATTGTTTGATAGCATCATTAACGGCAACCATTACCATGTCCTCAATCATTTCCATGTCGTTAGAGTCAACCATTTCTTTATTTATTTTTATCTCAATAACTTCCTGCTCACCATTAGCTTTTACTTTTACGGCACCTCCGCCTGCAGAAGCCTCGAATTCCATTTTCTTTAATTCTTTTTGTATTTCCAGCAATTTTTGCTGCATAATCTTTGCCTGTTTGATCATATTTCCATAATTTAAACTCAATTTTTACTCCTTTATATTAAATTTCTTTTCAAAATAATTTAAGACATCATCTTCCCTGGCAGTCTTGCTATCTTTCTTACTTTTTCCGGTTGTTGAATTTTCATTATCTATTCCCCCGCTCTTATTTTCTTCCGGTCCACTGCCCGCATTTACTTTTTCCCCGGCGCTTTTTCCGGCACTGCTTCCGGAAATGCTTTCCGTATCATCTTTTATATTACTCTTATTATTCTTTTTGATTTCAAATTTAATTTTAAAACTTTTACCCGTTATTTCTTTTACTACTCCTGATATTAACTCTGCATTACTGCTTTTATTTAAATGGTCCCTGTGCCATTCATTTTTTTCACCAAGAAGGAAATATAATATATTATTTTCTATCCTGTCAGGTTCAGCTTCGGCAAACATGGCATGAACAGAGATTTTTTTCTTTTTTAAATTCTGGGAAATTCTTTCTATGTTGTCATAAATTAAATCAATCCCGCTATCTTTACCTTTATCTATTTTTTCATCTGTTCCATTGTCTTTTCTATTCACTTCACTGCCTGTTATTTTTTCTTCCACAGTAAGTTTTTTAACTTTTCTGCTGCTTTCTTTATTTTTACTCCGAATTCCGACCTCGTTTACCATTCTATCAATTTCATCAGTATTGATTATATCGAAATCTTCTTCTTCATTTTTACTAATACCTCTATCAATCTCATCTTTCCGGATATAAAAATCTTTAACATCATTTTTTGTTGAATTGATTTTATCAATCTCCTTTTGTAAATATTCTATCTGCGCCTCTATACCCGGTGTTTTTTCTCCTATCTTCCTTTTATCTGTAATACTATAATTGATAGCTTTAATAATCGCTGTTTTGAAAAATACTTTTAAATCTTCACCCCATTTAACCTGTTTGAGCAGATCTGTAAAAAGTTCCATATAAAATTCCATTTCTTCCTTATCAAGTTCTCCGGCCTGATTTAAATATTTTTCCTTGTAATCCTCGCTTATATTTACAATTTCAAAGGGGCTGGGATAATTCTTAATGATATACAGATCATAAAGATGGTCCAAAAACTCTGATATAAATACTTTAAGATTCTGATTACTGCCTATAATTTTATTTGTTAGAAGCAATCCTTCAGCCAGATTCTTCTTAATAAAAATATCGGTAAATTTAAATAACAAATCCAGCTCTATAATACCCAGAAGTGATATGACGTCCTTAACCTCAATTTTATCCTCGCCAAACGCCGCAAGCTGCTCCAGGATACTGTCCGCATCTCTTAAGCTGCCATCCGCATATTTTGAAATTAAACTTATAGCCGGGCCACTTATAACTATTTTTTCGTTTTTAGCAATGCTTGCGAGCCTTTCTTTTATTTTATCTATTGATATAGGAAAGAAATCGAACCTCTGGCATCTCGATAATATTGTGGGAATTACTTTGTTCGGTTCAGTAGTTGCCATTATGAATAATACATGTTCTGGAGGTTCTTCCAGAACCTTAAGCAGCGCGTTGAATGCTTCTGTGGTCAGCATATGTACTTCATCAATAATATAGACCTTTTTGCGGAGTATATTGGGCAGATATTTGACTTTCTCCCTTAGCTCCCTTATCTCATTTATTCCACGGTTTGAAGCAGCGTCGATTTCTATTACATCCACACTGGAGCCATTGGAAATACTTATACAATTATTACATTTATTGCAGGGGTCCGGTGTGGTGCCTTTTATACAGTTTAAAGCTTTTGCAAGTATACGCGCGGTTGATGTCTTACCGGTACCTCTGGGGCCGCAGAAAATATAACAGTGCGATAATCTATCATTTGATATAGCATTCCTGATAGTTTTTATATTATGTTCCTGACCGATTATTTCTTCAAAATTTTGCGGTCTCCATTTTCTGTAAAATGAAATATAGCTCATGGCAGTAAAATCTTTCTATCGCTTGTTAATGACCGTGCCGCAGATTTCGATTTATAACAACAAGTGCTGCCGGTACAGTTGGCTCCAGCCAGGCTTCCCTGTGGCACCCGGAGAATGTTACTTACCGCTGCTTCCTCTCGGACCTGGCGGGGTTTGTAACCCTCCGCCGCACAAGACCCGGCTTTCAACGCTACTTATACAGGCGCTAAACCTTACTATTGTAAACCTCGCATCTGTTTATCGGCCTCACTATAGCGGATTGTGAGTTACAGGGCACCGCTAGCTCCCCGCCTGGCACGGCCAAATTGATTATATAAAATTAATCAAAAAATTAAAACCAGCTGTTATACAGTATTTTCAATAAAATAATTATTGAACATTTAATTTAAAATTGTTCATCTTGCTATCTCTAATATTTTAAGCACATCATTCCTGTCCAATTTGATAAAATTGCCTACCGGACCCATTTCGGTACATTTTTCGGCCATCTCTTCTAACCTGTCATAAGGAATATTTGCCTCTTTTAATGTGGCGGGCATCCCAATTTCCTTAAAAAAGTTTTCCAGTTTTTCAATACCTGAAAAAGCTGTTTTTTCCGTATCATTGAAATCAGGTTCCACATTCCATACCCTGGCTGCAAATTGAGCAAATCTCTCAATATCATTTTTATAAACATATTTCATCCATGCCGGGAAAATTATAGCCAGGCCGGCTCCATGAGCAAGATCATACAAACCGCTTATCTCCATTTCTATCTTATGAGGAGCCCAATCACCAATCCTACCGGTACCGAGTAAATTATTATGAGCAATAGATCCGGTCCACATAATCTCCGCCCGGGCGGCGTAATTATCAGGCTCTCTTAATACTTCATACGTATTATTTATAACTGTCTTTAGAGCAGCTTCACATAACCGGTCAGTAAGCTCGACGTTTTTTACTGTAGTAAAATATCTTTCCATTATATGTGCCATTATATCTGTTGATCCGCAGGCAGTCTGATATTGAGGAAGAGTAAAGGTATTTTCCGGATTTAATATAGCAAACTCTGGCCGCAGCAGTTCAGAAGTAAATCCTTTTTTATACATTCCATCCTCATTTGTAACTACCGAACTATTGCTGGATTCACTGCCTGAAGCAGGAATTGTAAGGACTACACCAACAGGTATTATTTCTTTCAGTTCAGCCTTCCCCGCAAAAAAGTCCCAGACATCTCCATCATATGGCACTCCTGATGCTATGGTCTTGGCTGAATCAATTGCACTCCCTCCGCCTACGGCCAGGATAATATCTACCTTTTCCCTTCTGCACATATCAATTCCTTTTTTAACCAGGGATAATCTTGGATTAGGCTGGACACCCCCCAGCTCAATCACTTCCATTCCTGCATCCTTTAATGATTTTAAAACCCGCTCGTATAGACCGTATTTTTTAATACTTCCCCCGCCGTAATGCAGTAAAACTTTTTTCCCGTATTTAACTGTTTCAGTTCC
>Ga0154876_1035_pt1 | contig 11218 bp, 10 predicted proteins | sample Rifle2008BG19ft_FD_105848 | JGI IMG/M metagenome (GOLD analysis project Ga0154876, IMG submission 105848) | Actinobacteria bacterium RBG_19FT_COMBO_36_27
TTTGATATGAACCCCATCATTTGGACACAAAATAAACTAAGTCAGTGCCAACTGATGAGCTTTTATTTTATTATTTTTAAAAATATATTCAAACTCTTCCGGAGGCATATACCCCAGCGAAGAATGTAATCTTTTCTTGCTATGGACGTTCCTCAATAAAATAGGTAATCCTATCTGCAACATCATTAAATGTTTCGTATTCAAACATGTATACCTCTCCAACCTTTAGTGTTCTAAAAAATGATTCTATTTTTGCATTATCGTAAGGGTTTGCCTTATCTGACATTGATATTTCTATATGATCATCCTTTAATATCTTTATATAATCATTGCTGCAGTACTGAAGACCCTGATCTGAATGATGAATAAGGTTTCCTGTATTTCTTTTTGATATTACATCAAGGATAGCTGCAATGGTTAGAATTGGCGATAGAGTTTTTCCCAGAGCATAACCCACTATCTTCTGGCTAAAGCCATCAATTAGAGCTGCAAGGTATACAAATCCTGTGGCTATTCTTATGTATGTAATATCAGCATTTCATACCCGATCTGGTTTTGTAAGGATTAAGTTCTTTATTAGGTTCTGGTATTTTACAAGGCTATGGTTTGAATTAGTCGTTATCTTATGGGCTTACCTTGCCTTTACAAGAAGGTTTTGCTTTAGCTTGTAGTAGTAACCCGATCTTGATATACCCATTATTTTGCACCTTCCTTGAACAGTTTTGCGTTTGTGCTTGTAATTATCGATAAATCATCTTTTTTTGGATAGTATCTAGCTCTTCTGCCTTCTTTAGCACCTTTTTTTCAAGCAGCAGCTCTCCTACAAGACGCTCAAGCTTAGATATCCTTACCTTTAAGCTTGCAATATCAAAGTTATTTGTATTTTCAAAGAACTTTCCAGTAGAATACTCCCTTTTCCACCGGCCTATCATTACAGGTGATATACCGTACTTTCTTGAAAGCTCCGCCTGTGTAGCTGCACCTGCAACTACCATTTCTTCAATCTTTGCCTTAAATTCATCACTAAATGTTTTTCTTGCTTTCATCTGATGAGATCTCTCTTTCTCTTATGTTCTTTAGTCTCATCAGTTATTCTAACTATTTATTTTTTAGTATACAATGTGTCTAGCTGTAGTGGTTCACCCCACTTATTATCTTCAACAATCATAACCCAATATACTGTTTATGTTCATCGATCTAACCTAGTTATTTGATTTATACTTTTCCGGTATATTTTCTAATTTAACTATATTAAACCTAATTAAAAACTTGCTCGATTCTTGTAGAATTATGGATGGGCACAATTATTTTAATAAAATAATAAGCCCATCCATTACTATATTTTTTCCCTACCACTTTTATTTTAATAATTCATCAATATCTGATGCTGTTCTTCCAATAACAGTTGCAACATCTTCACCACTCATAATAGCATCACGCATATCTACTAAATGTTGATCAATCTGTAGACCATTTGCTCCTGGCCAACTGGTCCATGGACGTGCTGCTTCATCTCTCTGCTGAATAGCTGTAATCATCATTGGAGTTTCATCTAAATAAGGTTTCAAACCCTCTGGATCCTCAACTCCATCCTTTGTTGATGGAAGGTATCCTGTACCGCGTACCCAGGTATTTATTTGATCTGGATCAAGGAGATATTTTTCAAATTCCCAGCAAGCTAGAACTTCACTGTCTGTTTTAGCAAATATTGTTAACATATTACCTCCAATGCAAACTGCAAGTTGTTCATCATTAAATTTAGGGAACTCTGCAGCTCCGGCATCAAAGTCAACTTCATTTGCTACGTAGCTTGCGCGTCCAGAAGTAGTGATACACATACCTATCTCACCAGCTAAGAACCCTGATATACCTTCCTCGTGGACTAGATTAGCATTCAATCCCTCCAAAGTTAAATCCTGTATAGTTGTCCAAGCTTCAATAGCTTTTTCATTATTGAAAGTAGTCTTATATCCACCATCACCATCAGGTTCAAACATTGAATCAATGCCATTTGAAAGGAATATTGGTATTATGCAATAGGTATCTGGATAAGACTGAATGAACATTCCATATTTACCAGTTTCTTCCTTGATCTTAACGCTATATTCATAAACTTCCTGCCATGTTTCGGGTGGATCTTCTGGATCCAATCCAGCCTCTCTGAATATATCCTTATTATAATAAGTTAGAGGAACACTAAATCCATATGGTAAACCAAGTAATCGACCATTTGCTGACCTTGCAAGCTCAATAACAAGTGGATTATACTTATTATCCAGAAAATCGGAATCTTGAGGAGCATATTCATTTATAATTGTTTCCAGGTCAGTGTGTTGTGGAAAATTCTCAGCAAAATAATTAAGTGCGGCATAGCTAACTTGTATAACCCCAGGATAAATACCGGCAGCTAGACTGGATTGAAGAGACATATTGAGTTGTGCATAATTTCCTCCATAAGACACCTGATTTACAGTGATATTTTTATCATTAGTCGCATTAAAATTTTCTATAAATTCTTCGACTTGGAGTCCACCAAATTCTCCTGTATTGACATTCCAATATTCAATGGTCACTGGTTCAAACTCTTCAACTGTTTCCTCTTCAGTTGCCGCCACTTCCTCTTCAGTTACTTCTTCCTCTTCAGCTACTTCTTCTTCGGCTGTTTCTTCTTTACATCCCGTAACAGAAAAAGCCCCGATTATTGATATACTTAATACCAATACTATTAACCACAATAAGCTTTTTTTCATTTCTTTCCCCTTTCAAGGTAATTTGTAAATATTTTTTTATAAATAGAAATTTATTCCACTTATCACCTCCTTTATATAATGTAGGGATAATTTTGTAATAATTTACCTTTTATCACCTACTTTATGTAATTTTTTGTCTTGTTATAATAAAATAACTTAATCTTTCTACTCATAAAAACACTCTAAATAATTCTTCTATATTTGCTTTTCAATACATTTCAACAACTAAGCTTCCCTTTTATTTAATACTAGTCCATTAAAACCCCACCATTTACATCAAGTATTTCTCCGGTAATATAACTTGAATCTTCAGACACCAAAAAGCTGATAACATTTGCTATTTCTTCACACTTTGCAATATATCCTAATGGGATAGATTCTATCAACTTATCAATATCACTAGTATGCATTTTTATCATATCAGTATCAACAAAACCTGGTACGACTGCATTAATATTTATTCTGTAAGGAGCACAAAATTTTGCTAAATATTTAGTGATAGAGATTACTCCAGCTTTTGACGCACCGTAATTAACTCCAGACGTACTGCCGCCTCTTTTTGCTGAAAGAGAAGACATATTGATTATTTTTCCATATCTTTGTTCCATCATTATAGGAAGTACTGCTTTTGATAGAAAAAAAGTCCCTTTCAGATTAACATTTAAGACCTTATTCCATTCTTTTTCAGTCATTTCAAGTATAGGAGTATTTGAAAATATACCTGCATTATTTACAAGAACATCTATTCTTTTATACTTCTCAATTATGTATGATATTGTTCTATTTATTTGTTCTACATTTGCTATATCTAATATAAGTGCCTCTGCAAATATTCCTGATTTTTTAATATCTTTTACCGCTTTTTCTAAACCAATTTTATCAATATCAGCAAGAATAACCGTAAATCCCTTCTCTGCCAATTTGATTGAAGTTGCTTTTCCAATACCTTTAGCTGCACCTGTAACAATTGATATTTTTCTTTCGGATTTCATTGTAAACACTAAACTATATAATAATATACAATGTATGATATTATAATGACTATATATTATGTTATAATTTTCCCAATGTCAATGATATTTTTTGTTTTGTAAATTATAATTTTATGATATTTTTCAATGGTATGCACCTCTAATCTTATATTTACCATTGGAAATTATTGAATTAATTATCTATTTATATAAATATTACTCAGATTTTCTTTAAGATATTAAAAAGATAGTCTTGAAGTATTTTTTACTAAAAGTTTTAAATCCTTTATAATTTAACACTTAAATAATCACATTATACAATTGGAATCAGTGGCCTTGAGTATTTATGAGCGGGTAAGACCATAAAGATGATTTATTCATACCCTCTATACATATACCTTTGCATGAGTGGATAGGGTGTGCGCAATGCACCATTAAAGCCCTGCTTGATGTTTATAAAATAGATAACAATGATTTTTTTAAAGCTTTGAGTGGTTTTGCTGCAGGGGGAGCTAAGGAAGGGGACGGGATGTGCGGTGCATATCTTGCTGGAGTATTTTTCCTTGGATTCGAGTTTGGAAGAAATATCTATGATATAGGTGTAGATCCGGATGATCCCAGAGGCTCAAAAAAGAACAGAGTATTAAATCCCTTGATTAAAGATTTGCATGAAAAATTCATTAAAGAATACGGGAGTATTACATACCACATACTGGGTAACCCTTTCTCCAAAATATATTTCAAGCTGGGATATGATAAGCGGCCAGTCCCTCATCCTATCCTTCCATCGCTTGGTCGTGTCCATGGTGGCCAGGTATAGTATCTTCATAAGCGATTGGTCATTGGGAAAGACAGCTTTTGCCTTAGTGACCTTCCGGAGTGCCCGGTGGTAGTTTTCCACCGTATTTGTGGTGTATATTATCCTTCTTAACTCCTCGGGGTATTTAAGGTAGGTAGAAAGCTCTGCCCAGTTGGTCCTCCAGGACTTAATCGCCAGGGGATACTTTTTGGCCCATCTTTCTTCCAGCTTATCCAGGGCAGATATCGCCGCCTCCTCGGTGGCAGCCTTATAGATCTTCTTTAGATCGGCTGTAAATGCCTTGATGTCCTTATATGATATGAACCTTGTCGAGTTTCTTATCTGGTGCAGTATGCATTTTTGAATCTCTGTTTCGGGAAAGACCGCCTTTATGGCATCAGAAAATCCCGAGAGATTGTCCACCGATACAATAAGGATATCTTTTACGCCCCTGTTTTTTATCTCGTTTATTACAGAGAGCCAGAATTTGGCAGACTCGTTTTCCCCTACCCATATGCCCAGTACGTCCTTTACACCCTCAAGATCCACTCCTATGGCGGTATAGGCGGCCTTGGTAATTACCCTTCCCTCGCTTCTTACCTTGTAGTGTATGGCATCCATAAAGAGTATGGCATAAAGGGAGGCAAGCGGCCTATTCTGCCATTCTGTTACAAGGGGGGTTATCTTATCTGTTATCTTTGATATGAGTTCAGGCGAGGCATCCACCCCGTAGATGTTTTCCAGGTGAGCCTCTATGTCCCGGGTGGTCATGCCCCTGGCGTACATGGAAAGTACCTGGTCGTCAATTGATGACACGTCGTTCTGGTACTTCTTTACTATGCCGGGCTCAAAGTCTCCCTCCCTGTCCCGGGGGACATCTATGTCCAGTTTTCCGTAGTCAGAACGGAGTGTCTTTTTGGAGTGGCCGTTGCGGGAATTGGTGGTCTCTTTGTTTTTGTAGTCGTACTTTGAATATCCGAGCTCACTATCTAGCTCTGCTTCAAGCATCTCAGCAAGGGCATCGCCGAACAGTTTCTTTAGGACCTCCTGGATATCCTTGGCATCTTTTACCTTGTTCTCTTTGAGTAGCTTTCTTAGCAGATCCCTGGGGATTATTGACATTTTGGTAACCTCCTAATAGTAGATTAATTTTATCTTTATTAGGAGCTTTACACAAAACTAATTACACTCTCCTCTGTGTCTGTTTATTATAATTGTTTACTTTTTATAAATAGTTTTATTTGATATGACAACATCGGCCATATCAATGAAAAGCCCGTTATCAACGACACCCGGGATATAATTTATTCTTTTTTCCAGATCTTCAGGATCATCTATTCTATTCAATTTTAAGTCAATCATATAATTATCATTATCTGTTATAAAAAAACTTCTATTAACCATTCTATATGAAGGATTATAGCCGAGTTCCTTAAATTTCTTGAATACATGTCTATGATTTATTTTTAAAACCTCGACAGGCAATGGGAAATCACCTAACTTAGCAACATATTTAGTTGAATCGATAACTATTATTAGTTGTTTTGAAATAGAAGCAACGATTTTCTCTTTTAATAGAGCCCCTCCTCCACCTTTTATTAAATTTAAATTATAATCAACCTCATCAGCACCATCAATGGTGAGATCAATATAATCAACATTATTTATATCCAAAATTGGGATATTATACTTTTTAGCTAAAGTTGTTGTCTTACTGGAAGTCGATATAGCTTTAATTCTTAACCCATTATTAATCAATTCACCAACCTTTTTTATTACGTAATAAGCCGTCGAACCTGTCCCAAGGCCTATATTCATATTTTCTTTAATGAAGGAAACTGCTATTCCCGCAGCATTGCTCTTCTCTAATTCAATATCATTCATTTTAAATAGGCCCTATCTTTTATTATTCCTTGTATTCTAAAACAAGACTTTCTAAAGTTGAGATAAATTCATTTTATCATATCTTTAGTAGTTGCATTACCTAAATGGTACATTTTACTCAAGGAATACACTTAATATCAATTATTTTTACAAAAAGATCTTGATCTATAAGTTATCTAACCATGGACAGGCTTCCAATAATAATCGCTGTAAATTTTATATATGTTTTACCATAGCCTTACTTAATGCTTAGAACCATACAATTAAATTTATCATCAACAACAAATTAAATCAATTTACATTTAATATATTGTTACAGCCCATTAAAAATGTCCTCTTCATATTCTAGTAGCTAACAGTCCTCTACCTTTCATTTTACCCCTCCAAGGATGATAAGGCTTGGGTTTAAAAGGGACTCTTATCTTATCAATCTTCTCTACTGTTTCTTTCCTGGCTATTTTATTTATTTTACTATATCTTAAATTTTTACCATTATATTTTATATAGATATTTCCATCCAGGTGTTTTTCAACATCAACTTTTTTAAAAGATATATCTTCAAGTATTTGGTAAAGGCTACCATTATAGGAAATAGTATTATCGTTTCTTAGAGACCTTTTTTCTTTAATGCACAGCATGCTTTCAATGTCTTGCAGTGGCTTCCTATGCATGTCTGCGTTGCCGAATGCAGGTATTGAAAATCTTCTGTTATGTATGGACAAATATTCTTTAAGGAATTTATTTGCGTCTTTAATGTTATCTATTTTTGAGAGTTTCTTTACCAATCTTTATACTGTCTATTTGGTCAAGTTTTTCACTGACTAGTGTCGGTCTAAAGTCATGGTATTTACTTTCATGAAGATCCAGCACCTTTTCTTTTAGTGTAGCTGGCTTAGATCTGTTTGAAGGTTTACCTTTTAACTTATGGGCTACTGCTTTATTTCCTTCAGATACAATTTTAGATGCTATTCTTCTTACCTGTCTTGTTGAAAGAGAAAGCAGATCTGCTGCTTTTTTTGTTTTATTTTCTTTTCAAGGTACATTTTTACTATATGAAGTCTTTTTAATTCTTTTGAATTTATCATTATTATGCCCTGGTATTTCATATACCCTCCCTGCTTAAATTAGGAAGAGTATATCACTTTAAAAACCGGACATTTCTATTTTGGTATGACAGTTAAATTATACTTTTTGTTGTTATTTAGTGATATTGTCGTGGAGGTATTATTCGGTGAGAATTTCATTTATGAAAAAAGAAAGGAGCTATACCAAATGATAGAGGGAAAGATTGCAAATTTCAGAGTAGCAGAAAAACTTATAGAGGAGATGAGGATAAAAAAGCTATAAATATCCTTAGGATATCTATTTACCAGCCAAGTAAAAAGTATCAAGGGGATGTTGATGATATGAAAATAATCTGTCTTTTTACATTAATATTATATATAATGTATTAAAATAAAATCTGTATAATATTATAAGAAGTTAAAATACAAATTAAAAGACAAAATGGAAAAAATTTCATTAAATAGGTACTCTAAAGTCCCGCTGCATAAGCAAATTTCGAATGTTATAAGTAGTAAAATAGAATCGGGAGAATTAAAACCCGGCGAAACAATCCCTTCAGTTTTAGATATGCAATCACTTCTGGGAGTAAGTACAATTGTTATTCGTCAATCTTATGAATTTTTAAGAAGAGCGGGTTTGATTGTAACCCAGCAAGGAAAAGGTTCATTTGTAACTGAGAAAAATCCTTCATTTGAATTCATTCAAAAAATTGGAAGTTCCTTTAAAGAAGCAAAAGAAAAAGGAGAGAAAATTACTACTTCAGTACTTGAATTAAAGGAAATCAATGAAGTTGATAATTATGTAAAAGAAAAGTTAAAACTCGGACAAAATGATACTCTAATAAAAATAACACGTTTACGAGCTATCAGAGAAATTAAAATGTTCTATTGGACTTCTTATTTACCAGCATCAACATGTAGGTTAATATTAACACAGGATCTTGTCAATGAATCATTATATCAAATTTTAAAGGAAAAACTTGGGTTAAATATTATAAAAGCAGAAAGATTTGTTGAAGTAGTTAAGGCTGATTCTCGGAAAGCCGAGATACTTGATATTCCAGAATTGGAACCATTATTTTTTATTGAAAGTTTATCTTATACAGAAAATAACTCACCTATAGAATACTATCAAGGCTGGTACGACACTAGATACACAAAATTTTATTTTGAAATAAAATAAATCTTCCTAAAAGTCTGTGAATAATTGAGTTTGTAACTTAAAACAGTTGAATAGTTAAATTCCTTGCCAAATTTCTGAAATTATTGAAAATTTTAAAAGATGAAATTTTTCTATTCATGTGCTTATAATTTATATTTGTAGTAGGTATGCAGTTTGCAATTTCGGATTGGTATCAGAATAAAATTCTCACCTTATTATAAATAAAGCATAGAGGGTATATATAAGAACTATGTCTAAATATGTTCTAGGTTTAGATTTTGGTACTAAAAGTGTAAGATCTTTATTAGTTGATATAGATACAGGAGAGGAAATATATTCATCTGTGTATGAGTATAAAAACGGGGTTATAGATAGATATTTGCCTGAAAGCAACATAAAATTACCTATAGATACTGCTCTCCAGGATCCCAAAGATTATGAAGATGGATTGGAGCATACTATTAAGCAGATTTTGAATAATACAAAGGTAAATAAGAAAGATATTATCGGTTTGGGTATTGATTCTACATCCTGTACTATGCTTCCTATAAAAGTAGATTCAACACCATTATGTTACATAGATAAATATAGAAATGATCCCAACAGCTGGGTAAAACTATGGAAACATCATAGTGCACAAAAGTATGCAACTAAAATAAATAATTTAGCCACTAAAAGAGGTGAAAAATTTCTATCTAAATATGGTGGCAAAATATCATCAGAATGGCTTTTCCCAAAAATTATGCAGATAGCATATGAGTCCCCGGATATATATAAAGATACAGATATAATGATAGAAAGCGGAGACTGGATCGTATATAAACTTACCGGAAATCTTACAAGAAACACATCCTCTCTTGGATATAAATCTATGTGGGATAACTCTTTCCCAAATATATCTTTTTTTAAGGAACTAGATCCAAAGTTAGAAGATATTTACTCTAAATTATCTGGAAATATAAAAAAATTAGGTAATCTTGCTGGATATCTAAATGATAATTATCAGAAAAAATTAAACTTACCAAAAATCCCCATTGCAGCAGCAAATATTGACGCTCATGTAGCTGTTCCTGCATGTACTGTTACAGAACCAAAAAAAATGGTCATAATAATAGGAACATCTGCTTGTCATATGGTACTATCAAAAAAGTTTAGAGAAGTTAAAGGAGTAGGAGGTATTGTAAAAGATGGTATAATAGCTGGATATTTTGGATACGAGGCTGGCCAAGCTAGTGTTGGCGATATATTTGAATGGTTTATTCAAAACTCCATTCCTTATACTTATTTTATAAAAGCAAAAAAAGAAAATATTTCAATATATGATTATTTAACTAAATTAGCTAGAAAATTAAAACCAGGCCAATCAGGACTGATTGCTCTTGATTGGTTTAATGGCAATAGATCAATTTTAATGGATTCAGATTTATCAGGTCTTATCTTAGGATTGGATCTATCTACAAAACCAGAGGAGATATATAGAGCACTTTTAGAAGCTACTGCATTTGGAACGAGAAGAATTATAGAATCGTTCGAAGAAACTGGTATAAAAATAGATGAACTTTATATTTGTGGAGGACTTGTTGAAAAAAATAAAATACTCTCACAGATATATTCAGACATTACCAGAAGAGAAATTAAAACTGCAAATTCCACCTATACCAGCGCTCTTGGCAGCGCCATGCATGCAGCTGTAGCTTCTGGATACTATTCTAGTATAAAAGAAGCAGCGAAAAATATGGCTCACCTAAAAGAAGATAAATATAATCCATTAGAAGAAAATACTTCAATTTATAATAAATTATATGACCATTATATTAAGTTATATAATTATTTTGGACTTTCTAAAAATTCTACAATGAGAGTTCTAAAGAAACTAAAGAGAAATTAATTGAATTAGAATCGAGAGTGCAACCTCTTAGGTCAAATAGAGCTACTAAAAATATTTACTAATCCTAAGCTAGTTTTAATTTAGTTTATTTTAGAAGATAATTCAATAATATTGCCAAGATGATTATTCCAGGTTTCTATCATCTCTTTCAAAAGAAGAATCTGATATTTGAGAAGAATTAAATAATAAAATCGATACGAATGAAGAGCATACCTCCAGTTGGATGCTAGGACATATTGGTATAGAACTGTTTTTGAACCAACTTATACAAAAGTTGTAAATTTATAATCATGAAGCATCAGGTCTACTTTTTCGGTATAATGGTCTGGATGGTATTAATGGAAAGAGATGATGACTGGAGTTTTGAACGATTTAAAAAGATGAAATCGATATAAAGAAAATTACCTATTTCAAAATATTTATAAAATAGCTGTTTTTCTACTCATTTAGCTAAATGCGCATATATTTAAATAATCCTAACGAGATAAAAAAAGACCCTTTTTTATGGTGTCTCATTTGTCTCATTTTATCCTGACCACAATGCTCAGCCATTTCAGATATCTAATCTAATATATCTTAATGCTTTTATAAATAATCTTTGATAGGATATATTTTTTGATTTTGAAGAGATACCTCTATATTAAAAATTTTTAATTTTATTTTAATCTTTATCCCCTATAATCTGACTTAGAATCTATAA
>Ga0154876_1105_pt2 | contig 11036 bp, 6 predicted proteins | sample Rifle2008BG19ft_FD_105848 | JGI IMG/M metagenome (GOLD analysis project Ga0154876, IMG submission 105848) | Actinobacteria bacterium RBG_19FT_COMBO_36_27
CAAAATCCAGTCCTGTTAAATTCGGGGTTAAAATTGAAGTGATTTCAGGCCCTTTGCTGACAGTAACATCGATGTCGCTGCCGGCCGGCATATTTTCACCGGACTCAGGATTTTGGCTTACTATTGATCCCTGGGGGATTTCGGAATTATAAGTCTCACCACTTATTTTCAAATTAAGGTCAAACAGCAATAATATTTTTTCTGCATTTTCAGCAGGGATATTCTCAATATAAGGTACCGGTACAATATTGCCGGCAGTGTGTTCGTTGTTATAATATTTATAACCGAAAATAATGGATAGGATTAAGAAAAAAAACATAAAAATAGCTGCAAGTATACTTACCAGCGGAGATTTCATTTTTTCCATAAATATGCCCATCTTATCTAAACTCTGTCTTCTCGTGGCGAAGCTTAAAGGTTTTTCAGTCCCGTATTTTTGAAGGTCACTGATAAGTTCTCTAAGACCGGGATAGCGTACGGAAGGATCTTTTTCCAGACAATGCATAACTATTTTTTCAAGTTTATCCGGGATATTTTTTATCAATTCCGAAGGTTTTAAGGGTTTTTCATTTATATGTTTAAGACTGATATCAATTGAACCCCCTCCCCTAAAAGGAATATCTCCGGTAAGCATTTCATACATAACAATTCCGAGGGAATAAATATCAGTCCGGTGATCAAGGACTTCTCCTTTTGCCTGTTCAGGGGAAATGTAATGAGCCGTTCCCATTATATTTATTGTTTTGGTAACATCGGTAATGAGAGATTTTGCTATGCCGAAATCTGTGACTTTTACTTTTCCTTCAGGTGTTATAAGTATATTTTGCGGTTTGATGTCCCGGTGGATAAGATTATTTTTGTGAGCTGTGAGCAGGGCATTTGAGATCTGTATGGCAAAATCAGCAGCGGTTTCAGGAGGAAGCGGACCCTTTTTTTCAATTATTTCTTTTAAGCTTTCTCCTTCGATATATTCCATGCAGATATAATAGAAACCATTGAATTCTCCCCAGTCATATACCTGGACAATATTGGGATGGTTCAGCCTGGCAAGGATTTGAGCTTCGCTTTTAAATCTTGCTACAAAATTTCTATCGCTTGCGTAATTGGAGGCTAATATTTTTATTGCTACTTTTCTATCCAGTTTTAAATCATCACCCAGAAAAACATCAGCCATTCCTCCTGATGCGATTTTTTTAATAATCTTATATCTTTTTGATATCAGTTTAAATTTTTCAAGGTGGTTATCAGTCATGTGTTTTAAATTTTAATAGCTATAATTGTTATATTATCAAGGCCGCCTTTTTTTATTGCTTCTTTTATAAGATTTTTTACAATATCCTTAGTATGTTTATATCTGTCGATAATGTTAAAGATATCCTTGTCTCTTAACATGGAATTAAGCCCATCGGAGCATATAATAATTATATCTTCCGGTAAGATTTTATATGAATCAAAATCAGGTTCAATATGTTCAGTTACACCGATAACATTGGTAAGGTAGTTTCTTTGAGGATGATTGAATGTAGCATCATAGCTTATTTCTCCTCTTCTAAAGAGTTCTCCTACGATGGTGTGGTCCGAAGTCAGTAATTTAAGTTTATTGCTTCTCTTGATGTAAAGTCTGCTGTCGCCAATGTGTATTATATATGCTTTATCTTTGTAAATATAACTTCCGGTAAGAGTTGTCCCCATACTATAATATTCTGGTTGTGAAACCGCTTTTTTAAATACTTCTCTGTTGGCATTATTGGCAGCGGAAGCTAAAAGCTTTTTTATTTCACGCGAGGTTAAAATTTTGTTTTTTTTGTCAGTTAAAGTTTTTTTTGTATCATCTAACGGTTCTAGATTAAACTCTTTTATGAAAGTTTCTATGGCAAGTTTACTTGCTATCTCACCGGCTCTATGTCCTCCCATACCGTCAGCCACCAAAAAAAGATTACCACCGGCATAAAAATAATCTTCGTTTTTTTCTCTATGTTTTCCGATATCCGTATCTGCAAAATATTCCATGAAATTTATTATATGTTATTATTTGTAATTAATAAAATTGTAAACTTAATATTAAAGAGTGCATATATTAAAATAATAGACCCGGTATTTTTGTATTTTGAAAGTAATTACAGATTAATGCTAATATAGTGCCAGGGAAAATAAAAACTAGTATGATTAATATAAATAAGTATTAGAATTAAAGTAATTAATAAAAATAAAGGAATGTAAGGTGAAGATCAATTGAATATTTATGATGAAGCACTTGAAATGCATAAGAAGAACAGGGGCAAGATTGATGTAATAAGCAAGGTGAAAACCGAAAATGAACACGACCTGTCTCTTGCCTATTCACCCGGCGTTGCGGAACCATGCCGTGTAATTGCAAAAAATCCCGGGGAACTGAATACATATACATCCAGAGGCAATATGATTGCGGTAGTGACCGACGGGTCTGCAGTCCTGGGGCTTGGGAATATCGGAGCCAGGGCGGCGCTTCCGGTTATGGAAGGGAAGTGTGTATTATTTAAACAGTTTGGCGGCGTATCAGCGTTCCCTATATGTATAGACAGCCAGGATAATGAAGCAATAGTTAAAACCATAAAAATGCTGGAGCCATCATTTGCGGGAATAAATCTTGAGGATATAGCGGCTCCGAGATGTTTTGATATTGAAAAGAGGTTAAAAGAAGAAACAAATATGCTTATATTCCATGACGACCAGCATGGCACTGCTGTTGTAACCCTGGCAGGATTGTTCAATGCACTAAAGATATACAAGAAAGATATAAAGGATGTAAAAATAGTTATAAACGGAGCAGGAGCAGCCGGTACATCCATTACAGATCTGCTTAACTATGTCGGTGTATCCGATATAATCATCTGTGATAGAAACGGGATAATATACAATGGAAGAGAAAATCTAAATCCGGCCAAGCGAAAACTGGCAGAATCTACGAATTTAAATAATTTAAAGGGCGATCTTTACTGTGCCCTGGAGGATGCCGATATATTTATCGGAGTATCAACTGCTGATGTGTTGACTGAAGATATGATAAAAAAAATGAAGACCAGTCCGATTGTATTCGCTCTGGCTAATCCTGAACCGGAAATTAAACCCGGCCTTGCAAAAAGATGCGGAGTGAAAATTATTGCTACAGGAAGAAGTGATTATCCCAATCAGGTAAATAATGTACTGGCATTTCCGGGAATATTCAGGGGAGCTCTTGATGCAGGGGCTTTAGAGATAAACAGGGAAATGAAAATCGCTGCGGCAAAAGCAATTTCAGAAATAATAGAAGGCGACCTGAAGGAAGATTACATTATCCCAAAACCGTTTGACAGGAGGGTTTTGCCTGCGGTTGCGGTAAGTGTAGCAAGGGCTGCAGTAGAAACTAAAAATACTTATGGTGAAGTAGACCTTGGTCTTATTGAACAAAAAGCAAAAGACATTGCAGATAAAAAGCAATGAAGATAAAAAAGGAAATCTAGTGTAGAGAATAAGAAAATACTTACTGAGCTTTAGTATTACAAATGGGTTATAGAAAAAAGTATACGCTCTGTACGCTTAACAACTCAGAAGCCACTGGCCTCATTTGTTTTTTGAATGCAGGTCATTACTGCTATAAATTTAATATATAAATATTTTTAAGGTTATTCCTTCGGCTTTTTTTCCATCGGTATCGGCGAAACACCCGCAGCATCGGTTACTATTGTTGTGATCTTATCGGAATCCAGGATAAATTTAACGTTTTCTTTAAGGGCGATTTCCACTGTTTCAAGCTTCTTTAGCGCCTGCGCATTACCAATGAAATATTTATCTGCAGCTTCATTAACTATTTTTATCCTGTCGGCTTCGGCATTTGCGACTATCTTGATGGCTTCTCCTTTTCCTTCTGCAGAAAGTATCAGGCCCTGTTTTATACCTTCAGCTTTCTTGATTTCAGCTCTTTTTTCACCGTCAGCCTTTGTTTCCGTAGCAGTTGCATAATCCTTTGCAGCGATTTTTTCCTGTTCAGCCTTGACAACATTATTCATTGAAGCCTGAACATCCGAAGGAGGTTCGATTTTCTGGATTTCACATCGCAGCACTTCTACACCATAGCTGTCCGTTTCCTTATCGAGGACAAGTTCAACTTTTTCATTTATTGAGGCCCTGTTTTCATTTGCATCTGTTAATGTCATATTTCCGATTACTGCTCGGAGTGTAGTCCTGGCAAGGCTCATAAGCTGGGACCTGTGATCATCGACATTATAAATGCTTGCTTTCACATCTTTTATACGGTAGTAAACTACGGCATCAACTGATGCATTAAGCTTATCCTGGGTTATAACCATCTGCGGCGGAATGTCAATCATTTGTTCCGTTATATTTACTCTATACATCTTTTCAATCAGCGGAATAATCCATGTAAGTCCCTGCTCCTTGGTTCTTATGTATTTCCCAAATCTTTCAATAATGCCTTTTTGAGTGGGCCTTACCGTCCTGAAGCCTGTAAAAATAAAAAGCAGCAAACCTACACTTGCCAGTACTATCCCGATGATAAAAATCATCTGGAGAGTATTTATTGCTCCGATAATAAGAAGTACCAGTCCTGCAATAATCAGTAGTATGCTAAAAATTTCCATAACTCATCCTTTCTGTAAAAAATATAAAATTTGTAATATTTTAATATATTTATAATAAGACTTTACTATTTTTTTAAAAATAGTAATAGCAATTATTTTTAATTCATAAGGATTTGCTTCTAAAATTCATAAGTATTAAACGGTTATTTACCTGTAATTTTCTATTTCTTTTATAAAAGAAATTTTTAAAATAAACAGACGGCAGTGGCAATAGCGGGCAATATAATTTAACTTATGCAAACTTTAAAAGATTTTACCCTGTTTTTAGGCTGGCTTAATAAGCAGAACTTTAATAAATTTAGAAGCAAACTGGAGATTCGGACTTTTTGCCGGCTCTATTGGTTCTGAATTTTCTCAGCCAGAAAGAGCGGTAATAAAGATTCACCACCCAGAATGAAAGCGGATGGCGGTGCATAAATCTCCACCTCCTCAAAATAGAGGGTAGGCTGTATACTTCGCGCCAGACTCGGTCACGCCCTTTTTGCAGAATCTCCCGAGTCATTAGCTTTGGATCGAATACAACATTAGATTCATATTGCGACCAGTCTTTGGTTATTATCCGTCCTGCATTATTCAAAGATTCGAATAAAGCGGTTCCTGGATACGGCACGAGCCAGGCAAATTGAGCGCTATCCATTCGTGTTTTATTGACAAAATGGATAGTTCGTTCGAAAACATCTTCATCGTCTTCGTCTAAACCAAGGACAAAGAAACCATGGATAGCAATACCATAAGAGTGGATCTTTTTAATCACCATTTCATATTCGTTCACCTTATTCAATTTCTTACCAAGTGCTACAAGATTGCCGGGGTTAATTGTCTCAAAACCAATAAGCAGGAAAATGCAACCGCTGGCTGCTGCGAGTTTTAGTAAATCGTCATCTCTTGCTACGGTTATTGAGGCCTGGGCAATCCACTTGATTCTGTAAGGTATAAGGGCGCGGAAAAGCTCTTTAGCGAACCTGGTGTTACCGACGATATTATCATCAACGAAAACGATGATTTTTTTGCGATCCAATGTTTCTATCTCCTTGAGGATCTCCTCTATCGGGCGGCAACGATAAGTATGGCCGAAGAATGAAGTAACAGAGCAGAAGGAGCAAGCATAGGGACAGCCTCTGGTGGTTGAGATTGTGTTCTGGAAAAGGTACGCTCCATTGAAGAATAAGTCTCTGCGGGGTAAAGGTAAGTTGAGCAAGCTGGGCTGCTTGCGCTGGCTGTAAATCTTTTGCAGTTTGTTTGCCTTAAAATCTTCGATTACTTTTTTCCAGATTCCTTCAGCTTCTCCGATTACTACAGCATCGGCATGCTGGCTTGCCTCTTCAGGCAGAGCACTGGGGTGGCTGCCCCCCAGGATAACCTTAACGCCCTTCGCTCTAAAAGTATCGGCGATTTCATAGGCGCGTTTCGCTGTAATAGTTATTGCTGTTATTCCCACTAAGTCTATTTCCTTCTGGTAATCAATAGTTGTGACATTCTCATCAGTTAAAGAGACTTCGACCTCTGGCGGGGTTAAGGCTGCAACCAGAGCCAGGCCAAGATGCTGGCATGGTGTCTTCTTTCGATTCATTAAGTTTTCCCGGGTAGCCGGCACAATTAGCTCTAATTTCATAAGAACTTGTCCTCCTGTGTGTGTAAAATTATAGAGCAGGTCGACCTTTTATTGCAATAGAGAACCTGGCATCGAATTACTTTCTAATTATTTGTTAAAAAAATGATTTGCTGTTTAAATTAATGTATAAGCAGCAAATCATTAATATGGAGAAATCAAAACTGCATAAGAGTTCTTTTAAAGAACCTGTATGCAGTTAGTTTTGATTATATTTAATATCTCCTGAAGTTTCTTTCTGGCCTGCTGCTTTGCGGACGAGCTTCGTCAACTCTTAAAGTGCGTCCTTCAAAGTCTGAACCATCTAAAGCTTCTTTTGCTTTTTCGGCTTCTGATGTGCTTGACATCTCAACAAATCCAAAACCCTTGTTTCCTATGACAGTAACACTCTTAATCTGTCCAAATGGAGAAAACAGTTTTTCCAATTGTGAATCAATTGTGGAGTATCCGAAATTTCCAACATATAGTTTGCTACCTTGCATTCTTACCTCCTTAAAAAAATATTATTTCCCTATAATCTTCTTAATATTTCTTTTGGAGAGGTAATAGAAAGTAGTGACCTGCTCTTAATTAAAATATCATTAAACAAAATAGAGGGTTTAAGTGTATTATTAGTTATAGGTATTGTCAAGGGGGCGATAATGTCCTTACCTCATTATTTAATCTTTTGGCCGCCAACATAGAAGCCAGGTATTTATTATTGCTTTATTATAGGTAACAATGTATGGCAATAATAATATAATAGATCATAGCGTACATTTTCCAAAAAATATAGGTTTTAAAGAAAAATAATAAATATGATATTATTATCCAGAAATGTTAATAAAACTGTAGAAACCAGAAAAGAATAATGAACTACTGGATGCAATATTGCAAATATGCATGATTTAATGTTATTAAAATTTAACCATATTACTATAAGTATGGGGGTATTTATCAATGAATAAGAAAAAAAATACAAAGACTGTAGTTGTTACAGGAGATGTAACCATTGATTGGGATATAGCCAGAGTGCGGCGGGCAGATGTCATTATAAACGTATGGAATGCAGAGAACTTAACCACCTCATTTTGCCAGATAGGGGGTGTAACCATACTGGCTGACCTTGTTAAAAGTATTGCCAGAAACTTAAATCAAACAGGGCAAACCAGTATTACAGTCAGGCAAATCTCTGCACCTCGAAGCCCCATAAATCCCTGTAACAACCACTTCCATCATTCTTATGCTATATGGGCACCTTTTAAAATAGATGTGCATGCATCTAATAAGGGAGAAAAAGTATGGCGGGTTCAGGAATTTTTAGGTTTATGCAAGGCATATGACGGTATGTCTTCGTCAGATAGCTGGAAAAAAGTTGTTGACGATCCAGTAAATCCGGACCTTGTAATCCTGGATGATGCTGCTCTTGGGTTCCGCGATGCCCAGGAATACTGGCCCCAATCTCTTTCCAGGGGCAACTCAAGACCCTGGATTATCCTTAAAATGGCCTGGCCAGTAGTACAGGGTAAACTGTGGGATCACCTTTTACAAAATCATGCAGACCGGCTAATAGTGATTATAACAGCTGATGATCTGCGCCGCAGCCAGGTCCACATAAGCCGCCAGGTATCATGGGAACGGACTGCACAGGACTTGATGTGGGAACTTTTATATAACCCTCATATAAATGAGATTACGCAGTGTGCTCATATAATCATATCTTTTGATATGGCAGGCGCAGCTCTTCTTTCTAAAAAAACAGATTCTTCACCGGATGCCATTCTTTTTTTTGACCCGTCTGCCATGGAAGGTGAATGGGAAAACCGTTATAAAGGATATATGATTGGCTATACATCGTGTCTTGCCGGCAGTATTGCCCGGGAGCTGATGCTGGATACCCCGGAACCAGACATGTCCCGTGGCATTAAATCAGGGATCAGCGCTATGCGATTTCTTCATATAATGGGATATGGCCGTGCCAGCGATGAAACAAAGAAAATAAATCTGGCTTTCCCGGCAGCCGGGGTAGCAGCTAAATTAGAAGAAGATTGCAGTTTTTTATCAGTTGTGCCAATTAAAAATCCTGCACAGGCACTTTCCGAAACTTCTCCTGAAGAATCAGACCGTTTCTGGGCAATACTTGAAGATAAAAGTCCTGATTCTCTTGAGAATATAGCAAGGCTGATTGTACGCGAAGGTCTGGAACATGCTTTACCTGAAGTGCCTATGGGGAAGTTTGGCAAACTCCAGACAATAGACCGCAGGGAGATCGAAGCTTTACACAATATTAGCAATCTCATTAATGAATATTGCGAGAGTTATCAGAAAACGCCTTTATCGATAGCGGTCTTTGGTCCGCCGGGTTCCGGCAAATCATTCGCAGTAAAGCAGGTAGCAAGTTCGGTACGGCAGGGGGAAATTGAGGAGATAACTTTTAATCTTTCACAGCTTGGAGGACCCGGGGATTTGTTTGATGCCTATCATCAAATACGTGACAGGGCGTTATCTGGCAAGATATCACTTGTTTTCTGGGATGAATTTGATACTTCTCTGCAAAATCAAACTCTGGGTTGGCTGCGGTATTTTCTTGCCCCCATGCAAGATGGAAAATTCCAGGAAGGGCAAATGACCCACCATATAGGCAGGTGTATTTTTGTATTTGCAGGAGGGACAAGCCACAGTATGGAAACATTTGGGACAAATATTAGCGAGAGGGAAAGCGGAGCGGTAAAACTACCTGATTTTATAAGCCGCCTGAAAGGATTTTTAAATATCCTCGGCCCAAACCGGCAGGAAAATAAAGACGACTATGGGCAAATAAAAGATCCCTACTATATCATCCGGCGTGCAATTGTCCTGCGGTCAATCTTTGACCGCAACGAACCCCAGATTCTGCACAGTTATGGAGGGAAAAGAATTACAAGCATTGACGAAGGAGTGCTTCGTGCCTTTTTATTAACCAGGCAATATAAGCATGGAGCGCGCTCTATGGAGACAATTGTTTCCATAAGTCAGCTGTCAGGCAAGACAAGCTTTGAGCCTTCAAGCATACCTTCTGAAGCGCAATTGAATTTGCATGCAGACGGCCAGGATTTTTATACCCTAATGCATCGTATGGAGCTTAATAAAAATCTTCTGGAAAAACTTGCGGAAGCGGCGCATGATGTATTCTGTGAAGATTTGACTGCGAAAGGGTATAAGTATGGGCCGGTAACACAAAATAGCAAAAAAGAACATAGTTTACTTAAACCCTATATTGAATTATCTGAAGATAATAAAGAAAAAAACCGGAATAATGTCAGTGATATCCCTAATAAACTGGCAAGTGTTGGATATGCAATGGTTCAAACCAGAGGTAATGAGACTCCGGGTAAATTTCAAAATGATGAAATCGACAAACTGGCAAAGATGGAACATGAGCGATGGGTGCAGGAAAAGCTTAATAATGGATGGCATTATGCAAAAAAAACTGATAAGACAGCAAAACTGCATAAATGTCTTATATCCTGGGAAAAGCTTTCTGAAAGTGAGAAGGAAAAAGACCGTACTCTGGTAAAAGGCATTAATAAAATTCTTGCAAAAGCCGGGTATACCATGATTAAATTAAACAAAGAGATTAAGCGATAATACATTATTTAATTTAGATGAGGAATATATATTATGGCTCATGATGTATTTATTTCATATTCTACAAAAGATAAATTAGTAGCAGATGCAGTCTGCGCTTCACTTGAAGCTGCTAAAATAAGGTGCTGGATCGCCCCCAGAGATATTCTGCCGGGGCTGGACTGGGCTGAATCCATTGAAGGTGCAATTACCCGAAGTAAACTATTGATTCTTATATTTTCTTCATACTCAAATAATTCCAGACAGGTATCAAGAGAAATATCTCTTGCATTTAATTCTGAAGTAACTGTCATTCCTTTCAGAATTGAAGATATCGAGCCTAAAGGTGCGATGAAATATTATTTGTTAAATACGCATTGGCAGGATGCTCTTACGAAACCGATGGAAAATCATATTAAAAAACTTATTGAAATAATATTGACATTAATCAATAAAAAAATTGATGCTAAAGAAAATATGGAAAGTGAAGAATATAAGAAATTACTTCGCGAATCAGGTGATTTTACCAATTTTCAAAGTACTGTTGACAAGGCCAAAGATACTCTAACCGGACAAGATGCCGCCAGTAAAGGAAGAGAGCTCTCTAACCAGGGCCGCTACGAAGAAGCATTGCCCTATTTTGAAAAAGCGGTAAAGCTGCAGGGTAACTGGATAGACTACAACTGGCTCGGTGTTGATCTTTCCAGATTGGGCCGCTACGAAGAAGCGTTGTCTTACCTTAAAAAATCGCTTGAGATGCAAGATGATAAAACAAATATATCAAACTACAGCTGGCTGGGCACCACGCTCACCAATATGGGTAGACACGAAGAAGCGCTGACCTATTTTGAAAAAGCGGTTAAAATAAAGGGTGATGGGATAGACTACAGCTGGGTCGGCACTGCGCTCTCTAACATGGGCCGCTATAAAGAAGCACTGCCTCATTTTGAAAAAGCGGTCAAGCTGCAGGGTAGCTGGATAGACTACAACTGGCTCGGTACCACTCTCTCCAGATTGGGCCGCCATGAAGAAGCGCTGCCTTACCTTAAAAAATCGCTTGAGATGCAGGATGATAAAACAAATATATCAAATTATAACTGGATCGGTAATACTTTATATAACATGGGCCGCTATGAAGAAGCGCTGCCCTATTTTGAAAAAGCGCTTGAACTGCGGGGGGATGAAACAGACAAATACTGGGTAAATACAACTCGTTCTAAATTAAA
>Ga0154876_1039_pt1 | contig 10840 bp, 9 predicted proteins | sample Rifle2008BG19ft_FD_105848 | JGI IMG/M metagenome (GOLD analysis project Ga0154876, IMG submission 105848) | Actinobacteria bacterium RBG_19FT_COMBO_36_27
ATAATGATTTTGCTGCCTTTGGCCAATTAATGGTCGAATCTCATCAGAGTTTAAGAGATGATTATGAGGTTAGCTGCCCTGAATTAGATTTACTGGTTGATCTTGCTTTAAACGAAGAAGGGATTCCTGGAGCGAGAATGACTGGAGCAGGTTTCGGCGGCTGTACTATAAATTTAACGAAAAAAGCTTATTTAGAGCATTTTATAGAAGTCATAAGTGAAAAATATAAAAAAAGGCAGGAATAATACCTGAAATATATGTAAGCAGTCCTACTGCTGGAGCAAAAATGATTAAAGAGGGTAATAAAAATGGATGAAATAGAGATTAAACAAGAAAGAATTATAAAACTATTGGACGAAAAGGGCCTGGATGGAATTATTCTTACGAAAAATAGTAATATTTCCTGGTTAACTGGCGGGATGGAGAATAGGATTGTCTTTGTTAGTGAAGAGGGTGCAGTTAAGTTAATTATTTTAAAAGATAAAATTTTAGTTTTAACCAGCAATATTGAAGCTGAAAGAGTAATAAAAGAAGAGGGGTTAGATAAAAAAGATTTTCAACTTATGGTTAACCAATGGTACGAAAGAGATTTATTGGATGGCTTAATAGGAAAATATCGTTTAGGTGGTGATGGTTATTTTCCCGGGGTAAATAACTTACAAGAGGAGATCAAGCAACTGCGTTTTTCCTTATTACCCGGTGAGATAGAAAGATATAGGTCGCTGGGACGGGAAACAGCTAAGATGATGACTGAGGTATGTAAAGCAATTAAACCTGGTGATACAGAAAATGAAGTTAAGGGCCGACTGGCTCAGACACTCTGGAGCAAAAATATAAATCCCCATTTAATCCTGGTGGGTTCTGATGAAAGGCTCTTTGACTATCGCCACCCTATTGCTAAAGATAAAGAGATTGAAAAATATGTTATGGTAGTAACTTGTGCTGAAAGATATGGATTAATTGTCAATTTAAGCAGGTTTGTTCATTTTGGAAAGATTGCAGAGGAATTAACAGATAAGTTAAGGGCGGTGGCTAAGGTTGATGCAAGTTTTATAATAAATACCAGACCAGCTAAAAAAGTAGCTGATATTTTTCTGGAAGGTATAAGAACTTATGGAGAAGTGGGTTATCCGGGAGAATGGAAGCTTCACCACCAGGGCGGGGCAACAGGTTATGAAGCGAGAGATTATATTGCCACCTCAAAAATAAATGAAGTGGTTCAACCTAATCAGGCTTTTGCCTGGAATCCATCAATTAGAGGAGTGAAGAGTGAAGATACTGTTATTGTGAGTGAAACCAAAAATGAAATAATTACCGATGATCCTGAATGGCCTAAGATTGAAGTAGAGCACAATGGAGAAAAGATAAGCAGGCCGGGCATTTTAGTTGAGGGATAAAAGAATAAGTAGGGGGACACTATCCCTTACTAACAAAGGAGGTGAAAAAAGAATAATGATTTTTGGCAGCACTTTGTATTGAGGTTGATAGAGTGAAGTTATGGTTAAAAGACATTTAGAAATATTAAAAAGGAGAAAATATTATGTTAAAGAAATTTAATCTTTTACTTTTGTTGGTATTGACTTGTGTTGCTCTTTTAGTATTACCGGTAATGTCTCAGGCAAGCGAAGGCCCAGTTGTAATTTACTTTTTCCCGGGTGGTGCTCCCGGATGTACCTTTGGTACAGTTGTCTATAATGGTGCTAAAGCAGCAGCAGACATATTAGGTGACAGGGTTGAGGTAAGATATCTTTATTCAGATTGGAGCCCGCAGAAAATGGTTGATCAATTTCAGCAAGCTGTTGCAGCCAATCCTGACGGTATAGCCATTATGGGACATCCTGGAGATGAAGCATATAGGCCTTTTGTTGAACAAGCCGAGAAACAAGGGATTATCGTTACCAGTCAAAATACGACATTACCTGAACTTGAAAAAGCTTATGCTGCAAATGGATTTGGTTATGTAGGCCAGGGACTTTATGAATCAGGCTATACTCTCGGTGAAGGTACGATTAAAATGGCTGGATTAAAAACCGGGGATAGAGTGCTTGTTTGGGGTCTTTTATCACAACCTACCAGAGGATTAAGAACAAAAGGAGCTATAGATGCTTTTGAAAAAATAGGTGTAAAAGTAGATTATTTGGAAATCTCAGCCGAGGTAGATAAAGATGCTTCAAACGGTATTCCGGTTATATCAGGTTATTTACAGGCAAATCCTGATTGTAAAGCTGTGGTAACCGATCATGGTGGCTTAACTTCTGCACAACGTACTTATTTTGAAACATCAGGTTTGGGCCCAGATGATATTTTTGGCGCTGGTTTTGATTTGTCAGCCCCGGTTGTAGAAAGTATTAAGAGTGGTTATACTGATCTCATATTAGACCAACAGCCTTTCTTGCAAGGGTTTCTACCAGTTATGCAAATTTATTTAACCAAGATGTATGGTTTCTCCGGATTGCATATTGATACAGGTGGTGGTTTAATTAGCAAGGACAATATAGATTTGGTAGCCCCTTTAGCTGAAAAAGGAATGAGATAAGATAAGATAAGATAGCGAATAATTACGATACTAATTTTAGGTTATCCTGCAGGAAGGATTTTTAAAAAACTTTTCCTGCAGGATTCTTTAGACCGTGCTATTAATTGTTTTATAAAGGAGAGGGTTATATATGGACAAATTGGTAGAAATGAAAAATATATATAAGTCATATGATGGGGTTGTAGCCTTGAAGGGCATAGATTTTGAAATAGGTTTTAATGAAGTTGTAGGGATTTTAGGTGATAATGGTGCAGGTAAGTCGACTTTGATTAAAATTATTTCTGGAATGCATTCTTTCGATGAGGGTGAAATGTATATTAGAGGTGTAAAAATTAATCCTAAAAAATATTCTGTAAAAATAGCTCATAATCTTGGCGTAGAAACCGTTTATCAAGAAAAAGCCCTTGCAGATAAGCAAACTTTATGGAGAAATATTTTCGTTGGTCGGCAAATTACTAATAAACTGGGCTTTATTAATATAAAAAAAGAAAAAGAAGAAACAAATAAAATTATGCGTGATTTAATGGGATTTAGAGGAATAGGTGCAAATGCTGATTCAGCAATTTTAACCTTATCTGGTGGGGAAAGAGAAGGTGTTGCCATATCAAGGGCAATGTACTTTGAAGCAGATCTGGTTATTTTAGATGAGCCGACCATGGCTTTATCATTGCAAGAAGTAAAAAAAGTCTTGAAGTTTATCCAAAATATTAAGGATAAAGGAAAATCTTGTATCTATATTTCTCATAATATCGCTAATATCCACCCAGTTTCTGACCGTTTTGTAGCAATTGACCGAGGCAAGGTAGTTGGTGCTTATAATCGTAAGGATATATCTTTACATGAGCTTAGTGAGGAATTGATTAAATATACTAAGACAAGCACACAAATCAATCAAAGTGAGAGGGTATTATAAAATGGATAATTTAGAAACAAATTACAAAGTAAAAAAATCTATTCAATACAAATCTCAAATTGCATTATTAATTATGACTGCCAGTATTTTTGGATTATTTATGATTACCAGCCCTGAAGTTTTCCTTAAAGGAAGAATATATCAATCATTTTTATCTACAGTTCCTATTATGGGATTAATGGCGCTTGGTTTAACTTTTGTACTGGCTATGGGGGAAATAGATCTTTCCTTTCCGTCGGTTATGGCCTTATCAGGTTTTATTTTTTCAATTACGTTTAAGGCTACAAACAGTGTTATATTGGCTCTAATATTCAGCATTTTATCTGGTGTAATAGTTGGATTTATAAATGGAACATTAGTTACCTCGATAGGCATTCCGTCAATTGTAGCTACCTTAGGCATGCAATTTTTAATCAGAGGTTTTAGCAATATTATATCTAATGGTTTAGCCAAAACAGTAACATTGGATAAAACCTTTTCCTATAAAATATTTGCTGAAAAGTTAGGGGTAATTCCTGTTCAGTCAATTTGGTTTATAGGGATAACAATTTTCTTATATTTCTTACTTTTTAGACATAGGTTTGGTGAACATGTATTATTTATAGGTGATAATCGGGAAGCTGCGAGAATGATGGGCGTTAATGTGAATAGCGTAAAAATAATGGTTTTTGTATTAATGGGAGTGATGGCTTCATTTGCCGGAATACTGAGTTGTTATCGAATGAGAACCTGGTGGCCGACAATGGGAGAAGGATATATAATGATGGTAATGGCTGCTGTTTTTATAGGCGGTACTTCTATGCTTGGTGGAGTAGCCAGCATCGAGGGTACTTTCATTGGTGCATTTATCATTGGTTCTTTAGAAGCAGGTATTGTTGCTGCAGGCCTTTCTGGTTTCTGGACACAATTTGTTTGCGGGGTTTTAATAATAGCTTCAGTAACTATTCATACCTTAGCAAAGAGAAGAAAATAGGGTATAGATATAATGTAATATTATGAAGTAAAAGGGAGTGATATGAAATTTAAACCATTTAAGGAGACAATATTTTTTCAGTTAGAACTTTGTGTTGACTGTGGATCCTGAATCAGATGATTTTTGTAAAGAATTACATAATTTTGGAGCGATTTGTCGGGTAGTAAATGGCTTAAAGAAGGCCAGATTTGGTTAAGTTGGAGCCAGACCAGCAGCTTTTTTATAGGTAGGAGTAAAAAAAATTTAAGCTATGAATAGAAGTGTTTTAATATGGTAAGAAGGAATATGAGAAAGAAAAGAGTATTAGATGCAGTTAATAGAATTAGCCAAGATGTTCTACCAACACAAATAGATTATACCCCAGAAATGAAAGATAAAATCAAAAAACTTTTGGATATTAAAGACAATGAAGTTGATGAAAAGTTGGATAATCATATTAAGTATTTACCATTAAATGATATAGTAAAGATAGATAAAGAGAATGGTGTCAAATATGATGTTTGGGGAATAGGCTGGGATCAGATACCTACTGAAGGATTTCATATAAAACACCATCCATTATTAAAGTCTAGCAATCTTACAGAGTATAAATTTCCTGAACCAACAGATGAATTGTTATCAATAATAAAAGAAAGGGGTCGAAGAGAAAGGGATAATTATTTTCTTTTATCCTTACAGGATTTTACTCTTTTTGAGAGATGCTGGTGTCTTAGGGGATATGAGAAGGTACTAATGGATATGTATTATAGAGAAAAAGAGATTAATTATTTATTGGATGGAATTACTGATTTTAATGTAGAAATGTCAAAAAAAATTGTAAAACTAGGCATTGTAGATGGGCTACGCACAGGGGATGATGTCGGAACTCAAAGGGGCATGGTAATATCACCGGAAATGTTTAGAAAATTTTTTAAAAAGAGATATAAAAAAATATGGGAAATCTACAAAGATAAAAATCTTTCTATTTTTCACCATTCTTGTGGAAATATAATAGAAATAATACCTGACTTGATAGAAATTGGTTTAGATGTGATTACCCCGGTTCAGCCTGAAGCTATGGATCCAGAGAAGTTATCAGAAGAATTTGGGGAAAAGTTATCTTTTCTAGGTGGAATAAGCACCCAAAATACATTGCCTTTTGGAACACCGCAAGATGTAAGGAATGAAGTTATTGACCGAATAAGAGTGTTAGGTACAAATAATGGATATATAATTTCTCCATCTCACGAAGTAACATCAGATTGCAAACCAGAAAACTTTCGTATGTTGATTTCAACGCTCGGTGAATATAAAAGAGGTATTGTCTCGAATCAATCTGGTGGGTAAGCAGGGAGGATTAATTATAGGTCCGACGCATAATACACAGCTTGATACACCTATGAACAATTTTTGGGTTATGGTAGATACCATAAGGAAGGCTTATTATTAAGCAATATAGGTATTTTATTAAAAAAGTATCATTGGATTATTAATATTCAAGGGAGGATTTAAATGATTAACATTCCTGAAGTAAAACTTGGGATAGTTGCTGTAAGTCGTGATTGTTTTCCTATTGAACTTAGTAAAAGTAGGAGAGCAGCTGTTATGAAGGCGTGCAGCGAAAAGGGAATTTTGATTAAGGAAATTAAGACAACTGTTGAAAACGAAAGAGATGTTTTAAAGGCCTTACAAGATTTGAAAGAAGCAGAAGTTAATGCATTGATATTATATCTGGGTAATTTTGGCCCTGAAGGTCCAGAAACAATGCTTGCTCAAAAGTTTTCAGGACCTACTATGTTTGTTGCCGCGGCAGAAGAGACTGGAGAGGATTTAGTAAGTGGCCGCGGAGATGCATACTGCGGTATGCTGAACGCTTCATATAATTTAGGGCTAAGAAAATTGAGTCCTTATATTCCTGAATATCCTGTTGGTACGGCTGAAGAGGTAGCAGAAATGATATTGGATTTTAAAAATATAGCCAGAATATTGCTGGGGCTCAAAAAACTCAAGATAATTAGCTTTGGTCCAAGGCCTCAGGATTTCCTTGCCTGCAATGCACCTATACAACCTCTGTATGATTTAGGTATAGAAATAATGGAAAATTCAGAGTTGGATCTTTTTGGATCTTTTAATAATCATGAAAATGATTCAAGAATATCAGAGGCAGTAAAAAATATGGAAAAAGAATTGGGTGATGGGAACAGATATTCAAAAATACTGTCCAAACTTGCACAGTATGAGCTTACACTAAAAGACTGGATGGAGCAGAACCTTGGTGCATCTGAATTTGCAATATTTGCTAATAAGTGTTGGCCTGCTTTCCAGACTCAATTTGGATTTGTACCTTGTTATGTGAATTCAAGGTTTGCTATGAGAGGAATACCTATATCTTGCGAAACAGACATATATGGAGCATTGAGTGAATATATAATTACTCTGGCTACTAATTTACCGGCTACATTACTGGATATAAACAATACAGTACCGAAGGATATGTATGAAGAAAATAGGGAAAAGGTAGAGAATTACAAACTAAACGACCTATTTATGGGATTCCATTGTGGAAATACTCCCATCTGTTATATAAAGAATGCTGAGATGAAATACCAGTTAATTATGCATAAATTTCTTGAGCCAAATAAAGAACCTGATATTTCCAGAGGTACCCTTGAAGGAATTATAATTCCAGGAGATATTACAATATTCAGACTACAAGGTACTGCTGATTGTAAATTAAAGAGTTACATGGCTCAGGGTGAAGTACTTGATATAAATCCGAAATCCTTTGGAGGAATTGGTGTATTTGCTGTTAAAGAAATGGCCAGGTTCTATCGCCATATACTTATTGCAAAAAGATTTCCCCATCATACCGGCATAGCATTTAAACATGTAGGCAAAGTTTTATTTGAAACTATGAAGATGCTGGGTATAAATGATGTAGCTTTTAATCAACCTTCAAATCTACTATATAGAGACGAGAATCCGTTTGCCTGAATTCTCCTGTGGGCACGATGTCTACCTGTGCGTGTACGCACGCAGACAGGCATCGTGCACCTACATAACTATTTTGTGTACTTTTTGGGTTACAACCGTAAGTATGAATAGCAAATACATGGGCTCTTAAAAGTGATGAAGCAAAAAAAATAAAATATGCAATTTATTTTTATCAATTGGGAGAAAATTAAAAATGATAAGACCCGATAAGCATTTACCAAAATATTATCAGCTAAAAGAATACCTAAAGCAGATGATTCAAAATGGGGAAATTGTTCCGGCTCAAAAGTTGCCTTCAGAAAGTGATCTTGTCCGTCAGTTTAAAATAAGCAGAGATACTGTTCGTCATTCTTTTAGTGAGTTAGAAAATGAAGGATGGATATATAAAGAACAGGGGAAAGGAACTTTTTGCGCTTTCAGAGGAAGTAAAAAAGAGCAGAAAATAGCTGTTCTAACTACCTATATTTCTAACTATATTTTTCCCTATATTATTAGAGGTATTGAGGAAACATTGTGTGAATCAGGTTTTTCCTTTAGTATTGCCAGCACAGGCAATAATAAAAACAAAGAAGAAGAATGTATGAAAAGATTCTTAGAACAAGATATCTCCGGTATAATTATTGAGCCGACAAAAAGTGCTAAGCCAAATATCAATAAAAAATACTTTAAGGAACTAGATAAACGCAATATCCCTTATCTACTACTACATGCCACCTATCCTGATTTAGATTCTGCCTATGTAATTATGGATGACGAAAAAGGAGGCTTTATTGCTACACAATATTTATTAAAGTTAGGTCATAAAGATATAGCTGGAATATTTTTATCTGATGATTTACAAGGTATAAGACGACAGTCTGGGTTTTTGTCTGCTTTAAAGAAATATAATGTTACTGTAAATAATGAATTTTTAGGCAATTATAAAACCGAGCAGATGTTTTCTTATCCCTACAATTTTACTATAAACTTGTTGAAAAAGGAAAATCGGCCAACTGCTATTGTTTGTTATAATGACCAAATAGCTATTCAGGTTATGGAGGCTATTCGTCGTAGTAACTTAAAGATTCCTGGGGATATTTCATTGGTAGGATACGACAATTCAAATTTAGCAGTTGCTACTGAGGTAAAATTGACCACCATTAAGCATCCAAAAGAAGAGATGGGCAAACGGGTAGCACGCATGATAATAGATATGATTAATGGAGAGGTAAAAAAGCCGTACTTTGTGTATGAGCCGGAGCTTATTATGCGAACCTCTTGTAAAACATTCCCAAAATAAGGTAAAATTTGCGGAGAGTGTCTTCATATTATGTTGGAAGGACTGATGAGAGAATGTTGGAGAATCTAAAGAAGGAAGTATACAGGGCTCACATAAAACTTTGGGAGAATAGATTAGTTATGTGGACATCCGGGAATGTAAGCGGCAGGGACCCTAAAACTAATCTTGTTGTTATTAAACCGAGTGGAGTGTCTTACGACAAATTGTTACCTGATAATTTAGTCGTTGTTGATTTAAATGGCAATATCATAGAAGGAAACCTAAAACCGTCTGTAGATATGGCAACACATCTTTACGTTTATAAACATATGCCAGAGGTTATGTCTGTCATCCATACACATTCTACTTATGCCAGTGCTTTTGCGGCTATAGGTAAGCCAATTCCGGTTTGCCTTACCGCTATGGCGGATTTCTTCGGCCGCGCTATACCTGCGGGAGAACTTGTACTGATAGGAGAAGAAGAGATAGGTAAGGAAATTGTTAGGAAAATCGGTAACTCAAAAGCTATAATAATGAAAAATCACGGACCTTTTACCATAGGGAAAAATATTAACGAAGCCCTACAAGCTGCAATATTTTTGGAAGAAAGTGCAAAAACTCTAATTATGGCTAAAATTCTGGGAGAACCACAACCTATCCCAGAATCTATGGTAAAAATACTTCATAAAAACTATAATGAAAAATACGGACAATAAAGGAGATAAAATATTATGCGTAATGAATATCTTTTAGGTACAGATATAGGTACACAGGGCACAAAAACGGTACTGGTAAACCCTGATGGTAAAATAATCTCTTCTGTATTTTCAGAATATGATGTAATAAAACCTAAACCTTCCTGGGCAGAACAATGGCCGGATGTATGGGTAAAAGCCACCTTTGATACCATTAGAGATACATTATGGAAATCAAAAGTGAAACCTTCTGAAATCGCCGGAATTGCCTTGAGTGGACTTTACGGCGGCTCAGGTATACCAGTTGATAAAGATATGAAACCTATAAGACCCTGCCTTATATGGATGGATAGGCGGGCGACGGATGAAGTACAGTGGGTAAAGAAAAACGTTGATAAAGATAAAATATTTGAAATTACCGGTAATTATGTAGATTCTTACTATGGATTTACCAAGATGATGTGGATTAAGAATAATGAACCGGATAATTGGAAACAGATATCCCGGTTTATAACCCCTAAAGATTATGTCATATACAAATTGACCGGAGAAAATATTACAGATTTTTCATCAGCCGGAAACATTGGCGGGGGTTTTGACATAAAGAAACGAACCTGGTCAAAAGAAATGTGCAAAATTCTTGGCATTCCTATATCCATGTTACCGCAAAGAATTGTAAAATCTGCAGATGTTGCAGGCAAAATAACCAAAGAAGCCTCTAAATTGTGCGGCTTACTGGAAGGAACGCCGGTTGTAGCCGGAGGTATAGATGCGCCGGTGGCTTCCTTAAGTGCAGGTGTTTTAGAAGAGAAAAGCCATGTTGCTATGGCAGGAACCTCTATATGTTGGGGGGTCGTTCATAAAGGACAACATCTGTCTCCTAAATTAGTCAGTTTTCCCTATGTGGCTTACGATGATGAAATGATATATACTTTTGGTGGAGCGGCAACGGCAGGTGGTGTGGTTAGATGGTTTAGAGATCAATTTGGCGATAAAGAGCGAGAAGCCGAAAGGGAATTGAATATATCAGCCTATAGACTCTTGGATGAAGAGGCAGCAAATATTCCTCCCGGTTCAGAAGGACTTTTGTTATTACCCTATTTTATGGGTGAACGTTCGCCGATATGGGATCCTGATGCGAAAGGAACCATCATAGGTTTGACCTTATATCATACCAGGAAACACTTTTACAGAGCCATTTTAGAAGGTGTGGCTTACTCTTTGCGCCACAATATAGAAGCAGGATTAGAAAGCGGGTTAGAGTTGGCAGAAGAATGTATTATGGTAGGAGGGGCAACGAGATCTCCATTGTGGATGAAGATGTTTTCAGATGTAACCGGATATCCCATAAAAACTCTCGCACAAAATGTGGAGGCTCCTTATGGAGATGCCTTGTTGGCTGGTGTTGGAACAGGTGTTTTAGATTCCTACGAAAAGATTAAAAACTGGGTACGATTTGACAAAACCATTTATCCTGATAAAAAAGCGAAAA
>Ga0154876_1044_pt1 | contig 10547 bp, 10 predicted proteins | sample Rifle2008BG19ft_FD_105848 | JGI IMG/M metagenome (GOLD analysis project Ga0154876, IMG submission 105848) | Actinobacteria bacterium RBG_19FT_COMBO_36_27
GCAAGAGAAATCCAGAAAAATACTCCAATGGGATTCAAAATGGTAAATACTGAAGATTTATCTTATGAGGGGATAAAAGAAAAAGTGATGAGTGAACTAAAACAGGCTTTCCGGCCCGAGTTCCTTAGCAGAGTTGATGAAGTCATAGTATTTCATAAATTACAAAAACAACAGATTTACAGTATTATGGATTTAATGATGTCGAGGGTACAGCAGCAGCTTGAGCTTCAGGGCATTATTATAGAGCTGAAGAAAAATGCAAAAGATTTACTTCTGGAAAAAGGTTTCGACCCTTCGATGGGAGCCCGGCCCATGAGAAGGTGCATCCAGAATTTAATAGAAGACCCGCTTTCTGAAAAACTGATAAGTGGTGAAGTCAAGTCCGGCCAGAAAGTAGAGGTAAGCGTTAAGGATAAGAAAATGCAATTTGGAATTAAAAAGATAGGCCGCGGCAGTATATTAAAAGTTTAATTTTACAGACTTCCAATGAATAAAAAAAATGAAGAATTATTAATAGAATGTCTAAAAAAAATAGCTCCCGGTACTGAACTCAGGCTGGGTATAGAATACATACTTCAGGGAAAAACAGGCGGATTGATTGTAGTAGGGGATTCAGAAGAGGTATTAAAACTTGTAGACGGCGGATTTTATATAGGGAGCAGTTTTACCCCGACAAAATTTTATGAGCTGGCAAAGATGGATGGGGCCATTATTTTAAGTTCTGATGCCAAGCGTATTTTATATGCCAATACACATCTTTTCCCCAATCCAAACATCAAGACATCTGAAACAGGAACAAGACATAGAACTGCAGAGAGGGTGGCAAAACAAACCAATACTCTTGTTATCTCTATTTCAATGAAGAGAGATGTAGTTACCATATATAAGGGTGATATCAGGTATATGCTTGAAGAACCGAGAGTGATTCTATCCAAGGCAAATCAGGCGCTTCAAACACTTGAAAAATATAAAGAAGGATTAGATGATCTTACATTTAATCTGACTGTAAGAGAACTGGAAGACCTTGTATCGCTTTTTGATGTTACAAGTATATTGCAGAGATCAAGCATCGTACAGAAAACAGAAAAAGAAGTTAAGAGATATATATATGAATTAGGAGTAGAAGGAAGACTTCTTAAAATGCAGGTAGAGGAATTGATGATTAATGTAGTGAACGACTCTTTAAATATCATAAATGATTATATACATCCGGATATTGTTGCCGAGCCGTTTGAAATAAAAGATAAAATAAATTTATTAAGTGAGAAAGAATTGCTTGAACTGGGGAATATTTCAAAGATTTTAGGATATGAAGTAGAAGGCAGTTTAAGGGAATTTGATATACATCCCAGAGGTTTGAGGATTATTACTGAAGTCCAAAGGCTTCCCCATCCGATTATCGCAAGTTTAATTGATAAGTTTGGAAATTTAAAAAATATTATGAATGCGAATATAGAAGAATTATCTGAAATTGCAGGGATGGGTAAGAATAGAGCGAGATCTTTATATGATAAGCTGAAAAAGTTTACAGAATATTACTTATATAATGAACCATACAATAGAAAAGGAGGAGTAATCCCTAAAATTAGACTGTAGAATTATTGGGATATTGCTCTGATTTTATTATATTTAAATTCTATAGCAGGAAGGTTTTCAAAAAATACTATTGATATTAATTTATGAACGCAGCGATAATTACAGCAGCTGGTAGGGGTACAAGATTTAAAGGCAATATCAGCAAGCAATTTATGGATATTTATGGAAAACCTATATTAGCTCACACTATAAGTACTTTTCAAAATTCATCAAAAATAAAAGAGATTTATATTTCAATCCCCGGAGATTATATTGAATTATGCCAGAAAAATATAATTAACAAATACTCATTTAGTAAAGTAAAAAAACTTGTAGTTGGAGGCAGCAGCAGGCAGGAATCTGTATATAATGCTCTTAAAGAAATACCTTCGTCCACTAAACTGGTGTCTATTCATGACGGCGTAAGACCACTTGTAACTCCGGAAGAAATAAATCTTCTGATAAATGTTTTATTAAGAGAAAACAAAAAGGATTGTAAGATAAGAGGAGTTATAATGGCGGCACCTGTAATGGAAACTGTAAAAGTAACAGATGGGAATATTATAAATAAAACCATTCCACGGGATACGGTATGGCATGCTCAAACTCCCCAGACTTTTTTTTATGAAGATATACTAAAAGCACATAATAAAGCTTTAGAGGATGGTTTTATTGGTACAGACGATGCATCTCTGATGGAAAGAATGAGCCTCAAAGTTTATGTGGTAAGGGGAAGGCGCGAGAATATAAAAATCACCACTCCTCTTGATTTGTTTCTGGCAGAGCTTATTATGATCAGAAACGGTAGGAAATAATTCAATAAAAATTATGGAGAGGAAAAACTGACTATGAGGGTTGGATTGGGATTTGATGTTCATGAATTTAAGACTGGCAGAAAACTAATACTCGGAGGAGTAGAGTTAGAGCATACTGAAGGATTGGCAGGTTATTCCGATGCAGATGTTCTGGCGCATTCCATAATGGATGCTATTCTTGGAGCCTGCGGCCTGGGAGATATAGGGATTCATTTTCCGGATACTGATATAAAGTATAAAGATATATCAAGTCTTGTTTTGCTGGATAAGGTAGTGAAAAAAATGAAAGGAATAAATTACGGTATTGTAAATATAGACGCAGTCCTGATAATGCAGAAACCAAAAGTTTCTAAATATATTCCGGAAATGAAAAAAAATATAGCACGGGTCCTGGGGATAAATGAAGATGATATAAATATAAAAGCCACCACCACTGAAGGTCTTGGATTTTGCGGCAGAGGAGAAGGAATTGCTGCGGAGTGCGTGGTTTTATTAGAATAGGTCTTTTATAAGACTGTGAAGATTTACATTTTTAAGTATTTATATATTTTTTTATAAATTTAATATAAATATTTATCTATTGTAAAAAAAAGATTAAAGTCTGGTAATTATAAAAATAATGGAGTAAAAATGACACCTCGTTTTAGATTTGCACCATCCCCTACAGGGGGCCTGCATATCGGGACTGCAAGAACAGCCCTTTTTAACTGGCTGGCGGCAAGGAGCATGAAAGGAAAATTTATCTTAAGAATAGAAGATACTGATATAAAGAGGTCCAGCAGCGTTTATGAGCAGTCTATAATAAATGATTTAAAATGGCTTGGCCTGGACTGGGATGAATTTTACAGGCAGAGTGAAAGAATTAGAGTATACCGGGATTTTGCCGATAGAATGCTGAATCAGAACAGGGCTTACAGATGTTTCTGCACCCCGGAAAGATTGGAAAAACTTAAAAAAGACCAGTATGCAGCAGGCAGGATGTCAAAATATGATAACAGGTGCAGGGGACTTTCCGGTTCTGAAATAGAAAAAAATTTAAAAGAGGGTAAAAAATTTGCCATAAGGTTTAAAGTAGAAAGCGGCAGGGAAATTGCTTTTAATGATTTAATAAGGGGAAATATAACCTTTAAATCAGATGTCATTGGAGATTTTATAATTATTAAATCCGACGGTACTCCGTCCTATAATTTTGCAGTTGTAGTAGATGATGGCGATATGAAAATAACACATGTTCTGAGAGGCGAAGATCATATAACCAATACGGCAAGACAAATCTTATTGTTTGAAAACCTTGGACTCAAATTGCCCTTTTTTGCACACCTGTCTATGATACTTGGGGGGGATGGTTCAAAACTGAGCAAGAGGCACGGGGCTACTACTGTTTCTCAATTCAGGGAAGAAGGATATCTGGCGGAAGCTATGTCAAACTATCTTTCAATACTTTCATGGTCACCCGGAGATGAAGAAGAGATATTTAGCATAAGAGATATTCCCTATAAATTTAAAATATCGGGTATATCAAAAAGCCCTGCTGTATTTGATATGGATAAATTAAAATGGATAAACGGTATTTATATAAGAAGAAAAACTTCCGGGGAACTGGCTGTGCTATGTGCGCCATATTTAATTAAAGATAAAATAATAAATACTGAAGATATGGAAAATAAAAAAGTAGCGATGAGAGTTTTAAAAGGTGCAGAAGCATTCCGGGACAATTTAAAAGTCTTAAGTGATTTTTCATTTTATATGAAAGATTTTTTCAGTGAGATAATTACGGATTATAGCAGAGAAGCAATAGAAATTTTAAAACTTGATACTTCCAGGGCAGTGATAGCAAATTTTCATAAAGGCCTGGAAAGTAAATGGAAATCCTTTGACAATAGCGCGGATATGGATTTTAATGAAGAGCAGAGTAAAGAGTTAATCGGTTTTACCGGAGAAAATCTTAAAGAACAAAAAATAAAAGGCAGGTTTTTATATATGCCCATAAGAGTTTCCCTTACCGGTAAAACACATGGTCCGGAGCTGCCGAAGGTTATTTCCATGCTGGGTTTAGAAAATTGTATAAAAAGAGTTAAACAAACCTTAGAATATATAAAAAGTAATAACCTATAATTGAACGAAGTTACATTTTAATAATTTAAATTTATAACCATAAGGTAAAGTTTTATGGGACTAATAGCAGAATTAAAAGATCTTATAAGAGCCGCAAAAGAAAGAGACCCTGCTGCGGTAAATACTCTGGAAATTATTTTTACTTATTCAGGAGTGCACGCAGTTATAAATCATAGAATTGCGCACTGGCTTCACAAACATAAAATACCCTTTATTCCCAGATATATATCCCAGTGCAGCAGGTTCTTTACAGGCATTGAGATTCATCCGGGAGCAAAGATAGGTAAAGGTATCTTTATAGACCACGGTATGGGAGTAGTTATCGGCGAGACAACAGAAATCGGCAATAATGTGACTATTTATCAGGGTGTGACCCTGGGCGGCACCGGGAAGGAAAAAGGTAAGCGTCATCCTACAATCGGAAATAATGTAGTTATTTCCGCAGGGGCAAAAGTACTGGGTTCTATTGAGATTGGAAATGATGTTATTATTGGTTCGGGAGCGGTAGTAGTTAAATCTGTCCCTGACAGGTGTACGGTAGTAGGAGTCCCGGGAAGAATTGTAAAAATAGGAGGGGAAAAAATCCTGTCAGATGAATTTCACAGGATGAATCTGCCTGACCCTGTTAGTGAAATTTTAAGTGACTGCTGCGCCAGGATAGATTTTCTGGAAAAAGAGATAGAAAAATTAAGGAAAGAAAAGAAGTAATACCTGCGGCTTAAAAAGTCCGAAAGCTTTTAATTAATAAAAATCAAGTGATAAACATTCTAATGACCGGGAGGATACAGGTGAGCTTAAAAGTTTACAATACCCTGAGTAGAAAAAAAGAATTATTTGAACCTATAAATAAAGGCAGGGTTAAGATGTATGTATGCGGCCCTACCGTTTATAACTTTATATCTATAGGTAATGCAAGACCTGTTGTAGTATTTAATATGGTGCGGAATTATTTTCAGTATCTGGGCTACAGTGTGGAATATGTCCAGAATATCACCGATATTGAAGACAAGATAATAAAGAAAGCGCAGGAAGAAAAAGTAGATTATAAGGTCATAACCGCAAAGTATACGGATGCTTTTCTGGAGGACATTAAGAACCTTGAGGTGGGTAAGTTCAGCAAGATGCCTGTAGCCACTGAGATGATTCCTGAAATAATAGATATTATAGAGAAGATTATTGAAAATGGTTACGGTTATGTTGTAGATGGCAATGTATATTTTGAAGTAAGCAGGTTCTCTGCTTACGGGGGACTTTCAGGACAGAATATAAATGAAATGAAAAATAACGAAGATGATAGTTTTGTAAAAAAGAATAAAATCGATTTTGCTTTATGGAAAAAAGCCAGGGAAGGTGAACCATCCTGGGATAGTCCATGGGGCAGGGGCAGGCCCGGCTGGCACATTGAATGTTCGGCAATGTCGGTAGAACTTCTGGACAGGCATATTGATATCCACGGCGGCGGTATAGATTTAATATTTCCCCATCATGAAAACGAGATTGCACAGTCTGAAGCAGCTTTTCCGGGTGAAGGTAATTTTGTCAAATACTGGATGCACAACGGTATGATTGAGGTAAAAGAAGGGAAAATGTCAAAATCACTGGGACTTAAGGAAAACTGGATCTTAAAAAACCTGCTTAAAATTTATTCTGCCAATGTCATAAAAATGTATATTCTTTCCACTCATTACAGGAGCCCGCTTGAATTCAGTACAGAAAAATTGAGTGAGGCGGGCAAAGCGCTGGAGAAAATCATAAATACCTTAAAAAATATTGATTTTTTAGTAAAACATGCTGATTATTCACGTGGAAAAGAAAAAGAAATAGAAGATATTGACAGTGTAGCTTTTAAATTGGAATCATTTACGAAAAAGTTTGAAAATGATTTTAAAGATTCGATGAATGATGATTTTAATTCAGCAAAAGCAATAGGGGATATCTTTGAATATATAAAAAAAATAAACAGTATAATACAAAAACCCGATTTCAAAATCAGCCGGTCTGTAAAAGTAAGTTTAAGCAGCGCATCAGATAAAATTAAGGAACTGGGGATGATTCTGGGATTGAATTTTTCGAAAGAGATTTCCAGGATGACCGGTTATACAGGAGCTGAAATAGAAATAACAAAAGATGAAGTAGAAAATCTAATAGAAAAAAGAGAAGCGGCCAGAAGGGCCGGCGATTATAAAGAAGCTGACAGGATAAGAGACTATCTATATGGTGAAGGTGTAATACTGGAAGACAGAAAAGAGGGTACCGTGTGGAAAACTGTGGACAAAAAAGATGCAGATAAAAAAGATCTGTGATAAAAAAGATATATTGACTTCATCTATTTTTATGAATTTTTTATATAAAGTAATTTGTGGGATTTCTCCGGCGGAAATTATGAGCAATGACTATAAATAAAAATATAAATTACGAATATATATCAGGAATAAATCCTGTTTATTCTCTGATCACGGAGAATGCCGGCAGAAGAAAAATATATAAAGTTATAATTAACAGTCAGAGGGAAAAGGATCAAAGGGTACGGAGTATAATTGCCGGGGCAGAGAGCAGGAATATTGATATTGAGGAACTTAATCCGGACCAATTTAACAGCATTCATGCTAAGGTTATCAATCCCCAGGGTATATTAGCCGTAGTATCGCCATACAATTATGCGGATTTTGATGATTATCTTGATAAGGTAATGGATAGAAAAGGATGCGGTAAGAGTAAAAACAAACTGATAATACTTGATGGTGTAACAGATGTAGGTAATTTTGGCTCAATAATAAGGAACTGCAATGCGTTTGGTTTTGAAGGGGTTATTGTGCCAAAAAGAAGAAGTGCGGCCTTAAATGAAAGAGTAAGTAAAATTTCTGCCGGAGCCCTTGAAATAGTAAAAGTATTCAGGGTAATAAATATTATAAGAGCCATAAAGGAATTAAAAGAGAAAGGATTCTGGATTTACGGGACTACCCTGGATGTAACTCCAGAAGTGAAATATCTGGATAAAGTTGATTTTACTTTTCCTATGGCGCTTGTTCTCGGAAGCGAGGATAAGGGCATAAGCAGATTAGTCAGTGATAATTGTGATATTATGATATCAATCAAACTAAGCGGCAGAATTCAATCTTTAAATGTATCGGCTGCCAGCGGGATTATCTTATATAGGGTTCAGGAGCAAATTGAAAAAGAACATTAGCCGTGAGAATTTAATAATAGTAGACGGACATAACTTAATATTTGATTTTTTCAAAGCCGGTAAGTTAAGCAGGGAAAAAATAGACTATATAAAAGATAAACTAATAGCTGATCTTTCCCTGTATAAAAGCCAGAAAAATTATGATGTAGTAATTGTTTTTGATGCCAGAAACAGTGAGAACCCAAAAAGAAGCATACAGACTATTGATGATGTTAAGGTTATTTATTCCAGAAGAAATGAATCAGCCGATGCTGTGATTGAGGAACTGGTAGGAGTGGAAACAGGATATCCAGATATGGAACCGGCAGTTTATAGCAGAATTTTTGTGGTTACTTCAGATTACCTGCAGCAGAAAGTAGTGTTTAGAAAAAATGTCTACCGTAAATCCTGCAGGGAATTTCATATTGAACTAAAAGATTTAAAAAGGGAAGTAAGGGAAAAGATAGCTGGTTTTAGGAAAGAGTCTGATAGGAAATTTTTTACCCTGGAAAAAAGATTAAGCATTAAAACAAGAAAAAAACTTTCAGAACTGCGTAAAAAGCATAATTAAATGATCGTCCGGAAAAAAATTCTTTCATTTATTTTAATAATTCTAGCAGTCTTCTTTTACGGCTGCGGTCTTTATTATGATTATGATAAATACGATACCGGTGGAGAAACCACAGGCAGTGTAGGAGACAATAACAGCAATATTAAAGGCAGTGGCAGCAGGACTTCAGGTGATACTGGTAACGGTAATGACGGCAGGGCTGGCAAAGGCGTTACTTTTACAGTTAAAGAAGTAGTGGACGGGGATACAATGATACTTTCAGACGGAAGTAAAATAAGGCTTATCGGAATAAATACTCCTGAATACGGAATGTATTTTTTTGAGGAAGCCCGGGAAACTTTGCAGGTAATGGTCTTAGGCAGGGAAGTAAGTCTGGAAAAAGATGTATCCGAAATGGATAAATATGGCAGGCTGTTAAGATATGCATATATGAATGATTTGTTTGTAAATCTTGAAATGGTGATAAGAGGATTTGCAAATGCATACACATATCCACCTGACGTAAAGTATAGCGATAAATTCCTGGAAGCTGAACGGTATGCAAGAGAAAATAATCTTGGAGTATGGCAGAAATCGGATTCAGCCAGTATAGAAATTTTGATAAATTATAATGCAAAAGAAAGTGATAATATCAATTTAAATGGTGAGTATGTAATAATAAAAAATACAGGAACTGATATTATTAATACGTACGGCTGGACAATTAAAGACAGCGCCACCAATATCTATAAATTTAATAAGTATCTTTTTAAACCGGATGAGGCCATATATCTTTTTACCGGAAACGGAAAAGATGGTGAGGGTAAATTTTACTGGGGCAGCCCGGGGCCGGTATGGAACAATGATCATGACGCCCTTTATTTAAGGGACAGGGAAGGCCTTCTTATAGAAATCTATGGTTATTAGATTACCATTATCACATTTCTTCATCAATAAAATGAGTATGAATATTTCCTGCTATAAAATTCTCTATCTGTATAATTTTTTTATAAAAAGGTATGGTGGTTTTAATTCCTTCTATTTTAAATTCATCAAGAGCCCGCTGTGACCTTAAAATTGCTTCTTTCCTGGTCCTGTCCCATACTATAAGCTTTGCTATAAGAGAATCATAAAATGGGGAAATCTCGCAATTAGAGTGCACAAAAGTATCTACTCTTATGCCGGGTCCACCCGGGAAAGAAATATCCTTTATTTTTCCGGGACAGGGTTTGAAATCATTATCGGGGTCTTCTGCATTAATCCTGAATTCTATAGAGTAACCGCGAGCTTTATAATTTTCATTTGCACTATTAGTTTTTTGTCCGGAAGCTATCTTTATCTGTTCTTTAACAAGGTCGATTCCCGTAACCATCTCTGTTACAGGGTGTTCTACCTGAATCCGGGTATTTATTTCAATGAAGTAAAAACTTCCCTGTTCATCCAGCAGGAATTCTATAGTTCCAAGATTTTTATAATTTATAGCTCTTGCTGCCCTTACCGCAAATTCACGCATCAATCTGCCGGTCTTAAAAGGCAGATTAACTGCGGGAGCTTCTTCGATAAGTTTCTGATGTCTTCTCTGGATTGAACATTCTCTTTCTCCAACACATACCGTGTTTCCGTAATTATCTGCAATAATCTGGAATTCAATATGCCTTGGTTTTGAAATATATTTCTCTATATATACCTCGCTTTTCCCAAAGGAAGATCCGGACTCTGATTTTGCAAGAGGGAAGTAGGTTAAGAGGTCTTTTTTATTGCTGCAGATTCTCATTCCTTTCCCCCCTCCGCCGAATGATGCTTTGACAATAACCGGGTAACCCAGGTGCTTTCCTAATTTTAATGCTTTTCTTATGTTATCTACATTACCTGACGAACCGGGAATGACCGGTATTTTATTTTGCTGCATTATTTCTATGGCTTTTGATTTATTGCCGGCAAGGGAAATTACTTCGGCGGGAGGTCCTATAAAAATAAGATTGTTTTGCCGGCATGCATTTACAAATTCAGGATTTTCTGCCAGAAATCCATAGCCCGGATGAATTGCATCGCATTCTGTTATTTGTGCGGCGGAAATTATACTATCTATATTAAGATAGCTTTTTGAAGAAGTAGGAGGACCGATACAGATGCTTTTATCTGATAATTTTGTATGAATTGAATTTTTATCTGCGGTTGAATATACAGAAACACATTCAATACCCAGTTCTTTACATGCCCTGATTATTCTTATTGCGATTTCTCCCCTATTTGCTATAAGTATTCTTTTAAACATTTGATTATTTTTCGTCTTTTTTTATGACCATCAATGTTTGATCAAACTCTA
>Ga0154876_1036_pt3 | contig 10463 bp, 12 predicted proteins | sample Rifle2008BG19ft_FD_105848 | JGI IMG/M metagenome (GOLD analysis project Ga0154876, IMG submission 105848) | Actinobacteria bacterium RBG_19FT_COMBO_36_27
GACCACAGAAGATAAAATAACTACCAAATGGAATTACCTTGAAACAGGAGACGAAATCAATGTTACTGACTTTATATCAGATGAACCCGGTTCAGGATATATTGGTTTCAGCCTGTCTATTGACGGAGGCTTCCCGGCAGGAAGCTATAACTCACTAGTCTACCTTAATGATGAACTGATTGAAACCGTGGAATTCTCGGTTGAGTGATTTTGAAAAAACTAAATTTAAATATACCATTATTTTATATACTTTCCCGGAATTCTTTTGAGAATTTTAAAATTTAAACGACGGCAACACAGGTAAATATTGGATGAAGCGGGGTGCTGATTTCCATAGTTATTCTCAAGCATCTAAAAGTAACAGTCTAACATTTATTTTTGTCAGTTCCTGTTTGATAAATCTTAAGAAAACAGTACTTTTTTATATTTTTTTTATTTTATCCTTCTTAGCCTACCGTTTGCCTTTGTGTGGATGGTTATATTATCAATGGAAATTATTTTCAGGAAAAAGCAACTTACATCTGCTTCGCAGTATACTTCTATATATTTCGGATTATCCATGCTGTCTATAACTTTATAATCTAAATAATTGATGCTGCATCCGGTTGAGTCCTGGTAATTTTTATAAAAATATTCATAGATTATATCCGGATAATTATCCTCCAGCTTATTAATACCTTGAGTCTGCGCGGCTTCCATATCAACACACTTTGACGCTTCTTCTGCGGCAATCATGCAGGCTTTATTTATTTCTTCTTTATATAGAAAAGCTCTCCCTATATCAACTACAAATCCTGTCAGCAGAATGAAAACTGGCAGTAGCATGGCAACAATAATAAGAACCGACCCTTTATTTTTGCCTGATCTAAAATTCAAATCTTTCATGACTGATCCCGCCAAGCCATATATTAGCATCTGTGCCGCTGCCTTCCGGCATCAAATTAATCGACCTGAAACCATTTACAGGATTACTGAAATAAATATGGGCACTTTCGCCACTCTGGGCGAACAGGTAAATATGCAGGAGGCTTTCCTCGCTACCGCTGTATTCGAATTTTGTAATAGTATTTATATTTCCCTCCACAGAAGGGGGTACATTTTTATCAAATATTATTACTTTTTCAATCCCTTTATCATCAAATCTGAAGACATCCTCATAAATATAAAGCCTTACAATCTTTTTTTCTTCCTCACCTTCAGATAAATTACTGGTATCCACTTTCCAGCTTATATCAAGATTCATACTGCATTCATCGTTATTTTTATCTTTATGCCATTTTGTGAAAATATACTTGGGATCTTTTTCAACTATTAGCTCACCGTGAAGAGACGCAGCATAGAATCCATCTTCAACCCATACAGTTTTATATTCATAATGACCTGTGCTAATCCATTCCTTTCCTGTGTAGTACTCCCAGTAACCCTGGGATGCTGTATAAGAAGTATCAATCCATCTTCCCCTTAAAACCGTTTCCCAGTGACTCATGTCTACCCAATAACTGACTTTGATCGTTTTCCAGTAACCGCTTTTCACCCAGGCTTTATATGCCTCTTGCACACTTGATAAAACTTCATAACATTGGTATTTAATGGCATAGACTCTCCCGCCTCGGCCTGGCTGATAATCTATTACCCATTTTTTTGCATGGTATTTATTTTCATTATAAACAATCGTTACAGGATTTTGGCTTTTTGCAAAACCAGAGTAAACAGCCCATCCATAGCTATCAGTACCTACATAGATAATCAAGTTAATGGGAACCCATTTATCAACATACCTGTATCTTGTCTCCCAGTGACTTGTATCAGTCCATACAGACTTATTATAGTAATCATAGTGGCCACTACTTACCCACACTTTTTCAGTATTATTTTCCCAATATCCCTGGGAAACAGTATAAGAGGTATCGACCCATCTTCTTTTTAATGTCGTCTCCCAGTAACCACTTTCTACCCAATATTCTTTTACCTCCCAGTGACTTGTATCGACCCAGATTTTTTCTGATTCCGCATACAATTTAGAGGGTATTAAAAAAGATACGGATACTAATAAAAGCAAAGAAAATATTGATATCGATATTGATATCGATTTATATATTATTTTTCTTAACACACATAAACTCCTTAATATATATAAAAATTTAAGGATTTTAAAAATTTTACCTGCAAAACTATCTTTAAAACTGGAATCCTGAACCCTCAAATATTTTCCAATAAGAAAATCTATTCTTTTTCTTCTATTCTCATGACACTGCTCCCACTTACTTTTGCACAACCATCTTCAAACATTGAAAAAGGAGTAATCTTTGAGAAAAAAACAGGTATCAGGTAAGTTACCTCTACATCTACAATATCGCCAGGATCCCTTCCTGAAATATTGATTTTTAAATTAAGCCTTTCATCAAAATTCCACCCCGGCATTGTAGATGATGCATATGCTGAAACTGCATTTATTACATCCAATTCCAGATTATCTGACAATGTAGCAATTCTGGCAGCCTCGTAAGATGCTGAATTTACAGCTATTTTAGCGTTTAATAAAAACCCGAACTGTATAATCCCGGCAACCAGGAGTATAAGTATTGGTAATATCAGGGCCAACTCAATAAAAATACTGCCTTTTTCTGAAAAAATTTTAATTTTAAACATTGGACGACATATCTTTATAAATCTCTTATTGTTAATTAATACACTTAAAAGTGCTCAAATCTTTAAGATTTTTATCTACAGACTATTCACTATCGATTGAAAAACTGATTGAAGTTTCCCGCCAAGTGCGGATACCACTGTAATACAAACAATTACGACCAAAGCTATATAAAGGGCTATTTCAATTAATGTGGCCCCTTTCATCTCATAATATACTTTGTTTAAAAATTTACTTAATGAATTCATCTTTGCCCCCATTTTTTAAAATTAATATTTTTTATATTTTTTTATTACTATGTATAAATCAATTTATTATTACCTGCTTAATCTTTACTGTTTAACACCAAACAATAATTTCATTAAAAAAGCATTTTTAATTGTGGTATAATCGGCAATAAAAATAAAAATATTGTAGGAATAAACATAAAAACAAATATTATCAGGACTAAATTGCTTTCCAGTCTTTCGGACCTTATTTTTAGTAGATCCCTTTGATTATTTCTGATGTTTTTTGATATATTTTTTAATACTTCGCTAACCGGATTCCCGATTATTTCAGCTTGCATCAATATCTTAATCACGGTCTTAAAATCATTGCAGGATGAAAGCCTTGCAATTGCATAATAGGCATCAGTCTTGCTGTACCCTTCAAATATTTTTACCTGGGCTTTCTTAAAAAGTTTACTTATCTCGCATTTATAATTCTCGGAAATATAATTTAATGCTTCATATAAACTCATGCCGGCCTTTATCAGAGAAGATAAGATATCTATTATATCGGGAATCTCGTTCTGTATTTTTCTGCTCTTTGAATTAATTTTATTTTTTATGATTTGAGAAGGTAAAAAATATACAATCACTGCACCAATAAGTGAATAATGAATTAAATTCCTTTTCCATAAAAACCCGAATATAATAAAAAATATTAAAAAACTTAACGAAAAAATAATTCTTAATAGAAATAATCCCTCTATAGATTTTACTCTGACACCAAAAACACTAACTCTGTCCTGTTCTTCAAACAATAATTTTATATCATTGCTTAACATAGTTTTATTAAGCTTTTTAATAACATTTTCAGCCTGGTTCTCAAATGTATTAAAAATTAACCAAGCATCTTTATAATTAAGATTTATAAGGAATAAAAATATAAAAATTGAAATGAGAATAGCCATTAGTATAACCAATAAGTTCATCTGATTACTCTATTACCTCCGTAATAATTAATAAGTCTGTTTATTATAAAAAAGCCAGCTATATTACTGAGTACGACGTATACAAGAACCAGAATCCCTGTTCCTGTAAACAAAATATTCATAATATCTTTATTAATCAAAATAATGATTATTATTGAAATTATGGGTATTAAAGTTATTAAATATGAAGTATAACGCGGTCCTGAGCTCAAAATTTTAATGTATCTTTCTATATTCTTCTTTTCTCTTATGTATTCGACCTGGTCTTTTAAAAATTCTATTAAATCTGTACCTTTATCATTCGCGGCAATAAGGCCAATAAGAACTACTTCAATCAAAGGACTGCTGTTCCTTGTAATCATATTTCTTAAAGCTTCATTTAATAACAAGCCCTTCCGGGTATCATTTAATACTAATTCAAATTCTTTTTTTAACGGATAATCTACGTCTTCCAGAGTCTTTTGTATGCAATTTAAAATATTAGGATTTCCATATAGATAACCAATCAAGTCCAATAAAAATTGTTCAAGTTGTTCTTCTTTTTTTATATTCTCTCTTTTTTTTCTTATATTAATAAAAATAAAAAATATAAATATGCTTATAATCAGTAATAAAATAGAAAAAACAAAACCAATCTTAAAAAATAACCCGGCAAAGAAGATGAGGGAGAATAATACAAAAATCAGGATTAAAAATTCATTTGCATCCAGATTTAAATTATTCTTATTAATCCAGTTAGCAATTCTATTTATAGAATCATTTGTTTTATCATTTTTTATCACCAAATTTGAGTTACCCGACACCCTTAGGACCCTATTGACTATATTTTTCTGTCTATCAATAACAAAAATAGCTACAGCACTGAATATATATAACAATCCCAGTCCAATGGATATGGATATTATTACAGATACTCTAATTTGTAATCACCTCTTTTATCAAGATTATTGCTGACCAATAGGAATTCCCTTAATGTTCTGTTACAAATATTTAAATTTTTATCTTTCTCGCAATCTAAAAATAAAATCACATCAATCGCTCTCGATATCATCCTTTTCGCAATGTAATTATTTATATTAGTCTTATATTCCATTGCTAATGTTTCTAACCTTAAAAAAGCATCAAAAGCAGAGTCTGCATGAATGGTTGTAAAACTTCCCCTGTGCCCGGTGTTTAGTGCCTGGAGCATTTGATACGCCGCCATTGAATCTCTTACCTCACCGACTATAATCCTGTCTGCTTTCATTCTTAATGTCTCAAATATTAATTTATCCTGGTTGATCTCATTATCGTACTCCCTAGACTTTGTCCTAGTACATAACATTCGTACGTAAGGGTGCCCTTTGAGCTTTATTTCAGGAATATCTTGGATAATATTTATAAATTCATTTTTGGGAATTAACTTCGCCAGTGTATTAAGCAGGGTAGTTTTTCCAGAACCCATGGAACCCGCAATCAAAATGTTTTTCTTTTTACTTATGAGATCCTTTAAAATATCATAATGTTTTTTAGTGAACATGTTTAACTTTAATAGATCTTCTAACTCAAAATCTATACAATTGAACACTCTTATTGATACATATACTCTATCGGAAACCGGCGGGATAATTATCGAGCATCTGCTCCCATCATAAAGTTCTGTATTTAAGAATGGAATTCTCTGATCGACTGTCTTGCCGGTATTGTTTTTTATTCTATCTACTATTAAATACACTTCATCAATATTGGCGAAAACTTTACCCAGGTACTTTTTTATCCCATTCTTTATTATTATCATCTCATCATCCTGGATAAAAATATCAGTTACTTCTTTATCCTGCAGGAATTTCTCCAACACTCCCAATCCGAAGACTTCAGATAATAATTCATTAATTAATTCATCTTTAATATCAAAATCAAAATACTCATATTTTCTTTCAATTTCATCTTTTAGAAGCACGTATAATTTATCTTTAAAATAATCTCTATTTAAAAAATTACCCTTTACAAAATAATTATCATTCTTAATCTTCTTTTTAACTAAACTTACTATCTCTTTCTCATCTTCTCCGGTTAATTTTCTCTTCTCATAAAGTCTATCTTTTAACATTACTTTTAAGTCCTTTACTCACAATTGGTGATATTCCTCTAACATCTTTGAAGAATTTCGTATTTAAGATATTGATTTTATTAAATATGAATTTGTTTTTATTGAATTTATTGTCAAATTTTATAAAAGCATAGATTGGCATTTCAATGATTTTTGAAATATCGCATATCCTAAAGAAATGTATCAATTTCTTTTTATTTACTATTAGCCTAATCTTGGATTCCTTTATGGAAAATTTTTTTACAAGAACTTCAATTAAATTAGAGACGCGTGCAATACTTTCTATTGAGTATTCGGTTACTGCAAAAACTTCATCTGAAATTTTAAGAACATCCAGGATAAGACCGTTTATAACTGTTTGTGTATCCACAATAATATATTCATAGTCTCTGGAAATATAATCTATCAGGTTATTAACAGTTCCTTTTTTAACATTCTCGGCCAATAGAGGATCCGGTATGCCTTTTAAAACATCCATATTTCTACATACATTTTTAATAAATTCGTTATATTTTTCAGGAAATCTGAGTGCCAATTCTAGTGATTTATTTCTTTCTATATCAAATAGAACACCGAAATCCCCCGGGGAACTATCAAGTTCTAATAATAGTGTTTTCTTTTTTGTTATTTGCGAAAGAAATAAAGCAAGGGCTATGGCAATGGAAGTTTTCCCAACACCGCCTTTATTGGATACAACTGCAATTATGGTATTTTTATCATTGTAATTATATTGAATTCCGGTATTTATATCATTGAGATGGCCCAGTTTTGTTTTATCCGGATTTTTACTAATAGCAATACTTTGATTTTTCAAAATAATAGAAGTTTTCATGTTTAAAAGAAAATAATAATCAGATGTCCTCTACTATAATTTTATAATCATCACCTTTTGTTAATCTGGCAACAAAAGGAGCTTCTTTAATATTACACTTGAGATAAACACTGGTAATATTATTGTTTAAAAGAATGTTTTTGCTGCCATTCAAAATATCTTTTTCTATGCATATTATTTCCAGATTTCTCACTATAATCTGGCCATTAATTAACATTACATTATCAGATAATTTAAATGTTGCATTATCAACATAATCACCTTTCACTAAAGAGTATTTATTCTTACCCGTTATGTAATTATCATTGTCATTATTACCTAGATTTAGAGATTCGCTGTTATCGGTATTTGAAAAATCCATGTACTCTGAGTATATTGAATCTTTATCATAAACAGTTGAAACTATAGATATATGATTACCGATTGTCAGTTCCCGCAAGATAGGTTCAGTATATTGTACATTAACCGTTATTAAAACATCACCAGCCGACAGGCCGCCAAAAAAGCTTGTCTGAGCCTCCTTGCTTAGCATGTCGCTGGATATATAATCATCTTTTCTTCTTTCATTATTAATGATTTTACCAACAATATCTTTCTTGCTTATTAAATAATTTTCGGGGAGAGAATTTTTATAATACTCTTTAAAATCCAGATCTCCTTCACTTACTTTTTCACCAGCATTAATATTTCTGGACGCAACAATTATTTCCTTCTTGTCCAGATAGTTGTTAAGTAATAAATAAAACGCCAGTCCTATAATAATTGATCCAATGATTGCCAGTATCAGATATTTACTGTAATATTTCTTACCCATCCTAATTCCTTTTAGTCGCAAGTTAATAAATTAAATACTTTCTCCGTTAAGTGCTCAAAACTTTTCAGATTACCAAAATTAAAATTTAAAAATTCTGTCTTTCCTCTTAAAACTTCACTTTCATCTAAAAATATGAAATCCTTTAAATGAAAAAATTCTTTAATTTGATTTTTAAGTAGATTCAATCCTTTTATCTTACTGTATTTATTTATGATTAATATTTTTTCCAGGTCATCATATAAGAACCTGTTATTTATTTTTATAAGTCTACCGATGCTTCCGGGAGTATAATCAGATACCATTATTAAAAGATCGGCCAAATCTATTACGCCTAGCAGTAAGTCATCGAATTTATTGGGTAAATCAAATATTATTAAATGATATTTTTTCTTGGCAATATCGGCTAAGCAATATATGTCCTGTAAATCTACCTTTCTGGACATCTCATATGTCGGAGGAGCCTGTAAAACATCCAAATTTTCCCTGATTTTTATTACCGAATTTTTTAGAGAATCCCTATTGTAACCATCAATGAAATTTAAAATATTCGGTGATTTCGGAATACCAAGGTAGTAGCTTATATCTCCCCCTCCCTCGGAAAAATTCAGGTCAACTAATAACGTACTGATTTTTTTAAACATAAAACTTAAAAAAATAGAAATTGTAGTACTTCCTACTCCACCTTTTGCTTTGGATAATATAATCACCTTCTGTTTTATAGTTTTTATACTCTTGATTTTTAAATCATTTTCCGGTATTAAATCTCTATCGCTATAAGATTTTACATAATCTTTTTCAGGATCTGGCTGGGAGTAGTCCACATCATCTTTACAATTACTTTTCTCTTTTCTTTCAGATGAATCCATGTTATTAACAAAATTTAGAGGTTTTTCTTTTTTATATTCCGATTTATTTTCCTTTTCTGCTTCCTTTGAGTGTTTCTTTATTTTTTCCTGATTTTTAAAGCCAGGCCGTAAAATTAATTTCCTGTTTATATCCAGATTTAATAAATTACTGATACATTTTTTAAAATCAAACCGCCTATTCTTTTTACTGGAGGCTTTTCTTTCAATTTCCTTTAATATTATATTTTCTATTTCTTTCTCATTTACAGGCAAACTAATGTCTTTTCCTAAAACGTAAACATTGATTTTTTTCTTATCTGCTTTTTTTATAATATCGGATAAATTAGAGATTTTTCTGCTTATAATGATCAGATCAATTTTTTCATATTCCAGAATAAAGCTCACAGCAAAATAACTGCTTAAATTTATGAAATTGAATTTATTGTTTAACTTTTGAATCTTCTTAAATGTATCAACATCTTTATCAGCCAAAATTATATTAAAAGAATCTAAATTTTTACTTATTTCATTGTTGAGATTAGCGTATATACCCATAAATGCTTATAAATATTTGCATATTATAAAGAAATTTGTTTTAATAGAATAGAATATATTGGTGTCTATGTCAATACTATTTCTATACGTATTATATACTACATAAAAATATACATATACTATATAATAGTAAATTACATTTTAATTTAGATTTAAATGTACAATTTAAATACTTTATGAAAAAGGAGTTTTATGGAACATATAATTGGAATTACAAATGCCAGAAATAACATTAAGGAAATAGTGGATGCAATATCTGATAAAGATGAGACTTATATTGTTACGAGGGACTGTATTCCCGAAGCAGTAATTATATCTTACAAAAGATACGTAGAAAATAAAAAACTGCTTAAGATTGTTAAAGAACTCAAGTACGAAAAATCAATTAAAAAATCACTGCTTAGATTTAAGGAATGGCTGGATCAGAAAGGTTTTGATGCAGGCAGTTTATCCGAAGAAGAAATTGGCGATATGATTAAAAACCTGCAATTTAACAGTGATTTTTAATATCGCAATGTCAATACATTAAAAACATATAATTTATTATTAAATAATTAGCAGTGTAAAAATACCATTAAGAATAGCGATTCCTATCTAATGCAAGCTGATACATAGTATTTAATATAAATCAAATTAAAAAAGCGGGTTGCGGCGGAATTGACATACACAAAGGATTGTCACCCTTTCGGTGCTCGGGCACTTTGTTGGTTCGAATCCTCCCTCCCCAGCCAAAAACACACTTCTATCCTATTTTAGAGATCTATAATGATTTTTTTAGTTATTTTAAAACAATCATAATTTTGGTAAAATATCTTTCAAGCTTTCTTTATATAAACTTACATATCAGCGCTATAAATCAAGAAAATGGTTTATACAAAACTGACAGTAAAAAGAACTATTGCAATAATTTTTATAAGCTGGTTTTCAGTTATTGGATTTGATTTATTCCTGCATGCTGGACTGCTTGCAAAATTATATACAAGATCAAGTCCATTTTTATTAACTGCTGATGAAGCATTCCTCAGGATTCCTTTAGGGTATTTATCTTTTCTGATACTCTCTACAGTACTTACCTGGTTTATGGAAAACTTAAATGTAGTAGGATGGAAAAGAGGAGCTATCTTTGGATTAATATTTGGTTTGCTCACATGGGGGGCCTTTATTCTTGGTCTATATTCAATTTCTACAGCAAAATGGCCTTTACTGTTAGGTTGGTGGATCGGCCAATCACTTGAACTTGGAATTGCTGGAATAATAGTTGGCGAAGGTATAGCTGGAAGACGCTTACCAAAGTTGATTCTTTGGGTAATTGTTTTTGTAGTTATTATGATAATACTTACTATCATTTTGCAAGTACTGGGCTTTGCACCCCCCATGAAATTAATTTGATAACTGTTTCTTTTAATAGTTTAATCATTAATAACATTTCTATATGTAAAAACATAAATATCTTTTAAATCTATCAATTCTTTTAAAAACCGGT
>Ga0154876_1050_pt1 | contig 10197 bp, 7 predicted proteins | sample Rifle2008BG19ft_FD_105848 | JGI IMG/M metagenome (GOLD analysis project Ga0154876, IMG submission 105848) | Actinobacteria bacterium RBG_19FT_COMBO_36_27
TATATAGAATAAGTATTGAATATAAAAATCTATAAAGCGGGGTGTGAGGAATATGAAAAAAGTAAATTTAAAAAGATCTTTAGTAGTATCATTAGCAGTTGTTCTTATTACCGGTTTGATATCTTTTGCCACTTCCTGTACTCCCAAGCTTTCTTTTGGAGATTTAACGGTTTGTGAGGACATAAATCAGGAAACATATGAGCCTGTAGGCCAGAAAGATGAATTTGATATAGAGGTAAAAAAAATATATGCAACCATAGAATATTACGGCGTTAAAGGGGAAGATAATTACCGCTACAGCTGGGTAAGTCTGGATACCGGGGAAAATATTTTAGATGAGACTTTAAAATATTCCGAAGGTGAAAGCGATTATTTTGAGGGATACGCCATGTCGTTTATCGGAATCAATGATGAAGTTAAGGTAATCCCGCCCGGGGATTATAAAATTGAGTTTTACCATAATGGTGAATTGGAAAAAACTGCAAACTTTGAGGTTAAGAAACCCGTGATAGAGATACTAGAGGTATCGCTGGCAAATGAAGTTGATGAAAATTCTGCTCCTGTAAACAAAACGCAGCAATTCATTTCCACAGAAATTATATACGCGTGTGTTAAGGTCAATTATTATATTGCAGGGAATAATCTAAAAGCAAAATGGTATGACAGCAATGGAGATTTAGTAATAGAAACCCTGCATACTCTTGATGTGGATTTGTTTGAACCTTCATGGATTGCATTTTCACTTGCAGCAGAAGGCCGGGATATACCTGCAGACGCTTACAAAGTAGAGATATATTTAAATAATAATTTATACGACACCTATGATTTTGAAGTTAGCGATGCACGCGGAGCAGAAGCCGTAGAAGATTATTTTACCCGGGGAAATATATATTACAATGATAAATATTTTGTATCTTTTTCCGTACCGGACGATTGGATATATACAGAATCAGAAAATGGTGGCCTTAATGTAACTCTGACTGAGCAATCCGGTAATCTACCGGTCTCTTTTCTTTTTTTGGCAAGCCCTTCCGGCGATTATCCCCAAAGTGATCAATATAAGGATTATGCAGATGAGATAAGTTCAGGTATTGAGGTTGAGAGTAATTTGAAGCTGGTTGATGTACAGGAAGAAGAGAAAGTAACGGGAAAAGGCATAAAGTACCATGAATTTATATATTTATACAATGATTCTGATAATAATGAATGGGCCGAAGTTATGGCATTTTCCGAGTATAATAACAGGCTTTATATTTTATTTGCTACGGTAATGGATGATTATTTTGATATGGGAGAATCTATATATCTTGGCATTATGGATTCACTGGAGTTTAAATAAGTTGTAAATGCTGATATATGAAGAATAATAAAAATAGAATCTGCATAACGCAAAGAAATCATTTCTCCGGATAAAAAAATCAGGCTTCCCGCGAAGATTCTCCGTCACGTAAAATATACGGCTCCATTATGGGATTTGCCTATTGACAAATAATGTAAAATTAAAACTGAAATAGGTACATATATTATTTTTTATATTTTTATAAATAATATTAATATCCCGTATGGAAAATGTTGTTTTCCGTGAAATAAAAAATGTTGACGGTGGTTTAGTTGAAAAAATCGTAGAACTTGAAAAGAGAAATTGCGGAAGAGACGCTTCAATAAACCAGTGGGTAATACCGGTTATAATAAGATACGGGAAGCTTATTGTGGCTAAAAAAACCAGCAGCGGCACAGGCAGAAAAACAGCCGGCAGTAAGAGAAATAACATGAAAGAAAGTGATAATTCCGGTATTATCGGGGTTTGTGAGATTATAAGGAGCTGGAAGAAAGAAAATACCGTATTTATCCACTCTTTTTATATAGATAAGAGTTACAGAAATAAAGGCATCGGCAAAAAGTTCCTGCAGAAGGTAATTGATGTTTTAAAGAAGGATAATATAAAAATAATAGAATTAACTGTTGATTCCGGCAACGAGGCAGCAAACCGGCTCTATAAAAGAACTGGTTTTAAGAAAGCCGGATTCAGGAAAAATGAATACGGCAGGGGCATAGACCGGGATCTAATGATATTAAAGTTATGATTGATTAAAACTATGGTTATTAAAAGTAATTTTAAATCGGGATTTGTCGGACTGATTGGAAGAACCAATGTAGGAAAATCCACTCTGGTCAATAAGATTTTAAATCAGAAAATAGTCATAACTTCCGGGACTGCACAGACCACAAGAGATAAAATTAATTGTATTTTAAACACAAAAAATTCCCAGATAATTTTTGTTGACTGCCCCGGGTTTTTTAAGCCAAAAAATCTGCTCGGGAAGAGGTTATATGACACTGTTATAAGTGTAATTAGCGATTCTGATGTAGTTGTGATGATTGTAGATGCAGCCGGAGGGATAGGCGGCGGAGATTTTTTTGTTATTGACCGGATAAAAAACAAACCCCGGCCCAGGTTCCTTCTGCTGAATAAAATAGACCTGGTATCGAAGGAAAAGATAAAAGAAGAGAAGGAAAAAATAAAGGATTTTAATTGCTTTGATCATATCATTGAGATTTCCGCCAAAACCGGTGAGAATATTGATAAGTTTTTAAAGCTGCTGGCTGATAAGCTTCCAGAAGGCCCGCAGTATTTTGATAAAAACATTACCACCGATCAGCCCATTGAAAAGATAATTTCAGAGATTTTGAGAGAAAAATTATTTGCAAATCTATCCCAGGAGCTTCCGCACAGTATAAATATCAGCGTAGAGAGATTTGATGAAACCGTGAGCGGCAAAGGCGAGAAATTAATAATTATAAGCTGCAACATTTACATCGAAAAAATATCGCAAAAAGCTATAATCATTGGCAGAGAAGGAAATATGCTTAAAAAAGTAGGAAGAGAAGCAAGGCTGGAACTGGAAGATTTACTTAAGAGTAAGGTTTTTCTTGAATTGTGGGTAAAAGTTGAAAAAAACTGGACAAAAAGTGAACTTTTACTGGACAGATTCGGTTATTGATTATAATTAATCATATATAATTATTATAAAGGTTATAAATGAAAGGCTGGTGATAAAAACGCTAACCAAAGAGCAATTAGCAAAAACTATTGATCAGACTCTACTTAATCCTATTACAACCTCAAAAGATATGGAGCAATTATGCATTAATGCCAGAAAATACCATTTTGCTGCAGTATGCATTAATCCTGCTTTTATAGCACAGGCAAAAAAAATACTCGCCGGCAGTGATGTAAAAATCTGTTCTGTGGTGGGTTATCCATTGGGGGCAAATACTATAGAAACAAAGGTATTTGAGGCGAGAGATAATGTAAAAAAAGGTGCAGATGAACTGGATATGGTTATAAATCTGGGAGCGGTAAAAGGCGGTAATTATGATTATGTAGAAAGAGAAATCAAAATAGTGGTTAATGTGATAAGGCGCGAGCAGATAGCCGAATACAATAAACATATTAATATCAAGGTCATAATAGAGACCGCAATCTTAAACAGGGATGAGATTAAAAAAGTATGTTCTATTATTGAAAAATCAGGTGCAGATTTCGTTAAAACATCTACCGGATTTGGAGTAAAGGGTGCTGAGCTTGACGACATAAGATTAATCAGGGAAGTAGTTACAAGGAATATAGGAGTTAAAGCATCCGGAGGAATAAGGACATTCGGCGATGCGCAGGCGTTAATAGATGCTGGTGCAACCAGATTGGGGACCAGCAGCGGAGTTAATATAATAAAAGAATACAGTGCTATCTTTGATAAATAAAAAGGTAAAATGCCGTCTTATAAAGCAAAGGCTATTATTCTAAAATCATACAAACTGGGTGAATCGGATAAGATAATTAAGATGTACTCAGATGAGGGAGACGTTATCAGTGCCGTAGCTAAAGGAGCAAGAAAAGTACGCAGCAGATTTAGCGGAAGGCTTGAACTCTTTAATCTGGTTGAGATGGAACTTGCCAGAGGGAGAAATCTTGATGTTATAAGCCAGGCAGAAATATTAAAAAGCTTTAAAAATATTGCCTCTGATTTCTATAAATTTGTATTCTGTGAAATAATAAGCAAAATCATATTAAAAACCCAGATTCCCGGAGGAGATCTGTCTCCTCTTTTATTTAAATTGATTTATGTCTGTTTCAATGAAATAAATGATACTGAACCGGAAGATATTTCATCTCTTAAAAAGATTATGTGTTTTTTCGGGATAAAGTTTTTAAAAATCACAGGCTTTACCCCTTTGCTTGGAAACTGCAGCAAATGTAATAAAAAATCAGGAAATCTATATTCTTTTACAGTAGAGAAAATTTATTTTTCAGTCAGGCATGGAGGGATTTTATGCGAAAAATGTGCGGATTCTTTGCCTGGCAGGGAAACTTTAAGTGCTTCGGATTACAGGTTTCTATATGATTTATTCAATCTTAAAATTGAGGATTTCAGAGATATGGAGGTAAATTCGGCTACTCTTAAAAAAGTATATAAACTGGTTGAAGATTATATACTTTATCACACCGAATGTGATATAAATAGTTTTAATTACTTAAAGAAAATAGGGGTGTAGCCGGCCTGATTCTTGCTTTTATCGCACTGTGCCGGCTGATGCCATTCCGGGTTTGATTGACTATTAAAATTAATGTTATTAAAATAAGAAACTATGAATTTTCAGGATATTATTTTTAATCTCCAGAAATACTGGGCGGAAAATAATTGTATCATTAAGCAGCCGATGGATCTTGAGAAAGGTGCGGGGACTTTCAACCCGGATACCTTCCTTAAGTGCCTGGGTCCGGAACCCTGGAATGTTGCTTATGTTGAACCCAGCAGAAGGCCGACTGATGGAAGATATGGAGAGAATCCGTTCAGGACCCAATTTTTTTATCAATTCCAGGTTCTTCTTAAACCATCACCGGATAATGTAATAGATCTTTATCTCGGTTCTCTTAAAAGTCTGGGAATTGATTTAAAGCTGCATGATATACGTTTTGTTGAGGATGACTGGCAGTCTCCCACCATAGGCGCCGCGGGTCTTGGATGGGAAGTATGGGCGGATGGAATGGAGATAACCCAGTTTACATATTTTCAGCAGATGGGCGGACTGGTGCTCAAGCCTGTTTCGGCGGAAATATCGTATGGTCTGGAACGTATCGCCATGTATCTCCAGGATAAAGATAGTTTCTGGGAACTCAACTGGTCCGATGGCATAAGCTATGGGGACATACATCTTGAATCAGAAAAACAGTGGTCAGTGTATAACTTTGAAGTGGCAACTATTGAGATGCTTCTTGATTTATTTGAGAAATACGAAAAAGAATTTCATAAAGTTATGAAAAAGGGACTGGTCTTTGTGGGATGTGAATACGTTCTTAAATGTTCGCATGTTTTTAATTTACTTGATGCAAGGGAAGCAATAAGCGTGGCAGAGAGGACTTTATATATTGCCAGGGTAAGAAATCTCGCTAAGCTCTTATGTTCCGCATACCTTAAACAGAGAGAAGAGCTGGGCTATCCCTTGCTTAAGAAGAAATAAAAAATAAAAAAGAAAAATTATTTGTCAGGAAAATATGGGGAAAAATTTACTTTTTGAAATAGGGACCGAGGAACTTCCGCCTTCCTGTATCGGGGAAGGAGTTACTGGATTAAAAACGGTTCTTGAAAATAAATTGGCCGTGAACAGGCTGGAATTTAGAAATATCCAGGTTTTCAGCTCACCCAGAAGATTGGTTGCCGTGGTGGAGGATTTAAGTGAAATACAAAAATCCGAAGAGAAGACAGTCACAGGCCCGCCGGCAGGAATTGCATTTGATAAGGAAGGAAACCCTACGGAGGCTGCTAAAGGTTTTGCAAAAAGCTTGAATCTTAAAGTAGGAGATCTCGAAAAAATAGAAGTCGAAGGCAGGGGATCATATCTCGGGAAAAGAATCATAGAAAAAGGGGAAAAAACAGCGGACATACTTACTAATATACTAAAAGATTCAATACTTTCTTTAAATTTCAGCAAGCAAATGACATGGGCCGATTATGATATCAGGTTTATCCGTCCCATAAGATGGATTCTTGCGCTGTATGATAATAAGGTAATAAATCTTAACATTGCAAATTTAAATTCCGGAAATGTTACTTTCGGCCACCGCACAATCAGTCCCGACCCCATAGTAATAAAAGACAGTGAAAGTTACTTTAAACTGCTTGAGGATAAGGGCAAAGTCATAGCCGACGGCTTGAAAAGAAAAGAATTAATATCCAGCCAGATAAAAAATCTTGAAGACAAGGTATGGAAGGGCAAATTCAAAGTTGTCATTGATGAAGATTTATTAGAAGATGTAGTGAACCTGGTTGAGATACCAAATGTTATAACGGGAAGTTTTCCCGGTGAATTTCTTTATATTCCAAAAGAACTGCTGATAGAAGCAATACAGCATCACCAGAGGTATTTTGCCGTGCTTGACGGTTCCGGGAATGTGAGCACCCGCTTTATAATTGTGCAAAACGGGGTGAAGGATGAAGGCGGCGTAAAAAAGGGAAACGAGAGAGTGCTTAAGGCAAGATTGAGTGATGCATCTTATTTTTATGAGACAGACAGGAAGCATGATTTCACTTACTGGACCGATAAATTAAAAGGAGTGATTTTCTTTTCAGGCCTGGGAAGCATGTATGATAAAGCTAAAAGGCTGGAAAAAATAAGCGTTCATATCGCAGAATTACTAAAAGAGAGCAGCAGTTTCAATAAAAGCAAAGATAATGATTTATCTAAAGACTTGAGCAGGGCGGGTATGCTGTGCAAATGTGACCTTGTCACAAATATGGTGGTAGAATTTCCAACCCTGCAGGGAATCGTGGGCAGGCAGTATACCCTTGAAAGAGGTGAAAAGACTAAAGTGTCTGATGCTATGTTTGAACATTACCTTCCGAGATTTGCGGGCGATATCCTGCCCTCAAATGATATCGGGCTGATACTTTCTATCGCTGATAAGATCGATAACATAACCGGAATGTTCTCGTTGGGTAAGATACCTTCCGGTTCAGAGGACCCTTTTGCATTGAGAAGAAAAGCTTCAGGCATTGTTCTTTCCATACTTAAAGGTAAATATGATTTTAATCTGGATAATTTAATTGATTACAATATGAAATTATTTAGCGGATATCCTGATTTTAAAGATAAGCAAGACCGGGGAATTGCGGGAGGAATTAGAGATTTCATTATAACAAGGCTTAAGTTTATGCTTGAAAAGGAAGAAAGAAGGATCGATATTCTGGATTCAATCCTGGGCTCAGGATGCAGTTCCATTCTTGATATTAACTTAAGATATAATGCCCTCGAGGGATTTATTAAAGCAGCAGATATTAAAAGAATCTCATTTCCCATGATAAGGTGTAAAAATATAATGGGCAAAGAAGAATCCAGGGAAGTAAATCCGGGATTACTTACAGAAAAGTATGAAAAAGAATTATTTTTATCCATAGGCAGAAAGGAAGCTTCACTAAAAAATCTTATAGATAAGAAAGATTATGAGCCCGCCCTAAAAGAACTTTATGAATTCGGCGATATTGTGGATATTTTTTTTGATAAAGTCCTTGTTATGGATAAAGATGTAAAAGTAAGGTCCAACCGTATTAATTTAATAAGGAAAACAGTCAATCTTTACCTGATGTTTGCGGATTTTTCAAAGCTAACTACGGATAGCAATTAGGCAATTAACATAAATTATTCTTTTTTTATATTTAATATTTAATACTCTTAATTTTTTTTTATTTTTCTGTTATCATATTTCAATTTGCATTTTTAAGATTATAAAATTAATTTAGTATTTTAAAAGTAAGAAAGGGTTTGATAAAAATGGCTTCGAAAAAGTATGTTTATTTTTTTGGCGAAGGTACAAAAGAGATGAAAAGACTTCTTGGGGGAAAGGGAGCTAATCTATCGGAAATGACAAATATCGGACTGCCGGTGCCCTCTGGTTTTACCATAACTACAGAAGTCTGCAATCTTTTTTATGAACTGGGAAAAAGATATCCTGAAGGTCTTGATACCCAGATTGAAAAGAATTTAAAAAAATTGGAGGAGAAAATGGGCATGGGTTTTGGAGATGAACAAAACCCGCTTCTGGTCTCTGTAAGATCTGGTTCAATGTTTTCCATGCCCGGCATGATGGATACAGTATTAAATCTGGGTTTAAACGATAAAACTATAATTGGCCTTATTAAAAAGACCAGGAATGAAAGATTTTGCTGGGACTCGTACAGAAGGTTTATACAGATGTTCGGTGATGTTGTAATGGGAGTGGAAAATGAAGAGTTTGAAAAAGCTCTGCAGGCAAGAAAAGACAAAAAAAAGGTTAAGTATGATACTGAATTAGATGCACAGGATTTAAAAGAACTGGTAGAAGATTATAAGAAAATTATAAAGAAAGCCAGGGGAAAAAGCTTCCCTCAGGACCCGCTGGAACAGCTGAAGATGTCTACAGATGCAGTATTTGGTTCCTGGAACAATAAAAGAGCGATCTCTTACAGGAATCTTAATGATATTCCTCATAATCTTGGAACTGCAGTAAATGTGCAGGCAATGGTTTTTGGAAATATGGGGGATAATTCGGGGACCGGTGTTGCTTTCACACGTGATCCGGCAACCGGCGAAGATGTATTTTATGGAGAGTATTTAATAAATGCCCAGGGTGAAGACGTAGTTGCAGGAACAAGAACTCCAAAGCATATTTCTGAGCTGAAAAAAGAAATGCCCAAAATTTACAAACAGTTAATCGATATAAGGAAAAAATTGGAAGAGCATTACAGGGATATTCAGGACCTCGAGTTTACAATTCAGGAAGGTAAACTGTATATACTTCAGACCAGGACCGGTAAAAGAACGGCAGCTGCGGCACTAAAAATAGCAGTTGATATGGTTAAACAGAAATACATAGATAAAAAAACCGCGGTAGCAAGAGTTGAACCGCAGATGCTCGATCAGCTATTGCATAAACAGCTTGATAAAAAAGCTAAAGAAAAAGCGGAATTACTTGCAAAAGGGCTTCCTGCATCTCCCGGCGCAGCACTGGGCAAGGTTGTTTTTGACGCTGATACGGCTGTAGAAGAAGCAAAGAATGAAAAAGTAGTTCTTGTAAGAACGGAAACATCCCCTGAGGATATTCAGGGTATGGCAGTGGCGCAGGGAATTTTAACTGCAAGAGGAGGCATGACATCACATGCCGCTGTTGTTGCGCGGGGCATGGGCAAGAGCTGTGTTGCCGGAGCCGAAGGAATCAAAGTATTTGAAAGCAAGAAGTATTTCGAAGTAAGCGGCAGCAGGATAAATAAAGGTGACTGGATAACTCTTGACGGCTCCACAGGAGAAGTTTTCAAGGGCAGGATTCCGGTGGTGGACCCTGAGATAGGAAAAGATTTTAAGGAATTTATGAGCTGGGTTGATAATTATAGAACTATCGGAGTAAGAGCCAATGCCGATACGCCAAATGATTCTAAAGTTGCCCTGAACTTTGGTGCAGAAGGTATAGGGCTTTGCAGGACAGAACATATGTTCTTTGAAGCAGATAGGATAAAAGCTATGAGGAAAATGATTGTAGCAAACAGCAGGGAAGAAAGAAAAAAAGCCCTGACGCAACTTCTGCCAATCCAGAGAAAAGATTTTATGGAAATATTTAAAGTGATGAATAACCTGCCAGTGACTATAAGATTACTTGATCCGCCTCTTCATGAATTCCTGCCCAATACGGATAAGGATATCAAGGAAATAGCAGGAGAGCTTGGCCTGGGATTTGATGAGCTAAAAGCGACCATTAATTCTCTTCATGAAATGAATCCAATGCTGGGGCACAGGGGATGCAGGCTTTCAGTGACTTATCCTGAAATTCTTGAAATGCAGGTCAGGGCCATATTCGAGGCTGCAGCTGAACTTACCAAAAAGGGGTATAAGGTTAAACCGGAAGTAATGATTCCTCTTGTAGGAAGTGTTAAGGAAATCAAGCTCCTAAAGGAACAAATAGTTAATATAGCCAGAGAGGTAATGAAGAAAAAGGATAAAAAGTTTGATTACAAAGTAGGAACAATGATTGAGGTTCCGAGAGCCTGCGTTGTAGCTGATAAAATAGCGGAAGAAGCAGAATTTTTCAGCTTTGGGACAAACGACTTAACGCAGATGACTTTCGGATTTTCAAGAGATGATGCCAATAAATTTCTTCCTGCTTATATAGAA
>Ga0154876_1048_pt1 | contig 10120 bp, 8 predicted proteins | sample Rifle2008BG19ft_FD_105848 | JGI IMG/M metagenome (GOLD analysis project Ga0154876, IMG submission 105848) | Actinobacteria bacterium RBG_19FT_COMBO_36_27
CCAACTGGGTTTAGAGTTGAGCATACTCTCTTCTAACTCGGTTAGAAATATAAATCATTTTCTGAATATTAATAAGATTAACTGTTTTTCTGGTATTTACTCTGCACCCAACATGCTGAAGAAAAATGAAGATATAATCAAATTGCTGAAAAATAAAAAGCTTGCCAGAGAAAACATATTATATGTGGGTGATGAACTCCACGATGTTGTTGCATGTAAGAAGATCCAGATTAAAGTAGCAGCCGTAACCTGGGGGCTTGACTCCATTGATTCACTTAAGAGTGGAGAACCTGACTGTATATGTAATACGCCAATGGAGATATACGATTATATATATAAGAATAATATTTAGATTTGTTGTTTTAAAAGCTAATGATCCTGTGTATCCAATGAAAGATCGACAAATTGTCCATTAATTTAAGTTGCAAAAGGTTGCATTATGTGTTAATATGCAACTCAACTATTAACAAGGAGATAATATTATACTATGAGTACAGCAATAAAAATATCAAAGGAAATTGCAGATGAAGCCAGACTTTCAGCAAAAGTGACGCGAAGGTCAATGGCGGGTCAGGTTGAATACTGGGCTTTTATAGGTAAAATAGCAGAAGATAATCCGGACTTATCCTTTTTAGTAATCAAAGATATTTTACTTGGAAGGCAGCAGTTAAAAGAAGGACTGGGAACACCGTATATTTTTGGAGAAGGTGATTAGAAATTAAAGTATTCCAATCACCACTTTTTGTAAAGCAAAAGAAAAGACTCCATAAGCATCAAATCAAGGCACTCGATAGAGAGATTAAAAAAATAACTATAAATCCAGGGATCGGCCATGGGAAAAAAGGAATCCTGAAAAATGTCAAAGTATATAAATTCCACATCGGTAAACAACTTTTTTTATTGGCTTATGAATTTGAAAATGATGTTTTAAATCTTATAATGATTGGAAGTCACGAAAACTATTACAGAGATCTTGCTAAGTACCACATGGAATAAAAAGTAGATTTTTAAAAATCCTTTGGTTTACTACTATTCAAAACATAATCCATAATTATTCTCTATTTCTTTTGTTGCAGGGTAGTATTATCATGCTAATATTAATAAATTATAGAAAGGAAATAATTGAAAAGATTATTATCAATATTATTAATAGTTGTGATTTCTCTTGTAGCTGTAATAAGTTTCGGCTGCAGTAAATCCGGACTTAGTGGTACCTATGAAGGAACTTTGCCTTGCGCCGACTGCCCGGGCCTTCAAACTCTCATAACCTTTAATTCCGATGGTACTTTTTATATGGAGGAAACTTATCTTGAAAGTGATGTTGAACCCAGGATTACAAATGGAACGTGGGTCCTTAACGGAGACATAATTACATTTACTGCAGGTGACTATAGATTTGAGTATAAACTTATTTCTGAAAAAGAAATAAGATGGGCTCCGGGTGGTGAAGAAATTACCGGTACTGATCTTAATTGGTCTCTTTTAAAAAAATAATTTATTAATTTTTATATCCCCGATAATAATTGGATGGATATAAGATTCATTAAAAGAATACTAACAAAAGAACCATCAATTATTAAATAAGGAAAATTTATTCCAGGCTGGATATATAGTTTTTAATTAAAGACGAAGAAACCATCTTCTGTAATTTTAATTATGATCTTTGCTCTGGCCAGAACTTTCATTCCGGTAATATCTTTTAATTCCAGAATTATTTCAATTTTTCCATCAGTAATGCTCTTTTCGGAAATTTCAGGAGTCCAATATATTTTTTCTCCCAAATTGTAAAAATCGCTTCCGAGATCATTTATAACGCCATCATCTTCCCAACTTAAGAAACTGCCATATTTGGTACTCCAGTGATATTTTACATTTTCAGGTATTTTACCTGATTTAAATCTTCCAGTTAAAGGAATTCCAGGAACCGAAGACATGGCCAGACTGTAAAAATCTATGTCAGACTTTATATATAAATTACTTTCTTCGATTTCTGTGGTTGTTTTAGAAGTTATAGTATCAATTGGTGATTTACAGGCGAATATCATAAATAAACTTAAAATAAATATAGATATCAGAGTTATAGAATAAATCCTTTTCATAGATTGCTTCTTTCTCCAATTTTTTTTTCTCAATTAATATTAATTTCAAATTTCCTGAATATTTTTTTAATGAATTAGTATTATATATAAAGAAATATAATATAAGAATAGTGAAAATTTATAAAAATAAAAATAGTTGACAATTAATAATTAATACTTATAATAAGTCTTAAATTATGTTCTAAAATAACAAAAAAAAGTTAGATTTAATCTGATGGATAAATTATTCAGTGCAAATACTCAAACTTTAAAGGAAATTAATAAATCAATTGTTCTTTCTACTATTCATAAAAATGATTCTATTTCTCGCATCAAAATTGCTGAAATTACAAATCTCAGTGTAGCCACAATAACTAACATCGTAACGGAGCTTTTAGAAGAAAAATTTATTATTGAAACTGGATATCAAAAATCAACAGGGGGTAGAAGATCTGGACTTCTAAAGATAAATTCAGAGAATTTATTCATTGTTGGAATAGAATTAGGTGAAACTGAGATTACTGCTCTTTTAACTAATTTCAAACTTGAAAAAAGAGCTTTAAAAAAGATATCTCTTGATGAGAGTGAAAATAAACCAGAAAGAATTATTTCTGTGATTGTTGATTCTATTGGATCGATAATTGCTGATTATAGTATTTCTTTAAATAAGATTTTAGGAATAGGAATAGGGGTTCCGGGGCTGGTTGATAGAAATCGGGGAGTATCTATTTTTGCTCCAAATTGGGGCTGGCATGACGTTCATATGAAGGAAAAAATCGAGAAAATTGTAGGAATTCCAACTTATATTGATAATGGCGCTAAAGTAATGGCTCTAGGCGAGAAATGGGCTGGTGCTGCTCAAGGAGCTGATAACGTCATAGCTTTAATTGTTGGTACAGGATTAGGCGCTGGCATCATTGTAAATGGTAAGATGTGCCGGGGAGCATCAGAAAGTGCTGGAGAATGGGGACATATGGTAATAGATATTAATGGGCCTAAGTGCAGTTGTGGTAATAGGGGTTGTCTGGAAACTTATGCAGGTGTGCATGCTATAGCCAGAAGAACTAAAAATATTCTCTCAGCCAGTAAAAATAATTCAGCTTTAAGGCGGCTTGGAAATATAAAACCGGCTAAGGTAGTTCAAAAAGTAATAGAATTGGCGCTTAAAAATGATCCTGTAGCTATTCAAGTTTTAAAAGAAACTGGGAGGTATTTAGGAATCGGAATAGCTAATCTGGTTAATCTTTTTAATCCAGAAATTGTCATTATAGGAGGCTGGGTTGAAATTGGAGCAAGAGAGATTTTACTTCCTGTGATTCAATCAACTGTTAAAGAACATGCTCTGGAGTTTCCTTTTAGTTTTACAAAAATTGTAATTTCTGATTTGGCTGACCAGGCTATTGTTACTGGAGCTGCAGCAATGGTATTACGTAAGTTTCTCCAGCCTCCAAAAATTAAGGGCATGTCATCTTTTTGAAAATACAAAATTTATATTAATTATTGTTAATTTTGAGAAAAAAGAGGGGGTGATGATTTTAATTATAGAGGTTGCTATTTAGTCTTTAAGTAAGGAGGTGATTGCAGAAGTATAGCAGAAAAAAAATGAGATTTGCTTAAATCTATAGGATTACCGTGGATTTAAATATTTTAAACAAATCTCGCAGATAATTCTACTAAAAGTTTATTTTTAAGTAAATGAGAAATGAGAGTGAGATAAAATGAAAAGATTATTTATGTGGATGTTGCTTCTGATTGTTTGTGTTTCTATGGTAGCAACACTATCTTTGGCTGGCTGTAAAGAAGAAGCAGCCGAAGAAGAAGTAGCTGAAGAAGAAGTAGCTGAAGAAGAAGAAGCTGAAGAGGAAGAGGTAGCTGAAGAGGAAGAGGTAGCTGAAGAAGTTACAGAGCCAGTGGAGATTACCTATTGGCATTTTGAACCGCGAGAGAAAGCAGCAAAAGATGCGCTAACTCAGGCGTTTGATATGTTTAATGCACAGAATCCAGATATTAATGCTGAGCTGGTTATGGTCCCAAAAGATGATTTCAATGTTAAGCTGCAGACTGCTGTAGCTGCTGGAGCTGGCCCAGATGCTTCCATCATTGATCAGCCATTAGTAGCTACTTATGCTAGCCAGGGAGCTCTTCTTTCTCTGGAGAGCTATATATCTCAGGAAGAAAAAGACGAATTTGTTACAGGAGCCCTTGAGACTAACTATTATAAGGGAGAGCTTTTTGGATTGCCATTGGATTTTGTTTGTATCGCATTGTACTATAACAAGACTCTTGTGCCTGATCCGCCTGAAACATGGGATGAATTTCTTGCTATAGCAAGGGAAGTTTCTGATCCTGACAACAACATTGCAGCTATACAAATACCAGGTGGCGGATATGGTGCCTGGATTTGGCCAGCTTTCGTAGCTGCTGCTGGAGGAACTATGCTCAATGAAGATCAAACAGAAGCTGCTTTTAACGACGAGGCTGGTCAGGCTGCTTTACAGCTATGGGTAGACTTAATTGAACTTTCTCCTAAGAATATAAGGGAAGCCGCAGATGCTTTCCCGGCAGGCAACATAGCTTTTCTAGTTAGTGGACCATGGGAGTATGAAGGCTGGAGAGCAAACTATCCTGAGTTTACGGATTACGGGATTACTTTAGTTCCAAAAGAAGTTCAGTATGCTACCAACATTGGTGGTCAGAACCTTGTAGTTTACAGTGCTTCTGAGAACCCAGATGCAGCAGTAGAACTGCTTAAGTTTCTAACTACTGATGAAGTTCAATCAATACCTAATATATTGTTTGAGGGAAATCCTTCCAAAAAGGCTTTAAAAGATCTGTACATAGATGACCCTGATCATCAGGTATTTAGCGATCAATTGCAGTATGCAACGGCACGTCCAGGTGTAGTGAACTGGATTAAGATAAATGATGAGGTAATTGCTACAGCTATTGACAGAGCCTTTGCTGGTGAACCAGTAAAACAGGTACTTGATGAGGCGGCAGAACAAGCTAATGCAATCTTGGCTACAGAGCCGCAGTAAAAAAACCTTAAGAGAGTAGAGAGCCATATCTCTTTACCGGGTAGGGGAGCGAGCAAGTTCCCCTACTCCATTATACACATTGAGGCAGGTTCTTAATGGCTATAACTGAAAAAGCAAAGCGAAAAATTATACTAAATCTCACTGGTTATTTGTTTCTTGGGCCGTTGTTAATATACTTTATTGTTTTCCAGGCAGTTCCTATATTTATGTCCTTATATTATAGCTTTACTAATTGGAACATAGGACAATCTGTCCAGTGGGTAGGCCTAAAAAATTACCTAGACCTCTTCTTTAATCAAGTATCCTACCCCTATTTTTGGAAATCATTGGGTGTTACCTTGAAGTTTGTACTTCTTGTTGTTGGGGGAACAGTGGTTGTTTCATTATTTATGGCTATGCTTTTAAATACTGTAAAGCGCTCAGCAGCCTTCTTCCGGGTAGCAATTTTTTTACCATATGTAACTTCTACAGTAGCGGTAGCTGCTATATGGAAATGGCTTTACGATCCGTTGTATGGTCTAGTAAACTATTTCTTCTCTTTAATAATTCCTAATTTTCAGAACGTAGCATGGTTAAAAGAAGAAAAGTATGCCCTGGCTGCTTTTGCTATAATGGTCATATGGCAGGTATCCGGGTATTATATGCTGATTTTTCTGGCTCGCCTTAAGAGTATTCCTGATGAATATTATGAAGCTGCCCAGATTGACGGAGCAAACATCTGGCAGTCTTTTCGTCATATAACCTTACCGATGCTTCGCCCGGCTACTTTCTATGTACTTATTACATTGTTTATCATCTCCTTTCAGGTATTTGATATAGTTTATATCTTAACCAAAGGCCTTGGAGATCCTAATAAAAGTACGCTGACATATGTGTTGGAACTTTTTAATCATGCTTTCCGTTATAATGAGATGGGTATAGCTTCTGCCATGTCTTTTATTTTGTTTATTATTCTTGCTGTAGTTACAGCTATTCAATTCAAGGTGGTGCCTCAGGATGTGTAATAAGGTATCCGGATTTACCAAAAAAAGAGTTACCAGAATATTCCCTTATGCTTTGCTTATAATTTGTGTTCTTGCAACCACAGGGCCTTTTATTTGGATGCTTGCTTCTTCTTTTAAGCATGCCCGGGATATAAGTACCCTTGTGCCTAACCTGCTGCCTGTTGATAAGGTTACTGGAAAAATCTATGTTCCTACCATGGAAAATTATGAACAGGCTATAGAATATCTCGATTTTGGCCGAATGTTTTTGAACAGCTTTCTTATTACCAGTATCATAACTATTTTAAATGTATTGTTTAACTCCATGGCTGCTTTTGCTTTTGCACGTATACCATTTAGGGGCAAAAATCCTGTATTTTATGTCATGCTGGCTTCTTTGATGCTGCCGTACCCGGCAGTTCTGGTTCCTACTTTCTATATTATAAAAGTTATGGGTATGCTGAATTCTTATCAGGGACTGATTGCTCCCAATATTGCTTCTGTTGCTGCCATGTTCCTGATGCGCCAATTTTTCCGTACCCTTCCCCATGAGATTGATGAGGCTGCCCAGATAGATGGTTGCTCCTATTTTAGAATTTATTGGAACATTGCCTTGCCGATGTCAACACCCATTCTAGCTACCTCCGCAATATTTACTTTTATCTGGCATTGGAATAACTACATTTGGCCATTAGTTATAATTAACAGTACTAAGTTTTACACTATCCCTCTGGGGTTGGGATTGTTTGTAAGCGGACCTGCAGAATTAAAGAAACATATGATGATTGCAGGAGCTGTTCTGGCAGTAATTCCGGTATTAATCGTATTTCTAATCTTCCAGAGGTATATAGTCAAAGGTTTTGTTACCAGCGGGATCAAAGGATGAAGAAAAGAGAAACAGGTAAAGATCTGAAGCTTGGGCAAAAGAGTTATTCCTATCTTAAACCGGAGAGAGAGTATTAATTAATGTGAAGTAAGAGTTTTAATCCTGCCTTCTGCCAGGGCTTTAATAAATCACTTAAGGAAAATGTTTTCGTATTATTATTTAGAATTGAAAAGGGAAAAAACTCTTGAAAGGTATAAAAGGAAATATGAACAACCGGATAATTACTTATGATAATAAGGGTTTTATAATCAACGGGAAAAGAGAATTTTTAATAGGTGGTGAGTTTCATTACTTCAGAGTACCTCATGAACTCTGGGAAGACAGGCTCCAGAAAATGAAAAGAATAGGTGCAAACCTTATTTCTGTATATATACCATGGAATATACATGAACCGGAAGAAGGGAAAGAAAGATGGTCAGGAGATTACAATCTGGAAAAGTTCCTTGGATTATGTGAGAAATATAACCTGTATATACTTATAAAGCCGGGACCATACGTTTGCGCCGAACTTGATTTTGGCGGTCATCCCGACTGGCTGATAGCAAAAATTGCAAACAAAGAAATCAGACTAAGAATGCTTGATGAAGGATATCTAAAGTTATGCCGGAGATGGTATAAAAAAGTTAGCAGAATAATAAATCCTCATTTAGTAGTTAATGGTGGGAAGATTGTTGCAGCCCAGATTGAGAACGAATACGATCATCTTATTGACTATGGGGAAGAATCTATAACTAGGCAGGACGCAATAGATTATTTTCTATATTTAAAAAAAATTATGGAGGAGTGCGGGATAAATATACCTAAATTTGCTAATGAAGCAGCATTCTTAAGAGGTAAAGACATAATCGATACACGAACATACTATCCGAATATTCCGGGATTATGGATGTGGGAATTTGATCTTTTTGATGACAAAATAATTGATTCAAAAAAAGAACAACCGGATTGTCCGATTATGATTCTTGAATTACAGGCAGGCTGGTTTGCACAGGTAGGTGCTCCCATATATAAACCACAGATTGAAGTGATAGAAGGTGTATCAAAGAGTGCCCTTATTCAAGGAGCATCGGTAATGAATTATTATATGATGGTTGGTGGAACCACATTTCCATTTATGGGAGCGAGAGGAGATATTTATTTTCTTGGAGGTTTGGGTAATATTACCAGTTATGATTTTGGTTCTTCTCCGATAAGGGAGGGTGGGAAAATTGATAAAAATAAGTTTTACTGGATTAAAGGATTTATTAGATTTACAAAGGAATTTGCAAATGTGGTGCTGGAAAGTGATAAAAAATCCTATGTAAAGGTTATATCCGGTGGTGAAGATATTGCATTATTAAAAGAAAAAGAAGCAGTGCTTGATGTAACTTTAAATAATAGCAATGAAAATTTCGCCGTATATGAAGAGGGAAATAATAGGGGAAGATTCATATTTATAAGGAATCTTGAAGATGATAATAAAACAGTTACTTTAAATATTTCTAAAAATTCAATGGGAAAAGAATATACATTTAAAACCACTATCAGGGCTAAAGAAACAAAGCTTATACCTATTGCCTTTAAAATTCCCGGTACGGGTATAGTTATTAATTATTCCACATCTGAAGTATTGCTTTCCAGGAAATATGAAAAGAGAGTGGCATTTATTATGTATGGTAAAAGCGGGACAGAAGGGGAAATGTGTATAAATAAAAATCCCGGAGAGATTACTGTTATAAGTGGTAATATCCGGGTAAGAAAGAAATGGGCTAATAGTCTGGTAAGATATAGTCACTTGGATTTAAATATTTTAAAAATTGAAAATATGTATTTATTAATAATTGAAAAAGAGATGGTGGGAAGAGTTGAGGAATTATCTACCGGGCTTTTATTTCATAATACATATTACATTAAGGAAATTAATGAAAAACCAGATGAAATAAAATTGGATATCCAGGTTAGAGAAAATAATAACAATGTAATAAAAATTTTCAATATGGCAGAGAATAAGAGAATAAATGCAATTTATCTAAATGGAGATGAAATACAGTTTATGTTTGATAAAAAATTAAATATGTATACCACAAATTTTAATTTAAAGTCGTTTGTTAATAAACCATGGGTACAATGGACATCGAATTGGAAATATATAGCTGATTCAGCTGAGATTAGTGATAGGCATGATTGTTCTGGCTGGATGAGGTTAGATAAACCCATATCGCTTGAAGAAGCAGGTCTCATTGAACATGGTTATTACTGGTATAGAACACAATTTAATCTTGAGGATATTCCAAGAGTGTTATTAATGAATTACGAGCATAATAATACTGACAGGATGTTTATTTACATTAATGGAGTTTTAATTTATAAAAGCTACAATAAGAAAATTAGACACAAAGATATAACAGATGTTGTTAGACCAGGAAAGAATACGGTAGCAATTCTTTATGCTAATGAGTTTCACAATAAATCACATCCCCACGAAGGAGATATTATAAAATTCAGTGGAATAATAAATCCAATAGAAATATGTGGTAAATATGCTAATGATAAAGAATTAAAGATTTCACTTACATCATTTTATATTAAGAAAGGATTGTCCGGAATAAACAAGGGGTATCATAAACTGGAGTATAATGATGATTTATGGAATTCTATTCCTGATGTTAAAAAATTTGTAGCGGAACGTCAGTTAGGACATATTATATGGTTCAGGAGGAAGTTTAGATATAAATGCGGCAAACTTTTTATTGCACCGCTTATGCTTAAAGTAAAAAAGGCTGATCAGAAATTAACTATATATGTGAATGGTAATGCTATAGGAAGGTATGATTCGCTGGGACCCCAGAAGAAATTTTATATACCGGAATCATTTCTAAATTCGGATAAGGATAACGTTTTATCTGTAATACTTGAATGTCCTGGTTTTTATGACGAGCTTCAAAGTGGATATAAAAGAGGCTACATGCACAATCTGGTATTAGAACCCGATTATATAGCAAAAAGAACCTGTATGAAAATATTATTAAAATAGCTAAAGCCTGGTTTCTTAAGGTAAATATACTTTTTTTTCTTTAAATTTTTAATAATAAAGATTATTATCATCAATATGAAATATCTGGCCGTGTTAAATCCAAGTGCTGCAAAGGGTGCAGC
>Ga0154876_1062_pt1 | contig 9515 bp, 8 predicted proteins | sample Rifle2008BG19ft_FD_105848 | JGI IMG/M metagenome (GOLD analysis project Ga0154876, IMG submission 105848) | Actinobacteria bacterium RBG_19FT_COMBO_36_27
CAGGAAATCCTGGAGGTGCTGAATATTCCTTATACGGGTCCGGGTGTTTATCCTAATATTTTAAGTTTTGACAAGATAATTTCAAAACAGATATTCATAAATAAGGGTATACCCACTCCGCCTTTTTATTTTCTAAACACAAGTTCATTCAGAGAACTGGGCTCGTCAAAACTGCTTCCTTTTATAATAGAAAAAATCGGGCTTCCCCTGATTGTGAAACCTGCGGCACAGGGGTCCGCACTCGGTATAAAAGTCGTAAACAATAAGGAAAACCTGACCGAAGCCATAATCTATGCCTTAAGTTATAGCAAAAAAGTGATACTTGAAAAATTCATTGACGGGATAGAACTTGCAGTAAGTATTATAGGAAAAGAAAAACCCAGAACTCTGCCCATAGTGGAAATAGTGCCAAAGAAGAATTTTTTTGATTTTGAATCAAGGACCGGCATTGGAGAGACAGATTATTTTATTCCGGCAAGAATTTCTCCTGACGAAGAAAAAAAGGTAAAAGAGGCTGCATTTGCAGTCAATGATTCTCTAAAATGCAGCAAACTTTCCCGTGTGGATATTATCCTGGACAGGAAAGAAAAAGTCCCTTATGTCCTGGAGCTAAACACTTCTCCGGGCATGACGGATACAAGCCTTCTGCCCATGGCCGCAGAACAGGCCGGCATATCTTTTGAAGAACTGGTAGATGAGATTATAGGAATGTCCCTGGAAAAATAACACTTTATAAAATACTTGGGAAAATAAGAGTTTTGACAGAAATAATCGGTTCTGATAGTATTTTCCGTTGTATTTACCCCATAAAAAAGCGGTAAGTCCGGATACACCGGTATAGAATATAACCTGTCCCTGTAGCTCAGATGGATAGAGCACAGGATTCCTAATCCTGTTGTCGGCAGTTCGAATCTGCCCAGGGACACCAACTTAAGACTTGTATTAATACTTAAAGTAATATAAGTATTTAGATTTAATTTTGGTTCGAGTCCTCTCTCCCCAGCCAATTCTGTATTTTATGACTTTGGTATTCCAACCCATTTTGGAGTCCTGTTCATATATTCTTGATATGCTTTCCTATATGCTTCAAGGCATTCACGTTCTTCAACAGTTCCGTTGTAAAAATGTGTAATTATAAGCACTATGGAAAGCACTAAAAAAAGCCATGAAGCTGTAGCTATACTCGTACCAATAAATATTAGAGGGAAAGTAACATACATAGGATGTCTTGAATAATGGTATAGCCCTTTGGTAATAGGTTTATCAAATGGACTGGTAGCAACATTAACCCAGACAATTATATATAAAATTAATCCCAACAAGTAAATTGACAGACCTATATAAAACCATACCGTCCCTAATTTTAATGGTAGAAAAACAGAGTAGATAAAGACTAAAAACAAAATTACCTTTGAGAAAATGAAAATCTTTTTCTCCCTTGAAGTAAGAATAGAAGCATGAATAGAATCTGTTTTTTTAAATACTTTTCTGCGAAATAAACCAACTAAGAGAAGGGGTAAAAGAACTAAAAGTATAAATATCCAGGCATTGAGTATTCCTATTTTAAATTCTGGTATAAGTTGCATAGCCTTGCTCCTTTTATTGTTGTATTTCTTAAATTATAATACCATATGCAAAGTAGTGTTATTATTTAGATCATAGGTGTTTTAGAATATGTTTTATTAGGTTGTAAATTAGATATTCACTACCTGGGGCAGCCACTCTAGATATATTCGTCAAAAAAATCTTTAAATTAATTAACTTTTAAAAAAGTTCTCTTGACAAACATTTTTTATATGCTTAGAATACCGAATATTAGATTTCTAAATTATATTAATACAGAAAGCAAATTTAATATTATGGAAACAAATAAAGGTATAAAAATGGTTTTAGACATTTTAAAGACTCTTTTCGAATTAAAAAATAGTCTAATAGGCCAAACCAGCAAACAGGTTCATAAGCATAATATAAATAGATCAGAGTTTATTACCCTTATTAGCATATGTGATAACGAAAAAAAAAGTATGACCGAATTATGCAGTGATGTCGATTTAAAATTGGGTAGTCTTACAACATTAATAGATAATCTGGTAAAAAAGGGTTATGCAAAAAGGGAATTTGATAAAAAGGACAGGAGAAAAGTTCTAGTTGGTCTAACAATAAAAGGTAAAAATTTTATAAAGATCATAAGTAAGTCTTTTGAAGATAATTCTTTAAGAAAAATTGAAAAACTCAGTGTAAGAGAAAATAAAGATTTTTTTGAGGCAATAAATATTTTAAAAAAAATGACCGAGAAATTGAAAGGTAAAGATTAATTGTCAAAAAGTCAGAATATAATTGATTTAGAAAATAAAAGAATTGGACCGCTTCTGGCAAAACTTTCTATTCCAACTACAATAGGCATGCTGGCTAATAGCTTATATAATATTGTTGACACCATATTTATCGGTAAAGGAGTTGGCACTCTCGCTATTGCTGGAATCGGTATAGTATTTCCAGTGCAGATGATTATAATGGCTCTGGCCCAGTTAATTGGGTTGGGTTCAGCCTCCATGATTTCAAGGAATCTGGGCAAAAAAGATTATGATAGAGCTGGTTTAGTCGCAGGGAACTCTTTTATAGCAATAACTCTGCTCGGTATAACAGTCTCGGCAGTAGTATTTATATTTATGAATCCCATCTTAAAATTATTCGGAGCTACAGAAAGTATCCTTCCCTTTGCCCGGGATTATCTATTTATAATTGCTTTCGGATTTGTATTCTTCCCGTTTATGGTTTCTACCAATAATTTAATCAGGGCAGAAGGAAATGCAAAGACATCTATGATTATTTTACTTCTGGCTACGGTAAGCAATATTATTCTGGATCCAATATTTATATTTGTATTTAAACTTGGAATAAAAGGTGCAGCATACGCTACTATCATTGCGCAATTTGCAGGATTCACATACACAATTTTATTTTTCTTGAGGAGAAAAAGCGTTATACCGATTAAGGCTCATCATTTTAAACTAAAATTTCCAGTCATAAAGGAGATGACAAGCCTTGGTCTTGCATCTTTTATAAAACAGGTAAGTTCGAGTTTCCTTATCATAATGGTTAATAATTCCTTAAGAGTATACGGCGGAGAAATTGCAATTGCCGCTTACAGTGTAGTTAACAGAATAATCATGTTTGTAACAATGCCTCTTTTTGGAATAGTTTCAGGAGTTCAGCCAATGATAGGATATAACTACGGAGCTATGAATATGAGCAGGGTTAAAGAGTCCTTGAAAATATCGATACTGTCCACAACAGTCATTGGATTATTTTTCTCCATTCTTTTTCTGGTATTCCCTACACCTTTAATCCGCTTATTCAGCAATGATCCCGAATTGATTTCAAGTGGAGTCTTCCCGCTAAGGATGATTATACTTCTATTTACGCTTATAGGTTTTCAGATCATTGGGGCAGGTTTCTTTCAATCAATAGGAAAGGCAATACCTTCAATAATTTTATCTTTGACCAGGCAAGTTTTTTATTTGCTGCCACTTATACTACTTCTTCCAATGTTGTGGGGAATAAATGGCATATGGATAGCTTTTCCAATTGCAGATCTGCTGGCGATAATCACCACCGGTATATTCCTGTACAGGGAATTAAAGAAGATAAATAAGTTAGAACTTGCATACCCTCAATCATAATTCACTTAGAAGTCTTTAATTATCAAAGATAATGACTTAAGGTATTTCTTAGATCTATCTTTTGTATTTTATATATTAAAAAATAGTGTTTAGCATGGTGTGTTAGTATTAATTAAACTTGTAAACATAATTCTGGTATATAAATAATCTTATCCGAGGTCATTATCCTAGTTCTAACTTCGTACGCTATGGCCAGCCAGATTTTACAACTTATTATATAGCAAAACCTAAATTGAATTCTTCTATTTTAAGTTTAAAACTTAGGATTTCTTCATAATAAAAAGTTCGAAATGTGTTCAATATCCCCAATGATATAAAAAATTGCTTATAGATATTATTTTTGGAAAAATGATGTCATAGTGTATTAATAAATATTACTTTGATATAAAAATAATATAACTATTACTGTTTCATAAATAATACCTATCTTCTATGTATATATGTAGGTGATTATTTAGTTTTTTTATATGTCCGGGGCAGATGTGAAGGGGAAGTTGTGAATAAATTTGATGAAAAAACCTGTAATTTTAAATATTGTTACTGATACCCAGTCTATTTGAAGTATTAATCATAAAGAGTATAATAATATATATAATTATTAAATAAAGCTTTAATATTTATAGTAAAAGTTATCAAAATGTTATTATGAATATAGAAACAATACTCTTAACGATTCCATTAATAGTAGGCATAATTTTATCTGTTTTAATGATTTTTGGTTTATTAATTAAGAAGTTTATATCCTGCTATAAGGTAGGTGCAATTCTTTTTATTGGATTCTTCATCTGGATGGTCTTTTATTCTTTGGAGCTTTTAGGCAAAGAACTTTCTTTTAAAATATTAATGAGTAAAATTGAGTATGTTGGCATCACAATAGTTCCAGTAACATTTTTTATTTTAGTTCTATATTTTTCAGGGTATACTAATTGGATCCAAATAAAGAAAAATTTCTTTTTATTGATAATTCCTTTAATAACACTGGGGCTTGTTTTTACAAATGAAAAACACAGCTTGCTCTGGAAGGAAATAATTCTTAAACAAAATGGTAAATATTTATTTTTAGGAATTAAATATGGAGCATGGTTCTGGATTTATGCCGGCTTCTCTTATTTACTCATAGCAATTAGTTATATAATTCTTGTCAAAACCATTATTAGAAAAATAAAATTTTTTAAACTTCAGGCAATTTCAATAATTGTTGCTTTAACAATTTCCTGGGTTGCCAATATACTATATATTTTAAAACTGCTGCCATGGGAAAATTTTGATATAACACCATTAATGCTAGTTGCAAGCAGTCTTGTTTTAATTTATAGTTTCAAATTTTTGAAGACTGGTGACATTATTCCAATTAGATTTGAGCCAAAAATTAAAAATGAAAAGGATATTGCTTTTATAATTGATAGTAGAGAACGCTTAGTAAAAATAAATGCATTAGGAGAGAAATTATTAAATATATCAGATAAAAGTGTTATCGGTAAGGAAATAAAGGACATTTGGGCTGATTATTCTAAATTTTGCTCAAATGCTAATGACGACATTGAAGAATATGCCACATTTTATAAAGATTCAAAAGAATTTATATATGATGTCCATATTAACCCGATAATTGATAATAAAAAATCTTTATCTTATAAAATTTTCATTCTTAGGGATATTACAGAAAAAATAAATGCTGAAAAAGCACTAAGACAAAGTGAAGAAAAATTCAGAAATATTTTCGAAAATTCCCTGGATGGTATTTACCAAAGTACTCTTGATGGTAAATATATTGATGTAAATAATGCTCTGGTAAAAATGCTTGAATACAGTAGTAAGGAAGAGCTTATCTCAAAAGATATAAAAAAGGATATATATTATTCCGAAAAAGATAGGCCACAATTTAATGAAAGAGAAAAACCTTTCATAACACGTCTAAAGAAAAAAGATGGTGCTATTACCTGGGTAGAGATCAGTGCAAGTGTAGTTTATAAAGATAGTGTCCCATCCTATTATGAAGGAATTGTGAGAAACATTGATGAAAGAATAAAATCTGAGGAAAAGATAAAATATTTAAGTTACCATGATTACTTAACAGGCCTTTATAACAGATATTATTTTGAAGAAGAACTAAAAAGGTTGGATAGCCCAAGGCTTTATCCAATTAATGTAATAATTATGGATATAAACGGCTTTAAATTGGTAAATGATACATTCGGGTATAAAAAAGGAGATGAAATATTAAAAAATACAGCTAAGATTTTAAAAGACTGCTTCAGAAAGGAAGATATAGTTGCAAGGTATGGTGGAGATGAGTTTATTATAATACTACCATCAACTTCGAAGGCTATTGCTAACAGTATTGTTACAAGAGTCCATGATATATTTAAACTTAATTTTTATAAAAAATTTATTACAAGTTTATCGATTGGAATTGCTACAAAAAAGTCAGAAAAACAAAATATTAATGAATTGATAAAGATAGCAGAAGACAATATGTTTAAACATAAACTTATAGAAAAACAAAGTTTGCATAGCTCTATAATTACTTCTCTTCAGAAGGCTCTTGAGGAAAGAGATTATGAAACTCATGAACATATGCATAGAATGAGAAGTCTTGCACTTGAGTTGGGGGAAAAACTCCAATTTTCAGATGAAAAACTTGATGAATTAAGCCTACTTGCTTTGCTTCATGATATTGGCAAAATAGCCATAGCTGATAATATTGTTTTAAAACCCTCAAAGCTAACTAGCGACGAATATGAATTAATGAAGAAACATTCTGAGATTGGGTTTAGGATTGCAAGTTCAAATCCAGATCTTGCATCTATTGCAAAAGGTATCCTGTCACATCATGAAAGGTGGGATGGAAAGGGTTACCCGATGGGTTTAGAAGGTAAAAAAATACCAATTACGGCAAGGATAATATCTGTAATTGATTCTTATGATGCAATGACAAATGACAGACCTTATAGAAAAGCTCATAGTAAAGAATATGCAATAAAAGAACTTTTAAGTTGTTCAGGTAAACAGTTCGACCCTGTTTTGGTAGAACACTTTATAAAAATAATTTCAAAAGAGAAAAGAGCCTCTTATAAAAGTAAAGAAAAAGTACCCTCAAAGGTAAAATAAATAGGTCTAAGAAATATCTTATCACAAGTTTAATTAAATCTTTCTGATATTTTTAGTTTATAGCTTTACTTACAAGCTTAAAATAAATCAGAAATTATACACCATATTTTGATTATTAATATTGTTTTTATAAGGTTTGTAAAAATAGGTGATTATAAATATTACTTTTAATATTAAATAATATCGAAACTAATATTTTTTTATATCTTTAAAATATAGGAAGCAGTTAAGCTGTTTTAAGTTTGAGGTGAACCCCTTCCATCGGACACATTGTATACTAAAATGAGTTAAGTTAGAATAAGCTGATGAGCACCTAAGAGAGAAGAGAGGAAGGTCTCATCAGACATGAGAGCAAGAAGAACATTTAGTGAAAAGTTTAAAAGACAGGTTGTAGAGTCAGTGCTTTCCGGAAGCGTAAGCCAGGTGGAGCTATCACGGAAATATGAAGTCTCACCGCTGCTTATTTCAAGATGGAAAAGGGAATACAAGCAGGGTAAGTTCTTTGAAAACAATATGGATATCACAAGGTTTGAGTTAAAGCTCCATGAACTTGAAAGAGTCGTAGGAGAACTTACTATGGAAAACAGGATGCTTCGCTAGGTAATAGAACTTGCCCAAAAGGAAAAAAAAGAAGAGTCCTTGATTGTAACCTCCCGAGGATTCAAAATGTTAAAAAAGGATGTGAAATAATGCAAACACCAAGATCATCCTTTTACTACAAGCCTGCCGGTAACAAAATTTCTGACACAGATCTGCTGATAAGATTAATGAAATAGCTCTGGAGTTTCCATCATACGGTTACAGAAGAGTAACAGCAGCACTGGCAAGAGAAGGTATCGTTGTAAACCATAAAAAGGTATACAGGATCATGAAAAGTGAAAATATACTCTGCAGAATCAGGAGATCATTTAAGAAAACAACAAACTCAAGCCATGGCCTTGCAAGATATCCAAACCTGATAAAGGAAATAATACCGTCAAGGGTAAATGAAATATGGCATGCTGACATTACATACATAAGACTTCGCACTTTGTTTGCTTACCTTGCAGCCCTAATAGACGGTTATTCAAGAAAAGTAGTAGGATATGCCCTGGGAAGAACACTTTCTGCAGAACTTACTGTGCAGGCACTTCTGGACGCATTGTCAAACAGGAATATTAGTGGTGAGCTAACTCACCATTCTGATCAGGGGTTACAGTACTGCTCTTTAGAATACATAAATATTTTAAAGGAAAATAATATAAAAATATCAATGTCAGAATGTGCAAATCCTTATGATAATGCTAAGATGGAACCATTTTTTAGAACACTTAAAGTTGAAGAAGTATATATGTTTGAATACGACAGTTTTGAAGAAGCATTACAGTCAATAACGCATTTTATCGAAGAAGTTTACAATTGCAAAAGACTGCATTCTTCACTGGGTTATGTGCCCCCTGAAGAATTTGAATATAATTTTAATAATAAAATAAGGACTCGTCAGCTGGTTTTAACTTTGCGTAAGATAGCCAGCTAAGTTTTACAACAATTACATGGCAAAACCTAAATTTAATTCTTCTATTTTAAGTTTAAAACTTAGGATTTCTTCATAATAAAAAGTTCGAAATGTGTTCAATATTCCCAGCCAAATTGTAAAAACTTAATTATAAGTCATAATTAAAGAAAATTATTATTTAAAAAAATGGATAGAAATAAAAAAAATACTCTGTTTTTTTCCATTATTATTTTACCCTTTATAGTTGTTATAGTCATACCATTACTTATATTAGTTTTCACCTATAATAAGTTCTCATGGCGTTTGAACTTCCCATTAATTCTTTTACCTGTAATTTTTGGGTCATTGCTAATAATACCGGGTATTTATTTATTGGTTATTACAAATAATCTTTTTCATGTTATTGGTAAAGGTACTTTAGCACCTTGGCATCCGCCAAAAGAATTAGTAATTATTGGTCCTTTTAAATACATTAGAAACCCGATGATAGGAGCTGTTCTATTGATATTGCTTGGTGAGGTAATAATAACTGGTTCAATTATTTTGTCTTCTTGGCTTTTTATTTTCCTTATTATAAATATTATTTACTTTATTTATTCAGAAGAACCAGCATTGGTTAAGAGATTCGGAAATAATTATAAGAAATATAAGAAAGCAGTACCAATGTTTATTCCAAAATTCAAAATAAAAAAATCCAGGACATTTTAAAATAAGAAAAAAATTAATCGACAAATAAATTTTATAAATTAATCAATTCCTTAAAAAATTGGTTTGAAATTTCACATCTTGGGGCAGCTACCTAAGATAAATTTTTCAAATACATTTAAAGATTTTAAATCTATTAAAGTTTGAGCTGTTTCCATTTCATTATAAGTTTTCCTATTGCAATTCTAATGATTAAGTGTAAAATATATTTGTAACTATAGGATACTATAATTAACTATAGTAAATAATATTTCAGATTAGCGAGGAATTGCTATGGTAACCACGATACAAATAAGTGATGAATTAAAAAAGGAACTAGCCAAAAAGAAATTTTCAGACAGGGAGACTTATGAAAATATCATATGGGATTTGCTAGAGGATGCAATGGAGTTAAATGAGGAAACAAAGAAAGAGCTAGAGCAGTCAAGAGAAGAAATTAAAGCAGGTAAAGTCCAAAGCCTTGCTCAAATCAAGAAAGAGCTTAAGATAAAATAAATATCGGTGATTTTAGTGTATGAGAT
>Ga0154876_1086_pt1 | contig 9439 bp, 7 predicted proteins | sample Rifle2008BG19ft_FD_105848 | JGI IMG/M metagenome (GOLD analysis project Ga0154876, IMG submission 105848) | Actinobacteria bacterium RBG_19FT_COMBO_36_27
CTTTTATTTTTTGGAGTAATCGCCTTTTTAATAGCTGTTTTACCTTATTTTGTTGTTGGTAAGATGCCGGATTCTTTTAAATCGATTAGCCGGCATCAATTATTATTTCCATTGGGTTTAAGTTTCATACTCTATTATGGTTTAAAAATATTTTTTAATTTACTTAGGATTAATCACAGGATAAAATTTTTTATTTATTCATTGATAATTGTATTTTTCATAGCAACAAACTTTTTTGCTTATTTGGAATTTCAAAAAGATTATTTTAAACAAATATCAATGATAGAAAATATTGAATCCAGTGAAATCATAAAAAACAATACCACCTTTTTATTTAAAGACAATACACTTGATTTAAATGCACAACAGAGAGATATTGGATTTGATGAATATAACGGTATGATGAAATTAGTTTTTAAGGATGAAACAAGATTTGGAGTAGATGATACATTTGGTTATAATAGTCCTGCATATCTTCAAGAATATATAAACCGTCCGCAATATAATTTCAGCGAGTACAAACCAAAATTTCCTGACTATACTGTGATCATAGATTACGGGAAGTATCATTTATCTACAAAAAATACATTTCTACTTATTTATAATGATTTATTTGACAAACAAAGATTCGAAGAGGATATAAAAAACATATTATCATTGAGTTATGATAAATTGTAATATGAATTAAGTTCTTAAGGAAGTAGATTTTGAATAAGAGTTTAATCAGTAGAGATTACAAAGGAAGAGAATTATTTTTTGGTATCACTCTCTTCTTAAGTGACATCATATTTTTAGGATTGTCATTCTTATTATCTTTTCTATTAAAATTCAAGGTCGAATCATACGAGGTTTTAGGAACCAATCTTAAATACTATTTCATCTATTCCGTAGTAGGTATATTTTTAATTGTCACTATTTTCGGGCTAAGAAGATTATATAGTTTTAGAAATTTATATAAAGGAATGGGTGAGAATGAGGGAGTCGCCTCAAGTGTCATCGTAAGTATCTTTTTAATCATTATGTTCAATTACTATTTTAATAGAGGAGGTTACCAGCTTTCCCGTACATGGCTTTTTTATTCACCACTGATCGCGATAATAATTGTTATTATAAGTAGGTCCATAGTAAAAAGATTATTTTTCTTATTTTTATCGAGAATAGGTATAAAAACAAATTTAGTGATTATCGGCATAAGTGAGGAAAGTAAGAGAATTGCCCATACTTTTAATAAAAGCACGATCGAGAGAATTAAAGTCATCGGATTCATAGAAGATAAACATAGCAGAGGAAAGCCAGTAAAAACTGAAAGCCGTAAAGATATAAAGGTACTGGGCACATTGAGTAATCTGAAATCGATAATTGAGAAATATAAAATAGACAGGATAATAATTTCTTCTCCAAATCTGAAATATTTCGATATAATGACCCTGCTGGATAAAATCGGTAATTCTAATATAGAGGTCCAGATGTCTCCATCTCTATTTGAATTTTCTGTATCAAGGATGAAAATGTTCGACTATATGGGTGTCCCTTTGATACAGATTCAAAAAGTTGAGATAAAGACGTTTGATAAAATAATAAAATCTATAATCGACTATACGATTGGCTTGATATTACTTATTATTTTTATATTGTTGTACCCGATACTTGGAATTTTAATAAAAATAAATTCAAAGGGGCCGGTAATATACACACAGCAGAGATATGGGGAAAATTTTAGAAAAATCAGAGTTTATAAATTCAGGACGATGAGGGCAGGAGCTGATAAGGAAAAGGAATATATAAAAAAAATATACGATAGAAAAAGTAATTTCAAAATCAAGGATGATCCCAGAATAACCCGGATCGGTCGATTTCTAAGAAAGACTTCCATCGATGAGTTACCACAGGTTTTAAATGTTTTTAAAGGTGAATTGAGCGTTATAGGCCCACGAGCGCTGGTTATAGAAGAAGGTGATAGATTGGAGAAATGGGAAAAGAAAAGGATGCAAGTCAGTCAGGGAATAACCGGACTCTGGCAGGTCAGCGGCAGAAGCGATATTAATTATGAAGAAAGAATCAAACTGGATTTATATTATATTCAGAATTGGTCAATATGGCTCGAGCTTAAAATAGTGGTCCTAACTATTATGAGGATATTTCGTGGAACCGGCGCTTATTAATATTATGGATAAGAATTACAATGTTTTTCCAAGTAGTGTTTTAGGATTTATTAAATCCTTTTACCTTTCCCGGGTCTTTCATTTAATGCTAAAAATTCATCAATTAGTTTAGGATCAATCTTGTTATTTAAAATCATAAATTTACTCTGATGATAAAAATATTCCCAGTGTTCTTTATCGATAGGGTTACCTGATTTTATAAAATCATCATAAATCTCTGTTCCGAGATAAGGCGCCACTATGCTTAAGCTGTAATAATCAGCGTCTATTTCTTTAGCGAATTCTATCGTATTTTTTACATCCTGGTTAGTTTCTCCTGGGAACCCGGCCATTAAATAGGCTGTTAATGGTAGACCCACGGACTTTATTATTTTTACCCCTTCTCTAATCTTATCAAGTGTAAGCTTTTTCTTAATTTTATTTTGTATATTATCACTGCCTGTTTCAACACCAATTTTTATCCTGATACAACCTGCTTCCTTCATCAAATGCACTAGTTCATAATCCAGTCTATCAACCCTTGTATCACATTTCCAGGGTATATTTATTTTCTCCTCAATTATTTTACGGCATATGTTTTTCGCTCTGTCTTTGATTAGAGTAAAAGTATCATCAATGAAATATATCATTGGCGGATTGAACCTGTTTTTTAAATCTTTTAATTCTTCAATTACATTTTGTGGGGACCTGAACCTGACTTTTCTTTCCCATATTTTTTGACTTGCGCAAAAAACACAGGTATATGGACATCCTCTGCCTGTTATAATATTTCCATAGTCCATATAATTTGTACCGTTTATAAACAAATCCCTGCTTGGGAAAGGCAAGCTATTCAAGTCTTTTATAAAAGGTCTTTTTTCATTTTGGATAATTTTATTGTTTTGTTTATATGACAGACCTTTTATTGATTTTTCGTTTCTACCTTGAACTAATTCCAGGAACGTTAACTCACCCTCACCTCTTACAAGATAATCAAATTCATCATTTTTAAGTGTGTTATCCGGATCAATAGTAGCGTGAGTACCACCTATTATAATTTTAATATCTTTATTTATTTTTTTCGCAATCCCGGCTATTATTTTATCTACTCTATAATTTGCGGTAAGCATTGTTAGGCCTATAATATCTGGTTGGGAATCTCTTATCTTTAATTCAATTTCTTCCCAGAGTGGATTATTTAAATCATCTAGTACAACTTTATAATAATCATAATTGTTAAATATCTGTCTTTGGTTCAGATATTCGTCATTATCAAGATAATCAGCATTATAAATTGCAACATTATAACCATTGTGAGCCAGGATGGAAGCAATATAGGAAAGGCCTAAATTCATTCCATTAAAGTGGCTTCCCATTAGCCTGTAAAAGGGTGGATTAATCAATAAAATTTTTTTCATTTATAACGATAGTATTAATTAAATTTCAATAAAATTAAAATATCAAATAATTATTAATTATTATAATTTAATATTAATATATTAATATATTTATTTTGTTGTCAAGTCAGGTAATGAAAAATTATATAATATTTTATTTTATTAAAGAATAGCTGCTGAATAGTTTTATAAAATAACCTATTTTAAAAGCAAAGTAAAGAAATTATATGTTTTATCTTTAAAATTGCTGTTATATAATCTTTATAATTTCTTTAAGATTAATACATTAGAAAATAAAAAATATAATTATCAGATGATAGCTAAAATATTATATAAAACATTAGAAGATAATATATATTTGTAAAGAAAAATAACATGCCTGCAAAGAGAATAAAAATTTTATATATATCCAGAACCTCTAAATTTACTGGTGCTGAAAATATCCTTCTGGATATTGTTAAATATATAGATAAAAAAGCATTCCATCCTGTTGTTGTTTTACCTGATAGTAAGGGACTTTTTTATGAAAAATTGATTCAATCAGGGATAGATACAATTATTGTTAAAATGCCTTTTTTAAGGGTTACTTATAATCCTTTTCTCATACTTTGGTTTGCTGTAAGTATTATTGCTGAAAACATCGCATTTTTATTTATAATAATCCGCCTGAGAGCAGATATTATTACATGCCATACGATTCAGGAAGCATTTTATTTATCTATACCTGCAAAATTACTCAGGAAGAAACTTATAATATGCTTTAAAAACATACTTAATAAAAAATGGAAAAAATATATAAGAGCAAAATTTGCAGGATTATTTGCAGATAAGATCATTGCAGTTTCAAAAAAGGCATCGAAGGATTTCACAGATTTTAATACCGAAAGAGTCAATAAAGCAAAAGTTGAAGTTGTATATGATTGTTTGGACTACGGGGAATATGTAAAAAATATTTGCCAGAAACCACTTGATAAATTTTTTAAGAAAAAAAACGGGGATTTTGTAATTGTGAATATCGGAAATATAACTGAGCTAAAAGGGCAGGTGCTCTTAGTGAAATCTGTTGCTAAAGAGAAACTTAAAGATAAAAATATCAGAGTTATTCTTATTGGAGACATATATGATAGTAAAGATTTGATTTATAGAGAAAAGATTATTGAAATGATTAAAGCGAACAATCTTGAAGACAAAGTATTTCTTGCCGGTTATCAGGAAAATGTTAGGGGTATTTTAAAGTCAACAGATGCTATTGTTCACTGCCCGATAATTGACGATGCGCTGCCGCGTGTAGTTCTTGAAGGTTTTGCTTCAAGAAATATAGTCATTGCCACAAAAGTCGGAGGAATTCCAGAGATGATAACCGATGGTTACGATGGTTTTCTTGTAGAAGTTAGCAGCGATGCTATTGCTGATAAAATTTATTATGTATATAAAAACAGGTATAATCTTAAGAAAATAAAAGAAAATGCTCTAAAAACTTTAATTAATAAATTTAGTTTAAAAAAACAGATAAATGATTTGGAAATTTTATATAAGCATATAAATTAATAAATAAATATAAGGAAAAGATTTAGTATTTTAAAAGCAGACTTCAATATAATAGCAGTGTTCTTGAAAGGAATAAAATTTATTTTTTAGATAAAAAGCTTTTTAGGTATATAAAAGAAAATTTATCCAAAAGCACTTTTGCCATACTGAATATTGTTGTCAATGCAATAGGCGGATTTGTTTTAAATATAATTCTAATAAGATTTCTAGACCTTGCAAATTTAGGTAATTATAAGACCTTCTTTTCAGTTGTAAACATTCTCATTCTTTTTTCAATTGTCGGTCTAAATAACAGTATATCTAAAGCTGTTGCAAAAAAGTACAAGGTATTTTTTATCAAAGCAACAAATTTAAGCATTATTTTCTCTACAATAGCAAGTTTGATACTGGTAATACTTGCTTTTACATATTACAGAAGTTCGGTTGTTAAATATGCACTTATTTATTCCAGTCTTCTAATACCTTTCTACTTTGGTTTAAATACATGGGAATCTTTCTTTCTTGGTCAGAGAAACTTTAAAAGAATTTTTATTAATTACTGCTTCATAATCGTAACAAGGCTTGCTTTGCTTTTTGTAATTCTTTTTTATACTGGAAATTATCTTTATTCAATAGTTATATATTTATTTGTGGATACTGTTTATAGCCTGATTTTTTACCTGCTTATAAGACGAAAAACAGATTGGGGAAAAGTTGATTTTACGCTCGAAAAAGAATATATAAAGCATGGAGCCCGGCTTACAGGAGCTAGCGCTGTTTCAATCGTAGCAAGTAATATTGAAAGAGTAATTTTGTATGCTGTATCTAATGCATCACTTGTTGGTATATATAGCATTATAGATATTGTGCCCACGCTAGCTAAAAACTTTATAAAAACAATTATCAGTGTACCCACAATAGAGCTGGCGCGGTTACCTGAAAAAGATAATAGAAGAATAATAAAAAAATACATTTATTTGCTATTCGCGGTAGGTGCGCTGATAGTATTAATTTTATGGTTTGTCGGTCCACCATTGTTAAAAGTTTTTTTTAATGTAACTGAAGAGAACATACTAAGATATAGCAGACTTATTTTGATATATCTACTGTTTATGCCATTTAATTTAACAATCAAGTATATGTGTACATATCAGGGTAGCGGGAAAAGCTTTTTTAAATTAAATACAACAACAGATTCCATGAAGTTAATATTTTTAGCTATTTTTATTCCATTTTTTAAAATATATGGAATAATCATTGCACTGGTTTTAACCGAATTTATATCGACTATAATTCTGTTAGTATGGTTTATAAAAAGTAATAGAAACTTTGAATCTAATGGATAACAAATTATTTGAATCTAGTTTTATAAAAAATATTTACACTTTCTTACTTAAGTATATATCAAACTTTTGGGGTGCAGATCAATTCTTTGTTATATTGGTAGGAACTACTAAATAACTTTAAGATTTATAATTTTGTTATTATTTAGTTTTTCTATTGTACAATTTATTAATTGACAAAGATAGGCCCGATACTCCCAGTATCAACAATATTGGATCCAAAGGTAATCTATATCTAAGCCAGGGCATCGTTCCCAGTAGTGTTCCTCCGATATAAATAAAAAATATAGAAACCAGGGTAATTAAATATAATCTTTGCTTATTTTTAGATAAGAATATACCAGTAAAGCCTAAAATCTATAAATAAAATATGGAAATGCTTATTAATTCCCCGAGATAACTAAAAATCTTTCCTATAGTTTCATTGCCCTGGGTCTTAAAGAATTTATCGGCCAGGGTCCTGGACTCCTGGTTTAGAAGGTTTTCTTCTTCCGGGGATGGTAAGGTACCATCAGGCCTGGTTGCAAGCCACCAGATGTTGGGATAAGGAATCATTTATACTGGAAACTGTTTCAGAAGATGATTCTTTCTTAATATTTTCAGATACTTATTATCCCGGGTGGAGAGCATATATTGATAATGTGGAGACTAAAATTTACAGGACCAATGGAATAATCAAAGGTATTTATATTTCAAAAGGAGAACATACCGTATTATTTAAATATGTTCCAAGTTACTTTTGGATTGGTGCTATTATAAGCTTATCTACCTTTATTTTGGTTGTCGTGTGTATTGTTGTTTTATTTATAAAACGCAAAAAAAATATTAATAAGATTTCAAGTGTGTATTGTTAAATAATTAAATAATGCTAATTAACAATTTTATATTAAATTCTTAAGAGAATTTGACATAATTAAATATTTGTGTGATTATATCTATTACTAACAGTATAAATATAATAGTAGAAATGATTATAGTAATTTAAATAGTAAAAAAATAATAATTTGTAGCAATGAGAAATAATAATATCAAAGAAAATCTGCTAGTCTTATATCGCACAGCAATTTACACAGGGTGCATTTTATTAGTCCTATCATTAATCTTATTCAGTATTGGCTGCGAGCTTGTTGAGGGCACCAATACTACTTCTGATAATGCTTCTGAAAATGATTTAAGCAACTCATCTGGCGCGGAAAATATTCCGGAAGATACTGATTCCGGTGAGAATATTGCTGAAAACGAAGACTCTGCCAAAACAGAAGAATCGGGAGAAGAAGCAGACGACTCATCTGAAGAAGGAAGTCAAACCCAAACAGAAGACGGTGAGGATTTTTCGGAAGGTGAATTAACCATAAAAGTATATTACGCCGATGAGCAGGGTGAGTACCTGATTGGCGAATCAAGAAAGGTATCTTCATATGCAGAGGCATTATACGAGCTTATGAAGCTTCCGGTAGACAGCAGCCTGATTCGCCTCATACCCGATACAACAATAATCAATTCGGTTAAAGTCAAAAGTGGCGCAGCCAGCGTAGACCTGTCAAATAATTTTGTTGAAGACAGATTTATGGGTGATACGGCAGATATTTTACTGATTTATTCTGTAGTCAACACACTGACCGAATTCCCCGGAGTAGATTCGGTAACTTTTTACATTGATGGCGTAAAACTTAATGTTCTGGGGGAGCTTGATATAAGCGGCCCTGTTTACAGAAAAAATGATTTAATAAAAAATTAATTTTTTTAATTATGGTTAGAGCTGTAAAAATTTTAAAATTGACTGCAATTATTTTTATTGTATTTGCATTTAGTTTTTCACTTGTATTTTTACCTGCCGTAAAAGATCTTAATGCAGCCGGAAACGGTATAAAGGTATTTATCGATGCCGGACATGGCGGTAAAGACCCCGGTGCGGTCTGGAACGGATTAAATGAAAAAGACGCCAATATAGCGATAGCTGCGAGGCTCAAGGCCAAACTGGAAGCTGGAGGCTTTACTGTTATTATGCGAAGAACAGGCGATCAGTACCATACACTTGATGAGATAGTAAATATGGCTAACGGCAGCGGAGCAGACATTTTTATTTCAATCCACAATAATGCTTCAGTTTCAACTTCAGCAAATGGTACGGAGACTTACTGGAACGCAAACGGAGTAAATGGTTCGAGCCAGCTTGCAAACCTTGTGCAATCCAGACTTGTAAGCCAGATCGGAAGGGCAAACCGTGGTGTAAAAACCGCTGATTTCAGGGTTATTAAATATACGAAGATGCCGGCTGCGCTGGTAGAGTGCGCGTTTGTTTCGAATCCCACTGAAGCTGCACTTCTTAAAACGGCGGATTTCCAGGAAAAGTGCGCAGTAGGTTTATTTAATGCCATAAATGAATTTTCTAAAGGCATAAATGCGAGTACAGGAAGTTATACAGGCGGTTCGGGGAACGGTTCGGCAGGATTTACTGTGATTATTGACTATCCCGGAAATAATGCAACAATCGATAAAAATTTCCCGATTAGCGGATGGGCTGCAGATTTAAATAATAAACCTCCCAAAAAATTGATAAAAGTAGAGATCTTTAAGGGGTTGGAAAGAAATACTAGTAACTTCCTTGGGACCGCATCAAGGTTCGACCGGCCGGACCTTGGTAGAGCAGATATTCTTGACAGCGGTTATCTGCTTCATATCAGTCTTGACTCTCTGGTTAAGGGTGAAAATATTCTATATGCTTATGCCTATGATTCAAACGGCAACTATAGCTATAATATGGTTAAGATAAATGTAATTAAAGGAGATACTCCTGCAGAACAGCCAAACAGCAATCCTGTAGCCAATCCCGGCGGACCTTATAATGGAAAGGCAGGCCAGGAAATAACATTTGACGGCTCTGCATCAGCCGACTCAGACGGCAGTATAACCGAATATCTATGGGATTTTGGTGACGGAACCAGCGGAAGCGGAGTAAATCCTAAACATACTTATGCCAGTTCCGGAGTTTATATAGTAAAACTTATAGTTAAAGATAATAAAAATGCTC
>Ga0154876_1151_pt1 | contig 9427 bp, 11 predicted proteins | sample Rifle2008BG19ft_FD_105848 | JGI IMG/M metagenome (GOLD analysis project Ga0154876, IMG submission 105848) | Actinobacteria bacterium RBG_19FT_COMBO_36_27
ATCCTTTTAGAAGTGAAGTCAATACAACTATAATCATTAGAGAAGCGTTAAAAAGTAAAAAGAATATAATCCTGCCCCGTGTTTATAATAATAAATTAGAACTTTATTTTGTAACCGACCTGTCAATACAGTTAAAAAACGGTGTATATAACATAATGGAGCCAGTTACTGAACTATGCAAACCTGCAAAAATATCAGATATTGACGTTGTTGTTGTTCCCGGAGTAAGTTTTGATAAAAAATTTAACCGTTTAGGATACGGAGGGGGCTATTACGATAAAATTCTTTCCCATATTCCGGAAAAAATAAAAAAAATCGCGCTCTGCTTTGATATTCAGATCGTTGATGCTTTACCTGTATCAGAACATGACATTAAGGTCGATACGATTATTACTGAAACTAAAATCTACCAGCTTTTATAAATTTTTTATAAAAACAATAAAATTTTATAAAATAATAAAGTAAAATTAAAAATAGTCAGCGTAGAATTAAAGAAAGAAATAATAAAAAATTGAAGAAAAAAAACGATAGCGAGAAAATTGCAATCCTTGTCCCTGCTTACAATGAAGAGGAATTTATTAAAAAAGTAATTAAAAACTGTTTTAAATATGGACTGGATATTATTATTGTTGACGATGGCTCAACAGACGGCACTTTAAAAGCAGTAAAATCAATCGCCATACCGGAAAATTTTAAAATAATACCACTCAGGCATTTAATAAATAAAGGAAAGGGACAGTCGCTCAAGACCGGTTTTGAATATGTTATTAGAAATAATTACGCCGGAGTTATAACCATTGACGCAGACGGTCAGCATGATACAAATGAGATTAAAAATTTCCTTAAAAGCTTAGAAGAAGAAAAACCTGATTTAATAATTGGAGACAGGATGGGTAATACTAAAAATATGCCTTTTATAAGATTGGCCACAAATATTATCACCTCATGGATTATCTCTCGTATTGCCGGCAAAAAAGTAAGCGATGTCCAATCCGGTTTCAGATATATAAGTGTGGAAGTATTAAGGAACGTAAAATTGGAAACAAGTAATTTTGACACAGAACCGGAATTAATAATCAAATCCGGCTGGTCCGGCTATTGTATAAAAAATATACCCATCAGTACCATTTATCATAAGAACTTCACAAGCAGCGTAAATCCAATTACCGATACCATAAAGTTTTTTAAACTGGTTTTTAATAGCTTTAAATGGAAAAGAATACTTAAGAAAAAGACAGGATAAAAAAATTAAATCTTTACAGGTCAGCTTTTATTTCCATACCATTCTTTAAAGATTCCGATATACTCTTTAATATCCTCGCTGAAAATCAATAAAATTATAATAATCACTAAAATTACAATTACAGCTATCGCTATCTTTTCCCATAAATTAAATCCTGTTTTTTTATCTTCATCTGCACTCATTGTAATAAATTATGTTATCCGCCCGATCCTGCTTTCTATAAAATCGTCCAGGCTGTCTGCTGGAATCCTCCAGGAACTTCTTCCTTCCCTTACCTTAAATCCTTTCAGTCTGCCTGTTTTTAATAGATTCCATACATTATCAACTGACAGTTTTAGAATTTTAGCAATTTGCTCTGCCGTATATAATACCGGTTCTTTATGCTCATTTCTTATCTCCCTCCTGCCGGTAAATCCATTTAAAAACTCTTCCAGATCATCTTCTTTTATCCTAATTGCTTTACCAAGCCTTATAACTGCTAATTTTTTTAACATAACCATCCTGACTACTTCTGACTCACTGATGCCAATCAGTTCCGATACCTCTTTAATTGTAAATAATTTTTTTTCTTCAATCATTTTTAAAAAATAGAGTTTACTAGATCCGGTATTAATGACTGTAAATTTAAAATATTAAAGGAAACTCTGCCGTTTGCAATTTTCTCTATATTTTCTTCGGGAATATGAGATATCCTATCATATACCGGGATACCGGATATATTTTTACATTCATCTATATATTTTTTATTGCTCTGGCTTACCTTATTAAAAATAATCCCTTTTTTCTGCTCTGCCGGGAGGAATTTTTTAAAATCATTTATCCTTGGAACAAGTTTCATATCCGGAGATAATACCAGAATTGATGTTGTCGATAGATTAAGCATTTCCAGTGATATATTGTCATATCTGAACGGAATATCAGCTATTATAATGTCATATTTATTTCTGGCAGAATAAATTATACTATCCAGCATATCAATATTGAACCTATCACTTTGATGAATGGATAGAGGCGGCTGCAGTATATCTATTTTATTATCGTCATCCAGATTTATTATGGAATTATTCAAACAATTTTCACCGCTGGCAATCTTTTCAATAAATACGCTTAAATTTGGTAATAAGCTCAGATCCAGATTAATTGTTAAGTCTGATGGTCCTTCGCAGAAATTTAGATCTATAATTAATACCCTGCCTTCAATAATTTTCTTAACATACCATGCAAAATTAAAAACAATACTTGTTTTTCCAACTCCTCCCTGGATTGAGTAAAACGAAATTACCTGCTGGGGTATAATTTTATAATTGTTTTTTATACTTATATTATCTCCAGAGTCTAAATTATCAATGATACGGAGCACTCTTTCCAGATCTCCGGTGTTTTTAACCCCGCCTAAATAGATATTTCTGGATATAGTATTTCTCTTATCTCCCGACCCTATTATGAATAACTCACCCTGGGTATTGCCATTCATATAATCTGCAATCTCTTTACGGTTCTCAAATTCTTCCGATAAAATAATAAATTCCGGGATATATTCTTCTAAATAATGTTTAATAAATTTAATGTTATTTAAAATTACCACGTTATAATTTTGCAATTTTATCGATGATATATTCTTAACTAATTCTTTATTTCTGGCTATAACTAATATTATTTCCATTTTTAATTTATACTTTTAAAAAATACTTTTTTTTAATCTGAAAGCAGTTTTGAAGTTAAATCTAAATCTTTATCATGGTTTATACTTATTTCTTTGTAGATTGATTTTTCACCGGCAATAATTTTTATGTTTTTTCTTGGAACCCCTGTTTTATTTGAAATAAATTTTATTAGTTCCTTATTGGCTCTGCCTTTTTCCGGAATAGAGTTCAGCTTAATTTTTATCCTATCCTTATAAGTTCCGTATACACCGCTAACAGCCGAATTAGGTGTTATGATTAACTTAACATTTTCAGTCTTCATCAGTCTTAAAGAAGTCGTTAATTATATCAGGATTCGCTATATCTATCTTCTTTTTTACTCTCTTTGGCTTATAATAGTCGCCCGTTTCTTCTGTTTCTTCAAAATCCTCATAATTTCCCCGCTGCTTTTCTTCTTTTTGTTCGTCTTCCTGTTCTTCTTTTTGTTCGTCTTCCTTTTCTTCTTTTTCCTCAAAAGACTCGTCAAATTCTATTTTCTCCGAATCCTCTTTTTTGAGTTCTTCTTTTTCCTCGAAAAATTCTTCAAATCCGCTTTCCCGCAGGTCTTTTTCTTCGGTCTCTTCTTTTCCCTTGAATGGTTCGAATTCTATTTTCTCCGAATCTTCTTTTTCCCGGAGTTCTTCTTTTTCCTCGAAGATATCCTCAAACCCGCTTTCCCGCAGTTCTTTTCCTTCGGTCTCTTCTTTTCCCTTGAATGGTTCGAATTCTATCTTCTCCGAATCCTCTTCTTCGGTCACTTCTTCTTCAATTACTCCTTCCGTACTTCCGGAAGTCTCCGATTCATCCTCCCCAGAATAGATCAATTCCTTTTCCTCTTTGCTTTCTACACTTAAATCTTCCTTCATTCCGCTTTCTTCAAAATTAATATCTTCTTTGCCGGTTCTTGATATATTAAGAAACTTATTTTCTTCTAATCTTGAAGCAGCTTCTTTGAAATCATCTACAAGTTTAGAAATCTTTCCTTTAAAGCCTTCATATTCCTTGTCCAGATCTTCAATTTCTTTTTCCAGTTGTAATTTATTTCTTAATAATTTTTTATAGGATTCTTCCTCTTCAATTACTTTAGTTTTTACTATTTCTTCTGCCTCTTTTTCTGCTTTTTTCTTTATATCTTCCGCAATTCTATGCGCTGAGACAAGTGCTTCCTGTATAACCTTTTTCATTTCAGTAGATTCTTTGTTTCCCTCATATTTGAGCCTTTCCACATTATTCTTTAGCTCCCGGTATGCTCTTTGTAATCTTTCAAATTCTACTGCCAGAATATCTAAAAAACTATCAACCTCCTCAGGTTTATATCCTTTAAATACAACATGAAATTCTTTTTTCTGGATGCTTTCTGAATTTATACTCATAATTACCTCCCGGTATTTTTAACCGATCATATATCTGTCTCCAATTATTATATAATTATTTCTTTAAATATTGTACTGATATAAGCTATAAAAGAAATTATATCAATAAAAATTTAAAAAATTAACTGATTTCTTGCATGTTTCCACTTAATCCAGAAACTTTTCCAATTCATATGCTCTTTTTTTTGCGCTTTCTACAGCTTTAACTATTATCTTGTCAAGCTTACCCCGTATAAATTCTTCCAGTGCAGCTTCGGTAGTTCCACCTGGAGATGCGACTTTTTTAATTAAGTTATCAAGACTTCCTTTTGATTTTTTAATAGTTATTCCCGCGCCAATCATAGTCTCAGTTACTAACTTTTTTGATATTTCAGGATTAAGACCTTTTTTTATTCCTGCGTCAATTAAATATTTGCAGAAAAGAAAAAAATAAGCCGGACCACTTCCACTTAAAGCAGTCGCAATATTCTGGTATTTCTCATCAATTAATAAATAATCACCCACACTTTTTATCAACTCTTTTGAAAATATCAGATCACTGTTTTTTACATATCTACCCTTACTTACAACAGCCATCCCTTTTCTAAATAATGCGGGAGTATTTGGCATAATTCTTACAACACGGGCGTCTGAACTTAACATTTTTTCAATATAACATGACGGTATCCCTGCTATAATGCTGATTATTGAATTTACTTTGTAATTAAAATTGATTTTAACTTTTTCGAGTACGACTTTTAAATCCTGAGGTTTTACCGCCAGCAGTATATGCATGGCTTTTTTTACAAGTTCGGTAATTTCTTTCGCAGCATACACTTTGTAATTATTTTTGATGTATCTTTCACGGTAATTATCCTTGTCGTAGATTATTATTTCTTCAGGTCTTAAGAAATTACAATCCAATACTCCTTTAAGAATAGCTTCACCCATATTTCCGCAGCCAATTATTCCTAATTTATAGTTATCCAAAAAAGCTCCTTTTTTAAAATTGGTCGTAAAAGCCCTCTTCCCTTAATAACTCTTTTTCTTCTGAACTAACCTCAACGTTATACGGAGTAATCAGAAAAACTTTTTCCGCTACTTTTTTGATATTTCCTTCCAGCGCATAAGTAAGCCCGCTGCAAAAATCAATTACTCTTTTTGACAGATCCTGGTTTGCTTTCTGGAGATTGATTATTACCGGAATATTATCCTTAAAATTATCTGCAATGATCTGTATCTCTTCAAATTCCTCAGGTTCCGCGATAAATACTCTTGATTTCGAGCTGTCTTTACCTGTCCGGATAAAAGGGCTTTTTCTCGGAGATTTTGAAATAAAAATATGTTCCCTCCTTGAAATGTCTTTTTTTTGTATGGCTCCAATTGAATCGTTTTCTTCGTTTAATCTCCTGTTTTTTATCTTTACTTTCTCTTTTTTTTCTGTATTTTCTGAGTCTATTTCATTTTCATCTGATAAACCCAGAAAGGAAAGAGTCCTCTTAAAAAATCTATTCATTAATCCCTCCTTTATAATTAAAAAATTAATTAAAAATAATGGAACCCACCCTGATCATTGTGGCGCCCTCTTCTATTGCTATTTTATAATCATTACTCATGCCCATTGAAAGTTCAGTCAGGTTAGCACCGGTATAATCCCTGCCGGATCTATCCTTAAGAATCCTTAACTGCCTAAAAATCCCTCTTATTAACTCAAAATCATCAGTTAAAGGCGCCATAGTCATTAAACCGGACACCTGGATATTTTTAAACCCGGATGTTTCTATTAAGAAATCATATAAATCCCGGGGCTTGATGCCAAATTTTGACTCCTCTCCTGAAATATTGACTTCTATCAATACTTTTTGTTTTTTATTTAGTTTTGCCGCTTCAATATTTACTTTATCCAATGTACTTATCTTATCTATTGAATGTATGAATTCCACCAGAGGAACCACCGTTTTTATCTTCCTGCTCTGAAGATGCCCTATAAAATGCCACACTGAATCTCCTTCAGCAACATTATATTTTTCCATAAGCTCGTCAGCTCTGTTTTCACCAAAATTATTGATTCCAAGCTTATAAATTAACTTTACCTGCTGGCTGGAAGCATATTTTGTAGCAACTATAATTGTTATGTCTGGAGCACTCCTGCCAATTTTTCTACAGGTTTTTTCTATTTCTTCTCTTAGCTTATTAATATTTCTCTCTAATCTTTTTCCTTCTTCTGTCCCTTCTATTTTTTCCTTTTCTGACTGGCTATTTAAATTTTTCATATTTTATACCCTTATAAAATAACTGCTACTGCAGCCTGCCTTCCAGTTATTTTACTTCTCCTGTATGAATAAAAATTGTGGTTGCAATAAGTACATTCACCGCAATCAGAAATATTTTTTTCATTTATGCCTGCTTCCCGGAGTTGCATATAATTAATCCCAACCAGGTCTAAAAAAATTTTATTATCATTAACTGAAAAAAAATCCCCGTATCCAAACATTTCTATGAATTTCTTAAGAGTTAATTCATCAACAATATAGCAGCACTTCCGTATGCTCGGCCCAAAAACTGCAATAATGTCATCTACCTTACTCTTAAATTCTTTTTTCATATACAAAATTGTTTTAGTTGTTATTTCTTTTAAAGTTCCTTTCCATCCTGCGTGCACAGCTGCAACTACCCTTTTTTCTATATCTGCTATCAGTATTAAATTACAGTCCGCTCCCATCACCATCACCGGGGTATTTTTTAGATTTGTTATAAGACAATCTACTTCTCCCGTAATATTATCAAAATTTAATTTTATATAATCATTAATATTCAATATGCTGTTTCCGTGAACCTGTTTTGCTGAATATATTCTACTCGCATTATTAATACCAAGCTTTTCCAGTATTATTGCCCTGTTTTTTTTAACATTTGTTTTACTGTCATCTGTGTAATAATCTACATTTAAAGATTCAAATCTGCCTTTACTGCATCCGCCGTACCTGTTTGTCAGGCAAAAGATAATCCCATACTCTTTTTTTAAATATGGAGATAAATATAATGTAAGACCTTCAAGTGACGCCTTTTCTATTATAGCCATTTTAAATAAATATTTTATTCTTTATTTTTTCTTAAAAATGTAGGTATATCAAGATAATCATCTTCTTCAAGAGAGCTGAAATCATTTTCTGCTATTTTTTTAAAATCTTTCTTACTCTTTTTTTCAGCAAGTACGTCTTTTTCAAATTCAAATAGTTTTTTTTCTATTTCTATTTTTCTACTCTTCTCATCATCTGTTTTTATTTTATCATCAGCTTTTATTTTATCATCTGTTTTTACTTTAGTTGTTTTACGATGTTCAAATCCTGTGGCAATAATGGTAACTTTTACATTTTCATTCATGCTTTCATCAATAACAGCTCCAAATATAATATTTGCATTCGGACCGGATGCGTTTCGTATAATCTCAGCTGCCTGGTTTACTTCAAATAACTTTAAGTCAGGCCCGCCGGATATATTTAAAAGGATCCCGCTTGCACCTTCTATTGAAGTTTCTATAAGAGGACTCGCAATTGCATTCTGCGCAGCTTTAATGGCTCTGCTTTCACCAGATGCTGTGCCATCTCCCAGGATTGCATTCCCCGCGTTTTTTATAATTGATTTCACATCAGCAAAATCCAGGTTTATAAGTCCTGGCAGAGTAATTAAATCAGTAACTCCTCTAACGCCTGCCTTAAGAACATTGTCAGCTAATTTAAAAGCATTAAGTAACGTAGTATTATCATCGGCAATTTCCAGCAGCCTGTCATTTGGTATGACGATAAGAGTATCAACTTTATCTTTAAGGTTTTCAATACCCTCCTCAGCCTGATACATTCTTTTTTTACCTTCAAAAGTGAACGGCTTTGTAACTACAGCTACTGTCAGGCAGCCTGCTTCTCTTGCGAGGCCTGCGATTACAGGAGCAGCTCCGGTCCCGGTTCCTCCACCTTCTCCTACCGTTAAAAATATCATATCTGCATCTTTTACAACTTCCTTTATAGATTCTATGGATTTCTCTGCAGCAACTCTTCCAATTTCCGGATTTGAACCTGCACCCAATCCTGTTTCACCGATTAATACCTTTCTATCAGCCACTGACATCATTAGAACCTGGGCATCTGTATTTATTGCTACAAATTCACACCCGCTCAAATTATCTTCCATCATTCTATTGACAGCATTACTTCCACCACCTCCTACACCTATGACTCTTATAACCGCATAATAACTTTTATTAAAATCTAAACTCAAAATAATCACCTGCTTTCATTCTTTAAAATTTTTATAATAAATTCTCTGAATCTCATCATAAAACCGGCTTTTTCTTTCTTTTCTCCAATCTGGTCCATGCTTAGATAATTTTCCAGTTGATAAGCATATTTTAATAAACCTACTCCCGTAGAATAAACAGGATTATTGATAACTTCCGATGGTCCTTCTATATCATAGGGAGCTCCCAATCTTGCAGGCAGGTTAAATACTGAGTTTGCCAGCGGAGCTATCCCTTTAAGCAGTGAAGTCCCTCCGGTTATAACAAGCCCGCAGGGAACTTTATGCATAAAGTTGTAACCTTCAATTTTTTCTTTAACCAGACTCAAGAGTTCTTTAACCCGGCAGTTTACTATATTATATAACCTTATGTTTAATGTTGTCTTATTACTGTCTATTTTTATGTCGCCTATATTTAACCTGTTTAAAGTATCATAAAAATTATAATCAACATTGGCAAATTTCTTTTTAATTTCTTCCGCCTTTGAAAAAGGAATGTTAAGTCCAATCGATATATCGTTGGTTATCAAATCTCCTCCTACCGGCAGACAGTAGGTAAATATCATCTTTTTATTTCTATACACAGCAATATCGGTTGTTCCTCCGCCAATATCAAGAAGAATCACCCCGCTCTCCTTTTCTTCGGGAGTAAGCACAGCTTCGCTTGAAGCAAGGGCTTCAATAATTATATCTTCAATCTCTATTTTAGCAGTTTTTACGCAGTTAACTATATTATTGATTAAAGAAGCTGTCCCATAAACTGCAAGTAATTCTACAGCTAACTTGTCAGCCGATAAACCTATAGGATCGACTATACCTTTTTCTTCATCTATAACAAACTGTTTTATTAAAGTATG
>Ga0154876_1129_pt1 | contig 9344 bp, 9 predicted proteins | sample Rifle2008BG19ft_FD_105848 | JGI IMG/M metagenome (GOLD analysis project Ga0154876, IMG submission 105848) | Actinobacteria bacterium RBG_19FT_COMBO_36_27
AAATCCGGATAAGAAAAAAATCATCTCGATAATCGGAGGTTTTAAATCTACGAAGGTGGTGGAAATCCAGCCGGCTGCGGATGAAAATATTCCCGTAATCCTGGACAATAAACCGCTGTTCAGACCATTTGAAATAGTGGTTGATCTTTATGGAGTCCCCCGGTATTTTGAGATCGATCCGACTCCCTTTGTTTCTCTGTTTTTTGCAGTGTTTTTTGGTCTCTGCCTTACGGATGCAGGATATGGAGTGGTGCTTGCAATACTTGCTCTGGTTTTTGCCTTTAAAATGAAAACAGCTAAAAAATTCCTTATGTTAATTTTTGCAGGAGCGATTTTTTCTGTGTTTGCCGGAGCAATCTTTAATGGGTGGTTCGGTGATTTACCCCGGTATCTTGGCATGGAAGATTTCTTTAAAAGGTTAGCAATTCTGGGGGACCCGATTAATTCCAATGAAGGGGCCATGAACTTTTTCAGGCTGGCGCTGGTCCTGGGAGTGATTCATGTTATCTTTGGCCTTTTTATTAAATTCTTTGAAAGTATAAAGAATAAAGACTGGGAGGGAGCTTTTCTTGACGGTCTGCCATGGATAATTATTATTATACCGCTTATAATAATCCTGTTATCCTCACAGATAGCAGTGGATATGAATCTTATCGCCAGTCCTATTTTCCCGGCGGGCATATCAAAAATCCTTATCTGGCCCGTACTAGCCGGTGCCTTAATGATTATTTTATTCGGGGCGCGTCATGAAAGGAGCTGGGGATTAAGGATATTCATGGGAGTTCTGAACCTTACCATAGTTAACGGGCTGACTTCTTTTCTTGGCGATTTTCTTTCATATATAAGACTTATGGCGCTGGGGCTTGTAACTGCCGGCATAGGGGTGGCTATTAACAAGATAGCATTTCAATTTCTTTCGGTCCCGGTTGCAGGGATTTTATTGTTGATTATAATGCTTATATTCGGGCATTTATTCAATATAGTAATTAATGTCTTGAGCGGTTTTGTTCACACCTTAAGACTTCATTATGTTGAGTTCTTCCCTAAATTTTACGTAGGCGGAGGAAGACCTTTTAAAGCTTTAAAAGATGAACATAAATATGTAACAATAATCGAGTAGTATTAGGAGGAAAAATGTCAGATTTATCACTTGGTGTAATAATGGCAATGTTAGGCGCGGGCCTGGCAACTATTTTAGCCGGAATAGGCTCAGCTATAGGGATAGGGTATCCTGCCAGGGCAGCTGCGGGAGTTCTTTCAGAGGATCCGACAAAATTTGGAAGCCTGTTCCTGCTGGTAGTGCTCCCCGGTACCCAGGGATTCTACGGATTTGTTGCCACGTTTTTGCTGATTGGAAATATTGACAAAGTACAGACTCTGGGGCAGGGAATGCAGTTATTTTTAGCCGCACTGCCTATTGCATTTGCTGGATTAGTTTCAGGGATACATCAGGGAAAAGTATGTGCTGCCGGCGTAAATCTTGTAGCTAAAAAACCCAGGGAAGTTATGAAGGGTGTTATTTATGCAGCAATGATAGAAACCTATGCTGTGCTGGGACTTCTTATAACTTTCTTCCTTAACAATCTAATTAAATTTTAACAGGTGAATGGATATGCCAGAGTTAGATAATGTTTCCGGAAAAGTCCTTAGCGATGCGGTAAAAGAGAAGGAACGTGAACTGGATGAAGCCAGAAAAAAAGCCTCGGATATAATAAATAAAGCAAAGCAGAGAGCCTTAGAGATTCACCGCAACGGTAAACTCGAGGCCTGGCAGAAATACAAAGAAGTTTTAAGTATTGAAGTATCTAAAATTAAATCAGGACTAAACCAGAAAATACTGATGCATAAGATCAACCTTGTTGATGATGTAATTGAAGGAGCAAAGAAAAAACTTCTGATTATGGATAAGGAAGATTATAAAAAATTTCTCCGGGAAAGCTTAAAGGCTATGAATATAGACGGCGGCTATTACCTGATTGGAAGCGAAGAAAAAAATATTGACGGTGAAATGATTGAATCTATCGCAGATTTAAAAAAAGCTAAAATGGAGCCCGATTTTAAAAAAGGAATTAAGATAATTAAAGGAAAAGCCGAATACAATATATCTCCCGGTATTTTAATTGATTCAGATATTGATGACATAAGAATGGAAACAGCAGCGTATCTATTCGGTAATGATAAGGAGAAGAAGTAGTTGAGACTTTTAAATTATGATATAGAAGATGACAGTTTTTATCTTTTTACATGTGCAGAACTAAGAGCAAGAGAGGCAGAATTCCTGGATAAGAGTAAGATTGACAGGATATTAAAATCCGGCGGACCGGATGAATTTACCAGGGCGCTTAGAGATACAGTATATGCCGGATATGTAAATGAAATAGAAAACTCGGGAAGCCTTGAGGCAGTTATAAATAGTGAATGTAAAAATGCCATTAACCTCCTCGCTAAAAGATTAAAGCATGAGCACCTGCCTGCAGGAGAACTTTTATTTTTTGAGGAAAACCTGCACAATATAAAGGTAGTTATTAAATCAATTATCCTGGATTCGGATCTGGAAAAACTCTTTATTCCTTTAGATTATTCTTATGGGGAGTTAAGGAATGCCGCGGCAGCCGGAAGTCATGAAAACTTAAGCCAATCAATTTCTGGTACTCTTAAGTTTGCAGTGGAAATAATGAAAAAGCAAAAAAATCACCAGATCCTGGAATTTGAAATCGAGAAATTTTATTTACAGGAAATATACAGTTCCATAAAAAAAATAAACAGCAGATTAATTATGGATTATCTAAAGCATGTTATTGATATACTCAATATAAAAAATATTTACAGGAGCAAGTATCTTAAAGGCGATTTAGATTTTAGTTATTTTTTACATGATAACGGATTTTTTCCGGTAGAATTTATGTGGAAATTTAAAGATGAAAGCCCGGATTTTTTCTTAAAAAAACTGGAACAAACGGATTATGCGGATATTGTAATTAAAGGAGCGCATGCCCTGAATTCCCAGAGTTCATTCGCTTCTTTTGAAAAGGAAGAAGATTTATTTTATATTGACCTGTTTGACCCTTTGAAATATACGGTTTCTAATGTGGAGATAATTTTTCAGTTTTTCTTAAGAAAAAAAATGGAATTAAAATATTTAAATATTATTTTCGCCGGTATTCTTTATGGTATTGATATTGAAGAAATTAAAAATAAAGTAGAGGTTTAAAGGTTTAAATGGCTGTTAAAATGGCCGCATTCGGAGAAAAAGATATTATGCTGATATTCAAATCGGCAGGGATTGATGTCTACCCCTCAAAAAGTAATACTGAGGAAATTAATGAGTCTGCAAAAAAGTTAAAGCAGCTTGCAGACAGCGGTTATGGGATTATCTTTATTACAGAAACCATAGCTTTAAAACTGGACCATTTAATCAGGGAATACGAAGACAAATTCCAGCCTTCAATAATAGTGATCCCCGGATTGGGGAAAAGAAACGATTATGCAATTAAAAATTTACGGAGAATAATAATTAAAGCTGTTGGAGCAGACATATTCTCGGATAAAGAAAAAGTATTGGAGTAAATAAACAGGAGAAAATAAATGAGTGAGATAGGAAAAATTGTCAAGGTATCGGGCCCGCTGATAGTAGCCGGAAATATGTCCGGTTCTAAAATGTTTGATATTGTTCATGTTTCCGATAAAAGATTAATGGGTGAGATAATAGAATTAAACGGGGACCTTGCTTCCATACAGGTTTATGAAGAAACCGAGGGTATAGGCGTGGGAGAGCCTGTATATCCAAGCGGTGAGCCTTTGACGGTGGAGCTTGGACCGGGTTTACTGCAATCTATTTATGACGGGATCCAGAGGCCTCTCGATGAGATATATGAAAGGACAGGCGACTATATTGCCAGAGGGGTAACAGCAGCAGCATTAAACAGGGAACGGAAATGGGAATTTGAACCAGTGGCAAAAAAAGGCGATATTGTAAGCTATGGTGATTTTTTAGGGTATGTCAGTGAAACTGAGGTAGTAAAACATTATATTATGGTCCCCCATGGAGTAAGCGGGAAGATTAAATCAATTCAGAAGGGTGAGTTTACTGTTGAGGATACCGTGGCTGTTATAGAAGGAAAAAGCGGCGATAAAGAAGTTACAATGATACAGAAGTGGCCGGTAAGGATACCCAGGCCATATTTGAATAAATTAAGCCCGGATGTGCCTTTATTTACCGGCCAGAGAATTATAGACATGCTTTTCCCGATTGCAAAAGGCGGTACGGCATGTGTGCCCGGGCCATTTGGTTCAGGTAAAACGGTAATCCAGCACCAGCTGGCAAAGTGGGTTGATGCGGAGGTCATTGTTTATATAGGATGCGGTGAAAGAGGCAATGAGATGACCGACGTTCTTATGGAATTTCCGGAACTTGTCGACCCCAAGTCGGGGGCGCCCCTGATGAAAAGGACGGTTCTAATTGCCAATACTTCCAATATGCCCGTTGCGGCGAGAGAAGCATCCGTCTATACGGGAATTACAATAGCCGAATATTTCAGGGATATGGGGTATTCTGTAGCTTTGATGGCTGATTCGACTTCAAGATGGGCGGAGGCAATGCGGGAAATTTCCGGCAGACTGGAAGAAATGCCCGGGGAAGAAGGATACCCGGCATATCTTGGAGCAAGGCTTGCTTCATTTTATGAAAGAGCCGGTATGATAAATTGTATTTCAAGCAATGATAAGAGGTCGGGAGCTCTTTCTGTTATTGGTGCCGTTTCTCCTCCGGGAGGCGATCTTTCCGACCCTGTGGTACAGGCTACATTAAGGGTGGTAAAGGTATTCTGGTCCCTTGAGGCCCACCTTGCGTACAGCAGGCAGTTTCCGGCAATATCCTGGTTAAATTCCTATTCTCTTTATATTGATAATATAAAAGATTACGTAACAGAAAAAGTTCACGAGGATTATTTTGATTTGCGCGCAGAAGCAATGAGAATCCTTGAAAAAGAATCGGAGCTGGAAGAGATTGTCCGGCTTGTAGGTATTGATGCTCTTTCGGGACCGGACAGGCTGATTTTGCTTACAGCCAGAATGATAAGGGAAGATTTCCTTCATCAGATTGCTTTTCATGAAGTAGATACTTATTCGTCAATGGAAAAACAATATAAAATGATAAGTGTAATTATATATTTCTACAATCAGGCAGCCGGCCGTTTAAAAATAAATGCCGATATTAAGGCTATTGAGAGTATGAAAGTCAGGGATAAGATAGCCAGGATGAAGTATGTAAAGAATGAAGATATAGATAGCATTGATAAAATCAAGGTGGATATAGACAAAGAATTATCTTCAATAGTAGAGGAGTGATAATGTTAAAAGAATATAGAAGTATTACCAGCATATCCGGCCCCCTTCTTCATGTAGAAGGCGTGGAAGGTGTTAAGTATGAGGAAATGGTGGATATAAGGCTTGATGATGGAAGCATAAGGAATGGAAGGGTACTTGAAGTTGACAGGGATAATGCACTTGTGCAGGTATTTGAAGGCACGTCCGGAATAGATTCTCAAAACACCAGGGTCCGGTTTTTGGGAAAAGGCACGCATATGTACCTTTCCCCTGATATACTTGGCAGGGTTTTTACAGGTCTGGGCAAGCCGATGACTGATAAGGATAAGATCATTCCTGAAGAGAGCCGCGACATAAACGGGGCGCCAATCAATCCATTTGCGAGGGATTATCCTAATGAGTTTATACAAACCGGAATATCCTCTATAGATGGTTTGAATACTCTTGTAAGGGGACAGAAATTGCCGATATTTTCCGGGGCTGGTTTGCCTCATAACCGGATTGCGGCTCAAATCGCAAGACAGGCCACGGTTCTTTCAGATAAAGAGGAATTTGCGGTAGTTTTTGTGGCAATCGGGATAACATTTGAAGAATCTGAATATTTTATTAATGATTTCAAAAAAACCGGTGCCATAAGCAGGGCTGTCCTTGTGTTAAATCTTGCCAGTGATCCGGCAATTGAAAGAACCGCCACACCAAGAGTAGGTCTCACCTGTGCCGAGTATCTTGCCTTTAAAAAAGATATGCATGTACTGGTAATTTTAACTGATATGACCAATTACTGCGAAGCCTTAAAGGAAATTTCAGCTGCCAGAAAGGAAATTCCAGGGAGAAGGGGCTATCCTGGGTATCTATATACTGACCTTGCTACTATTTATGAAAGGGCCGGAAGGATTAAAAGGAAGAAAGGCTCAATAACCCAGATCCCCATACTGACCATGCCCGAAGACGATAAGACCCATCCGATTCCGGACCTTACAGGATATATAACCGAGGGCCAGATCATATTGTCAAGACCGCTTCACAGGAAAAAAATTTCTCCTCCGATTGATGTGCTGCCGTCGCTTTCAAGGCTTAAAGATAAAGGAATAGGGCAGGGGAAAACGAGAGAGGACCATGCAGATATATTTAATCAGCTGTATGCGGCTTATGCGCGGGGGAAAGAGGTAGAGGAACTGTCGGTAATCCTGGGAGAGGCCGCACTGACCGATATGGATAAGTTATACTTAAGATTTGCAGAAAAATTTGAGGCAGAATACGTTTCTCAGGGCGAGTATGAGAACAGGACCATAGACCAGACTCTCGATCTCGGATGGAAGCTCTTGAGCATATTCCCGAAAGAGGAATTAAAGAGAATAAGAGTTGAGTTTCTGGATAAATATCTTAAGAAATTTAAAACTGAAAACGGAAATAATGAAGGTAATTAAATGCTTTTAAATGTAAGCGCAACCAGAATGGAACTCCAGCGGTTAAGAAAAAGGTTAAATCTTGCACGCAGGGGGCATAAACTTCTTAAAGATAAAAGAGACGAACTTATGAGACAATGGCTCGGGGTAATCGATGAAGTTAAAATACTCCGGGTTTCAATAGAAAAAGAATTCCAGTCCATACTGGAAAGATTTGTGCTGGCAAAAGCCAGTACAGGTTCTCATCAAACAGAGCAGGAATTACTGCTGCCTTCAAAGAAGATATTAATTTCTGTCAGAGAAAAAAATATTATGGGTGTCCGTGTACCTGTTTATACCAGGGAAGTTAGTGAAAATATTATTCCTTATGGTTATATAAATACATCGGGGGATATGGATATTGCTCTTAATGATTTTGAAAAATTTATAGATAATCTTCTGGATCTTGCCGAAAAAGAGAAAATGCTTCAGCTCATAGCTCTGGAAATCGAGGAAACAAGAAGAAGAGTCAATGCCCTGGAATATAAATTAATACCCGGCATAGCTGAAACTATAAAATTTATAATTATGAAGCTTGATGAGAACGAGCGTTCAAATACAGTAAGACTTATGAGGGTTAAAGAAATTATAAGAAGCCACTGATTTTTTACTCTTTTGTGTAGACCGGGAAATCCCCTGCAAGACTTTTAACTTTTTTACTTATTTCTTTAAGCTTTGTGCCGTTATTCCTGTTTTTAATGGCAGATGAAATAAGCTCGCCTATTTTATACATCTCTTCCGTTCCCATTCCCTGCGTGGTAACTGCGGGGGTGCCTATTCTTATACCGCTGGCTATTGTGGGACTGAGTTTATCAAAGGGTATTACATTTTTGTTGACTATTATTCCCAATGAATTCAATAAATCAACTGCTTCAGAACCTGTTATTTTTTTGCCGGTTAAATCCATCAAGAATAAATGATTGTCGGTCCCATCCGATACAATCCTGAAGCCATCATTTTTCATGTATCCGCACAGAGCTTTTGAATTCTCTATTATTCGCCTGCTGTAATCCTTGAATGAGTCTTTTAATGCTTCATTGAAGGCCACGGCTTTGGCTGCAATTATATGCATGAACGGACCTCCCTGAACACCGGGAAAAACCGATCTATCAATGAGATCGGCGTATTTTTTATCGGCAACAATCAGGCCGCCTCTGGGCCCCCTTAAAGTTTTATGAGTGGTTGCGGTTGTGAAATCCGCCACTCCTACTGAATTAGGATGATAGCCGCTTACCATAAGCCCGGCAATATGTGCAGTGTCAGCCAGTAAATATGCGCCTGCTCCGTCAGCGATCTCCCTGAATTTGTTAAAATCAATTGACCTGGAGTAGGAACTTGCTCCTGCTATAATAAGCTTCGGCCTGACGGTTCCGGCAATTTCTTTAATTTTTTCATAATCAAGCATTTCTGTTTCCGGGTCCACGTTATATGTATGTATCTCATAATACCTGCCGCTTAAGTTTTGCTTATGTCCATGGGAAAGATGTCCCCCGTCTCTTAAGTTCATACTGAGTATCCTGTCCCCGCAATTAAGGGTACCAAGGAAAACTGCAAGATTTGCGCTTACCCCGCTGTGGGGCTGGACATTGCTGTAATCAGAACCAAAAAGCTGATTTGCCCTGTCTATTGCAAGCTGCTCGACTTCGTCAACATTCTCACAGCCTGCATAATATCTTAATCCGGGATAGCCCTCGGCATATTTATTGGTAAGCACCGAACCCATGGTCCTTATAACTTCCCTGGAAGTAAAATTTTCGGAGGCTATAAGAATAATCTGGCTTTTTTGCCGCTCTATTTCTTTTTTTATGATTTTTTTTATCTCAATATCTTCCTCCGTGCTTAAGGTATGGTTTTCGTGTTTTTTAGGATTAATCATTGCAGGTAAAGTTCCTTTCTTCAATTTCCGTTATTTTATTGACTCTTCTTATGTGCCGCTCTTCGCTGCTTACGGGAGTGCTTATAAAGATTTTAGTTATTTCAACACATTTTTCAAGTGATAAAAATCTTACCCCAAGACTCAATACATTTGCGCTGTTATGACTCCTGGCAACTCCTGCAGTTTCAACATTCCAGCACACAGCCGATCGTATTCCCTTTATTTTATTAGCTACTATATCCATACCGATTCCGGAACCGCACAGAAGTATTCCGATATCAGCCTGGCCGCAGGCTACAAATCCAGAGGCTTTCTCTGCAATTTCCGGATAATCAACACTTCTAGTGCTGTCTGTACCGATATCTGCTACATTATGCCCCATTGATTTTATGACTTCAATTAAATCAGACTTATATTTAAAACCGGCATGATCTGCCGCTATAACTACATTCATAAGTTTTTTTCTCCTTTATTAATTTTAATAATATTTTAAAAATTGATTATACGCAATTGGAAAATTCTTAAGACTCTGTATATTATATTCCAATTAAAAAGATAATCAAAAAATATCAATCATCTTATTTTCATTTTTTAATTCTATATGGCTTTGAATACGTCTTTAAATTTTACTTTACCTTCTCTTATCAGAATAGGAATATCATTTTCTACACTGACTATAGTTGATTCCATACCGGGCA
>Ga0154876_1060_pt1 | contig 9229 bp, 7 predicted proteins | sample Rifle2008BG19ft_FD_105848 | JGI IMG/M metagenome (GOLD analysis project Ga0154876, IMG submission 105848) | Actinobacteria bacterium RBG_19FT_COMBO_36_27
AGGTCTGCATATTCTGGTAAACGGTTATGTTTCTGTTTATGAAAAAAAAGGAGAGTATCAGGTAATAGCTATTGATGTGCACCCGGTAGGCAAAGGTGCACTAATTCTGGCATTTGAACAGTTGAAGGAAAAATTAGAAAAAATGGGATATTTTGACAGTCTGCATAAAAAAAGTATTCCTATCTTACCCAAAAAAATAGGTATCGCTACTTCAATTGGCGGTGCGGTAATAAGAGATATCATTTTAGTCTTAAGGAACAGGTTTGAAAATTTCCACCTTATAGTAAGAGATGTCAATGTTCAGGGAACCACTTCCAGCAAGGAGATCTGTGAGGCTATTGATGATCTGTGTGAATACGGCGTGGATGTAATAATCCTGGCAAGAGGTGGTGGTTCACTGGAAGACCTATGGGCTTTTAATACTGAAGAAATAGCTAAAAAAATCTTTAATTGTCCCGTGCCTTTAATTTCAGCAATCGGACATGAAACAGATTATACCATCTCCGATTTTGTAGCAGATAAGAGAGCAGCCACACCTTCGGTTGCTGGAGAATTGGTTATATTAAATAAGACTGGTGAAATTGCAAATTTAAAAACAATGTTAAGAAGAATAGAAAGTCTTGCTAACTTCAGGATAAATATATTTAGAAAAGAATTAACTTTCTTAATCAAACGGAGGATCTTAATAAAGCCAAAAACACTCCTGGATAGATTTAATCAAAATGCCAGTGAATTCTATGTCAATTTAATAGATAATATGAAAAAACTTATCCGGGAAAGGAAAGAGAAATCATACGGCTTATCCAAAATGATAGACAGGAAAAGTATTTTAAAAAGGATTTGTATTTACAGGATAGCAATTAAAAATATAGATATCAGAATGAATTCATGTATTAAAAATTATATTAATCTAAAAAGAAGCAGATTAAAATATATATTAGAAGAGATACGTGAAAAAAATCCTGCTTCTGTACTGGAGCGTGGTTTTGCCTTAATATATAGAGCGGAAGAAGATAAAAATATTAAAAGCATAGAAGAAGCTAAAATCAATCAAAAGATACGGATACTGTTAAGAGATGGAGTACTTAATGTGAAAGTACTGGATAAGATATATAAAAAACTGGAATTGGGTTTTAAAGATGGAAATTGAAAAATTAAGTTTCGAAAAGTCTATTGAGAAATTAGAGGAAATTGTCAGAGAACTTGAGGATGAAAATATATCCCTGGAAGAATCGATGGAAAAGTTTGAAATGGGTATAAAACTTTCTTCTAATTGTCTCAATAAATTGAACGAAGCCGAGAACAGAATAGAAGAACTGACCAGGTCAGAGGATGGAAAGTTAATCACAAAAGAGCTGGATCTGGAAAAGGAAAATTAAAATTTCTGCTAAAAAATAAAAATTATAGTAATTAATAAGATTTTTACTATTAATTTTCGTATTTATCCCTCTGACTATATATAGTGCGATGTTAAACTGGAATATATAAAATTAACTATATATAGTTATATAATACTATTAAATAAATAGTAAATTAAATAATCATAATTAAATTCATATTTTTTTGAATAATAGTTTACAAATTAATAATATTGTGATATCTTATTGGTGTATTGTGGGGGAAAGTGGAGGAAAATGATGCGAATGCCCTTTAACTGTTATAAGAATGGGGTAATAAATGTTTTTAGGTGAATATCATAGGACAATAGATAATAAGGGAAGAATCTTTATCCCGGCGAAGTTCAGGGAAGATTTAATAAAAGGCATTGTGGTATCAAAGGGATTTGATGAAAAGTGCCTTTTTTTATTCTCAAAAGAAAGCTGGAAAAGACTGGAAGAAAAAATAATGGCCAATAAAATTGCTGAAAGAAGCATTCAGAATTTCTCCAGATGGTTCTTTTCTTCTGCCAGCGAGGAATCAACGGACCAGCAGGGAAGAACCAGGATCCCCCAGAATTTAATAGAATACGCCGGACTTAAAAAAGATATTGTGATGGTTGGCGTTTCAGACAGAGCAGAAATATGGGCTAAAGAATTATGGCAGGAATACTACAGGCGTGCTGATGCTCAATTCATGGGAGATAAAGATGCATTTGAACAGTTACGGTTCTAAAAGAGTGTGACAGATGAGTTTAGAAGAGTTTCATAAACCGGTTCTTCTAAAGGAGGTTTTATATTATTTAAACTTAAAAGATAACGACATTATTTTTGACGGCACACTTGGCGGTGCTGGTCATACTATAGAAATTATTAAAGCCATTGCCCCCACAGGCAAAGTAATCGGAGTTGATCTTCATAGCCAGGCTATAAGCACCGCCACCAGTAAACTTAAAGAATTTTCTAATAGAGTAATTCTGGTAAATGATAATTTTGCAAATATTAAGAAAATTCTAAAGAAAGTAAACGTAAAAAGTATCGGTGGGATACTGTTAGATCTAGGATTATCTTCTTTTCTGATTGAGAGATCAGAGAGAGGATTCAGTTATCTTAAAGATGAAAAGCTCGATATGAGGTTTGGTGATAATAAGATGGAAGCATTTGATGTAGTAAACAGATATTCTAAAGAAAATTTAGAGGAAATTTTCTTAAAATACGGAGAGGAGCGTTGGTCTAACCGGATAGCTAGAGGTATAGTAAATTACAGGGAAGGTAAAGATATAGAAACAACCGCAGAGCTTGTAGAAATTATAAAAAATGCCATTCCATATAAATTAAGGAGTAAAAGAAAAGGCCATCCCGCAAAAAGGGTATTTCAGGCAATCAGGATGGAAGTGAATAAAGAGCTGGATAACTTAGAAACAGTAATTGAAGACGGTTTTGAGGTACTTAAAAGCGGAGGGAGAATGGCTATAATATCATACCATTCTCTCGAGGATAGAACAGTAAAAAATAAGTTCTTACAGTTTGAGGGTATCTGTACCTGCCCCCCGGATTTTCCGGTATGTAAATGCGGCAGGGAAATAAGGGCTAAAATTATTACAAGGAAAGCGGTTAAACCGCCGCTCGGGGAAGTCAGGCTGAATCCTCGTTCAAAAAGTGCGAGGTTAAGAGTTCTTGAGAAATTGTAAATTTGGGGGAGTTATAAATTTATATTTTATTAAATAATTTTTTATTAATTTAGTTTTAAAAAAATGAATATAGGGTTAGCAGAAAAACAGGAAATTTATAAAAGGAAAACTCAGCCGCTTCTGTATCTGGTGAGAACAGAGGGTAAGGATGGAATGAAAGAAAATGTGGTATACAGCAGCAGTGGTCTTTTCTATGTGTTTGTTATAGTTATAATTTTTACCTGCCTGGGAATTCTTTTAAATATCGGGCTAAAAGTACAGGGCATAAATTATCAAAAGGATATATATCAAATCACTGAAATGATATCGTTAGAGAATGAAAGAAGTGACCGTCTGCAATTAAAGATTTCAGAATTGAAATCACCATCAAGGATTATTGAAGTTGCTCAAAATGACCTGAGCATGGAAATAGCCGGTAATTCCAGAATGATTGAAATTTCAAACACCGGGCTTGAGAATAATGAGAAAATATATGATTATATTTCCAAAAATACAAATAGTATAACTGAAAATTATGAAGGTTTCCTGGGTACTATTTACTATATCCAGGATATAGTACTCGTGGTATCTGAGAGTGTATTGACATTTTTTATTCCCTGATTATTATGTTAGCTTAAAAAATGCTTAGAAATAATAATAATATTAAGATAAACAGGAAAAGAATATACTTCCTGTTTATTTTATTTTTAATAGTCTTTTTTATGATAATCTACAGGCTGGTTTCTATCCAATATTTAAACGCATCAGAATATAAAAGTTATGCCGAATTCCAGCAAACCGGTGAATTCATTGTTAGTTCAAAAAGAGGTGTAATATCGGATAGAAATGGGATGGAACTGGCAATAAGCCTAAATGAAAGAACTATATATGCAAATCCAAAATTAGTTGTTGATTCAGAGGATGAATCTAAAATCCTGGCAGAAATATTGGAAATGGATGAAGGGCAAATAAAAGAAAAACTGGATAATAAAAATCTTGGATTTGTTTATATACAGAGAAAAGTTTCTACAGAGAAAGCCGGAAAAATTGCCGAACATAATCTACCCGGAATATATATTCAGGATGAATCCAGAAGGTATTATCCATTAAATGATATTGCGGCAGCTGTAGTCGGGTTTATCGGTATTGACAATAATGGACTTTCCGGAATTGAGCTGCAGTATGAAAAGGTACTGAGGGGTGTTGACATAAAGGTTACTGCTGAAAAAGATGTCTTTGGAAATATAATCCCCATTGGAGATGAGCAGTACAGTGAACCTATTAATGGCAAAAATGTTGCTCTGACCATTGATACTCAGATTCAATATGTAGTTCAGCAGAAATTGGAAGAACTTGTATCAGAGTACAATGCACTGAGGGCAATTTCTATAGTAATGAATCCTAAAAACGGTGAGATCTATGCAATGGCTTCCTATCCGGGTTTTGACTTGAATAATTACGGGGAAGCTGATCCTGAACTATACAAGATACAGGGAATATCTTTTACTTATGAACCGGGTTCAACTTTTAAAATAATTAATGTAGCGACAGCGTTGGAAAATAAAACAGTCGGTAAGTCTCAGTTATTCAATCTGCCTCCTTCAATCAGAGTCAGTGACAGGGTGATAAAAGAAATATTCAGGACTTATAATATCAGTTATACCACTGAAGAAATAATAAAGTACTCCAGTAATGTCGGGGCTGTTACCGTTGCTTTGAGCATGGGAGAGAAAAAATTCTGGGAAGGCATAAAAAATTTTGGATTTGGCGAGACAACAGGAGTAGAGTTGCCGGGTGAGGAAAAAGGGCTTTTTTATGATTACAAGACCTGGCCTTTGTCGACTATAGGAGCACTTGCCATAGGCCAGAGTATCTCGGTGACTCCTCTTCAGCTGCTGAGGGCGGTCTGTGCTATTGCCAATGGAGGTTACCTTGTTACTCCTTCTATTGTAAAGGGAATAGAATTATTGGAAAATGAACAGGATGATGTGCGAATAGACGAGGGAAACAGAATTATCAGCAAAGAAACAGCAGATGCTGTTAAAGACATGATGCTTGCTGTGGTAGAAGGAGGGACAGGAACAAGAGCACAGATAGAAGGTGTAAAAGTTTGCGGAAAAACTGGTACTGCAGAAAAGGCGAATAGAAATGGAGTCGGATATACTGAAGAAAGGAGTATAACATCCTTTATAGGTTTTGCACCTTATGAAGATCCGCAGGTGGCAATAATTGTTGTAGTAGATGAGCCGCAGGCTGGAGGAAATGCTGTCTGGGGCGGAACGGTTGCTGCCCCTGCTTTTAGAGAGATAATGGATTTTACTTTAAAAAAGTTAAAAATATATTAAAAGCTGTAAGTTTATTACCGGATTTAAAAATTTATAACTTGTTTAAATTATAAAATGAAGTTACAGGATTTGTTAAAAAAAATAAATTACAAAGAAATTTATGGAAGCACCAGTATTGAGATCAAGGATATCTCCATAAATTCAAAAAAAATAAAAAAAGGGAGCCTGTTTACTGCAATTGAGGGGTTTAAGCATGATGGGCATAGCTTCATAGAAGAAGCGATATCAGGCGGAGCCATAGGGATAGTGGCCCGGAAGAAAACAAGTACACCTTCGCATGTTACACAGGTTATAGTTAACGATACCAGAAAAGTGCTGCCGCTTTTAAGCAAAAATTTTTATAGGGACCCGACTAAATTATTGAAGTTAATTGGAGTTACCGGAACTAACGGGAAAACAACAACCTGCTATCTAATAGATTCTATCTTAAGAAGCGCTGGAATTAAAACTTCATTAATCACTACTGTTGAATCTTTCCTGAACGGTGAAGAAGTAGTTTTTGAACGCACCACTCCGGAATCGATAGATCTAAATGTTTTTTTTGATAAAAGCAGGCAGGAAAAAGTTGATGCTGCGTGCATGGAAGTATCTTCTCATTCGATAGATTTACACAGGATTGATTATCTAAAATTTAATTATTTTGTGTTTACCAATCTTTCACAGGACCACCTGGATTATCATAAAGATATGGGAAGATATTTTGCGGCAAAAAAGAAATTATTTCTAAAGGTTAACCGGAATATATACGGCGGAGAAAAGGCAGCCATTAATATAGATGATAGTTATGGAAAAGAGATCTTTAAAATCACTGATTTAAAAAAGATATCTTATTCACTCAAGTCAAATAATGCAAGTATATGGCCTGCCGATATTAATAATTCTATTTCGGGTATTAAAATGACTATAAATACCTCTGATGGGCAGAAGCTAAGTATCTCTTCTCCATTATGCGGATACTTTAATATATATAATATCCTGGCAGCCACTGGCGTGTGTATTGATATGGGAATAAAGATAAAACATATAATAGAGGGAATTAATTCAATGCACGGAGTAAAAGGGAGATTTGAGAAAGTATATGCTGATGGAAAGATTTCAGTAATAATAGACTATGCCCACACACCCGATGGTCTGAAGAATGCCCTGCATACCTGCCGTGAATTGTTAAGACCTGGCGGTAAAATAATATCAGTTTTTGGATGTGGTGGAGATCGCGATAAAGGTAAAAGAGAAATAATGGGTCATATTTCGGGTCAATATGCTGATTATACAATTATAACTTCGGACAATCCAAGGTCCGAGGAACCGGTTTCAATAATAAGCATGATAGAAGAAGGTGTGATTGGTTCTAAAAATGATAGATATGCAGTAGAAGTTGACAGGAGGAAGGCAATATTTAAAGCTCTAAAAATGGCAGGAAGAAATGATATAGTTATAATTGCGGGAAAAGGCCATGAAAACTGCCAGGAGTTTAAAGATTATAAAATACATTTTTGTGATTTAGAAGTTGTTAAGGAGTGGGCAAGCTAAAAGCAATGAAAGAGAAATTGAAGATAAAAGATTTATTATCATGGACAAAGTGCAGGCTGATTTCAGGAAATCCTGAGAAATATATTTGCAGTATTTCGACGGACTCCCGGACTATAAAAAATGGTGATTTTTTTATCCCTATTACCGGGGAAAACTATAATGGCCATGATTTTATAGAAGCATCACTGAGGAAAAACGCCTGCGGCTTTGTTTTTGAGTCTAAGTATAATGAAAAGTTAAAGCTGTGGGAGAAAAGTATAAAAACTAAAAATTTAAATGACCTTATAATCCTTAAATCACAAAACAATTTATCTTTTCTTAACAATATTGCATATAATTACATCCGTAAATTTAAACCAACCGTGATAGGAATTACCGGGAGTGCCGGTAAGACTACTGCCAAAAATTTACTTGTGAATATATTAAGTAAGAAACGTAAGATCGGATTCACTCCGGGGAATTACAATACTGAAATCGGAGTTTCAAAATCAATATTGGAAATTGACAGCAAAACGGACATTTTCATTGCTGAACTGGGAATGCGGGGTAAGGGTCAGATAAAATTACTTTCAGATATATGTAATTTAAATATCGGGGCTATTACTGCAATAGGTCAATCACATCTTGCTTTTTTTAAGGATTTAAGGGAAATAGCCATGGCTAAAGCTGAAATAGCAGAGGTTCTTTACAGAAATAACGGAGTTTTATTTTTAAATAATGATGACCAGTTCAGTGATTTTATAGAAAAAAAAGTCAGCTGCAAAACTATAAGATTTGGCAGGAATAATAATATTGCGTTTAATTTTATAGAGAAAAATACTGATGATATGGGCAGATTTATGTTTGATTTATTAAAAGGCAGTAAAAAGATTGCAAATATAAAATTAAATGTCCCGGGTTATCATAACTTATATAATGCCTGCTGTGCAGCCGCAATAGCCCTATATTTAGATGTAGACAGTAAGACAATTAAAGAAGGGATTGAAGAGGCAATTATCGCAAGTTCCAGAATGGAAATCATAAAGAGGAAAGGTAAAATAATTATAGATGATTGTTATAATGCAAATCCTCTATCTGTAAAAAGAGCGGTTGATGCACTGGTTTTAATTTCGAAAAAGAGGAATATGAGAAGTGTCGCCATCATCGGAGATATGCTGGAACTTGGAAGTAACTCATCAGGTCTTCACAGAGAAATAGGCGGGTATCTGTCTGAAAAAAAGGTAGATGTATTGATAGCTGTAGGAAATCTGGCCGGAGATGTATGCAAAGGCTTTAAAAATAATATTAATTTTAATAATAGCAAAATCAGGTATTATTATTTTAGAGATAAGAAAGAATTAAGCGGTAAAATAGGCAATCTGCTCAAAAATAGGGACTTGATTTTAATAAAAGGCTCAAGGGCAAATAGGATGGAAGACATTATTAATTTAGTATAGATAGGAATTAATGTATGACATGGATATTTTTATCAATTATAATCGGAGGCGTAATGTCGCTTCTAATGACGCCTTTTTTTATAAGATTTCAAAAGAATAAAAAAATCGGAGAAAGAATCCGTATAGATGGTCCGAAGACGCATTCCGCTAAAGCAGGCACGCCTACCATGGGAGGGCTGGTATTTGTCTTATCATCAATGGTTGCTTTTACTATAGTGAGTTTGATTAAGTATTACAGGCACGAAGTTTATAGCGTAGAAGGCATATTTATTATGTCAGTCCTGTTGCTGTGCAGTTTTATAGGATTTATTGATGATTACATTGCGCTTAAAATGCAGAGGTCTCTCGGTTTAAGGTGGTGGGTAAAAATATCCCTTCTTGCCGTAGTATGCATTTATTTCATATTATTTTCAAAATACATACTTAATACCGGCACCTATCTAAACATACCTCTTACTAACATAAAAATTGAAATGGGAAACTGGTATTATACCATTGTAGTCCTCATTATAATAAGCACTACAAATGCAGTCAATTTAACCGATGGTCTTGATGGCCTGGCGACAGGAGCTTCTTCAATTGTTCTGGCTGTATTTAGTTTTATTGCGTTTTTAGAATGGTCTGTACCTGATGTTTCTGTTTCATATGCTGTAGATGTTGCCGTAGTAAGCGGCGGAACGCTTGCCGCGTGTATAGGATTTTTATGGTGGAACACAGCCCCTGCTGAAATTTTTATGGGCGATACAGGTTCCTTTGGATTGGGAGGATTAATTGCGGCAGTTGCCATAATTTTAAAACAGGAAATTTTATTGATTGTGATAGGCGGGCTTTTTGTAATTGAGGCATTATCGGTAATAATACAGGTTTTATGG
>Ga0154876_1110_pt1 | contig 9043 bp, 8 predicted proteins | sample Rifle2008BG19ft_FD_105848 | JGI IMG/M metagenome (GOLD analysis project Ga0154876, IMG submission 105848) | Actinobacteria bacterium RBG_19FT_COMBO_36_27
AATAATTTAAAAGTTTTTGCCTTATATAAAAAAATCAACTAAAAAATGCGGGTATCCGAAGATTAGTGAGAATAGTATCTTCATACATTTATCATTCTACTTTAAAGGAGTCATCATCAACTAAAACTTCTGCAAAAAGTTTTGCAAGAGATGGATCAAATTGAGAACCGGATTCTCTTTTTATTTCTTCTATTGCTTCATAATTAGACATAGCTTTTCTATAGGGCCTGTCATTGGTCATCGCATCGAATGCATCAGCTATTGCTACAATCCTTGAAATTACCGGTATTTTATTGCCTTTAAGCCCTTCGGGATATCCTTTACCATCCCATCTTTCGTGGTGGTATAATATACCCCTGGCAATTAGTTCCAGATCACGTGAGGAATTAGCAAGACGGTAACCGACTTCGGGGTGTTTTTTTATGGCTTCCCACTCTTCTGATGTTAATTTGCCTGGTTTTAAGATAATGCTGTCAGATATTGAAATTTTACCTATATCATGAAGTATTGCAAGAAGTCTTAATTCATTTAATTCATTGTATCTTAAGTTTATCTTTTCTCCCACAAGCAAACTTAAATTTGCCATCCTCATAGCATGTTCTTCGGTTTCATAATATCTTTCTTCCAGAGCATTTTTTAATGATAGGATTATGGAACTGCGGGCACTCTCATTTTCCAATAACTTATGTTCATTCATTATGTCTTCGGCTTCTTTTACTATTTCATCTATATTTTTTTTGGAATTGTTTTTAGCCGCAAAGCCCATTGATATATTCAGAGGCATACTCTTAACGCTATTTCTAATACAACTTTCCTTAATTCTATCAATTATCCTTATGGAATCTTCTTTTTTAGTTTTAGGCAGTATTACTGCAAACTCATCGCCGCCCCACCGGCAAAGAATATCTTCATGCCTTAAATTATTTTTAAATATCTCAGCTATTTTCTTTAAAACTTCATCACCTTTATTATGGCCATAAGCATCATTTATAAGTTTTAGACCATTTATATCTCCGATTATAATAGAGACAGGGAACTGTCTTTTAGTGTCAAATCTGTTTAATTCTTCTTCAAAAAATAATCTATTGTAAATACCGGTTAGCTTATCATGATATGACTGATAATATAATTGTTTTTCTTTTTCTTTTATTGACGTTATATTGGCAAGAATTACTAGCTTTCCTACCATTCTATTGAAATTATCAAGTATGGGAGATATTCTTACATTAAAACATTTTTTTTCTTCATTTATTCTAAATTCAATATCTTCTTTAAAACTTTGTAATTTTATACTGGTTAATGTATCTGTGAATTTTTTTCTCTGTTTGCCATCCAATATTATTGGAGATAAGTTATCCGATATGTATTCTATATTTAATTTTTCTTTTTTATATTTTTTTTCATCCAGGTTTAAAATGTTATAGGCTGACTTATTAATTTCTACTATCCGGCCGTTTGTTTCAAAAGCAAAAACCGCATCTTCCATACTTCTGAATATTCTATTCTGTGTGATTCTCCATAATCTGAAATTAGATATAAGGAAACCAAGAGATATGAAAAAATATAAAAGGAAACTGGATGCCCAGGCTACAGGTGCCGGCTGTATTATTTTATTCTCTATTAAAAAGTGTAAAAAAGTTTCTCCAGAAAAGTTAAAAGTAAATCCTATCAGCAATAATACCATGGCTAATACAGACTTATTGGATCTGATATTTTGATAAATCCGGTAGCTTATTATGGAAATAGTAGCAAGATTTATCGGGAGTATAAAAAATAGTTGTATAAATGTTAAAAGTGGAGTTTTTATAATATAACCATACGATATTTTCTCAAGGCCTATTTGATTAAAGAATATCAGAAATGCACTTAAAATCAGGGATAGAGAATAAAATAATGTAAAGCAAATTTTATGTATTTTACTTACTTCTTTCATTACAAATTGAACAGAGAAATGGAAAATAATAGCCGGCATAGTCACGATAGCAGTTACAATAATGTTGGCCCAGATTGCTAACAGTATTGTATTGCTGCTGGTTAAAAGTATAAAGCTGCCAAGCGAAAGAAGAAAAATGTTTGCCGAAAGAATAGCAAATGATATCTTATTTTTACCAAAAGGGTTTTTAATAAGATTTAATACATGTATAACTGGAATATATAATAGTATATATAATAATATAAAAATAAATATAAATGATATATTTAACATAATAATAAAAATAAATTATAAATAGTTTTTATACACAATTATTATTAATAGTCTGGCTATTATATTAGATTTATTTTTAAAAATCAATCATTAAATTAATTTATTTTTTATTCTTTTTTTAAATCTTATTATTATAATAAATTTATTATTTTTTTCTTAAGATTCTTAAGTTATGAAATTTTGGTGGAATTTATGTATCTTTATGCATATATTGTATAATCTAATAATGCGGGATGGCGCGGAGAGATGGCTGAGCTGGTCGAAAGCGCTCGACTCGAAATCGAGTGTGCCGCTAACAAGTGGTACCGTGGGTTCAAATCCCACTCTCTCCGCCAGTCAGAAATGGACTATGTATAAAATATGGATATAAGATAGCTTCCGGCTTAAAAGATTTACCGGAAGGGCACAGTAAATTTGTATTGAGGAAAAAATTGTAAATCTTTAATCCTAATCCTAATAACCAAGAATGGTCATTCGCTTTTTATCCCATGCAAGAGCGTCCTTAATGCCTTCTTCAATTGTTTTTAAAGGAGCCCAGCCCAGCAGCTTTAGAGCTTTTTCACAGCTTGCGAAGCTGCCCGCAACATCCCCGGGACGCGGCGGAGCTTCTACAATATTAATCTTACGTCCATAAACTTTTTCAAAAACCTTAATGAATTCTTTAACAGTTATACCGTTTTCAGTACCAAGATTGATGACATTGTAATTTTTTGTACTGGTACTGGTGTTAATAGCTGTATCAAATTTTTCCAGAGCCAGAATATGAGCTCTTACCAGATCCCAGATATGGATATAATCCCTTATGCCGGACCCATCCCTGGTCGGCCAATTTACACCTGTTAATTGAAATACATCTGTTCTTCCCATTGCGGCTCCGATTAATTTCCCAAGCAAATGGGAGGGATATTGATCATGGGACCCTGTGCGTAATTTCGGATCTGCTCCAATCGGATTGAAATAACGAAGAGAAATACACTTTAATGGATAAGCGGCACAAAAATCTTGCAGAATTCTTTCCATTATAATCTTTGTCATGGCATAGGGGCAATTTGCTTCCAATGGAGAATTTTCGTCAACCTGGAATTTTGATGATGAGGCATAAATGGAGGCTGATGAGCTGAATATAATTTTTGCGTGACCTAAATCAATCAGGCTTTTAAACAACTCAAGTGATTTACATGCATTTTCCCTGTAGTACTTGTAAGGATGTTCAACAGATTCAGGCACTACAATGAGAGCGGCGCAATGTATGGTACATGCAATATCATTATGCTCTGAAAAGATTTTCTCCAGTAATTTGCTATCGCTGATATCTCCATGATAAAAGATCCTATCATAAACAAATTCCCTCTTCCCGGTTACCAGTGAATCCAGGATAACAGGTATATGCCCGCCGTCCTCAAGCGAGGAAGCTATTGTACTGCCGATATATCCGGCTCCGCCTGTAATCAATACTTTCATGATTGCCCTCTTTTCGTCTAAGAATATAAGATTCTATATCATTTGTTTTAGATAATCTTATCCTTATCCTGGCTTAAATACGAATAATTTTTTTTTAAGTTTGTGATACTCGACACAAATGCCTTCAAAAAAATAATAAGCTATACATTAGCTTGGAATTAAAGAAATATCAAGGCCGGTCAATAAGCGATGTCGGCGATGTTTCTTTTAAGTCCTCCCAAAAAAAAATGATTATATAAAATCATTCTGCGTGTTAAAATTTATTAGAATTTATCTATAATTGAAAATATATTAGAATAACTCATAAAAGCAGTAATTAATTTATGGAGGTGTGATGAATTTTTTTGATTATAAAATTTCCGAACGGCTTGGCGGATTAAATTTTGGAAAATCTACCGGAATATATAAATTTGAGCTTATAAAACGGGCAAAAGCAGCCGCAAGAAAAGAACATCCAGATATACCTTTAATTGATATGGGTGTTGGTGAGCCTGATTGGCCCGCCGATCCGCTGGTGGTGGACGCTCTTTCAGCTGAAGCCGGGAAGCCGGAAAACAGGTGGTACGCTGATAATGGTATTGCAGAATTCCAGCAGGCTGCGGCGCAATTCTTACAGAAAGTATTTGGGGTAACTGTAATAAATCCCTGCGAGAACATTATCCATGGTATCGGTTCAAAACCTATTCTTGCCATATTGCCAATATGTTTTATAAACCCCGGGGATATACTCCTTACAACAATACCGGGATACCCCGTTTCCGCAACATACACAAAATACCTGGGGGGAGAAGTCTATGATATACCATTGTTGGAGTCAAACTCTTTCCTGCCTGATTTAAAATCAATTCCACTACCGGTCCTTAAAAAAGCAAAAGCTTTGTATATCAATTATCCAAACAACCCCACGGGTGCCGTTGCCACAAAAGAATTTTTTAAAAGTGTTGTGGATTTTGCATACGTTAATGATGTTATTATTATCCATGATGCCGCATATGCAGCCCTGACATATGACGGATATAAGCCCTTAAGTTTTCTTTCAATAGACGGTGCAATGGATGTGGGTGTTGAAGTCCATTCTCTATCAAAATCTTTCAATATGACTGGCTGGAGGATTGGTTTTGTTTGCGGAAATCCAAAAGCAATAAAAGCTTATGCAACTGTAAAGGATAACACAGATTCGGGACAGTTTAGAGCTATACAGAAGGCAGCAATTGAAGCATTAAACCATTATGAAATAACGCTAAAAACAGTTGAAAAATATTCAAGGAGATTTGATATGCTTGTCAAAGCTCTTAATGACTCAGGGTTCAATGCAAAAAAGCCTGAAGGTTCATTCTATTGTTATGTGAAGGCTCCTACTGGAACCGGGAATGGCGATGAATTCAAAACTGCAGCTCAATTTTCAGATTTTCTAATACGCAAAGCTCTTATTTCAACTGTTCCCTGGGATGACGCCGGCAGATTTATCCGGTTTTCCGTAACTTTTGAGGCAAATACCATTCAGGAAGAAACCGGAGTTATTGATGAAATGAAAAGGCGCATTGAATCATTGAAATTAAGGTTTTAAATAATGGGAACTATTATATGCGGAGTACTGTAAAAATATGAGTGAAATCATTGAAAAAATCCGTGATCAATTAAAGCAAAATTCTGACCAGAAAACAAAAGAAAGCTGGAAGCATTTTTTAAAGAAAATGTCAGGTTTTACGGAGTAAAAACCGCTGTTGCAGGCAAAATCGGCAAGGGATACTTCAGGGCTATAAAAAAGGGAAAAAATGAAAAGTAAAAACTACGATTCAATAAAATATCAAACAAAGAAATACCCGACAATTGGTGTATGTGGACTTGATTGTGGTTTATGTCCAAGATACTACACAAAAGGCACTTCTATATGTCCTGGATGTGCTGGCTTAGATTTTTTTAATAAACATCCATCATGTTCATTTATAACATGTTGCGTTAAGAAGAAAAATCTTGAAGTTTGTGCAGAGTGTTCGGATTTTCCGTGTTCAAAATTCAAAAGTAAAGAAGAATATCAGCAAATAAAAGAATCCTCCTCTTACCCATCCTATAAAAAAGTTATACCGAATTTAAATTTTATTAAACAACATGGAATTATAAAATTCATAGAGCAGCAGAAAGAACGTATTATGTTACTAGAAACAATGATAGAATATTTTGATGATGGCAGATCCAGGAGTTTTTTCTGCAAGACAGCAGCATTGCTTGATTTAACAGATTTAAGAAGTTCATTAGATAAAGCAATAGAAAAAATTAAAGAAGATATGATCAAACAAGATGACATTAAAAATAAGGCTAAAGTGCTTAAATCAATCTTTAGTGAAATTGTTATTAAAGAAGGGCTTATTATTTAGTAAAGGAAACTTCAATGAATAATATGAGGTTCGGAACTTCGCCCCTTCAGGGCTCGGCCTATGGCACGTTTTTCCTCCGCTTCGGAAAAACGTCGCATATACTGGGCACGTTATGTGCAATATGTATAAAGGAGATTCTATGTCATATTTAACTGAAGTTTGTTTTTTATTTGATAAAAGCAAATATCCCTTCATGAATAAGCTATTTGAATTATTTAAAAATATTACTGAAGTTGCTAACTCAAAAATATATTTAAAAAGAACCAACAATCAATTTTTTCCTAAAATCACTCTCGATAATTCTTCTCCTGAAAATGGAGTATCTGTAAACTTCACTTCAGATAATAATTCTAAAGAAATTCAAATAATAAATGTTACCAGTTCTGAAAAATTAAGCAACGAACTTTATAGCTATATTAGTATAGATGAATTAATAAATAGATTTAATAAAAATAATATTTCAATTAAAATGATGGATCATATAGGCTTTAATTTACCCTGGTTTTCTAATGGAATACATCCAAAAATAAAATTATTAAGAAAAGAACTATCAGAATATTGTCTTTATCATAAATTTCCTTCAGGAGAACCTTGGGATTTTATATTACCCGGTTTAAAAGAAGAAATCAAAAAATCAAAGGCTATCAATTACGATTTAATAAGGAAGCCAAAATTAGAAATTGTATCATTTGATAAATGCTCAAAACCAATTATCCAATTTGATGTAACCTGTACATTCTCAAAAGATAAGTTTAAAGATATTTTCCCCGAAGGAATCTATGATTCAAACCTGGGTAACATTTGGATATATTTAGATAATCCATTTGAAATTGATTTCTGCTTGGTTCTTAATGAAGAAACCAATGGAGATTGGAGTAATTATTTTAAAGGGAATAGATTATTGTCTTCAGATCCATACAGCATATAACACCCCATTTATGCTTCGGTACGCATAACTTCACAAATGGGAAACGTTGTATGAAATTTGGCAACCCACGTCAAGTGAATTAAATATTAGGAAAGAAAAGTGATGAGCACAGAGCTGAAAAAATCTATGAATTTGTATTATGATGAAAGAGCTAATGAATATGATGAGATATATACATTAGGTGCAGGGCCAGCATCAATAACCGACCCCAATGCATACAAGCAGGATGTAATCAAAGTAAAAGAATCAATTAAAAAACAAAACTTCAAGGGAGTTGTTTTTGACGTTCCCTGTGGAACAGCTTTCTGGATGCCCTCCTATTACCAGAATGCTGAAAAAATAGTTCTTATGGACCAATCGGCAAATATGTTAAAAAAGGCAAAAGAACGTTCCGTTGCTCTGGATTGTCTTCCAAAGTGTCAATTTATAAAACTCGACGCTTTTCAGATTAACAAAACCAAAGTAAAACCTTCAGTATTTATTATTGGCTTTTTTCTAAGTCATCTAACACTTAAAGAAGAAATACAATTCTTTATGTTAATGAAGAAAAAAATTGAAAAAAACGGTAAGATTGTAATAGTAGATTCAACATGGTCAGATGAAAGAGCAAAAACAAGGCATAAAGAAGGAAAACAATTACGAAAACTGAATAATGGGGTAACATTTAATATATACAAGAAATACTTTACTGCAGGTGACCTTAAAGAGATAGCAAAAAGAGAATCTTTACATATTAATATTGAATATTTTGGGAAGGCATTTTTTATAGCTACACTATCCTTAGTTTAATAGCAGAAAAAATGGACTTGAAGACTAATTTCCATGGAGTAAATATTTGGAAGAGTGTGTAAAATATTATTATAAGGATAAGAATGCTCCGAGCATTACTGAACCAATTGGTTTAGGCGTTGTTGCTATAATAAAATATAAAAATAAGTATTTATTGGAAAAAAGATCAGATTGCCACAAATGGGGCTTTATCGGTGGTGAAGTAAGAATAGAAGAAGATATAATATCTGCATTAAGAAGAGAAGTATTTGAAGAAACAAGAATTGAAATAGATAATTATAAAATAATGGGGATATTTTCCAATCCGGGCAGAAGGATTCAGTATTTAAATGGAAAGGTAAAAAGAGTAGTTAGTATAGTTTTCCGTGTAAGTATAAAAAGCTGCAAAGATATAAAAATAAGTAAAGAATCAGAAAAATTAGCCTTTTTTACAAAAAAAGAAATTGGTGATTTAGAAATAGTTGAAACGCATATACCCATATACAAAGCGTTGAATAAACGGGAAATTACTATAGAGTAAATATATACATTTGAAGCATACAGGTTAATTATAAATTATTAACAGGGGTAGAATTATGACAAGTGCTAATTCCCAGAAAGGTCTTACAAAGCATGACATTATAAAGGGCTTAAAAACAATTGGTTTATCCAAAGGAATGTTTGTTGAAGTCCATAGTTCTTTGAGTAGTTTTGGCTATGTTGAAGGCGGGGCCAATACTATTATATACTCATTAATGGATGTAGTAGGGAAAGAAGGTGCAATAGTAATGTCTACTTTTCCAATGTCATTACCTCAGGAATTAAATGAGATTGATATTAAACGTGGTTTGATATGTAAGATTAAAATATTTCCTCCTGACTCTGACGAAAGAAGCGGTATGGGAATAATTTCTGATACTTTTAGAAAAATGCCTGACGTTTTAACGGGAACAGACAGGCACCGGGTATCAGCATGGGGAAAAGATAAAGATAAGAACTGTCAGGGTTTCTCCAATTTAATTGAAAATGATGGATGGGCTCTTTTATTAGGTGTTGATATATATAAATTAACAAGCATGCATTATGTTGAATCTAAATTACCAGAAGAAGTGAGGAATATTTCTAAACCTTCAGATGAAATAATGAAATACTATCCTTCTGGCCAATGGTATATAGAAACAGGTAATCCGCCGGTCAAAGCATGGTATAAAATACAAGATGAAGCTTATAAAAAAGGTTATATAATTGATCATAAAATAGGAAATAGCAAGTGTATGTTTTTTAAGATTCGTAATGTAATTGGTC
>Ga0154876_1091_pt1 | contig 8942 bp, 5 predicted proteins | sample Rifle2008BG19ft_FD_105848 | JGI IMG/M metagenome (GOLD analysis project Ga0154876, IMG submission 105848) | Actinobacteria bacterium RBG_19FT_COMBO_36_27
ACAGATATGGTCAAATGCAATTTAAACACATAAACTGAACAAATCTCAAAAAAATTTTATTAAAAATTGGTAAAAAAGTAAATTAAAAAAGAAAGGAGAGAAGAAGTGAAAAAATCATTATTAGGATTTATAGTAATGACAATATGCGCCTTAATGATTACAAGCTTCTCCTTTAGTGGATGTAAAGAAGCAGAAGAAGGAGTTGTAGAAGAAGTTGTAGAAGAAACTACAGAAGAAGCTGTAGAGGAAGAAGTAATTGAAGTAGTAGAAGGAGAAATACCCGGTATTCTCAATATGCCGGAACAAATTGCCGGTGGCCGTCCGGTTGCAATCACTGTAGCTGGCACCCCGCCTGAATCGCAGCCTGTTCTACTGGCTGCCTGGGAGGAGAAAGCTGCACGTTTCAAGGAACTGTATCCGAATGTGATTATCATTGGGTCAGACTATACTTATACCCCAGACTCGTTCGCCGCACTGGTGGCTGGTAATCAGGTACCGACCACATTTCAGGTCTACCTGACTGATCCTGGCATGATGATAGATCAAGGTGTACCTGCCGATCTGACCAGTATCTTCGAAGCTCAGGGACTAGATGAAGTATTTAATCCTGGGCTCTTATCTACGGTAACTCGAGATGGGAAGATATATGGTATTCCGTTTTCAGCTTACACCATGGGTCTTGTCTATAACATCAGCATGCTCAAAGATGCTGGTTTTGATGGGCCGCCCACAACCTGGGATGAACTTGTGACGATGGCTGAGGCACTCACAGATCGTGATGCTGGAGTAGCTGGTTTCTCGTTCTGCACGGGTGGTGGAAACGAAATAGGCTGGCATGCGACTATAATCGCTATCGATTATGCAGGTTTCCAGAATTCAGATGTTGCAATTGAGCAGGCTGATGGAACGTATATGGCAGGATTTGATAATGATGCAATGCTTGATACGCTGAACTTCATCAAGGAGTTGCGCTGGACGAATGATGTATTGCCGCGTGAGCTCCTTGGCTGGGGTGCTAACGGTGAAGCAATAGCACTAGAGCGTGCTGCCATGGCTGTAATGGCGGGCGACCAATTCAGGTGGATCAAGGAGACTTATCCTGATGCTGATATGGACAACCTCGCCTTTGCGCCGTTACCGCTCGGACCCGAGGGGGTAAGTGTCTCCCTGGGCGGAGGCGACATTTATATGATTAGTGCTGAAGCAACCCCGGACCAGATTGAGGCTGCAACTTACTTCCGTTTGTGGGATAAACTCGATCCAGGCGAGATTATTGCTCGCTTTGAGGCTGGCTCAAAGGACCCGACAACCGTAGTTGGTTTTCCACAATACCCGGTCTATATAGGACAATTCCAGGATGCTTTAGCAACACTTGAACAAGAATATGCCAACCTGCCAGTTGAGAACTACAAGGCGTACATGGATGCTGTCATTGCGGGCGATGTCAGAGTAATGACTGAAGGCCAGGTTAAATTTCAAGAATACTATGGCTTAATTACCACCATTGTCAGCACGATTGTCACTGTTGAGGACACTGACGTGGCTGCCCTTCTAACAGAGGCCGCCAGTACTTATCAGACAAACATACTGGATTTAATTGGAGTAGAAGAAGTAGAAGAAGAATAATAAGCTTTCGAACTCGAGCTACCGTTTGTTTGTAATGCAGTAGTAAGAGGTGATGGAATGTATCCTCCTATCACCTCTTACTGTAAATATTTTACAAAATTTTTATAAGTTAAGAAAGAGAATCCAGGATATGACAGACAATGCAGGCTTTAACAGAATTAAGATAAAATCACATAGAAAAATTAACTGGCAGCAGCAAGGAGTGGCATATCTCTTCCTCTTACCATTTTTAGCCATCTTTACCTTGGTTAACTGGTACCCAATACTGAAAACCATCCTCTCCAGCTTTCAGGAGGTTAATCTTAGTGGTTTTAAGGGTTGGGTTGGATTCTTTAACTATACACGAATGTTTGGCAATCCAATCTTTTACACTGCCTGGAAGAATGCTCTTATCTTTGTATTGCTAAGCCTTGTAATGGGAACAATGGTTCCAATCATTCTGGCAATCATGATTAATGAGATGCGCCGGCTATCTTCTTTTTTTCAAACTATAGTTTACCTGCCGGCATTGATACCGGTAGCGGTTGGACTCATAGTTTGGCGGCAGATCTATTCACCCGAGGGAGGTATCTTAAACAGCCTGTTGCAGTTAATTGGTATTCCACCACAGCTCTGGCTGCAGAATCCAGTCCTGGCAAAGCCAGCGCTTATTATCATTATGACCTGGATTGGAGCCGGGGGTACTACCCTGATCTACCTGTCCGGCCTGAGGGAAATTCCCTTAGAGCTATATGAAGCCGCGGAACTTGAAGGCTTTTCAGTCTTTAAGCGTATTTTGTACATTACACTTCCTTCCATTAGTGCCAGGATAAAGATTCTGGTGGTGTTGCAGATCATTTTTGTAGCGCAGGTATTCACTGAACCTTTTATTTTGACCGGTGGCGGGCCTGCCAACAGCACGAGGTCACCGGTTTTGGAGATTTATGACACAGCATTTAACCGATGGGATTTCGGGCTGGCATCAGCATGGAGTGTATCAATTCTGGTGATTTTAGCAACTTTCTCAATCCTATATGTCTGGTGGTCTCAGAGAAAACATGCTGGAGAAGTTTAGGAATGGGTATTGATTGTTTTATTATGAAATTTATCTTTTTAAATAGGGATTTTAAAGGAGAATTTAATGGGGACCTCGGGTAATCGCGCAATAATGTCGAATACGGAGTGGCGCTCGCCTGTTGGGCGGTTAATATTTCTTTTTTATCTCTTTTTGCTAACGCTTGGCAGCATACTTGTTCTTTTTCCGTTTATATTCTCGTTTACTGCCGGGCTTAAGACAAGTACCGAAGTTTTTAAGTCGGGGATTCATTTGTTTCCTGAAGAATGGAACTGGGGGAATTATGTAGAGGCCTGGCAGCGCTTCAAAATGATCAGGATGTTTTCAAATAGCATCATTGCTGCAGGTGGCGGAGTCCTGGGGCAAATAATAGTCTCGACAATGGCAGCCTATAGCCTTTCCAGACTCAAACCGATAGGTAAGAATATCCTTATGGCTATAATTTTAATAACCCTGGGGATCCCTGTGATGGCCGTACTTGTTCCACGTTATGTTATTATGACAGATCTTCCGTTTATTCACATTAGTCTGGTAAATAGTTTCTGGGGTCTCTGGATTCCGTACGCTTCCAGTCCTTTTATGATTTTGATATTAACCAATTCTTTTAACGCTATTCCCAGGGAGATTTTTGAAGCGGCTCAATTAGACGGTGCCTCTGAGGTGCGTATGTTCTTTAAAATTGCTATCCCACTTTCCAAGTCAATTATTTTTGTACTTGGGTTCCTGGCGTTTATTGCCCTATGGGGAGATTTCCTATGGCCTTATCTGATTATGCGCACTCCTGAACTTCAACCTGTCTCTGTACGGTTATACACTCTAACGAGGTATGCCCCGATAAATATCTTTCTAGCTGGTTCGTTCATTGCTATGCTTCCTCCAACTATAGCGGCGCTATTTTTGGCCAGGCGTATAAGAGGTGGAATAACATTATGATATTATTAACTATTTTAAATACAAACGGTATTTGATGAGGAAGACTTATGATGTTTTCCCCTGTAAGCAAGGGTTAAAGTTAGAATGGTTATGCCAGGGGATTTTTTTATAATATTTTAATCGGGTATCTTTCTTAAATGACAGGTATGAATATATAAGTAAGAGATAATATGTTTAAAAGGAAGTGATTTCCAGTACGGAAGTTATTAATAAAGTAGAATAGGAGTTTAATAAATGCACACGGAATTTAAAGATGACTGGACTTTAAAGCAAACTGAGTTTAATTGTTCCGAAGCTCTTGCCTGGGAATCACTTTTTACCCAGGGGTCAGGTTATCTGCAACTAAGAGGATCATTTGAAGAGAAATTAGAAGACAGTCCCCAAAATCTTGAATATGCAAGGACCACTACTAATGTCAGCGCAGAAAAATTTATTAGACAGAGTACAAGATGGGGGTGCTATATACCCGGGGTATATAGTCCACATCCAACATTTAATAATGAAATTACAAATCTTCCTTTTCCTTTAGGTATTGATTTATGGGAGTCTGGCGAAAGATTTGATCAAGTAAAATCTGAAATTATAGATTTTTCCCGTAGTTTGGACTTAAAAACTGCACTATTAGAGAGACATGTAACATGGAAGTGTAAATCAGGAGCAGTATTTAATATAAAATGGAGAAGAATCGTGCATGCCCGGATAAAAAAACTTATACTTCAGCAGGTCTTTATTACTTCAGATAAGGATACTGAAATAATGATAGCTGCAGGGATAGATGGTGATGTCCGTACAAATGGCCATGACCATTTTACAAAGGTAGATTGCCGGGCTGGAAGTAACGGGTGCCTCTGCACCGTAGAAACCGAAGGTGGTAACACTGTAGAAGTAGTGACTAAAATGGCGAGCGATGATTGGAAGATAGAAACCAGCGGTAGATCCTGCACTCAGGTAAAAAAAGTTAAGTTAAAAGCTGGAGAGCAAATAATGCTGGAAAAGAGAAGCGCCCTGAGTTGTGATCGGGATACAGACTCAATGTCTGCACTAGAAGTTATAAATAAATACGAAAATACCAGCTTCGAAGAACTGTTGGCAGGCCACGCTGATGAATGGCAAAAACGCTGGGAGAAATGTGATATCGAAATAACCGGGGATGAGCAATCACAATTAAAAATAAGGGTCTCTCTTTATCATCTCCTGCGTTCATATGTAGATGATGACAGGGTAGCAATTTGCGGTAAAGGTTTTTCATCGGACGCATATTGGGGAAGGTTTTTCTGGGATACAGAGATCTACATGATGCCATTTTTCTTATACACTGATCCTGGTAAAGCTAAAACTCTGATGGATTTTAGAATCAACACTTTGTCTGCTGCAAGGGAAAATGCCAGAGAGTATGGTTATACAGGCGCAAGATATCCCTGGGAAGCAGACGCAAGCGGAAAAGAAAACTGCCCCCGCTACTTGTGGCAATTCCGTGATCATCAAATACATATATCAGGAGATATAGTCTACGGATTCTTACATTATGCTTCTGCAGTTAAAGACCCCAACTATCTTAAAAAAAATGCCGGAGAAGCCATAATAGAGATATGCAGGTACTGGAAGAACAGGATAGATATTGTAGATAGAAAATCCGCGATACTGGCAGTGACCGGTCCTGACGAATACAGTCCTTTAAAAAATAATAATTCCTTTACAAACCGCATGGCAATTTGCTCACTTGAAGCAGGAGTATCTATTGGAAAAGAAATAGGAGTAAGTGATGCTGAATTAGCTGGATGGAAAAAAACAGCAAAGGATATTCCCATCTTAAGAAGACCTGACGGATTGATTATGCAGTTTGCAGAATTTGAATTCCTGGCTGAACCTGATTTTAACAGATATTGGAAAGATAGAAGTAAACCTTATGCTGCAGTTGTGTCCCAGGAAAAAAATTACAGAACTAAAAGTTCCAAACAACCGGATGTACTTATGATGATGTGGTTGTTTTTGAATGAATTTTCTAAAAAAGAAATTAAACAAGCATGGGATTACTATGAACCTTATTGTACCCATGATTCATCATTATCTCCCGGAATCCATGGTATTATGGCACTTCGCCTGGGTCTGGATGAACAGGCCTGGAAATACTGGGAAATTACCTCAAAATTTAGCCTTGATGTAAAGAATGGAAAAGCAAGTCATGGAATTCATATTGGTTGTTCCGCTTCTATCTGGCAGTATATTGTATTTGGTTTTGCGGGAGTTAAAACTGCTATGGAGGCAGAAATATTAACCTTAAATCCAAGACCCCCTAAAAAATGGTTTAAGATTAGTTTTCCGATTATCTGGAAAGGGCAGAGTGTGAGAATAATTTTGAGCCACGAAAAGGTTATTGTTAAGAATATGAGTAAAGATGACTTAAAAGTCAATGTATACGGAATAGAATATATGATTGCACCTCAAATGAGTGCTGAACATATTATTTAGGCCGGATTATATATTGAAAACAAAATCATTAAGTATTGTTTAACTTATACAGTTTATGGTGAAAATCATATATTTTATAAAATTATCAAAGAAGGGATAACTGAAATATTTATTTTAAATATAAATTGATCAGGCAAACACTGATTTTTTTAATTTAATAAGTAAAAATAAAAAATGAAATTTAATAATATTAAAGCAATAATATTTGATCTGGATGGGGTGATTACTAATACTTCGGAGTATCATTATAAAGCCTGGAAAAGGCTTGCAGATGATCTTGGTATAATTTTTAACAGAGAAATAAATGAAAAGCTGAGAGGGATTCCACGAAAAGAATCCCTTGAAATAATACTTGGTGATTTAAAGATTAAAGAGGAAAAAAAGCAAAGGTTAATGGAAATTAAAAACGGGTATTACATTGATTATTTGAAAAAGATGACTCCCCGTGATATTTTACCCGGATCACTTGAGCTATTAGAAGAAACACGAGAGGCAGGTATAAAGATAGGTATAGGTTCATCAAGCAAGAATGCAAAAACAGTGATTAATAAATTAAAGCTGGAAAAATTTATTGATGCAATCTCTGATGGCTATAGTGTAGTTAATCGAAAGCCAGCCCCGGATTTATTTCTTAATTGTGCTGCAAAGTTGGGTGTAATGCCGGAAGAAGCCATAGTAGTTGAAGATGCAGAGTCCGGAGTAGAAGCAGCTCTTAACGGCAGATTTTGGGTTATCGGATTAGGACCCAAAAACAGAGTTGGTAAGGCTCATATTGTGTTCCCAGACTTAAAAAATATTCGTCTTGGGAATTTTATTAATATTGAAAGTTTATCTTAAGGAAGACTTAGCTGTATTAAAGAAAGGTATTATTTAAAGATGGTTAAGGTATCGAATAAATATTTGAAAATCAATCCATGGAAAATTGTTGAAGAAAGATTTAAACCTGAATATGGCAGGGTTTCAGAATCAATTTTTTCTCTTGGTAATGAGTATATGGGAGTACGCGGTTATTTTGATGAAGGATATAGCGGAGACAGGCTTGTCGGGAGTTATTTTAACGGTGTTTTTGAAGAAGGAAAGGTTGTTCCTTCAGGCAACTATAAAGGGCTGATAACACGCGCATGTTTTATGGTAAACACTATTGATTGGCTTTATACCAGAATTACCATTGATGGGGAAACTCTGGATATTGCAAAATCCAATATAAAAGATTTTGTTCGTTATATGGATATGAGTAAAGGAGTCCTGACCCGGGAGTTTGTCTGGAATACTTCTTCAGGAAAATCTTTAAAAATTTCTTTTGAACGTTTCCTGAGCATGACAGATCCAAAGATAGGATGTCAGCGTGTTAGCTTTAAACCCATAAATTTTTCGGGTAAGGTGGACATCGTAAGCGCTCTGGACTTTTCGATAATTCATGAATCATATGGTAAGAATTTTTGGTCGTGTCCCAAAAAAGGTAATGAAGGGGATATCGCGGGTATTCTTGGAAAAACCTTAAAAAGCGGACAAATGTTATTTTCAGCCTGCAGGCTTGATAGTGTTTTACCAAAAAATATAGAGTTAATAGAGGATAAAAAATTCATTGGTTTTAAATTTATTATGGATTTAAAACAGGATAAGAATTCATGTTTTGAGAAGATAGTGGTAAATCATGCCGAGAAGGTTCCTGACACAAGCATTGAAGAAGTCTGGCAGGAAGGGATGAATGCAGCAAGGAATTATAATTCTATATCCTACGATGATTTATATAAAAAGCAGGTTAAATACTGGGCAGAGGTATGGAAAAATTCTGAAATTACAATAGAGGGGGACCCTGAGAATCAGCAGGGTATAAGATATTGTATTTTTCAGCTGCACCAGACCTACCATGGGGAGGATTCAGGCTTGAATATTGGTGCAAAAGGACTCACAGGAGAAGCATACAATGGAAATACTTTCTGGGAAACCGAAACCTATTGCCTTCCGTTTTATATCTTTAATAACCAGAAAGCGGCCCATAATCTGCTTGGATACAGGTATGAGACACTTCCAGAGGCGATAGAACGTGCGAAAGAATTGGACTGTGAAGGTGCTTTTTACCCTATTGCGACTATTAATGGTACAGAGTCATGTGCCTTATGGCAGCACGCAAGTCTTCAGCTTCAAGCCAGTACAGCAGTTACCTATGGGATATGGCACTATGAGAAAATCTTTAATGATAAAGAGTTTTTATATAGTGAGGGGATAGAAATATTGATACAGGTAAGCCGCATGCTTGCCAGTCGCGGACAGTGGGGGCAGAAGACAGGTAAGTTCGGGTTTTTTGGGGTTATGGGACCGGATGAATTTCAAATGATGGTTAACAATAACTGTTATACAAATATGATGGGAAAGAAAACTTTCGAATATACACTGAAAGTAATTGACGAGATGAAGAGAAATGCTCCGGATCTATTATCCAAATTAAGTAAGAAGGTGGATTTGAAATCTGCTGAATTAGAATGCTGGAGGCAAATGGCAGAAAATATGTTTATACCCTTTGAAGACTCCACAGGTTTATATGAGCAGCATGACGGCTTCTTTAACCAGCCTCACATTGAAATTAATTCCATTCCTTTATCTGATTTCCCTCTTTATAACAACTGGTCATATGACAGGATTTATAGAAATGACATAATAAAACAGCCTGATGTCCTAATGTTTATGTTTTTATATAACCAGGAATTTCCCAAAGAATCTAAAAAAATAAACTATGAATATTATGAATCAAGATGCTTGCATGAATCATCACTTTCACCTTCAATACATTCCATAATTGCATCTGAATTGGGTAGATATAAGGAGGCTTTTGAATTATTTGGTTTTGCGACACGCATAG